>Ga0172367_10001430_pt1 | contig 34756 bp, 27 predicted proteins | sample Lak10m_FD_114542 | JGI IMG/M metagenome (GOLD analysis project Ga0172367, IMG submission 114542) | Freshwater microbial communities from Kabuno Bay, South-Kivu, Congo - kab_022012_10m | ecosystem: Environmental > Aquatic > Freshwater > Lake | place: Democratic Republic of the Congo: South-Kivu... | reverse complement strand
GCGACGTGTTTATCAAGCAGGACCCGCTTCTTGCCTTCCCAATCGATGTTGACCAAGTCGACGTCGAGAAGGTTGGATATGACCTCATAGAAGCGATTGTGGGGATTCCCATAGTAGAATCCGTTCTCGATTGCTTTGACGGAAGGAAAGCTGCCTAGTATTAAAACGCGTGAAGCAGTGTCGTATACCGGTGCAAACGGCGAGATGATGTTTCTGGTCCGTGCCATAAGAAAAACAGGCCTGACGGCCTATTTTGTTAGTTTTATGACATCCAATCCGATGAACGGGCGCAGCACTTCGGGCACGAGGACCGAACCGTCGGCTTGCTGGAACTGTTCAAGGATAGCCGGGATAAGGCGCGAGGTGGCCAGTCCCGAGGCGTTCAGGGTGTGCATGAACTTCGTCTTGCCTTCGGCGTTGCGGTAGCGCATCATGCCGCGGCGGGCTTGGTAGTCGCGGGCGTTGGAGGCGCTGCTGACTTCTTTATAAATGCCCATTGACGGAATGTATACCTCGATATCGGACGTGCGGGCCATGGCGTGCGAGCAGTCGCCGGCGGCCAATTGGCTGACGCGGAAGTGCAATCCGAGTTTCTTGACGAGATTGGCGGCTTTATTGACCATCTCGATGAAGGCGGAATCGGAGTCGGTTTCGCTCGTATATTGGACGAGTTCGACCTTGTTGAACTGATAGCCGCGGATCATGCCGCGTTCTTCTTGGCGGTAGCTGCCGGCTTCGCAGCGGTAGCAGGGGGTATACGCAAAATACTTGCGCGGTAAATCAGTCGGTTTGAGAATCTCGTTGCGATGAAGGTTGACAAGAGCCGTTTCCGCGGTCGGGAGCAGGAACCGTTTCGGTTCGACCCCGTCGAGCCAGAACACGTCTTGCCTGAATTTGGGGAACTGGCCGGCTGTGAAGCCCGATTCGTCGTTCAGTAAATGCGGCGGCAGAATGAACTCATAGCCGTCTTTAAGGTGTTCGCTGATGAAGAAGTTGATTAAAGCCCATTCCAGGCGTGCGCCGACGTTAGTGTAAATCCAGGTTCCGGCGCCGGAAATCTTGGCCGCCCGGCCATAATCGACCAGTTTGAGCGAGGTCGCCAGTTCGACGTGATCTTTGATCGGAAAAGAGAATGTCGGAACGGTGCCAAACACTTCGACGACTTCGTTATTTTCCTTGCCGCCCGCCTTTAGATCGGGATCGGGTGTATTTGGCAAGGCGAATAGCGTCTCGTTAATCTTCTCTTCAAGCGCCTTCAATGCTTTTTCGTCTTCGACGATCGAGGCGTTAAGCTGTTTGACCGTGGCGAAAATAGGGGCGACGTCTTTGCCCTCTTTTTTAAGAAGCGGAACTTGACCCGACAAGCGGTTGACTTCGGCCTTGACCTGTTCGATCTTATGGATCAAAGCGCGCTTTTCCCCGATTTGGGCGACGATCGGCTTAAGGTCGACTTCCCAGCCTTTGCGGGCCAATAGCGCGGTGACTTCGTCGGTGTTCTTTTCGATTCTGTTGATATCTAGCATCGTGATGTCCTCATTCAGTTCGTCTTCTTGCCGTAGTCGACGAACGATTCATATATATCTTTGAGCCGTTTGGCGCTGATTTCAAGGTCCAGCGTCAGGGCTTTTTTGTAGGCTTTGTCAATCGTGGGTTCCGACGTGCCGTTTAAGAGCCGTTCCAGCGTTTTTTCGAGTTCGAAGTTGCTGTTGGCGATGTAGCCGGTCGTTTTGTCGGCGATCAAATCGGGGTAGATGGCGTCGCTTCTGGCAATGATTTGCACACGGCTCATCATCGGGTCGAGAATCGAGACGGTGCCGGCCGGGTAATAACTCGGCAGCATGAAGGCAACCGCATTTAGGAGTCCGGACCGGTATAGATCTTCATTAACCGTTTTATGAAGGTGGACGTTTGGTGGAGCTTTTCGGAATTCGCGCTTGAAAAACGATAACGAGAACAGCGTGGGTTGCGGACCGAAGTAGTAGAAATCGACTTGTGGGAACTTACGGGCGATCTGGATGTAATCGGGCAAGCCGCTGTCGGACGAGTAGCGGCCGTTGGCCATCACCAGCTTACGTGCCGGATCATGTCCGAAGTAGCGGATGAATATGCCTTTCTCGATCGTGTGGTCGCGGTTGAAGCGCCCTTTGATGACACCCTCGGAGAGGACCTCGATCGGCGTGGTGACGCCCAGATGCGTTAAGATGGCTTTGCCGCTTTCGGTCGGCACGATCACGAGCGTCGCCAACTCCAGCATCGCTTTGTCGCGGGCGGATATTTCCCATTTGTCGTCCCGCTTTTTCAGTAAACGGGCGTCGGGATCGTTTTCCGACATCAAGGCCGAGACGATGATCGGGATTTTGCGCAGGTGGGCGTTACGGATGTATCTATGGGCTTTGGTGCTGACGAAATGGGCGACATCGTAACGTTCGAGAGGATCGGTCGTCATCTCGATGCCGTTTAAGCGGCAGGCTTCGATGAGGTTTTTCATGACGCGCTTACCCTCATAGTTGTGGGTGTCGCGGCTTTTGGGTTGGAAATAGATTAAGACGCGCACGTCACTCCTCTTCGTCCTCGATGTCCTCGTCTTCCGCTTCGGAAGCGTTAGCGACGGCGATGGAGGCGACGGCTTGGTTTTCATCAAGACGGATGACGCGGACGCCTTGGGTCGCCCGGCTGGCAATCTTGACCTGCGTCAATGGAATGCGGATGACGACGCCTTCAGTCGTGATGATCATTAAATCTTCATCGCCGCTGACGGCGCGCATGGCGACGATGTTGCCATTACGCTCGGTGGCGTTGATCGTCAAGACGCCTTTGGCGCCGCGATTGGTGAGCCGATAGCTTTCGGCGGGCGACATCTTGCCATATCCTTTTTCGGTGATGACGAGGATATATTCGCCTTCGTCGGAGGTGGTGACCCCGATGACTTCGCCGCCATCGACGTTCATGGCCTTGACGCCCATGGTGTTGCGACCCATGTCGCGGGCATCGCTTTCATGGAATTTAACCATTTTGCCTTTGCTTGAGGCGACGCCGATGATGGCGTTGCCGTCGGTGTGCTTGACGTCGAGGAGCTGATCGCCTTCGCGAAGCGAAACGGCGATTTTGCCCGTTTGCCTGATCGAGGTGAATTCACTGATGGCCGTCCGTTTGATGAGACCTTTGGTGGTTACGAAGATTAAATAGTGATTGTCTAAATATTCGTTAACTGAGATGACCGACATGACTTTTTCGTCTTTGTCGAGATTGAGCAGGTTGACGATCGGCAGTCCTTTGGCGGTGCGGGAATATTCCGGCACCTGATAGCCGCGGATGCGGTACACTTTGCCTAAATTGGTAAAGAAGAGCAAATCGGTGTGCGTCCGGGCGTGCAATATCGTCGAGACGATGTCGTTATCGTTGGTGACCATGCCTTTGACGCCGTGGCCGCCGCGGTTTTGGGTCCTAAACGTGTTGGGAGCGACACGCTTGATGTAGCCCTTGGTCGTCAGCATGACGACGATGTCCTCTTGCGGGATTAAATCTTCATCGTCGATCGTGGAAACGTCGTTACTGATTTCGGTCATGCGGGTGCCGCCGAATTTAAGGGCGATTTCGTCAAGTTCGCCAAGAATGGCTTCGATGACGAGGGGACGGCTTCCCAATAGCGCCTGATAGGATTGGATCTTGCCTTCAAGATCGGCTTTTTCGTCTTGGAGCCGCAGTTTTTCCATTCCGGTCAGGCGGCGTAACGGCATGTCGACGATTTCTTTGGTCTGACGTTCCGACAAACCGAAGCGTTCGCTCAGGCTGGTTTTGGCGATGTCGACGTTGTCGCTATGGCGGATGATAGCGACCACTTCGTCGATGTTATCGATGGCAATCAGATATCCGGCGACGATGTGGACGCGCTCCTCGGCTTTATGGAGCATGTAGCGGGTCCGCCGTTCGACGACGACGATCTGATGGTCGAGATAATGGTTGATCATCGGGATGAGCGGGAGCACTTTCGGCTGGCCGTTGACAAGCGACAGGTTGATGATGCCGAAGTTGACCTGCAGCTGGGTGTTTTTATAAAGTTGGTTCAAAATGACGTCGGGAATCATGTCGCGGCGTACTTCGATGACGACGCGGATGCCGTCTTTGTTCGATTCGTCGCGGATGTCGGTAATCCCTTCGATGACTTTTTCCTTGACGAGATTGGCGATGGCTTCGATCATCGAGGCTTTGTTGACCTGATAGGGGATTTCCTTGATGATGATCTGCTTCTTGCCGTTGTCCTTTTCGACGATTTCGGCCTTCGAGCGGATTGTGATCGAGCCGGTGCCCGTCTCATAGGCTTGGCGGATGCCGCCTTTGCCTAAAATGTAACCGCCGGTGGGGAAATCCGGACCCGGTAAATAGTTGGTCATCAATTCCAAAACGGTGATGTCAGGATTGTGGGCGACGGCCTTGATGGCGCTGACGACTTCGGTCAGATTATGAGGCGGCATGTTGGTGGCCATGCCGACGGCGATGCCGGAGCTGCCGTTGACAAGCAGGTTCGGGAAACGCGAAGGCAAGACGACCGGTTCTTTTTCGGTGCCGTCGTAGTTATCGACGAAATCGACGGTGTCGGCGTTGATGTCGCGCACCATCTCCATGGCCATCTTGGCCATTCTGGCTTCGGTGTACCTCATGGCGGCGGCTTCGTCGCCGTCGACGCTGCCAAAGTTGCCGTGTCCGTCAACAAGCGGGTAGCGTAACGAGAACGGCTGTGCCATGCGCACCAGCGTTGAGTAAATGGCTTGGTCGCCGTGCGGGTGGAATTTGCCCATGACGTCGCCAACGATGCGGGCGCATTTCTTATAGGGTTTATCGGGTTGCATCCCGAGTTCGTTCATGCCGAAGATGATGCGGCGGTGGACCGGTTTCAGACCGTCGCGTACATCGGGGATGGCTCTGGAGACGATGACCGACATCGAATAGTCCAGGAAGGCGCTGCGCACTTCGTGGGCGATGTCGACGTCAACGAGTCCGGCGGCAATGCCCGATTGGACTTCGGTTGCCGGCTCGGCCGGTTTCTTGGTTTCTTTAGCCATGGTGCGTCCTCCTTAGATATCCAGGTTCTTAACGAACTTGGCGTTTTTGTCGATGAATTCCTTGCGCGGCTCGACGTTTTCGCCCATCAGGCTGTCGAACACTTCGTCGGCCTCGATGGCGTCTTCCAGCGTCACGCGAAGCATCTTGCGGGCCTTGGGATCCATGGTGGTGTCCCAAAGTTGCTCGGCGTCCATTTCGCCAAGACCTTTGTAGCGTTGGAATGGATATTGGGCTGGTAGGTTTAATTGGACTTTGAGCGTTTCAAGCTGTTCGTCGTTATAGCAGTAATAGCTCTTTTGGTGATATTCGACTTTGTATAGCGGCGGCTGGGCGATGTAGATGAATCCTTTTTCGATCAGCTGACGCATGAAGCGGTAGAAGAATGTCAACAGCAGAATGCGAATGTGGCTGCCGTCGACGTCGGCATCGGTCATGATGACGATTTTGTGATAGCGCAGCTTGGCCAAATCGAACTCCGGATCGATTCCGGTGCCGATGGCGGTGATCATGTTGCCGATTTCGGCATTGGCGAAGATACGTTTCAATTGGGCTTTTTGGACATTCAAGATCTTGCCGCGCAACGGCAAAATGGCTTGTGTTTCGCGGTCGCGTCCGTTTTTGGCCGAACCGCCGGCGGAGTTGCCTTCGACGATGTATATCTCGCAGTTGGCGGGGTTTTTGCTTGAGCAGTCGGCTAATTTGCCGGGCAGCGTCGTGATGTCGAGCGCCCCTTTGCGGCGGATGTTGTCTTTGGCGTTTCTGGAAGCGATGCGGGCTTCGGCGGCCAGGCTGATCTTGTCGAGGATCTGCTTGGCAATCTTCGGGTTTTCCATCAGATAGCGGTTCAACTGTTCGCCGACGATGCCGGAGACGATCTTGCGGATTTCGGAGTTGCCGAGTTTCGTTTTCGTCTGCCCTTCGTATTGGGGGTTCGGGTGCTTGACCGAAATGATGGCCGTCAACCCTTCGCGGATGTCGTCGCTGGTGTAGTTTTCATCGTTGTCGCGGAGCACTTTGCCCTCGCGGGCATAGGCGTTGATGACGCGGGTGGTTGCCATGCGGAACCCTTCCTCGTGAACGCCGCCTTCGTGAGTGTGGATGTTGTTGCAGAAGGAATAGACATTCGGGACATAACCGTCGTTATACTGCATGGCGATTTCGGCGAACACGCCTTCGTCGCGTCCTTCGCAATAAATGACGTCTTCGATGATTGGGGTCCGGTTCTTGTTCAGGTATTGGACGTATTCGACGATGCCGCCTTCGTAGTGGAAGCTGTCGCTTACTTCCGGCATGGTGCGTTTATCGGTTATCGTGATGCGGACGCCGCGGTTGAGGAACGCCATCTGCCGCAGCCGGTCGCGGATTGTTTCGTAATTGAATTCGGTCGTTTCGGTGAAGATCGTGGCATCAGGTTTGAAAGTGACCGTGGTGCCCGTAAGCGACGAGGGACCGATTATTTTTATGGGGTTGGGGGCTTTGCCGCCGTTTTCGAAGCGGATGAACGATTCGTTGCCGTCGCGGTAGACGGTCACTTCGAGCCAAGCGCTCAGCGCGTTGACGACGGAAGCGCCGACGCCGTGGAGGCCGCCGGATACTTTATAACCGCCGCCTTCGCCGAATTTTCCGCCGGCGTGCAGGATCGTATAAACCGTTTCCAAGGCCGACTTTCCGGTTTTGGCGACGATGTCGGTCGGGATGCCGCGTCCGTTATCGGTCACGGTAATCGTGTTGCCTTCGTTGATGAAGACGTTGATCGTGTCGCAATAGCCGGCTAAGGCTTCGTCAATCGAGTTATCGACGATTTCCCACACCAGGTGATGCAATCCCGGGGAAGAAGTCGTGGCGATATACATGCCGGGCCGTTTCCTGACGGCTTCGAGGCCTTCAAGAACCTGGATGTTGTTGGCGGTATAGCTGGCGTCGGCCCGTTCTAGTGCTTTTTCGCGAGCCAATTCCTCGCGGACTCGGGCTTCTTGCATTTCTTTATTTGTCATGGAAGGTCCTCCTGGTTAATACGTTATTTTTAATGTCGTAGACCGTGCCAATGTCTTTTTTGAATTTGGTCGTCGTTACGAATACCTGTTCGAATTTCAATAGGAAACTCAGCAAGCGGTCTTGGGTCGGCACGTCTAGTTCGGATAGGACGTCATCCAAGACGACAATCGGTCGTTTGTCCTTGTCTTCGATCAGGAAGTAGGGACTGAGCTTGAGGGCGATGGCCAGCAGGCGGTTTTCGCCTTGCGAACCATAGCTGGCGATGTCTTCTTGGTCCAGCTGGACCGTGAAGTCCTCGCGGTGCGGTCCCTCGGATGTAACTTTCCGCCTAATGTCGGACTCGAGCGTCCGCTGATACATCGTCAACGCCCGTTTTTCAAAGTCGGTACCCAGAGCGATGAACGGCTCATAGACGAGACGGACTTTCAATTCGTCGCCGCGTATCGCTTTGACGATGCGTTCGATGATTTCGTTGATCCGCTCGAGATAGGCGCTGCGGCGGGTCACGATCGGCAAGGCGGCAGCGACCAATTGTTCGGTTATCGTCTGCAGCAGCAGCTGATTGATGGTTTCCTGTTTCAGCAGTTCGTTACGTTCCTTGAGCAGTTTCTCATAGCGGTTCAGCGCTTCGAGATAGTCGCGATGCTGCTTCATCAAGGCCACGTCGAGGAACTTGCGGCGGGCTTTCGGCAAATCGTCGAATAAGATTACGTCGCGCGGTTCGAACACGATCACGTTCGCCAGCTCAAGCAGTTCCGACAGTTTTCCGATCGGCTTGTCGTTAACCAACACTTTTTTGCCGGATTCATCAATGGCGATGGCAATCGTTTTGTTCCGTTCGCCCGTCTTGATGGCGGCTCTTATCGTCGCCGTTACGGCTCCGCGTTTGATCAGCCTGGAATCGTCGCTCGTGCGGAACGAACGGGCTAGCGACAGATAGTGGATGGCTTCGACCAGATTCGTCTTGCCGGCGCCGTTAGGGCCGACCAGCACGTGCAACCCTTCCTCGAAGGCGATCGTCAGCTTCTCGTAGGAGCGGTAATCGCGCAGCTCCAGTTTGGTGATGATCATGCGACGATGCGGTAGGAGATGTTTTGATACACAATGAGATCGCCGGGATATAATTTGCGGCCGCGGCGCTGTTCGTATACGTCGTTGACGTGCAAACCGCGCTCACGCAGGAAGGCTTTGGCCTGTCCCCCGGAATCGATGATGTCCGCCAATTTCAAAAACTGCCCCAGTGTTACATAGGGTGTCGTGATGCGGATTTGGCGTTCGGTTTTCACGGAAAAATGGCTCGTTTTTCGACTCCAATATATTATACCAAAAGGCACAAAAAAAGGGAATATTTATATTCCCTTTGCTTGACCTGTTTCAAATATCCCGTTTTTGGCTCAATACGTGCGCACCGGCGTCACTAACTGGACTAGGGAGTCATCTTTCTTGTTCTTAACCACAAACGGCTTCATTTCGCCCAAAAAGGCGATTGTGACGTCGTCGCACTGGGCGGCTCTGATGGCGGCCATGACGTAATCCGAGTTAAACGAAACGCTGAAGTCGTCGCCGGTATAGGCAAAGGTGGAGATGCGTTCGCTGGCCGATCCGACTTGAGCCGATTTGCTTGAGATCTCGACGCCGGCTTCGCTCATCTTCAGCTGCACGACGTTTTCCCGTTCGATCGACAGGAGCGACACGCGGTCCATCGCGGCGATGATCTCGCGCGAATTGACGTCCAGGAAGAAATTGAACGTCTTGGGGATGATGTTGTGGGTATTGGGGTACTCGCCGCCGATGAGACGCGAAGTGACCAATGTGTGGTCGAAGGCAATCAAAATCTTCTTGTCGCTGACGGAAATGAGCAGATCGGATTCCTTCTCGATCAAATGAGCGACTTCGATCAAAACCTTTGCCGGAACGTTGGCGTTGAACTTCACCAGTTTGTCGATGGTGATTTCCTTACGGGAAAGCCTGGCGCTGTCGGTGGCCGTGGCGATTATCTTGGAATCGAAGGCCTCGAGATTGACTGCTGTCAATATCGGGCGTTGTTCTTTGTTGGATGCCGCGAACGCCGTCTGCTCGACCATCTTCACGAATGTCTTGCTCGGCATTTCGATGACCACGCCGTCGGCGTCCAAGTCGAGTTCGGGATATTCCTCGAACCGCATCGCGTTGAGTTTGAATGACGATTTGCCGTCTCCCAACTCGATGATCGTTTCATCGACGATGTCGAGGGTGACGCTTTCGCCTTCCATGCGCCTGGCGATTTCGGTGATTATCCGTGAATTGACCAAAGCTCCGCCTTCTTTGTAATCGGAAATAATGGTACGACCGTCAATCATGAACGGAATCGTTGTTTTGATGGCGATTTCGTTATTGCTGCCTAATAAGTCCAATCCCTTATCGGTCAAGGTCAGTTTGATCTGCGACATGACGGGGATCGGCGACTTGCTTCCGATGGCTTTCGAAGCCGTGTTCAAGCCTTTGACGAAGGCCTCGCGATTAATTTTCAGTCTCATCTCTCAATACTCCTTTTAATGATGATAATAATAAGGGCGGTTGATAGTGTGGATAAGCGGTTTTTACGTTGACTCTATTGATATATTTTATCACATTCAGAACGATGCTTTTAGCGTTTTTATTAATAAAATCAAGGTTTAAGCCGTTTTTGCAGCTGGTCAATCGCGGTCACTAGCGAGACGTCCGTTTTCAACGATTTTTCCACCTTGGAAACGGCGTTCATCACAGTGGAATGGTCTTTGCCCCCAAACAGGGATCCGATCTTTAAAAACGGCATGTCGAGCATCGTCCTGATCAGATACATCGAAATGTGTCTGGCCATGGCGATTTGACTCGTGCGGATCTTTCCGGTCAGCTGGCTCGGAGTCAAATTGTAATAATCGGCGACGGTGTTGATGATCTTGGTCTCGCTGAGGCCGGTTTTCGGACCGTTTGGACCAATCAAGGGCTGTACCGACTCCACCGCCAGTTCCATATCGATGTGTTTGGCCTGTTTGATGTTGATGACGTAGAAAAGCAGACGGTTCAAGGCCCCTTCGAGCTCGCGGACGTTATTGGAAAATCGTTCGGCGAAGAACTCAAGCACGTCTTCATCAAAAGTCTTTACATCCAAACCATTGGTGGTTATCTTCCGTTTCAATATTTCGACGCACGTGGCGCGATCGGGCTTGGTGATGTTCATCGTCAGCCCGGAATTGAACCTCGAGACGAGACGAGCTTCCAAACCCTTCAGTTCGCTCGGATGGCGGTCGCTTGTCAGGATGATCTGCTTGCCGGCGTTGATCATCGCGTTGAAGATATGGAAGAACATTTCCTCGGTCTTCGTCTTGTCGGCCAAGAACTGGATGTCGTCGACCATCAAAACGTCGATCGATTTAAAGAAATCCTTAAGGTTTTCGCTTTCGCGGTCGCCGTGGACATAACGGATGAATTCTTCGACGAAGTCGTCGGTGGAAATATATAGTGTCCGTAATGTCGGGGCGTTGTCTTTGATATAATTGCCGATCGCGTGCAATAAATGCGTTTTTCCTAATCCGGATTGCGAATAGATGAACAACGGATTGTAATTAAAAAGTTTTCCGGGGTTGCTGGCAATCATCAAAGCAGCTTGGGATGCCTCGCGGTTGCTAGTGCCGACAACAAAGTTGTCGAACGTGAATTTCCTATTAATAAAAGAATTGGCAAAGAAGGTTGGTTTCTTCTCGGTCTGTTTGGCGATCGTCGGCAGTTCTGAGGCCTGGACGAACTTTAAGGAGAATTCCGATTCGGTCACTTCGCGGACGACCGAGGCGATCAGGTCGAGATATTTGGTGGCTAGTAGCGTGGCCGCGAGACCGGAGTTGACGACGACGACCATCGTGTTGGCATCGATTCCGTGGAGGTAGGATTCCGCAAAGAAGGAATCGTAGATATGTCTTTCGTTGATTTTGGTTTTCAGTCGTTGTAAAATCCGTTCCCACAATTGGGTTATCTCGCTAATAGTAGGGCGCATGTTTCTCTCCTGTGAAATCGAGAAAATTTTACCACATACACCTAAAAATAATAGAGAATTTCGGTGAGAAAATTTTTTATCCACACGCAAAAGGACGTAAAAGCACGATTTAAAGCGTTCATCCACAAAATCCACATCTTTTCTATGTGGAAAACTTTGTGGAAAACGAAACATGTGTTCACAATTGTGGAAAAATCAAAGCGAAAGAACGACAGTGGCGGGAAAATAATGGGAAAAAGCACATGATTTATTAAAAAATCACAAAAATATTCAAAAAAACGCCACTTCCGCGGTTTGTGTTGTTTTGCACATCTAGCCTTGGACGGCCTAATGATGTTTTGGCGTTTGTTTGATCATCACGCTTCTTTTGATTGACATTATATTTAGAAGAAATATATAATTTTCTACGCGTGTGAAAGACACACTGGAGGTTTATCATGAAACGTACATATCAGCCAAGCAAGCGCAAACACAAGAATGTCCATGGTTTCTTAGCCAGAATGGCCACGGCTAACGGCCGCAAGGTCTTGGCACGCCGCCGAGCCAAGGGAAGAGCCGTTCTTTCCGCCTAATTTGCGTATAAAAACCACAACTGCTTTCAGTATGTGGTTTTTTCATTCATAATATTGAATGATTGTGAAAAAGATATACAGACTGACCGACGACCGCGACTTTAAACAAGTCCTATCCGCCAATCACGTAACTAAAAACCGATATTACGTCGTTTATCATCTTCCCAATCAATCCTCGAGCGCCCGCATCGGCATCTCCGTGTCCAAAAAACTTGGAAACGCGGTGATCCGCAATCGCATCCGGCGCCAAGTCCGGGCCATGTTCGACGCCACCGACATATTCGCGGAGGCCTTCGACATCATCGTCATCGTCCGGCTCGAATACAAGCAAGCGACATTCCAAGAAGCAAACGGCAAGCTGTTGGAAATAATTGACGCCATTAGGAGAACTACTCATGAATAAAAAGACCAAACGTTGGCTGAAGATTGCCGGACTGGCCGCATTCGTGTTCATCTTGTCGGGCTGCACGGCAAACTTCTGCTCACCCGAAGATCAAGCGCGCATCATGTACGTCCAGGAAAACGGCGACTCCGACAGGACCAACGCCACCTACGACTTCAATGACAACTTGACGAAAATCATCGACAAAGCCGAAAGCGCCGGCATTGCTACCCCGTCGGAAGATTATTGGGAAGCAATCGATACCCGCGTCCTGGCTGCGGCCACCACCCGCGCCGGAGCGCAAGCCGGGTCGCTCACCGATGAAGAAATACTCACCCAATTCGGCTACGTCAAATTCCTCGGCGGCTCAAATGAGCTATGGGCTAACTGGGATGCCTGGACCAACGAACTGAAACTCATGCTCGGGGTCGAGGCCACGCCCGATTCCGACTTTTCCAAGTTATACAAACAGGAAATCAACACGGCATATCTGAATTACCGCGCCTGCATCGCCATCGAAGACGGCAATTACGGTCCGACCGAACAATACTTCTTCCACGCCAAGACGTGGGGCTATGCGTTTGAAAGAGGGCTCATCGAAGGCTTGTTCGTCTACCCGGTCGCCTGGCTCATCGAAACGTTCGCCGTCATGTTCGGCATGGCGGGATGGGGACAGGTTTTATCGATTCTATTGACGACCATCATCGTCCGTGGTCTATTACTCGCGGCGACGTTCAAATCGACCCTCGGCACGCAAAAAATGACTTTGCTTCAACCGGAACTGGCCAAAATCCAATCCAAGTATCCCAACTCGGCCACCAACCAATACGAAAAGCAGCGGTTGGCCCAAGAGCAGATGGAACTATATAAACGTAACGGCGTTAACCCGTTCTCGCAGATTTTGATCATGTTCCTGCAGTTCCCGATCTTCATCGCCGTTTGGGGCGCGATGACCGGCTCGGCCATTTTGGCCACCGGCAGCTTCCTCGGACTCAACCTGAACCAATCGGTCGGCAGCGCCATTACCGGCACCTTGTTCGTCGGCGGTTGGTGGACGGCCATCATCTTGTTCATCCTCATGGGCGTCAGCCAATTCGTCGCCATGAAGCTGCCCAACTGGCTCCAGAAGAAGGATGTCAAAAACGTCAGCCACACGATGAAGAACCCCTCGGCTGACAGCCAGCAGAAACAAATGAAACTGATGAGCAACGTCATGTTGATCATGATTATCGTCATGGGCTTCTCGTTACCCAGCGCGATGGGCATCTATTGGTTCATCGGCGCGCTCATCTCGATCGCCCAGACCTTTATTACCAGGAAAGTGATGGAACGCAAGCAATGAAAACCTATTCGGCGAAAACACTTGAAGAGGCCTTACAGCTGGCATCGACCGAACTGAATATCACGGTCGAAGAACTCAATTACGAAGTCAGCGAAGAGAAAAAAGGCTTGTTCGGCAAGAAGACGACGATCATCGTATACGAACTGGCCGACGTGGTCGAGTTCGCCGAGAAGTATCTCATCGATGGCATTGCCACGTTCGGCATCACGGCGACCACCAAAACCACCCTCAAAGAAGACATCATCAATATCGCCCTCGACACCGACCATAACTCGATTCTGATCGGCAAGAACGGCCAAACGCTCCAAGCCATGAACGAACTGGTGCGCCTGGCGACATCAAGCAAGTTCAAGAAGCGCTACCGGATCCTCCTCGACATCAACGAATATAAAGACAGCAAATACGACAAACTGATATCCATCGCCAAACGGACGGCAAGGGAAGTCCAGCGGTCACGCCAAGACGTCACCCTCGACGCGATGCCGGCCGATGAACGGCGCGTCATCCACAATGCCTTGACCGGCATGCCGCACATCAAAACGGAAAGCGTCGGCGATGGTCGCCATCGGGCCATCATGATCCGCTACGTCGAATAACAAGGCCCACGGGCCTTTTATTTTATTGTGTTAGAATTATCTTATGTTTGACACCATCGTCGCTTTGGCGACAGCCCCCATCAAAAGCGCATTGGCCATCGTCCGCCTGTCGGGCGAAGACAGCCTAGCCATCGCCAGCAAAATATTCACCAAAGACCTGAATGAATTGTCGGCCGGCCAATATTTCGGCCGCATCGTCTTTCAGGGAGAACTGATCGACGAGGCCGTCACCCTCGTTTTTCGAAAACCGCATAGTTTTACCGGCGAAAACACCGTCGAATTCATCACGCACGGGTCGCCGCTGATCGCCCAGCAAGTCATTGAAGCATGTCTTGCCAATGGGGCGCGCCTGGCTACCCGCGGCGAATTCAGCAGTCGCAGTCTCCTCAACGGCAAACGCGATTTGATCCAAATCGAAGCCGTCAACGACATCATCAACGCCACCACCAACGAGAGTAAGCGGCTCGCCTTATTAAGTCTCGACGGCTCTTCAAGCGCGCTCATCAATCCGATCAAGACGGCCATCGCCGACATCCTCAGTCTGATTGAAGTCAACATCGATTATCCCGAATACGAAGACCTTGAACCAATCGACCGTCAAAAGATCCTTCAGCAGATTGCCGCCATCCGAACGAACATCGATAAGCTCGTCGCCCAAGGCCAGCAAGGCCGCATCATAAAAGAAGGTTTGAACTTGGCGATAGTCGGGAAACCGAACGTCGGCAAATCGTCGTTGCTGAACGCCTTGCTCAAAGAAGACAAAGCCATCGTGACGGAAATCGCCGGGACGACCCGCGACGTTGTCGAAGGCGACATCAATCTTCACGGGTTGGTACTTCATCTATCGGATACCGCGGGCATACGCGAGGGACTGGACATGATCGAGAAGATGGGCATCATGAAATCCCGCAAGGCGATCGAAAAAGCCGACGTTGTCATCGTCGTCCTCGACGCCTCGAAAGAACTTGATGCGGAAGACACGGCCATTCTCGAGATGACCAAAAATTCCAAACGGATCATCGTCTATAACAAATCAGATCTTAAACCGATTCGTCTTAACGACGGCAAACTATACATATCGGCATTACTTAAAGACATCGTCGGGCTAGAAAAAGCCTTGATATCCTTATTCGGCATTGAAGAGGAATGCTATATCCGCCCGAGCCTTAACAACGCCCGTCAGCTTGGCCTATTACAAAATATCGACCGGTCGCTACAATCCGCCTGGCAAGACGCCGATAACGGCCTCAGCTTCGATCTGGTGAGCGCATCGCTTCAGGAAGCGTATTACGACACGCTGAAATTGTTGGGCCTTGATGCTTCCGCGGATTTGTCCGACGAGATCTTCTCGCGGTTCTGTGTGGGAAAATGAGCTATCTGACCGATACCCACTGCCATCTTAACGACGAGCAGTTATATCCCCATGCCGACGAATTGATCGCCCGGGCCGTACTCGCCGGTGTCAAACGGATGTTCGTCGTCGGCTATGACGAGCCATCGTCAAAAACCGCGATCGAATTGGCCGACCGTTACGAGCAGGTATATGCCATCATCGGCATCCATCCGACCGAACTGACCGATGATTTTGAAGCGCGGTTACAAACAATTGAGCAATTGGCGCAGCACCCCAAGGTCATTGCCATCGGCGAAACCGGTCTCGACCATTATTGGAACAAGACAGAACACGAACATGTTCGTCAAGCACAGGCCTTCAACGCCCATATCGAATTGGCCAACCGCCGCAAATTGCCGATCGTCGTCCATAGCCGCGACGCGATTCAAGACACACTCGAAGTTATGAAACGCAATCAACCTCGATACGGAGGCGTCATGCATTGTTATTCCGGACCGGGCGAACTCGTCGGGGCTTTCGTTGAACTCGGCATGTATATCTCGTTAGGCGGACCGGTCACCTTTACTAACGCCCGCGTGCCGAAGGAAGTAGCCTCCATCGTTCCAAATGACCGTCTCCTGGTCGAAACCGACAGTCCCTATCTAGCGCCGCATCCAAACCGCGGCAAGCGCAACGAACCGGCACTGCTGCCGCTTGTTGCCAAAACTATTGCCGCCATCAGAAACGAAAGCTACGAAAGCATTTGCGAACTGACGAGCGCCAACGCGGAGCGCTTGTTTCACGTGAAACATTTATGAAAACAAAGTTTGACTCGGCCATCGTCGTCGAAGGCAACACCGACGCCGCTTATCTGAATACTTTCATCGACGCCGACCTCATCACCACGAACGGATCGGATGTTCCACGTGAAACAATTATATATCTGACTACTTTATCAAAGATAAAACCGTTGCTGGTCTTAACCGATCCCGACGGTCCAGGCCAACTGATACGTCATAAACTTGATCAGTCGATACCCGGGTTGCGGCATGCTTATATTCCAAAAGAAGTTGCCATAAAATCCGGACGCGTCGGCGTCGCCTACGCCCCAAAGGAAGTAATACTCGATGCTTTATGCAAAGCCGATACACCATTGCCAACGACTCGAGGGACGGTCACCATGACGGAGCTTTATGACTTGGGCTTGTTTGGTCAAACCGATTCGATGGAAAAACGAGTCCGGGCAGCCGCTTCGCTGGGGCTCGGGCATCCAAACGGAAAGCAGTTTCTGAATCGCGTCAACAGTTTGAATATCAGCATTGAAAAAATACGTGAGGCGGTACACCAACATGGCTAAGACACCGACCAAGGACCATATCGTCAGTTATCTTTCTTCATACGACATGAAACCGATTCATCGGCTCGGGCAAAATTTCCTGATTGACGAAAACATCGCCGCCTTGATTGTGGCTAACGCCGCCATCGGCGCTTCCGACAAGGTTTTGGAAATCGGTCCCGGTTTCGGCGCGCTGACGCATCATCTGGCCCCCCTCGGCGCCGCACTCGATTTGTATGAGCTCGATCAGAAGATGTGCCAGTTCCTTATTGACCATTTCGGCAAAGACCCGCACATTGCCATTCATCACCAAGATGGACTTAAGGCCGACTTCGGCGCCTATGACGTCATCGTGTCCAATCTGCCTTATTATTTGACTACCCCTTTCATCGAAAAGACTTATCGCGAAGGAAAGAACGTCAAACGCGCGGTATATATGATTCAAAAGGACGTATTGCCGCGATTAATCGCCGCGCCGGGAAGCGACGGCTATGGTCCTTTGGCGGTCATGTTGGCGTATTTAGGCACCGTAACCCCGCTAATCGAGGTCAAACCCGCTTCCTTCTATCCGGAACCGCCGGTCGATTCATCAATCGTCAAGATCGAATTCCATCATAATAACGACGAAGGTTTTGCCAAGAAAATGGACAAGTTGGTGCGGGCGTTATTCCTATCACGCCGCAAAACGACGCTCAATAATCTGGCACGCTATTTGCAAAGCAAGGAAAAGGCCGCGGAAGTGCTGCAAAAAGCCGGCATCGGCCTCTTAAAGCGGCCCGAACAGCTATCGGTCGCCCAATTCGCCATTTTGACGGAAATGCTGCGTTAATCGCGGCGTTCTTCTTTGCTTTTATGCCGTTTCTTTTCTAGAATAGAGCGTGACGAACCGAGGTAGAGGACATGATAGTCAAAGCATATGCCAAAATCAACATCGCGCTAGACGTATTGCGGAAGCAAGACGATGGTTTTCATGAATTGGACATGGTCATGGCACCCCTCGATCTCCATGATTCGATTGAAATCAGCTTAGTGCCGCCGAGCTTTGACACACTGGTCACCTGCGATTCCTTTGATTTAACGACAGGTGAATACAACCTATGCACGATCGCCGTCAACAAGATGCGCGAGTTTTACAAATTCAAGGAGAAGTTCCGCATCCACATCCATAAGCGGATTCCAATGTCGGCCGGTTTCGGCGGCGGCTCGAGCGACGCCGCGGCCACCATTCACGGCATCATCAAACTATTGAAACTTCAGACTAAGGAAAGCGACATCATCGCCCTATGCCGCTCAATCGGCAGCGACGTTCCCTATTTCTATCGCCTGTTGCCGTCGCGAGTTCAAGGAACAGGTGAAATTTTGACTCCGATCATTATCAAAAATCACTATTACGTATTGATCGTCAAACCAGTCGAAGGCTTGTCGACCAAGGAAGTGTTCGCCCGTTACGATCAGATGTCGGGCGAAAAACACGATATCATGCCCGTCATCGAGGCGCTGACATCGGGCGACGATGTGAAACTCAAAGAATCGATGTTCAACGCTTTGGAACCGGCGGCGATATCGCTATGCCCGGAAGTCGCCGAAATCAAACAGAAACTGACCGCCGACGGCGTCGAACTGGTGTCGATGTCGGGATCCGGTTCGGCCGTTTTCGCACTCGACAAGCGTCTTAACAAACTGGAAAAACTCGCTAAAAAGTACATCAATCTGGGTTATATCGTGTTGTTGACGGAAATCAAGAAATAACGAGGGTTCGCACATGAAACTATTCACGATCATTCTGGCCGCCGGCAAAGGCACGCGCATGAAATCGCGCGACGAAAACGTCAGCAAAGTCGCCTATCCTATTTTAGGCAAGCCGTTGGTCCGTTATGTCTTGGACGCCGTCAAGCCCTTTGGAAGCGAACGCACGGTCACCATCGTCGGCTTCGGCGGCGAGATGACCAGCTCGCTCGTAAGCGATTGTTCCGAAATCGTTTGGCAGCGGGAACTGAAAGGAACGGGACACGCCATCATGCAGGTGGCGCCGTTATTGGAAGGAAATGAAGGCACGACCCTGATCGTATGCGGCGACACACCACTATTGGAAACAGCGACGTTACGAAAACTGATTACCGAACATCAAACCGCGAAAGCGGATTTGACCATCCTATCCGCGGTGCTGGACAACCCGACCGGCTACGGACGCATCATCCGCGACAAAAACGGTTATGTCACCGGCATCGTCGAGCAGGCCGACGCCACCAATGAGCAGCAAGCCATCAGGGAAATCAACGCTGGCGTCTACGTGTTCGACAATAAAAAGCTGTTCGACCACCTAAATGATCTAACGACCAATAACAAACAAGGCGAATATTATCTGACCGACCTGATCGCTTTGTTCCATCGGCAAGGCTACGCCCTCAACGCCTCAATCGTCGCCGATTTCCGCGAAACGCTTGGGATCAACGACCGGGTCCAACTCGCGGAAGCCGCCGCCATCATTCAAAATAAGATAAACAAAACCCACATGAAAAACGGCGTCACGATCGAAAGCCCGCTTAATACCTATATTGGCCCCGAAGTCAAAATCGGCCCCGACACGGTCATTAAACCCGGATGCTACATTATGGGAACGACCACAATCGGCGAGCACAACACGATTGGGCCGGACACCACCATTGAAAACATGCTGGTCGGAAACGGCAACCTGATCATCAAGTCTTATCTTGTCGATTCCACGATTGGAAACGACAATAAGGTCGGTCCGTTCACGCACATGCGCGGCCATACCGAATTGATGAACAACACCCGCGTCGGCAATTTCGTGGAAACGAAAGCCGCGGTGCTCCATGACGGGGTCAAAGCGGCGCACCTAACATACCTTGGCGACACGACGATCGACGAAAAAGCCAACATCGGCTGCGGGACGATCACCGCCAACTACGACGGCGTCAGCAAGTGGCACACCCACATCGGCAAAAACGTCTTCATCGGTTCGGGCACGACCATTATCGCCCCGCTGACGGTAGCCGACGATGCCTTCGTGGCCGCCGGCTCGACATTAAACGAAGACGTCGGTCCCGACGATCTGGCCATTGCCAGGGCCAGGCAAGTCAATAAACCGGGCATGGCTAAGGAAATACGGCGAAGAATTCAAGAGAAAGCCAAACGCAAATAAAGAAAAATCCGCTGAAACCCAGCGGATTTTTGATTGGAATTGTTTTATCGACTATTTCTTTTTCGCTTTGATCGCGGCTTGCGCGGCGGCTAAGCGGGCCACGGGGACGCGGAACGGGGAGCAGGAGACATAGTCGAGTCCGACGTTATGGAAGAATTCGACGCTGACCGGATCGCCGCCATGTTCGCCGCAGACGCCGAGGTGGAGATGCGGGTTGGCTTTACGGCCTTCGTTAACCGCCATCTTGACGAGTTTGCCGACGCCGTTTTGGTCGATGGTCTGGAACGGGTCTTGTTCGAAGATCTTCTTGGAGTAGTAGTCGGGCAAGAACTTGCCGGCGTCGTCGCGGCTGAAGCCGAACGTCATCTGGGTCAAGTCGTTGGTGCCGAAGCTGAAGAAGTGGGATTCCTTGCCGATTTCGTCGGCCAATAAAGCGGCGCGCGGGATTTCGATCATCGTGCCGACTTCATAATGCATTTCCTGACCGGACTTGGCGATTTCTTCATCGGCGATTTCGACGATGATCTGTTTGACGAAGCGGAATTCCTTTAAGTCAAGCGTCAGCGGAATCATGATTTCCGGCACGATCTTGATGCCGAGATCCTTTTGGGCTTGGAGGGCGGCGCGGATGATGGCTCTTGTCTGCATTCTACCGATTTCCGGATAGGAGACGTCGAGGCGGCAGCCGCGGTGACCCATCATCGGGTTGAATTCGTGGAGGTAGGAGATGCGGTCGTTGACTTGCTGCACGGACATATTCATGGATACGGCCAATTCTTCGATCTTGTCCGCTTCCTGCGGCAGGAATTCGTGTAGCGGCGGGTCAAGCAGACGGATGGTGACGTTCAAGTCCTTCATGGCCATGAACAATTCATAGAAGTCGCTTTGTTGATACGGGAGTAATTTTTCAAGGGCTTTTTCGCGGTCCTTGGTGTTGTCGGCCAAAATCATTTCGCGAACGTGGAAGATTCTGTCCTTGTCGAAGAACATGTGTTCGGTACGGCACAAGCCAATGCCTTGAGCGCCGAAGGCCAATGCCTGTTTGGCGTCTTTGGGCGTGTCGGCGTTGGTGCGGACTTTAAGAGTACGCATCTCGTCGGCCCATTTCATGATGCGGCCGAAGTAGCCGGTCATTTCCGGGGCGACTTTCTTGACATCGCCGTCGTAGACGAGGCCGGTGGCCCCATCAAGCGAGATGACGTCTTTTTCGGTATAGGTTTTGCCTTTGAATTTGACGGTGCGGGCTTCTTCGTCGATGACGGCTTGCGAGCAGCCGGCGACGCAGCATTTGCCCATGCCGCGGGCAACGACGGCCGCGTGGGAGGTCATGCCTCCGCGCATCGTGAGGATGCCTTCGGCGGCGACCATGCCTTCGATGTCCTCGGGTGAGGTTTCGGCACGGACTAAAACGATTCTTTCACCGGTTTGGCGGCGCGTGTGCGCTTCTTCGGCCGTGAAGGCGATTTTTCCGGTGGCGGCGCCCGGTGAGGCCGGTAAGCCTTCGCCGATGGGCGTCAGTTTCTTCAAGAGTTTCGGGTCGAAACTCGGGTGCAGCAAGGTATCGAGCGATTTCGGGTCGATGCGCAGGACGGCTTCTTCGGGAGTGATCAAGCCTTCGTCGACCAAGTCGCAGGCGATTTTGAGGGCCGCGGGCGCGGTCCGTTTGCCGTTACGGGTCTGTAGGAAGTACAGTTTGCCTTCTTCCACCGTGAATTCCATGTCTTGCATGTCGCGGTAGTGTTTTTCCATCTTGTTGATGATGTCCATGAATTGCTGATAGACATTAGGCAGCGTTTCCTTGAGATATTCGATGCTCAGCGGAGTCCGGATGCCGGCGACGACGTCTTCGCCTTGGGCGTTGGGAAGATATTCTGCGAAGATGAACTTTTCACCGGTGGACGGGGAGCGGCTGAACGCGACGCCGGTGCCGCTGGTTTCGCCTTTATTGCCGAACGCCATCGATTGGACGTTGACGGCGGTACCCCATGAATAGGGGATGGCGTGCATCTTGCGATACACGTTGGCGCGCGGGTTGTCCCAGGACCGGAAGACGGCCGTGATCGATTCGATCAATTGGACATACGGATCGACGGGGAAATCCTCGCCGAATACTTTCTTATAGTAGGCTTTGTATTGGCTGACCAATTTCTTGAGGTCGGCGGCATCGAGTTCGGTGTCGAGTTTGACGCCTTTGTGCTCTTTGAGCTGTTCGAGCATCTTGTCCATTTCGGTCCGGCCGTGGTTCTTGGCGATGTTGGTGTACATCAAGATGAAGCGGCGGTAGGAGTCGTAGGCGAACCGTTCGTTGCCGGTTTCCTTGGCCAAGACGGCGACGGTCGTGTCGTTAAGACCGAGGTTGAGGATCGTGTCCATCATGCCCGGCATCGAAACGCGGGCGCCCGAACGAACGCTAACCAATAGCGGGTTTTTGGTTCCGCCGAACGTTTTTCCGGTTTCCTTCTCGATTCCGGCGACGTTGTCGTAAATCTGCTTCACCAGGAATTCAGGCAACTTCTTTCCTGAATCGTAGTAAAGGTTGCAAGCTTCGGTGGTAATCGTGAAACCTTGGGGAATCGGGACTCCGATCGAAGTCATTTCGGCCAGACCGGCTCCTTTGCCACCCAACAAGTCTTTTCCGAGACCTTTGGTTTCCTTAAATCCATAGACGTATTTCTTATCTGCCATGTCATGTCCTCCATATTGATGGCCCACCTATATTAGGTGCCATTCACGCCGATAATAATATCATAGATATTAATGTCTTTTCCATACAAAGCGCTCAAAACCGACCCCAAACCAGCAAAAAATTAAATTAATCTATTCGTTTATGATAATCTTTTACTAGCACATCATGAAAATCACCTATTCCGAACCTGGCAACGATATCGTCAACCTCTCAAATTCATTTTTGAAGCGGTTTGGCGTGACTCCGTTTCATGACACGATAAAAGAAGTAGACGACCTGATCGCCAAACACGACCAGATCATCGTTATGCTATTCGACGGTATGGGAAAAGCTTTGTTGGAACGCCACCTCAGCGCGGGCGCCCTGTTGCGCCGCAATAAGCTGAAGACGATCACTTCGACCTTTCCGCCGACGACGGTGGCGTCTACCAACGGATTATTGAGCGGACGTTATCCGATCGAGACAGGCTGGCTCGGCTGGGCGCAGTATTTTTCTGAACACGACGCCAATATCGACGTATTCAGCGGACGCGACAACATCACCAAGGAACCGCGCGTCGATCCGGATACCATCAAAGCCAAACTGGCATATGACGACATCATCGAATTGATAAAGAGAACCAACCCGGCGATGCACGTGACCTCGGTATGGCCTTCCTTCCGCCAAGGTGGGGCCGAGACGGTCGAACAGTTTTTCGCTTCGATAAACAAAGAAGCTTCCGTCATCGGACCAAAATTCGTATACGGCTACTGGGTTCAACCCGACCTTGACTGCCATGACGCCGGCGTGACTTCCGAAAAAATCGGTCACATCATCCGCGACATCAACGACCGGATGGAAAAATTAGCTAAACGACACGCATCGACATTGTTCATCGTCTTGGCCGACCACGGCCTCATCGACGTCGAATTCGTCAGTCCATATGCGGATAAACGCCTAAGTTCGCTTTTAGTAAGAAACTTCAGCAACGAACCAAGAAGCGCCAACTTCTACGTCAAAACCGGAAAAGAAAGGCGTTTTGCAAGGATATTCAACAAGCTTTATGGCCGCAATTTCATCTTGAAAACGAGAAAAGACATTTTGAATGAAGAATGGTATGGCAAGGGCGCCCCGCATCCAAGCACCGATGAGTTCATCGGCGACTTCGTAGCCGTGGCAACCGACAAATATTCCTTTGATCAGATTCGCGAAGGAAAAATGGCCCACGAAGAAATGAAAGCCCATCATGCCGGGTTAACCGAACCCGAGATGCTGATTGACGTCATCGCGCTGAATAAAAGTGTTCGCAAGTAGTGGAATTTAATTAGTCTAGGAGCATTACCGATGGTCAAACGAAGATTCCTGACGGCAAGTTTGGCAACCATTGTTTTCGTCATATCCTCGTGCGCCAGCTCGTCATTGTCCTCCGAGATTACCACATCGGAACAATCATCGACTTCCATCAGTTCATCGACGACTTCCGGCAGCACGTCAAGCAGCGGGGACACCCAGTCTTCGTCTATCGAAACATCCAGCGACACTTCTTTAAGCGAAACGACCTCGGAATCATCCTCGTCATCATCCTACTCTTCCTCTTCCTCGTCCTCTTCATCATCGGGCACTTCCAGCGGAACCTCGGAAACATCATCCTATGTTAGTTCCAGCAGCGAAGTTTCCTCATCGACATCCAGCTCGTCTTCACAAACGACTACCTCGTCCTCTGAATCAAGTGAAGTTTCCTCCGAACCAATTGGAGAAGAACCGGTGATTACGACGATTGCCGGCGAGTTCAATCCTTATGACCCGCTTGACCTCCGTTATGACATCGCATACAACCAGCACGTATTGTTAGCGGTCTCGGGATATGGAATCACCGCGAACGACTACATCGTGTCCGGGACGACTTTGACAATCAAATCGTCATTCGCCAAGTATTTCACCAAACCGCAGTCGTATTCTTTCAAAGCCACATTTGCCAAAGCGATGGCGACGATAACCAAAGATTTCTCTTTCCAAGTGGTCGACTCGAAATACCCATACCAAATCACGAACGGCGGATTCGAAACGGGCGATTACCTAGGATGGAACGGCTACCAGGTTTGGAAAGACGAAAGCGGAATGTTCTCATATCGCAGCGAGCGCATCGTCAATACCGCCAACTACGGCTCGAGTAACGCCAACGCATATAACCGCGACGGCCAATATCATCTTGGCGTCTATGCCTATCCATACGTAAATGCCAACAAAGACCTCAACCAGGAACGCATGGGCATGCTTCGCTCATCCGATTTCGTCTTGGGCGGCTCCGGCTGGATCGGTTTTAAACTCGGCGGGGGCCAAAATCCGGGCACGGCCTATATTTCGATCAAAAACAGCGTAACCAATATCGAAGTGGCGCGCTACGCCAACCGCCATTTCGGCAAAACACTTGTCTCGGGCACCGATAACGCCGAAGCCTATATGTTCCAATATTATGCGGATTTGAGCAGCCATATCGGTGAAGAGCTTTATGTTCTTGCCGTTGATGCCGCTTCCCACGAATGGAACGTCTTATCGCTTGATAGCGTCGTCACGTATATGCCGACGACGCCGACGCCGACACCGAATCAATTGGCGACCGACATCAAACCGAACATCAACGGACTCGGAACGGCCACTAACGCGATGAGTAATCCGCTGAGCGCCAACGTCAATCTTTGGGAAGATCCCAGCGGCATCTTCCGTTACCAAGACGGCAGCGCCCGCACCAACGCCGTTATGGGCGACGGGGCTTTAGGAGTCGTCCGCTCACCATCTTTCAAAATAGTAAGAAGCGCCAACCGCTATCTCGTATGGGAGTGGGAAGGCTCTTTGATGCTGGATAAGCAAATCTTCCTTTCCGTCAAGGAAACGTTGACCAATAACGAAGTGGTGCGGCTGGTTCGGCGCGACAACCTGTCCACCAAATCATCAGGCGGCATGGACAAACACTGGTATGATCTCGGAGGTCTATCCGAAGACAAGGAATACTACATCGAACTGACCGACAACGCCAAATCGTCTTGGGGTCTAATCAGTTTGCGGAACATCAATTTAGCCCCGGAAGGCGACAGCCACATCCAAGTGGCCACCGACGTTGCCGTCAATTGCTTCTACGGACTCGGAAGAGTCGATTTCACCTCCGGCGGGTATCGCTCCGCCTCCGATTATTCGTATGATCCGGTCACGACCGTCATGGACGGAGTGGTTTCATTAGGCGTCAACGCCGGCCATGAAGCGATTATCGGCTATCGCACCAACTCCAACAATACCTGGACCCAATATCGCCAAGCAGGCGGAGCGACGCTGGACGCATCGTTAACGTCATCTTCCTTTGAGGGCATGTCTATCAAACGGGGCATGCTGCAAGGATTGCTGTCGGCCAATACTTATCAATATCGCTTCGGCGACCGCGGACAAATCGGCCCGTGGCGAAGTTTCAAGACGCCGGATCCCGACGAGATCGTTTTCTCATGGGCGACCGATTCACAGGCTTTGTCGCTTGAGGGAGCCAAGGTTTTTAACCGCTTAGTCGAAAAAGCGGTGTCGATCGAACCGAAGATATCGTTTGGCTTATTGACAGGCGATACCGTTGAACAAGGGGCCGACGACAAGATGTGGCAATGGTTCAGCGAGGCCACAATCAAAAAAACGGACATGCCGTTTATGGCTATCCCCGGCAACCATGATTATTACGACGGCAATTCCGGCTGGCTCAACAACAGCCATTTCGAGGCCTTCTGGCCGCATCCGACCAACGGATATAACGGCTACTCGTCGTATTATTTTAATATCGGACCGGCATTATTCGTCATGGTGGATTCCGTCGACACCGCTTACGGACAATCGCAGATCAATTGGTTCAATCAGGCGGTGAGCGCCGCTAACGCCGACATCGTCATCGTCGGGACGCATTATAGTGCCTATGGCGGCCATCACCTGACGACTTCCGCCGCTTTCAGAGACGTATGGGCACCGGTATTCGACGCCAATCACGTCGATCTCGTCTTGTCCGGCCACGATCACTTGTTTACCAGGACTCCGCCCATGCGCGACGGTAGCGTTAACCGCACCTCGGGCACCATCTACGTCAGCGGCGGCTCCGCCAGCGAAAAGATCTACGACGTTCCATCCGAACTTTTTGGCCAATACGATTATTACTTGCCTTATCAGACTAACGTCGTGACCATATTCACAATCACTTCAACAACTTTAAGTGCGAAAACAGTCACCATCGACGGTGTCCAAATCGATAATTTTTCGATAAATATTTCTTAAGACTCGGCTTCGACGGGAGCCAAAGGATTCGAACCCGAGAATTGGGCGTTGTACAAGTCGGCGTAGAAACCATTTAGCGCCAGGAGTTCTTCATGCGTGCCGGTCTCAATAATCTGGCCGTGGCGCATGACCAAGATCGTCTTGGCGTTTTTGATTGTCGACAGCCGGTGGGCAATCACGAAACTGGTGCGGTTCTGCATCAGCTTGTTCATCGCTTCCTGGATGACCGTTTCGGTGCGCGTGTCGACGCTTGAGGTGGCTTCGTCGAGGATGAGGATCTTCGGCTGGCTTAAGATGGCGCGGGCGATCGTGATCAATTGGCGTTGCCCTTGCGACATGTTGGTGCCTTCTTCGTTGAGCACGAAATCATATTGGTCGGGCAAGGTGGTGATGAAGAAATGGGCGTGGGCGGCTTTGGCGGCTTCGATGACTTCCTCGTCACTGGCCTCAATACGTCCGTAGCGGATGTTTTCCATAATCGTGCCCGAGAAAAGCCACGTGTCCTGAAGCACCATGCCGATGGAACTGCGGAGCGCTTCATAGGAATAGTTCCTAATGTCTTTTCCATCAATCGTGATGCGGCCTTTTTTGACTTCATAGAATCTTAATATCAAATTGACGATGGTCGTCTTGCCGGCGCCGGTCGGGCCGACGATGGCCACGCTTTCGCCCGGACGGATGTCAAGGTTCATCTTTTCGATCAGCGGGGCGTCTTCCTTATAGGAGAACCATACGTCTTCGAATCTGACTTCACCCTTCATGTTGGAAATGTCGGTAATGGCGTCGACGGGGTCGGCCATCATCTCTGGTTCGTCAAGCACTTCGAATACGCGCTCGGCGGCCGCGGCGCTTGACTGGATGATATTGGCAATCTGTCCGATTTGTTGGAACGGCATCTGGAATAATGAAATCAACACGAAGAAGGCGACCATGTTGCCGATGTCCTTGATGAGACCGCCGACCACGCAAATGCCAACGAATGTCAAGTTATTGACGAAATGGATCGTTGGGAAGATGACACCCGAATAGAACTGGGCATAACGGTCGTCTTTGGCCATGTCGGCGTTGATCTTGTTGAACTTTTCGATCGCTTCCGGTTCCTTATGGAACAGCTTGACGATTTTGAAGCCGCCGTAATTTTCTTCGATGTGCGAGTTTAATAAACCCATCTTCTTATGGTAGACGCGGAACAATTTGCGCGATTGCTTGGTAATCAAAATCGTGAAAGCGATCGTCAGCGGCAGACTGGCGATGGCCACCAAGGCCAACTGCCAGCTGCTGACGAACATGGCAATCAGCGTGCCGATGAATAAGAACACTGAGGAAATGACTTGGTTGATGATCTGCTGCATCGAACGGGCGATGGTGTCGATGTCGTTGGTGCCCTTCGATAGGATTTCGCCATACGTCTGACGATCGAAGAAGGTCAAAGGAAGCGTGTCCATTTTAGCTTGGAACCGCTCGCGAAGATTATATGAATACCTAGCCGAAATCGGAATGATTAACCATTCGGCGAGCCAGGTTAGGAGCGCGGCCGCCACATAAAACACGAGCACGATGGCAAACTGTCTGACTAAAGCCATCCAATCGACGACAATGAGGCCGGCATTCGTTAACGAGAAGAAGTTTTCTGGATGTTTGGCGACGTTATTGAGAATATCGCGGATGAATAAAGGCGACATGATTGAAAGAACGACCGACACGATCGTGATCAAAGCGACGACGGCAATTTTCCAAATCATCGGGCGGAAATCGCCGACGAGACGTTTAATCGTTTTCTTGAAATCGCGCGGTTTTTCGATGGTACGACCGCCAAATCTTGGTCCGGGTGGCATATTAATCGACTCCTTCGTTGGCCAGCACTTGCGTGCTTAAGGCCAGTGTCTTGTCTATTTCGGCTGGATCGAGCTGCGAATAGACGATCTCGCGGTAAATCTTGCACGTCCTCAGCAACGTCTGATGCTTGCCTTGGGCAACGATTTGTCCTTCGTGGAGAACCAAGATCAGATCGGCATCAATGATGGTCGACACGCGTTGGGCAACGATGAGTACCGTCGCTTCTTTGACATGGCTTTTCAGTGCTTGCCGCAACTTGATGTCGGTCTTGAAGTCAAGGGCGCTGAAGGCGTCGTCGAAGATGTATATTTCCGGCTTCTTGATCAAAGCACGGGCAATCGCCAGCCGCTGCTTCTGTCCGCCCGAAAAGTTTTTGCCTCCTTGGGAGACATCGAAGTTAAGCTGCTGGTCGTTGCGTTTGACGAATTTGGCGGCTTGAGCGACGTCGAGCGCCTCCCACATTTCCTCTTCGGTGGCGTCGGATTTCCCGTAACGAAGGTTATCGGCGACCGATCCCGAGAAGAGCACCGCCTGCTGGGGCACAAACCCGATCTTGCCCCGAAGATCGGCTTGTGTAAAGTCACGGACATCGATGCCGTCAATCAGCACTTGGCCATCGGTGGCGTCATAGAAACGCGGTATCAAGTTGATGACTGACGATTTGCCGCTTCCGGTCGAACCGATGATGGCGGTGACTTGACCCGGCTTAGAAACGAAACTGATATCCCGAAGTGTCGGGCTGCCGGCATCTTTGAATTGGAAACTCACGTTACGAAATTCAATCTTTCCTTTAGTGGTTCCGATTTCCGCCGGTACGACCGGATCGTTAATAGTCGGTTTCATGTCGAGCACTTCGTTGATGCGGTTGGCGCTGGCGCGAGCCCGCGGGAGCATGATGAAGATGAATGCGAACATAACAAGGGAGTTCATGACGTTAATCGAATATTGAGCCGTCATCATGATTGTTCCGAAATTGACAAAATTGCTTGGATCGCTGGCTAATTGCCCATCAAGGGACGCAAAGCCGAGAAAGAATATGGCCAAATAGGTCAAATTGAAGATGATGTTAATGCCGGGATTGATAAACGACATCGTGCGGCCGACTTTCATCGTGATTTCAGTCATGTCGCGGTTGGCGACGGCATAGCGTTTGGCTTCGCTTCGCTGCTGATTAAACGCGCGGATGACGCGGACCCCAGTCAGCGTTTCCCTTAGCACCAGCGTGGCGCGGTCGATTTTCTTTTGGATCTTCTCGAATAACGGATAGGCGATGACGAACGGAATCACGAGCACAATGATTACAAGGGGCACGGCCGCGGCGAACACGAGCGTCAACACGGCATTGCTTCTTAAAGTGTTGGATATGGCAATAGTGAAGATGATCGGAGCCATGATCATGATGCGAATGCCCATGAATAGGGCCATCTGCAGCTGCTGCACATCATTAGTGGTCCGCGTCATCAAAGACGCCGTCCCGATTTTCTCGAATTCGGTCAACGAATACTTGGACACCGATTTGAAAATGTCGGCGCGGACGTTTTTACCAAACGTCGTGGCGATGAAGGAGTTGAGCAAAGCCGCGCTGACCGCGCAGATGATGACGATGACCGAAATGACGATCATATAACCGCCGAGGGTTAAAATCTCGCCTGTTTCGGCGCCTTGCATGACCCGGTTGGTCATTTCGCCCATCCTGCGAGGAAGTTCGAGTTGGAAATACGCTTGGGCGGTAATGAAACCGACGGCAATCAACAGTTGCCACCAGGTGTATTTCAGATAACGGAATATTTTAAGCATGGTCGTCCGCCTTTCTTATAAACAGATTCATGATCGTATTGACCGACGGCAACTTGAATTTGGCGTCGTGCAACTTAACATAGGTCAACCCGCGCATCAACGAGAAAAACGCGATTGCCTGGTCGCGCGGATCATCTTTGGCGAATATCCCCTTGGCTTGGCCGGTTTCGATTAACCCTTTGATGATCACAAACGGCCGTTGGTCGCTTTGCGAGGTCTGGAAGCGTGGAAACGGGGCTCGTTTCTGGAACCGCATGTTCAAAAACAAATAAAAGTAGTAGGCAAAGTCCGATTTCTTGTCGTTCAATTCCGTGAATATCCGCTCAATGACGTTCGAAAGCGTCTGTTTCGGGTTGTCGAGTTCGGCCGTGCCGAGATTGGGAAAAATCGGCATGTAGCCAAGTTCAAGCGAGCGGTCGAGCAAGGTGGTGAAGATGTCCTTTTTGTCCCCAAAATAGTGATAGACAAGCCCGTGGGAGCAGCCCACTTCGTCGGCGATATCGTTGACCGACGTGGCGTCATAGCCGTTCAAAGCGAAAAGCCGCAGCGCGGTCTTCAGGATTTCCTGGCGGCGGGCTTCCTTGAGTTTTAGAAACGATTCTGGGGTACGGGGCATTCTTTGATTGACTGAGTTGTCAATACCAGCATTATATGCTTCCCCGTTTCAGTGTCAAATATTATGCGACGCTCTGTGTGTTTTTTTGCTACGAGATGCCCATTTCTTGGCGATGAAGTTTGACAATAGATGAACCAGCCAGCCCATCAATCCGCCAAAGGCAAAACCGGCCAGGATGTCGGTTGGATAATGAACCACCAAGAACAGGCGCGTCAGCCCCATCACAAATCCAAGAACCAAAAACGGCCAGAACCGTTTCCGGTCGCCGAGGAAGATGATTGTCCCGGCCAATAAGCCGCTGACGGAATGGCCGCTCATGAACGAATAGGAGTCGGGCACGCCCCATATTTCCTTTCCGCCGATGACGAATACCGGTTTGAAGATGTTTTCCACAAACGGCAATAGACCGGCACCTTCGGCTTCCAAAAACGGACGGTCGCGGGCGACGAGCGGTTTAAATATATAGTTGTTGAATCCGGCGATTAGGATCATCGCCAAGATGACGGTGATGCCTAAGCGGCGGTATTTCTTAATGAAAAGGAATACGATCGCCGTGGCAAACCAGACGATGCCACCCTCGCCGAAGATGGTGATGAAATGAACGACTTTGTTGATGAAATCGCTTCCGTGCAGGTGTTCGGAAATCCAGTATAAGACATCAAATTCCCAGAGCATAAAAAAGATCCTTTCAGCGTGTGGTTTCGGTATGGGGACGGCCGAGTTTGGCCATTAGGTAACTGACGAATATTCCAAGCGTAAGCAAGAATAGGGCGATCGGGATGTGCCACCAAGGAGTAACGCCGTAAGCCGGCACGACTTCGTAGTTGTAATATAACGCGACGAGCGAACCAAGCACGAAGCCCATGATCGCAAAATAAGTGGTTTTCTGATATTTGGTCAGGAGCGTCTTCATGATCCAGCTGATGAGGAAGAAACCCGTGACGAGGCCGATGATGAATAAGGCAACGACCGCCAAAGGGACTAAATCAGCGAATAACGTTCCGTTTGACAAAGCGGTCATCAAGTCACCCAGCAATGTCGTCAGCGGCATATAGAAACCAATTACCAATAGAAGCATCGAGCCGGAGATTCCGGGCACGACCAAGGCCGAAGCGCCAAGCACGCCGACAAGAATGATCAGCATGGCGTTGCCAAACGTCAGGTTGGCCAGCACCGCGGAAGCATCAAACGAAGTCAGGACCGAGAGCGCCCCAAGCCCGAAGGCCACCAGCGCGGCGACTAGAAGAAACGTAACGTTAACGGAAGTATATGAGTTACTTAACTTGTCCCGCATCGAAGGGAGTCCCCCAATGATGAGACCAGCGAATAACGTTATCAGCGGAATCGGGAAATATTCGAACGCCCATTTGATCGGGAATATCAGCGCGGCCACGGCCACCAAGGCCCCGAGAAGAATCGGCAATAGATACAAAAACGATTTGACGAACTGACGGCCGATCAGCGTGATGGCTTCAATCATTTTGTCGTAGATGCCAAGCAAAAAGGCAATCGTTCCGCCGCTGACGCCGGGGATGATAACCGCGGTGCCGATGGCCATGCCCTTAAGGAATAAAGAGACGTTGTTTTTTATGTATTTCCACATATGTTTATCGCTTCAGTCAATGCCAATAGTATAGCACTATGTGGTATAATTTCGTGCGAGGAAAAACGGAGTGAAACTGATCGTAGGTTTGGGCAATCCCGGCAAGAAATACGCGAAGACGCGTCATAATTTGGGATACATGGTCATTGACCGCATCGCCCATGAACTCGGCATCACGATCGATAAGAAAAGTTTCCAAGGCGATTACGTCTTAATCAAGTATCTTGCGCAAGACGTGATACTTTTGAAACCAACCACATTCATGAATTTAAGCGGCAACGCGGTGGGCGAAGTGATGCGCTATTATAAGATTGAATTAACCGATTTAATCGTCATTTATGACGAGATGGCGCTTGAACCGGGGGTCGTGCGCCTGCGTCCGGGCGGCGGCAGCGGCTCCCATAACGGCGTCCAAAACATCATCGACCAGCTGCAAAGCGAGCAATTCAAACGCATCCGGCTCGGCATCGGCAAACCGCCCTTCACCGGAGTCGATTACGTCTTGTCGAAACCTTCCAAAGAGGAGCAGAAACTCATCGACGAAGCCATTCAAAAGGCCGCCGAGGCCGTCTTGGCCTATCTGAAGCACAACTTCAGCTACGCCATGAACAACTTTAACTAAACATGTCGGCATTATTCAAATTGCTTGAAAACCACACTGCGGTAACCGCGCTAAGAAAGAAACGCGGCCGTTTCGCCATCGACGACACGATCGGGGTTGCCTTGCTCGTCGCTTCCGCCTATACCAAACAGCCGGAACCTTACGCCATTTTGACCACCAATCTCTACAATGCCCAACGGGTATATGATTTATTGACTTCATTCTTAGGCGAAGACCAATGCCTTTTCTATCCTGTCGACGAACTGCTGCGGGCCGAATCGATTGCCGCCAGCAAGGAAATGATGGCGCAACGCCTTTACGTCATGGATGAACTGCGGCGCGGACGCCCAAAGGTTTTGATTACCCATGCCGCCGCCGCGATGCGGTTTTTGCCCGACCCTCGCTATTTTGAATCACAGACTATCAATCTTAAAAAAGGCGCTTCGTACGATATCGAAAAGTTGCGGCAGCAATTGATTCAAGGCGGCTATGTCCGCGTGTCGAAGATCGACCAGACGCTTCAATTCGCCGTCCGCGGCTCCATCGTCGACATCGCCTCCGTCAATGAAGACCATCCGATTCGGTTGGAGTTTTTCGGTGACGAGCTCGAAAGCATCCGCTACTTCGACATCGCGACCCAAACTTCGTTTGAGGATTTATCGGAAGCGCGCATTTTGCCGGCGAGCGACATATTGTTCCAGCCAGACGACATCGATAATCTGAAAAAGAAAATCGCGATTCAGCTTGAAGACGATAGAACCGTGATTGGCTATGAAGCATATGAGCACCTGTTGACCAAGACGAACGCCGACGTGGCCAAGATTGAAAATTACGACTGGCACCAGTCGCTATACAAATATCTCGGATATGCCCAAACACGACATCATTCGATTCTCGACTATGCTCCTACCGCAACCGTGCTCGTGGCCAATAATGAGCAGCTGCAGGCTACCAACAAGATCTTGCTTGAAGAATCGTTTTCGTACTTTAACGATCTATTCGAGCAGGGCCAGTTGTTGTCGCATCTGGACAATTACCGCGACGTCAACCGCGTGCTGGGCGAGCATCATCCCGTCTTGATCAACGACGCCTTCCTCAGCAGCTCCGAAAGCGTTACCCTTCCGGTGTTCGGTATTCTTGGGGAAGCTCCGACGCTAGGTAACGCCATGCGGCTGATCAGCGCCTATCTTGGCAAAACCAATAAACTTTTATTGACCGTGGCCACGCCGCAGCAACTCGAGACTTTGACCGAAGCGCTTAAAGAAGCCAAAGTTGATTACGAGCCTCTCGACGGAATCGCCTTGCCCAAAGGCAAACTCGGCATCGTCCAATATACGTTTGAAGAAGGATTTGAGCTTCCTGACCAGAAATTTGCCTTGTTGACCAGTCGCGAACTGTTCGGCTACCGCTCACGGCTGTCGCGCTTCATGAACCGCTATAAAGAAGCGGCGATTCTTAAATCGTACGAAGAACTTGAGCCGGGTGATTACGTCGTCCACGAATCGCATGGCATCGGTCAGTTCTTGGGAATCAAAACAATCGAAATCGACGGC
>Ga0172367_10001429_pt1 | contig 34766 bp, 35 predicted proteins | sample Lak10m_FD_114542 | JGI IMG/M metagenome (GOLD analysis project Ga0172367, IMG submission 114542) | Freshwater microbial communities from Kabuno Bay, South-Kivu, Congo - kab_022012_10m | ecosystem: Environmental > Aquatic > Freshwater > Lake | place: Democratic Republic of the Congo: South-Kivu... | reverse complement strand
TTTCCTGGTGGAAGGTCGGGTCGTCGTAGGTCATTTCGTACTTCATCCTTTGGCGGAACGGATCAGAGATAGAGACCGAAGCCGTCAGTTTCTTTTTCAGCATTTCCTGCGAAATACTGAAATTGTTGTAGTAATACAGCGACGATTGTCCCTGCAACATGATGCGTGGCGAATAAACACCGCCAAAAGCTGATATTGTTCCGTTTTTCCAGGCGGTGTAACGGCAGTTGAGCGACCCGTTGTAATTAAAACCTTCGTTCTTCAGATTTCGTCCATCGTTGCTTTCCAAAATAGTATAGTTGGCGCCAATATTCGTGTTCAGGGTGAACTTGGTTTTGATGCGTAGCATTCCGTAGAGATAGGCGCCGTACCGTTGATTTTTACCAATGTTTTCGTAGGTGGTAACTTTCACTCCGGTGGACTGCATCGTCGAAATCTGTTCGATCGTATTGTTGGTAAATGCACTGTTCAGGCTCAGGTTAAAATTGTATTTGGGTGTGAATTTTCCGTACGAAAAATCGAAGGTGTGCGAAACTTCGGCATCCAGATCGGGATTACCATAACTGATGTTTAGCGGATCGAGATCGTTCACAAACGGGTTGAGGTACCATATTCCGGGGCGCGACAACCGTTGCGTGTACGAAAGTTTCAGGTTTTGCCCTTTGTCGAGGTTTTGCGAAAGAGTGATGTACGGAATCAGGTTGAACATTTTGTTGGTAAACGTGGTGTCTTTAACCGATTTAAACAGCCCGTCGTTGATGGTTCCTTCGGCCCGTAATCCTGATTTAACGCTGAATTTTTTCAGTTTCAGCACATAACCGGCATAAAATCCGAAGATGTGCTGGTCGTAATCCAGATCATTAATTTTGCTGGCGTCGCGCGTCCATTGATTGGTGGTGTAGTCGTAGCGCAACACATCCGAATTACTCACATTTTGGCGCAAAATGTATTTGGTTCCGGCTTCAATCTGGTGCTTTTTGGTCAGCGGATCGTAATAATCGACCTGGAAAGTATGTTCTGTTCCGGAGGCATCGTTGGTCGAACGTTGCTTGTACGACTGGTAATTCAGTTCTCCGTTGATCGCGTTTAAATTGTCCGAATTTCGGGGCGAACGGTCGAGTTTATAGGAAACCGTAAATGTTTTGTCGGGTTTTTTGAAGGTGCGCTGGTAGTCGATATTTCCTGAAAGGCTGCCGTAGGTCATATCCATGATGGTCGAGTTGATGAATTTACGGGTGAGGTTACGGCTGGTGTCAAAATCGCGGGATAGGGTTGATCCGGTTGCATCGTATCCTCCGGTATAGCCCCAGAACGACAGGCTGACCAGGTTTAGCGAGTCGATTTCGTAGCTGGCTTCACCCATCGCCATGTTGGCTTTTCCACTGTATTTGTTGGTTCCTTCTGTTTCAGTAAAACGGTTGGTGGTGCTTAAAAAATTTTCTCTCGATGAAAACGATTCGCTCCTGGGTTGCCTGAATTCGTTGTAGTTGTAGTTAACCGAGAACCCAAACTTTTTAATTTTTGAGGTGGCGTAAAGTCCCGAGTTCCAGCCTCCGCGTGTATCCACTCCTGCGCTGACACGGCCCATAAAACCGTCGATCTGTTTCTTCGTGGTGATGATGTTGATGATTCCGCCGGTTCCCTCGGCTTCATATTTCGACGACGGATTGGTAATCACTTCAATGTCTTTAATGGTGCTGGCCGGAAGGCTTCGCAGTACATCTTTCGGGTTTTGCGACAACATCGACGAACTTTTCCCGTTCAGCAATATTTTGAAATTGGAGGTTCCTTTCAGCTGGATGTTGTCTTCGCCATCGACGGTAAGCAGCGGTACTTTCCGCAACATTTCGAGTGCGTTGCTGGTTTTTGCCTCCGGATCGGCCTCGGTACTGTAAACTACCTTGTCCACCTCGGTCCGAACCAGCGGCTTCTGGGCAATCACGGCGACTTCGGCAATCTTCTCCACTCCCGTTCCGATTTTGATGGTTCCAAGATCGATTTTTGTCGTTTGGCCACTGAGCGAAACGTCTTTTTTTGCGGTTACATAGCCAATTGATTGAACAATCACCGAATATTTCCCCACAGTATCGAGCGTAAAACTGAAATTTCCGGAGGCATCGGCAGCTACCCGTTTAATAACGCCTTTTTGCGGAGTTTGAACAGAAATGGTTGCATACGGAATTCCTTTGTTTGAAAGAGAGTCGGCCACCAGACCTTTAATCTGGTAAATGCGCGGTGCTGCTCCGGCATTGGCGTAATGGGTTGAAACTCCTGATAGGGTGAAAGTTAGAATCAGGAAAAATAAAACACGTCGAAGTTTTTCTGTTTTCATTGTTTTGTAAAGGTTTGTGATCATGGTTTTTGAGTGTTAAAAAAAATATTTGATTGATGCGAATCGACAATTTTGGCTTATTGGTATCCTGATTTATTCAGGATTACTGAACAAAGGAAGATTTATGAAATATTAACATATTTTAGGAAATCAATCACTTCGATCGGATGATCAGTAAATGCTGCTGAAGTGAAGAATTTTGAAGTGATAATTTTTGATAATCAGTTAATAACTTAAAAGTGGAGGGAGTGGGACAGTTTCGTTTCATGGCTTTGGGTTGAAAGGGTGAATGATTTTAAACTATAACGAACAATTATTTCAGTTATTCTGTAAAAACCGTTTGCTTAACTTATTTTATATCTCTTCCGGAATGTTGATTTCAACCCTTGTACCTTCTCCATTTTGTTCCGTAAGATCGATTAACCGAAAGGAATAATTGCCGCCATATTTCTCTTTCATCATCAGGATGCGTTCTTCGTTCATCCGCAAACCCACTCCGTTCGATTTGGTTTTAAGCTTTTTCGCTTCCTCAATTCCTATGCCATTATCTTCAACAGAAATCTGAATTGTATTTTCTTTTTTCAAAATTGTGACAAACAGCCTTTTTTCGCCGTTTTTGTGTTGAAGTCCGTGCATCAGCGCGTTTTCGGCCAGCGGCTGCAAAATCATGGAAGGCAGCATAAACAGGTTCTGGTCGATCCCCTCGTCCACTTTAATCAAGTAATCAAAATCGAAGCGCAGCTTTTCGAGGTTCAGGTGTTGTTCTAGTGTTTCCAATTCTTCGGCAAGCGAAACTTCTTCCTTGTCGGAGTTCCGGAGCACTTTGCGGATGAGTCCCGCAAAGTTGGATAAATACAAATGGGCCTCGCCGGCCCGGTTTTGCTGAATCAGGTTTTGCACCGAATTCAAACTGTTGAAAAGGAAGTGCGGATTCATTTGTGCCCGGATGGCCGCCATCTGCAATTCGCGCAGCCGTTTTTCCTGCGTTTGCTTTTTCAGACGCTGTTTCATCCGGTATTTGTACGCCAGAAACAAAATCAGGAAGAACAACAGCGAAGCCACCAGAACGATGATAATTCCCTGCAAGGTTGATTTGTTGATTTCCTTTTTCGGCGATTTCAGGCTGTCTTTGGCCAGTTGAATGGCGGGTATCATTTCGTGCTCAACTCCAATGCGCTCGCCTTTGGCGTTATAAACAATGAACATGTTCTGCTTATCCTGAAAAACATCGGCCAAATGGACGGAGTCGTTCAATAGAAAGAGCTGGTGCGATAACGACTCAGCGCGGTCGTTCCAGCCTTTCCATAAATCGAAGTTGGTTCCCTCGTTAAGAAGAATAAAGTTAAATCCCGGAAATTTGGGAACCATTTCGTCCATCTCATACCGGGTCGCCGACCAATTATCGCCAATAAAAATAATGGATGGTTTTCCGGCAATCACCGATTTTAGAGAAACTTTTTGTCGCTTTAAATTCAGAAATTGAGTTTCTGGGATATATCGTGTATTTGTCCATTGCAATTGGTTGTGAAAGAGATGGTTAATTTCCTCATTCAATTCAGTATCGTTGCTACGCTTCCTGATTAATTCCAGCATTAGAACGGCGTACGGCTGCCATACTTTTTGGTATGGAGTGAAATATTTGTTGACAAAAGTGGCGGAATACAGTTGATGTGCCAGCGTACGGTAAAGTGCCGGACCGCTCAAAACCATTTTCGTAAACTGGGCCATTCGTTCCAAATCCGGAGGAAGCAGGTAACCGGGTGTTGGAATCATCACGGTGCTGATTGGGATAAGCTGGTTGTATTTGTAGGAAACATATTTTTGTGCCAGATTACGGGAAAAGATACCATAATCGTTATAAATCTGTTGGACATTAATCGAATCAATTCGTTTGTCAAACAGGTATTCCGATTCTATAGGAATTAAATCGACACCGGAACCAAGGGAGCCTCGAAAAATTCGGGCAGGTTTGGCCTCGCACAAATATCCATAGATCAATGCCTGAAGTTCATGTTTAATGAAAGTGTAAGATTCAGAATTCATCTTTCCCTGATATTGAGGCAGCATTTGATCCAGTTTGGTAAGTGCTTTCAGGTAAGCATCGATTCCGGGATTTCCTTTGTTGGTCAGTAAAACATTGTTTGGTGAAGGGCAGTAGGGTGGAAGTCCCCATTCCTGTTGGTATTTCATCAGAAATTCTGCTTCGGCATTTCGGTCGCCTGAAAATTCCACTGACTCATACATCATGATATTTCTGGATGATTTTATAATGGTGTCGTTTCTTGTAGCATTTTCATTGATTTTTTGTAAAAGGGCAAGTTGTTTTTTCTCCTGAGTCGCATCATTTGGTTTCGAATTCATTAATTCTTTTTCCAGATATTTGGTGTATTCTTTATTCGTAATAAATCCAATTTCTACTTCCCCCATTACAAATTTGGCCTTCACATAAATTGAATCGCCAGGTTCGGCATAAAGCAAAAAGGCGGCAGTATTAACATTTTGCTTTTTGTTGGGTTGTGCCAAAATGACCAGACCAGCATGTTTTAACTTGGTTTCTATCTTAAAATTACCGGCTTTGTCAAGGTAAACATCTTTGGTGTCGGGATCAGTTCCAAATGCCCGATTTAAAGTGAAAAGTGTGATATGGTCGTTAACCGGGTTTTCTATTCGACCACACACAATAAGTTTTTCTGGTTTTTTAGTTGTTTGTTTGATTAGTTCTAATTCTTTGATCTTTAGTAGTTTGTTGCTATTGTAAGATAACAGAAAAGGGCGACTTCCTCCCTCGGGTTTCGCGATGGTTTCTTCGGTCCAACTGGTTACCAGGCTATTTTGAAGCTTTACATGCACACTTGGTTTGTAGATGGTATCAGTGGCTGGTTTTTCAAGTTCCATATTTTCACCATTTCGCTTTACAACAGATAATTGTAATTCAGTTTTACCAATTTTTACCATTGGTTGGTCAAGATCAGAATTTGCTAAAAGGAAGGGTGTTAAAAACATATCGCTTTGTTGCTGAAGTATTTTTGTATTGATTCTTTCAATTATTGAAGAACGAAATTCCTCCGAATACCCTTTTTCGTTTAATGACTGAAAACACTGCTCAAGGATTTCAACCCGATTAGTGAATTCAATTGCTCCCGTAGTTAAATCCATTTCATACTTAAAAGAAAGGGGATATAGAATAGCATCGTAAGTTTCAGGTTCAGCAATTTCCCAGAAGTAGTTTTTCAGTTCAGGAAAGGCATAGTCGTTGGTATAAATGCTTCCGACTTGCAGATGTTGTTCAGTTTTCTTCAGCATCCGTGCAGTGAAAAACAGCTTTTCCCCTGAGCTATTGGTAATTGTAATTGAAAAGCGATTTGTTTGAATCCAGTCAGGTGTTTTTTCGCGATCCGAGATCTTCAAAATCTCTTTTTTGTTCCATTCGTAAATCAACACCTCACCGGGTTTGAGGTCAATCTTAATTGGATTGCCTATGGAGAAAAATGAAAAAATGGTGAGCAAAAAGACAAGGGTGGTGGAAAAACGGATTGATTTCATGGTTCGCTGATTTGTTTCTTCAAATGTGGAAGAAAAATAGATAGATACCAAGACCCACTTATCGAACGGCAGGAATGACTGATTAAACGGTAGGCAAGATTAGGAAATGCGGATTTTAATTGTGCGTCCTATCCTTTAATAAAACAATTTTCAAGGATGGTACCAGCAGATGGCCCTTCGTTAAACAGCAAATCCAGAATGCTTAAATCGGGAACGAACCCAAACTTTTCGGAAAATACCTGTGTGTAGGGCTGGGGTACGAATTGCGGATCGGGCTCAATCAGGTGAGTTTTCGGACTGATTTGCTCGCGAAAGTTGAGACAATTCTCCGGAACCTGTTCGAAATCACCGGTCAGTTCAATGGTAGTTTCCAGTTCCAACAATTCAATGAATGCTTCGGTTGTTTTAAGGTTGAAGTCGAACAGAAACTCGTATTTTTTTCGGAAGAAAGGTTCAATGTCGTCGGCGTAATATTCGAAAAAAGGGGAGGAATTGTAGGCTGAAAAGATGGTGCGCCAGTGGTTGCGCTGCCATTCTTCGTCGTAAGCAACGCGTAAATCTTTGATCAGGATTTTTTTACCGCGCCCTTTTTCAACCGGAACAATCAGCGGAATGGGTCCGTTGGCGCCCAGAATTACTGTGCGGTTACGGTAAGTTTGCTTGATGAAATTTTCGTGCTGCTCAAGATAAACTTCTGGATAGACAGCTAGTTTGGAGAAATATCGGACGGGGGCAAAATAAGCCGTACTCAGCAAAATCCCGGAGTGTTGTGTCATGACTCTTCGTTAAAAAATCCGCCTTTATAATCGCTGCCCATGCTCACTCCTTCCGAATCAACGTCTTCTTCCTTGATCGGCTCAATCTTTTCGGAATTCTCAATCTCCTTGATGACTTTGCGTAACTCGCGGCGAAGCCTTAAAATGGTTGGCAACTGCATGATGAGCGAAAGCAAAAAACCAAAAATCAGTCCAAAAAGCAGCACATAAATAACCGGAACTTCCTTCAATTCCCAGTGAAAGAATTTAATGTCGAGCAAGATGGGATTCTGAACCGTAAAAACGACCAGCAGAACCGTGAGAATCAAAAATATGATGAGCTTCCAGGACATGAAATAGTTTTACTTTCAGCAAAAATAGCGAAAAAGCCTGAAATCATGGTTTGATCCTACTCTTTATACACAAGTTGGAATCCTTTTTAATCGGCCTGAAAGGCCAAAATATCATAGCCCAGGGTAGAGTTTCGGGAGGAACGATCCGAAACGCCGCCCTGGGTAAATGATGTAGCAGACGAAGAACCGTCCGCGAGGATTCGATGGACAAATCAAATAATTTCCTTCGGACGGAATTGAGTTTACGAATTGGAGCGAAGCGTAAATTCATGTAATGAAATCCGCGAAACGAATTGTAAGGCATCATTTCCTATAAAACAAGGTTATCCCGTTCGTCCGAAATAAGATTTTTCTCTTTTATGAACGTTATTACGCGGACGATTTTTATGTCTGTTTTCCAAACCCAGGGCGCCACTCCGTTTGCCCTGGGCTAGAATATGCTGGCCTTTCAGGCCGTTTTTTTTTGGCCTATCATCAGTTCTACATTAAAAGATTTTTATAAAAAGTAGGTGGTTGATCCGGAGAAATCAAACTGAATTGAAAAGGTATAAAATAACAAAGAGGATAACTTTAACGGTTATCCTCTTTCTTGTATTTCGTTTTTTTTGAATCCTAATGCACGAACGAGAACAGGCGGCTCCAGCGAATTTTGTTGTAGAACGGCTGATCTTTGTCGAGCGATAACCAGATGAAAACAGCTTTCCCTACAATGTGATCTTCGGGCACAAATCCCCAGTAGCGTGAGTCGGCCGAGTTGTGGCGGTTGTCGCCCATCATCCAGTAGTAATCCATTTTAAAAGTATAACTGTCGGCAGGCGAACCGTTGATGTAAATGGTGCCATCTTTTACTTTCAGGTCGTTGGCTTCGTACAGGTCGATAATTCGTTCGTACAGTGGCAGGTTATCCACCGTCAGTTTCACGGTTTGCCCTTTCTTCGGAATTTCAAGCGGACCAAAATTGTCCACATTCCACGGGTATTTATTGCTGAACGGGAAGATGTTCTGGTCCCAGTTTCCGGCAGAAACCAAGGTGCGTTTAATCGAAGTCACATTCTTCATCGATTTAAATTTTTGCTCATTGGCATCCGTCAGCGGAAATAAATATTGGGTGTTGGAATACACATGACGATCATCTTCCGCAATTTTCATTTGCTCTAAAGTGCGCTTGTTGATACCGGTTCCGTCAGTCGTTACAATATTGTCGTACTGCATTCCGGGGAAATGTTTTTGTGCTTTTCCGTTCACGTGCAATTGTCCGTCTTTCAGTTCAATCACGTCGCCGGGAATACCCACGCAGCGTTTAATGTAGTTTTCGCGTTTATCTACAGGGCGCGCAATAATGTCGCCAAAAGTTTCCTTTTCCTGCCATACACGGGCTCTTCCGTAATTCCTGACGAGCTGATAATAGCTTTGGTTTTGCACGTTTAAGGCCACTGTATCACCTTCAGGGAAATTGAAAACAACCACATCGTCGTTTTTTACTTTTCCAAAACCGGCAATACGTTTGTAGGGATTCTGAATCCATTCCACATACGATTTCTGTGTTTTTGACAAGGGCATGGTATGATGCACAAACGGGAACGACAAAGGAGTATTGGGCAGTTTCGGGCCGTACGAAGTTTTACTCACGAAAAGGTAATCTCCAATCAGCATCGATTTTTCCATCGACGAGGTTGGAATGGTGTAGGCCTCGATGAAAAACATGCGGATAAAAGTAGCGGCAATTACAGCAAAAATGATGGCGTCAATCCATTCAACTACTTTTGTTTGCTTGCCATCCACCGGATTTTTCTTTTTCCAGAATGCCCAATGCACCTTTTTGGTGACATACATGTCGAAAATAACGGCAAGTCCGATCAGCCATAAGAAGCTTTGAATCCAGAGAACCCACAAAACGTAGATTAAGCCGGCAACTCCGAACTTGAACCATTTATTGGTTAAAATTTCTCTCATTTTTATGGAATATTAAATGTTTAGCATATCATTCATTGATAAAATACCCTTTTTGCCAAAGCTGTATTCAGCAGCCATGACAGCACCAAACGCAAAACCTTTGCGGCTTTTGGCGCAGTGGGTAATTTCGATGTAATCAACTTCCGAATCGTAGTTGATAATGTGCGTTCCCGGAACCTGTCCTTCGCGAACCGAAACAATGCCCAGTTCATTAGGCTGATTGGTTGATTGGTTGACCCAGCTTTTTTTCTCCGGAAGGTTGGCCAGAATTCCTTCGGCCAAGGTGATGGCAGTTCCGCTCGGCGCATCCAGTTTTTGGGTATGATGAATTTCCTTCATTTCAACGGTATATTCCGGGCGATTGGCCATGAGTTCGGCCAGCTTCTTATTCAGGGCAAAAAAAATGTTTACCCCTAGGCTAAAGTTTGATGCGTAGAAAAAGGTGCCGTTTTTAGCGCTGCAAAGCTGATGAACTTCCGGAAGTTTTTCGAGCCAGCCGGTGGTTCCGCTCACTACCGGAATTCCTGCCTCGAAGCAAAGTTTATAATTAGCGATAGCTGATGATGGAATGGTAAATTCGATGGCAACATCAGCTTTTTGAAGGTTTTCTATGGTAAGGTCATCGGGATTGGTAATGTCAATTTTTAAAACAATTTCGTGTCCACGGTCAAGAGCTATTTTTTCGATCTCTTTCCCCATTTTCCCGTAACCGATTAGTGCAATTCTCATTCGTAATAATCTAAAATTTTGGTCAGCAAAGATATAAAATCAAGGCTAATATAAAGATACATCCTGAAGTAATCTCTTTTTTTCGACAAACCCACCAAAAGCGGCGACCAACAGGTTAATCGTATCTTAAATGTGCCACTAAACTGCCTTTGTTCTCCAAACATTTTTGGGTTGAATTGTTTATACTTACATCAAAATATGGCGAATGAATCACAACCTAAAACTTGTTGCTACCGATTTGGATGGTACTTTTTTGCGCAACGATAAGTCAATTGCTTCGGAAAGTATTGAAATGCTTCACCGGCTTGGCGATCGTGGAATTTGTAGGGTTATTGCCACGGGTCGCAATTTTCTGAAAACGCAAGAGGTTATTCCTGCTGAAATTCCGTTTGATTATGCCGTTTTTTCGTCGGGAGCGGGTGTTTATGACCTGAAAAACGACCGGCTGATTTACCACAAAAATCTTGAAAGAAATGTGGTGCAGCAGATTTCCGATTTTCTGGTCAGTCGCGATCTGAATTTTCATTTATTCAAGCCGGTTCCCCAAAATTATCAGAGCTGGTATCACCGGGGAAGTGTTCCGTGTGCCGAGTTCGAGAGTTATTTCGATTATAATCAGGCACATTCAGAACCTTTGCCTGCCGATGGTCAGGTCAATTCCGAAGCCTGTCAGTTTTTGGTTGTTTTCCCCAATTTTCTGCCGCGTTTTCTTGGCTTGAAAGAAGAAATTGAGTCATCTTTTCCTGAAGTGAAAGTGGTTCGTACAAGTTCGCCGTTAGAAACCGGCTACATCTGGATGGAGATTTTCCATCGTTCGGTATCAAAAGGAAACGGGGTGAAATTTGTTTGCGACACTTTAAATATTGAACACGAATTTACCCTGGGGATTGGCAATGATTTCAATGATCTGGATTTGCTTGAATTTACCAATTACTCGTACATTGTTGACAATGGGCCGGAGGAACTGAAAGACCTGTTTCGGGTGACTGATTCGAACGAAAATCATGCCTTTGTAAAAGCAGTCAGCCAGCACATTTAGCCAATTTTACCTGTTCAGAAAATATTTCTCGGCGGCCTGTAATTGTTCGGGCTTGCCTAAATCCATCCATAAACTTGAATCATCAATAAATGCTTTTATCTCGTGATTTTTTGCCAGCCGGAGGTAAAGATCGATAATCGGGAATTTGCCTTCTTCCGTAATCAGATTGAGCAATTCGGGCTGGATAATATGAATACCGCAAAAGGCAAAGGGTTGAGCTTCCTGAAAAGTTTCCGCTCTGCTGATTCGGGTTTCGCCTGATTCCACATTCTTCCAGCCTGCCAGTTGAAGCGACTGATCAAACATGAGGTATCTGCTTGTTTTACGGTTTCTTACCGCCAGAGTGGCCAGCGCATTTCCCGAAAGATGTTGTCGGAACAGTGCATTCAGATCAAGATTGCTCAGCACATCAACATTGTAAATCAAAATCGGCTCGCTGCCTTTCAGAAAATGAGCAGCTTTTTTCAGCCCGCCGCCTGTATCAAGCAATTGATCGCGTTCGTCAGAAATTTGAATGTCAATTCCGAAGAAATTATTGGCCTCAAGAAATGAAATTACCTGTTCAGCAAAATGAAAAACATTTATGGTTATATCGTTAATTCCATACGATTTTAAATACTCAACGGCATATTGAATCAGTGGTTTACCGGCGACTTCAACCAATGCTTTTGGCTTGTTTTGGGTATGTTCTTTTAGTCGTGTACCCAATCCTGCTGCAAATAGGAGTGCTTTCATATCCTTCATTCTGTGTAAATTCAAAAGTAGCCATAAAAGATGTGCTGATTGGCAAATTTACCTTCAGGATTTAACCTTTTTTATGAAAATAATTCTCCAGATCGAATTAAACTATTTTTTCTGCTGAAAGTCTATGATTCCGTGGTACATTTAAATGACCTTTAAAATAAATAGTATAATTATGAGAAGATTAAGTTTATTGTTGGTGATTTTCCTGTTTGTTGCAGGAGCTACCATCGCACAGGAACGTGGCGGAGGACAACGTCCATCAAGAACAGAACAAGGCAGACCCGGCGGACCTGGTGGCCCAAGAGGTGATCGTCCTCAGATGAGTCCGGAAGAAATGCTTAAACGGCAGACACAACGTTTGGTCGAAGAATTGAAACTGAACAAAGATCAGGAAGCTAAATTGACCGCAATCAATAAAAAGTACATGGAAAAACAATCATTTGATTGGTCGAAAATGCGGGATGCCAGTGATGATGAACGTGCCAAGATGCGTGAAGAAAGAAATAAAATTCAGGCAGAAAAGGATAAGGAAATTAAAGGCCTACTGACTGCTGAACAAGTAAAGCTTTACGATGAAATGCTGAAAAGGCGCGAAGAAATGAGAAGAAATGGCCAGGGTCGCATGGGTGGACCCGGAGGTCAAGGTCAATAGTAAATCAAGTTAGTTAAAAAAGGAAAAGGGGCATTTGCCCCTTTTTTTATTTCGTCAAATCGTTTTTTAATGCAAGCATTTTAATCGCTGTCACTGCTGCTTCATCGCCTTTGTTTCCCAATCTTCCTCCTGCCCGGTCGAGTGCCTGTTGCTGGTTGTCGGTGGTCAGCAATCCAAAAATGAAGGGTTTGTTGTATTTTATATTCAGGTTTGTTATTCCCTGGGTAACACCCTCACAAATAAAATCGAAATGGCGTGTTTCTCCCTGAATGACACAGCCTAAAATGATGATGGCATCAACATTGGTAAATTCTGCCAGATATTGGGCTCCCAAAGTAAGTTCAAAACTTCCGGGGACATGTTTAAGAATGATATTTTCGTCTTTAGCTCCGTGAATCTTTAATGTGTCAACCGCCCCTTGAGCCAATGCTCCGGTAATTTCATAGTTCCATTCGGCCACCACAATCCCAAATTTCATGTCGGAGGCTGAAGGGACCGAAGTTAAATCGTATTCTGATAAATTTTTTGTTGCCATATTCTGTCCTGATAAATGTTATAAATAAAAAATCCCCTGCAATGAGGGGATTTCAATATATCATTGAGCTACTTATTAGCTGTTCATTTTTGCTTTTGCTCGGGCAATGTATTTGTCGATGTTGCGGCCTTCGTTGGTTTCCGGAAATTTAGCCTTGATGGTTTCATACAATTTCAACGCATCGGCAGCTTTGTTCGATCCTTCGAGCAACTCACCGGCTTTCAGCATATAAATAGGAGTGGTCAACTCGTTTTCCTTCATTTTATAAGCTTCGGTATATAAATCGAGGGCTTTGTCAGTTTTCCCCAATTCGAGGTTGGCATCACCCTGCGCACCCACCGAAATTGGTCCGAGCAATACATCGTCAGTATCGAATTTTTTCAGGTATTCAATGGCATTGTCGCACTGTCCCAGGTTTAAATAGGAAACTCCGGCATAATAGTTGGCCAGATTACCTGCATCGGTCGAACCAAAATCATCGATAATATCAAGGAATCCTGGATTATTTCCATCACCGTTCAGTGCAAGATTAAAAGAATCTTTTTCGAAATAATTCTGAGCCATAAACATTTGCTCCTGTGCTTCTGTTGAACGGGGCTCAAGGTAAAACTTGTTTAACCCAAGGTAGCCAACTACTACCAAAACTATTGCACCAATAACAATACCAATAAGTTTCTGATTGGCTTCGAGAAATTGTTCAGATTTAGTCAGCGCACTTTCTACTTCGATAAGGTTATCTACCTGTTGTTTGTTGTCTTTTGTCATCTCTTAAAGTATAGTTCAAAAATCGAGAGGCAAAAATATATTATTTTCAAAAATAAACAGTAGAAATTCGATTTAAAAATGAATATTAATCAACACATTGATGTTATTATTTCCGGGTGCATTATTTTTATACGATTCGGCATTTGGAATTTTGTAGTTTTGTTCCGGTAAAAGGTTTCGCATATGTACATTCAGGAATTATCGCTGGTAAATTTTAAAAACTTCGAACATGCTGAATTTAAGTTTTCTGAAGGCTTAAATTGTTTTATCGGCAATAATGGTGCGGGCAAAACCAACCTGATGGATGCCATTCATTACCTGTCGTTTTGCAAAAGTTTCCTTAATTCAATCGATGCCCAGAATATCCGTTTTGATCAGGATTTTTTTATGGTGCAGGGAAAATATTCGCGGCTCGATTCGGACGAAACGATTTATTGCGGACTAAAGCGGAACCAGAAAAAAATATTTAAACGGAACCAGAAGGAATACAAAAAGCTGTCGGAACACATTGGATTGATCCCCTTAATTATTGTCACGCCCTCGGACACCAACCTTATTTCGGGCGGAAGCGAGGAACGGAGGCGTTTTGTGGATGCGGTAATTTCGCAGTACGATGCGGTTTATCTCGACAACCTGATTCGCTACAACCGGGCATTGTTGCAACGTAACAACCTTTTAAAGCAATTTACCGGCGGAAACTCTTTCCATCTGGAAACCCTAGAAGTTTGGGATGATCAGCTCGTTAAATATGGTTTACAGATTCATAAGAGCCGGATGGCTTTCATCGAAAAGCTTCAGCCTGTTTTTCAGAAATATTACGAGTTAATTTCCGGAGGAAAAGAGCTGGTTGGGTTGCATATGCAGTCGGATTTAACCGGGAGTGATTTTGAACTGTTGCTAAAACAATCGGTTGGAAAAGATCGGGCGCTGCAATACACTACCTGTGGAATTCACAAAGACGATTTTGATTTTGAACTGGCCGGAAATCCGATCAAGCGATTTGGCTCGCAGGGGCAGAAGAAGACTTACCTGGTGGCACTTAAACTGGCCCAGTTTGATTTTATGAAAGAATTATCGGGGCTGACACCCATCTTACTTTTGGATGATATCTTCGATAAGCTGGACAAGAATCGGGTGGAGCAAATCGTTAAACTGGTGGCCGACGATCATTTTGGGCAGATTTTTATAACCGATACCAATCGCGAACACCTCGACCAGATAATTATTGCGTTGGGTACCGAATCCCGAATTTATACGATCAGCGATGGCGCTGTTTTAGAAGCAAACTTATGAGAAAAAGCAATACTCAAAGCATTAGCGATGTCCTGAAAAACTACGTTCAGGAGAATAAACTCGAACGCAAACTTTCTGAACTTGACCTGATAAAGTCATGGGAAGCAGTTATGGGCAAAACTGTTGCGCGTTATACCGCTAATTTATATATCCAGAATAGTACTTTGTTTGTGGAAACAACCTCACCAATCATGAGAAATGAGTTGCTGATGATGAAAGAGGAGATTCGTGTACGACTGAATGAAATTGCCGGATCAGAAGTGATCAGGACGATTGTATTCAGATAGTATTTTAGAAATGGTCATTAGACATTAGGAATTGGAAATTTTAAAATGGAACTGTGTCAAATCATGATCCAAAATAATGACGTGAAACTAATGACTAATGACTTTTTCCCTTTCCTGATTTTAGAACCTCTCCGTTTTTGAGAAAAAGAAATCGCTTTCGATAATTGCATTTTCGTCGCTGTCGGAGCCATGCACAGCATTGTGCGACATGGATTCGGCATACAATTTCCGGATGGTTCCTTCTTCGGCTTTGGCCGGGTCGGTTGCCCCAATCAGTTTGCGATAATCTTCCACTGCATTTTCTTTTTCAAGAATTGCCGCAACAATTGGTCCCGAACTCATAAAAGATGTTAAATCTTCAAAAAAGTATTTGTCGGCATGAACGGCATAAAAATCGCTGGCTTGTTTCTTGGTTAAATGTGTGAATTTCATTGCTTTAATCCTGAATCCTGCTTCGTTGATCATCTTCAGAATAGGGCCGATTTTGTTGTTTTTCACCGCAACCGGTTTGATCATTGTAAATGTTTGATTGCCTGACATATCGCTAGTTTTTTGAATGCATTTCTATCGGGTATCCAAGGTAATGAATTTTATTTTGTCAAACATCTCCATCGGCATTATTTTTATATTTGTACTTTATTTTTAAAGCCGAATAATTGGAAAGAGTTGACATAGAATTAATTAGACGTTTTGAGCAGCTTATAAAAAACAGTTCCAAATCTATTGTGTTAGTTCCGCACACCAATCCCGATGGTGATGCAATGGGGTCAGTATTAGGTTTATGGAGGGTCTTGATAAATGCCGGTTTTTCGGTCAAAATTGTTAGCCCGACTAAATATCCCGAGTTTTATCATTGGATGGATGGCCATGAGCAGGTGATTAATTACAGTCATCATCCAAAGCAATCGGCCCGGGCATTTGCTGAATCGGACCTCTTGATTTGTATGGATTTTAATCAGCTTTCCAGGTTGGGAGACATGAAACAGCTGGTGGAGAGTTTTGAAGGGAAAAAAGTTTTGATCGACCATCATCCTTATCCAGGGAACTTTACCGATTTAGTTATTTCGGATGTGACCTGTAGTTCAACTGCCGAGTTGGTTTTCTCTATATTACAATCCACCGATCTCTTTCAGTATATCGATAAAAATGCCGCCACTTCCTTTTTTACCGGAATAATGACTGATACCGGATCGTTCGATTACAATGTTTCCGACCCCCGAACGTTTGAAACAGTGGCCCAGCTCACCCGGATGGGAATTGATCAGCAGGATATTCATTCGAAAGTTTACGATAATTATTCGGCCAACCGGATGCGCCTGATGGGCTTTTGCCTGAATAACCGCATGACAGTTTATCCCGAATTTCATGCAGCCTGTATGTATATTTCGCGTGAAGATCAAAAGGCATTCAATTTTGTAACCGGTGATAACGAGGGGTTTGTGAATATGCCACTCTCCATTAAAGGTATTGTCTTTAGTGCGCTTTTTACCGAAAAGGAAAAATACATAAAAGCCTCTTTTCGCTCAAAAGGTGATTTTGCGGTGAATGAGGTTTCCGAAAAATATTTTAATGGCGGAGGCCATCGCAACGCAGCCGGAGGAGAGTATTTTGCATCTTTAACAGAAGCTCTCACTAAATTTGAGGAAATATTGCCCGAATTCGAAGAAAAAATTAAACAATCAGTAAAATAAAGAAAATGGAAAGAATGAAATTTGTTTTGAAGATTTTAATCATTGCTCTTTTTGCAGGCATTTTTGCAACAGGCTGTAATAAGAATGAAGATCCCTATGCAGGTTATACCCCAGCCAGAGAGGCTGCACTGATAAAATCATGGCTTGATGGGATGGTGGCCAAGAAACTGAATATTGATACAACATCCACCGGAATTTTTTATGTACCTGATAAAGTTGGCACAGGAGCCACCGTTAAAGCAGGAAATAAAGTTACCGTAAAATATACCGGAATGTTCCTCGACGGAACCGTTTTTGATGCTTCAGCGCTGCGCGGCGATGGTACAATGACATATGTGCACAAAACGGACCGTTTGATTCAGGGATGGGAAGAAGGCATTGAAGTTTTGAGCAAAGGGGGCAGTGCGGCTTTCCTGATACCTTCGGCTAAAGGTTATGGAGCTACTGGATATTCAACTATTCCGCCTTATCAGCCTTTAATTTTTATTATTGAGGTGGTTAACATTCAATAGATGCTGATTTAAATTTGTACTTTCGCAAAAAATTTATTTATGAAACAATTTTTGTTCTTTCTCGGATTTGCTGTTTTGATTTCGGGTTTCTATACCTCGTGTAAAGAGAATACCCTGGATCAATTGCGTGATGAAGAGATTGTTGCATTGGATACATACGTTAAAGCAAACGGCCTTGCAGAGGCAAAGGATTCTACCGGAATCTATTTTAAAGATATTCAGGTAGGTACCGGTGATACCATTACTTCAGGATATAAAGTGATGATGTTTTTTAAAATTACCCTGATTAACGGAACCACTGTTTTTACGACTGAAGATTCAGCCGGACGTAACTACGAGGAATATGCTTTTTATGTTGATGTGAGCAACGATTTGGTGAACTCGAGCTACGTGCAACAAATTGCCGGATTGCACCATGGGTTGAAGAAAATGCGCGTAGGTGGTCGTGCTTTTATGGTAATTCCTTCTGAATTGGCTTTTAAAGCGCTCGATAATTCATCAACATTGGGAATACCGCGTTTCTCTACACTTTTGGCAACTGTTTATGCCAAAAAAGGATATTCACCCGAAGATCAGTAGAATCTACATGAAACTAAATACTTTTCCCGCGAAGACTTTACAGGTTTTTCGCGGGATTTTTTTTACCGAATATGAGTAAAACTGAATTACTTAAAAAACTGCTTCCTGGATTTATCCCGCTTTTTGTTTTTATTGCCATTGACGAAATTTGGGGGACCAGGGCAGGACTGGTTGCCGCGTTGTTAATTGGCATTGCCGAAATGATCTGGATATGGATCAAAGAAAAGCGGTTCGATCGGTTTGTCTTGTTTGATACCGGCTTGCTTTTGGTTTTGGGATCAGTTTCGCTTTTGCTCGATAACGACATTTTCTTCAAACTGAAACCCGGACTTGTTGAACTTATCCTTTGCGCCGTTCTGGCTGTTTCCGCTTTCTCAAAACTGAATATCGTTGGGCTGATGACGCAGCGATACATGAAAGACATGGAGTTGAACGATCAGCAGCTTGCTCAGTTCCGGAAGACAATGCAGCTCATGTTTTTTGTTTTTCTGGGGCACACTGTTTTAGTTTTTTATTCCGCATTTTACTGGTCCGACAAAGCCTGGGCTTTCGTGAGCGGAGGCCTGTTCTATATTTTATTCGGGATTGTTTTTGTGGCAGAATTTATCCGTCAGAAATTTCTTCGGAAAAAGCTGCCGGTTTCTGATCCTGAAGAATGGTTGCCATTGGTGAACGAAAAGGGTGAAATTATCGGGCAGGCTCCCCGGTCGGCCTGTCATAAGGGCGAGAAGTTACTTCATCCGGTGGTTCATTTGCATGTTTTGAATAATCAGAAACATATCTATCTGCAAAAGCGTCCGATGAATAAACTCGTTCAGCCGGGCAAGTGGGATACGGCTGTTGGCGGGCATATTTCGGTAGGCGAAACACTGGAGACTGCATTAAAGCGCGAAGCCTGGGAGGAAATCGGGTTGCAGGAGTTTTCGGCCCGACTGGTGAATACTTACCGCTGGGACAGTTCAATTGAATCTGAGCTTGTTTATGTATTTGTGAGCCACGATTATAAAGGGATTCATCTTCATTCCGACGAAGTAGAGGAAGGCCGCTTTTGGACAAACCGACAGATTGAAACTAACATCGGAAACAGTGTTTTTACGCCCAATTTTGAGTTCGAATACCAGTTGTTGAAAAAAGATATTTTTTGATTGTCTATGGTCGCAAAATAAGAATGGACGGGGTTTGATTGACCCATTTATAGCGCGATTCAACAGCTTTTTTCCAACCTTCGGATGAGATGATCATCAACTGAAATTGCCCCATCATTTGTTCGTCAATTTCCTTTTCTGCAGTTATTGCAATGTGGTTGGGAACTTCCTGCTCAATGGCGCGCAGCGCCTCCTTGATTTCGGTGCGCGACCTGATAATGTTATCGGGGTCGGCTGCCGTAACCTGTACTTCAGAATTCTTGATGAAGCGTTGAATGTATTCAACGAGGAATCCATCTTTTTCAGAATAAAAGGGAACAATTACCTGTGCAAAATCGCCTTTGTTTTTATCGACAAAAATGCCGACAGGAAGTTTGCTCCCGGATAAAATGTTTTGGGTGCGATCGTCGAATGGCGAATTGCCAAACATTTTTTCTTTTCCAGAAACTTTCTGGATGAGTCGGTCGGGATTAACAATCCGAGTCGTGTAACCGAGGATTCTGCCCAATAGGCTACCTTCAAAAATTGATTGCCCGATGCCGATTAAAAGCAGGTCGAAATCACCTTTGTTGGCTATTTCGGTGATATCGTTGTCAATGTTATCCGATGCTTTGAAAAGTGTGGTGATTTTTTGGTTCAGTAATTCTGATTCCTGAACAACAGGTGCAAAACTCTCGGTTTCATATTCGTCCATATTGTAGTGGTGGAGTAGGTTGTTGGGGCAAAGGTGCAGCGCGGTAATTGTGGCGTTTTCCCGTTGCTTTTTTACTAAACTGTTGGCTAGTTGAAGCAAAGATCGTCCTGCTTCAGGGTTTCCAAACGAAAGAATTATTTTAAATTTACTCAGCTGGTTAATTTTTTCAGGAATAATGGGTTGTTTATTCCTGAAAATCCTTTCAATCAGGTCGAGAGCCGGTCCGGTCATAAATGTAGTGACCAGAGCCATAATTACCATCATTGAAAATACTTCGGGCGAAAGTATGCCGAGGTCGTACCCAATATTTAGAACAACCAGTTCCATAAGTCCCCGGGTATTCATCAAAGCTCCAATGGTCAGGCTGTCGCGCCAGTTTTGTCCGGTAATTCTGGAGGCAATGGCACTCCCGATAAATTTTCCGGCGATGGCCACCAAAATGATAAGGGCAGTTACTTCCCAAAGGTAAAGTTCGTTTAACAGGCCAATTTGGGTTCGAAGACCGGTAAATACAAAAAACAAGGGCAGCAGCAGTACCAGCGCCACATCTTCAATTTTCTGTATAAAAATGTTCCTGAACTTGGTGTTTTCGGGCATGATGGTTCCGGCAAGGAAGGCGCCGAACAACGCATGGATGCCAATTATTTCAGTGGTGTACGACGAAATAAGCAAGGTGAGAAAGAAAATGGCGACTACCGGTTTGCTCAGATTTTCGCGCGAGGCATGGAGATCGCCAACTCTTTTCAGGAATGGGCGGATTACTTTAAGCATGAGGATGACATATCCCACCGATAGAGCGATGACATAAAGCGAACTTAAAAAAGAACCGGCTTTGGCTATGGCAATAATGGCAGCCAGCATGCACCAGGCCGTAATGTCGTCGGCGGCCGCACAAGTTATGACCAGTGTTCCCAGTTTTGTTTTGTGCAATCCGCGTTCCTGAACAATCCGGGCTAAAACCGGAAACGCGGTTATACTCATCGCCATTCCGAGAAACAACCCGAACGACAGGAATGGCACGTTCGGCGGGGCAAAATGGTTATAAATAAAGTAGGCCAGCCCAATGCCAAGGGTAAACGGAATCAGAATGCCGGCATTGCTCACCACAATAGCCTCTTTTACTTTGTTCTGAATGACTTTGATGTCAAGTTCCATCCCCACCATAAACATGAACAGAATTAATCCAACCTGGCTGAGCAGGCTCAGATTGTCGAGCGAATTTTCGGGGAAAAGTACTGCTGAAAATTCAGGAAAAATAGCTCCAAGAAGAGAAGGCCCGAGGGCAATCCCGGCAATAATTTCGCCAATAACAGTTGGTTGATGTATTTTCTGAAAAAGGAAGGCAAAAATCCGCGATACAAGAATAATCGTTACAATCTGGGCAAGAATTAATCCGACGGGATGAGCCAGATTGTGCGCCATAGATTGAAGAAACTGCGAAAAATAGGAGCTTTCAAGCTGAGGTTCAATGATATTCCTCCCGGCTTCCAGAATTTTTCCAGCCTGAATAATTCCGTACATGATGGCAAAAAATGCAGCCAGTACAAAAACATAGATAGAAATGCCTTTTAATCTCTTCATATCTGTTTTGGTTTACTTTATTCAGGTATTCTCCATTTTGCATGTCCTAAAAAATTGAATTCCCCTTAAAATCTCTTTAAAAACAACCGGACTTTTAGGGAAATTCAAAATAAATGCCTGAGAGAATTACCAAAATTAGGAGTACTGTTTCAAAGTAAATGAAGAGCCAGAAGTAAAACAAACCGAATACAGCCGTCCGCATGAATATTGTAACGAAACATGGTCTTTTTGTAATAAACTACTGGCCGACCTTTTCCATAAAGGCATTCCGGTAAGACTCACCCAATGTAATTACCAGTGGTTTTTCCGAATGCAGGTATATGTTGGTTGTAATTTGGTCCGACGAAAAATAAAGCACACTTTCCATTGCTATCAATTCTTTCTTGTTCACCTGGCAGAACCCAGTTGGAGGCAACAAAGTGATCAATTTGCCGAACGAAATGTTTTTAAGCTGCAACTGTTCGCCATTTGACAATACAGCCACTTTATCGCGGCTATCAATCTCTGAAGTTCGGACATACACCAACTGATCGGTATAAAGCTGCGTGTTTCCTTTGCTCGTGTTTAAATGAATGCTATGCCTTTCCGGAGCTGGCCGGTTTGCAAGCTGAATAGCTTTTGTTACGGCATGTTTCAACCGTTCCGGTTTAATTGGTTTAATGATGTAGTCAACAGCGTCGAGATCAAATGCATCGGTAGCAAATTCCTTGTAGGCAGTAGTGAAAATAACCTGTTTCCCTTTCAGCATTCCGGCCAGTTGAATGCCGCTTATCCCGGGCATCTCGATGTCGAGAATGCACAAATCAAAATTTAGCTGCGGTAACTCATCCAGAAAAAGCTGAGGATCGTTAAAGGCTTTTACTATTTCAAGCTGAGGTATTTGCTCACAAAGTAATTTCAAGTACGACAAGCCCGGAAGTTCATCATCCAGCAGCAAGCACTTTAGCTTTGTATTCAAGGAGGTCAATTTTTAAGTGTGCAATATAAACGTTGTCTTCGGTAAAACGTTCGAGTTTAAAATGATCCTGATAAATGATCTTCAGCCGTTGTTCGAGGGCTTCGGTTCCAAAACCGCCCTTTTCCTTTTTCATGGGGCTTTTTCCTGAAATTTTGTTGGCAACGGTAAGCTTGAACGTATTGTCGTTAAACTCGAAAATAACAGAGATGAACGAACCCGTACTTTGCAGGTCGGCATGTTTGAAGGCATTTTCGATCAGGTCGGTTGAAATGAAAGGGGCCAGCAGGTGCTGATGATATAATGGTTCATTTTCGTTCACCTTCAACTTAACTTTCATCTCGAAAAGCGGACTGAGCTTTATTTTGTTGATTTCGATGAGATTGAGCGCAAACTCAATTTCCTGTTTCGGGGTGACCAGCTTTTTACGGCTTTCGTATAAAATGTAATCGAGCACGTTCGACAACTTGTCGAGCGCAAAATAAGTTTGATAGGCGTGCGACTGAACCGAGTTTAAAATATTCTTGAATAAATGCGGATTAAGCCTTGAATCAAGGTTTTCGAGCTGAACCTGGTTGAATCGGGTTTCCAGTTCACGGTATTTTGATTCCAGCGATTGTTTTATTTTGATGAAACCTGCAACACGAAAATATAGCCAAACTGTTGATGAAATAAAAACAAGCAACAAAACGACCAATGCTGAAAGAACCCAAAACGACAAACTGATTTGCGATGCCATTTGATTTTGTTTTGAGCAAATTTAGCGTTTTTTGAACCGTGGTTTTAACGAAATAAAAAAAGATTAGACGGTTTTCTTTGTCTAATCTTTTTCCTTCGTTTTCTATAATGTTTTGTGCGTTCCGTCGCAAAACGGAGGATTTTTTGTTTGCTTGCACTGGCAAAGCCAGGCCTCCCGCTTTTCAGGAATTTTGAAGAGTACCGGAGTAAATTTGGTTCCGCGGTGCGAGCCATCGCAAAATGGCTGAGTCGTGCTTTTTCCGCATTGGCACCATGCAAATGTTCCGGGTTCGAGCGTTACAAGGGCCGGAGCTTTGGCCGCAATTTCTGGTTTTTCCATGCTTATCGTTTTAAGGTTTTAGCTGATAGGCATCGAGGCTGTTGCCCAAAAATGTAGGAACCAAAACCAGGTTTTTGCCCGGAATAAAATCAATGTCAGCCGTATTCAATTTGTCCACCGTATCGAGCAGTTTAATCGACTGAGTTCCTTTGGTGATGAAAATGAGCCCCTTCCAGTTGGAGTAGATAAAATTGCCATCACTCAGTTTTTCGAGGCCATCAATTCCGCCGCAATCGTTCACTATTGCTTTTAATTCCTTCGTTTTTGGATTGGCTTCCAGTATCTGGCCAGTTCCGATATATAATTTTCCTTTTTCAGCCCACAGTCCGTTGGGGCTTTTGATCAGTGGGTCGGCGCTCCAAAGTTCGAGTTTGTCGTTTTCAAGAACATACACTTTGTTGTCGCGGGTGTCCGAAACATACACGATACCTTCTTCGCTGGCGGTCACATCGTTCAGGAAAATGGCTTTTTCAGCTTTGTAGCGTTTGGTAATTTTCGCGTCTTTAATGCTGATAACCACCAATTCGTCAATATCGGCCACATACAAGTTCCCTTTGTGGATGGCCTGGCCTTTCGGGGCATTCAGACCGGTTACCCATTTCAGGGTTTTAATTTTACCATCGGTATTTAATACGGAGATAAACCCGTTGCCATCTTTTTCTGAAGCCTGACCGTCGATGTTGGCTACATAAATGTTGTTCGTGGTGGCATCAAACAAGGCAGATTCCGGAGTTTTCAACCCATCGGAAGTTGACCATAACTTGCTAAGCGATTGAGCGAAGGCCGCGTTCGTTAAAATTAAAACGACGGCAAGAAAGGAGATTCGTAACTTCATGGCATTAAATTTTTAATTTTGATTTAGATATCTGATAAACAACAGAGGCATCAATAAGTTATAATTTCAATCAAAAAATAATGAAACGAGCATGTTGCGGGCAGCCCAAAAACCAATGGTGCTAATTAGCAACAACATGTGAGTTCCATTCGACAATTAAATTAAACTATAAACGAATGAAAGCATTTGCAGTGTGTTTATTAAGTTTGCTTCTGACTTTTTTTACAGTAGAAGCAAAAAAACATATTTTATATGTAGGCACCTACACCAAAGGTATGGCCGAAGGCATTTTTGTGTATTCGTTCAACGACCAGAACGGGAAACTTAAGAATTTGAAAATGCCAGTTTTCAGCAATAATCCTTCTTTTTTAACCATTTCTCCGGATAAAAAATACCTCTACGCTGTTGGCGAGATCGACGATCCGGATAAAGATCACAGCGGGGGTGTTTCGTCTTACCGGATTGAGAAGGAAGGGAAACTGACTTTGCTGAATCATGTGCAAACCAATGGCGCCAATCCTTGCCATGTAGGCATTTCTCCGGATGGGAAAAAACTGGTAGCTTCCAATTACACCGGCGGAAATATTTCGTTGTTTCAGATTTTACCCGATGGCAGCCTGACAGCCGTGATGCAGAAAATTCAGCATGAAGGAAGTGGCCCGTTTCCCAGTCGCCAAACCGAGCCACATGCACACTCGGCAAAATTCGATCACTCCGGAAAGACTTTGTTTGTAGCCGATTTGGGCATCGATGAGTTGAAAATTTACAATGTAACTTCAGCCGAAACGCCCCTGCGACCAGATTCTCAGCCTTTCGTGAAAATGGCTCCGGGCTCCGGGCCGCGTCATTTCGACTTTTCGCCTGATGGCCGCTACATTTATGTCATTAACGAGTTAAGTTCTACCATTACTATTTTGATGAAATATGGCGGCGAATGGAAAATCGTACAAAACATTAAAACACTGCCCAAAGATTTTACCGGCGAAAGCTGGTGTGCCGATATTCACGTGTCGGCCGACGGGCGCTTTGTTTACGGATCGAACCGGGGGCACAACAGTATTTCAGTTTTTACCCGCGACCAAACCAACGGTAAACTGGAGATGATACAAACCATTTCGGTTGAAGGAAACTGGCCCCGCAATTTCACGATCGACCCCACCGGGCAATTCCTGCTTGTTGCCAACCAGCGCAGTAACGATATCACCGTTTTCAGGATCGACTCCAATTCAGGGAAACTGGTTTATACTGGCATCAAAATAGCCAACGAATCGCCGGTTTGTTTGCAGTTTCTAAAATAATAAGCAATGTGTTTCATAAAAAATCCGGAGAAGTTGATGAGTTTCAACTCTCCGGATTTTTTATGCTGAAGTGTTAGTCGAACAAATCCGACAACCAGTTTTTCTGCTTACGATGGCCGTAGTAATTCTGATCGCCATGGTAATTTCGGTGATCGTGGTCGTTGGAGTGTTTGTGAAACGATTGGCCTGGATTGAAAAAGCGGTTTTGTCCTTCCGAAGCCGATCGCTCGATAATTTTGTCGAGTTCGCCACGGTCGAGCCAAATTCCGCGGCATTTGGGACAATAATCAATTTCAATTCCCTGTTTTTCAGAAATTGCGAGTGTTACATTACAAACCGGACAATTCATAAATTGGATGTTTTAAGTGATTGATTGGTATTTTCTTTTTGCGGGAAAATGAGCGACAGGACGACCGATATCGCCAGTATTCCCATGATGGTTAAAAGTGAAATCAGGATGGGTATTTTGTAAAAATCAACGATGATCATTTTTGTGCCCACGAAAACAAGAATGGCCGACAATCCGTATTTCAGAAAATGGAAATATTTGGTGATTCCGGCTAAAGCAAAATAGAGCGCCCGCAATCCTAAAATTGCGAAAACATTCGAGGTAAAAATGATGAATGTGTCGTTTGATATGGCCAAAATGGCAGGGATGGAATCAACCGCGAAAATCAGGTAGGTGAATTCCACAATCAGCAAGACGATAAATAGGGGGGTGGCAAAGGTTTTTGCATTAATTTTCACGAAAAACTTGCCGCCATGCATTTCGTCGGTCACGGGGAAGAACTTTTTAAACAGTCTGACCAATGGATTTTTATCGGGAGCCACTTCCTCGTCTTTGTGGAAAAGCATTTTGATACCCGTGAACACAAGGAAAACGCCGAAGACATAAATGACCCAGTGAAATTTGCTGATGATGGCCACTCCGGCAAAAATAAAGATGGCGCGCATAACCAGCGCCCCGATAATTCCCCAGAAAAGCACTTTGTGTTGGTATTTTGGCGAAACATTGAAAAACGAGAACAGCATAATGAAAACAAACAGGTTGTCAACGCTGAGCGATTTTTCGATGAGGTAGCCCGTCAGGAATTCCAGCGCTTTTTCTTTACCCATATACACGTAAACACCATAGTTGAAAACAAATGCCAGCGAAATCCAAACGGCGCTCCAAATCAAAGCTTCTTTGATTTTTACCTCGTGCGATTTGCGGTGAAATACGCCCAAATCGAGGGCCAGCAGCGCAATAACAAAAACAATAAATCCTATCCAGACAGATGTGTCGATAACCATAAACTAAGTTTTAAATGATGTATTTGATGAGAACAAAACCACCGATGAGCAGGCCGGTGAAACCCATTGCCAGCGCGTTGAAATACTTCTCGATGAATTGCTTTATGCTGGGGCCAAATCTCCAGATGAGCCAGGCCACCAGAAAAAACCTTGCCCCACGACTGACTACGGAGGCAATAAAGAACATGAGCAAATTAATCTCGAATACCCCGGCGGTGACGGTAAAAACTTTATAGGGAATGGGAGTGAATCCAGCTGTGAAAATGATCCAGAAGTCCCATTCGTTAAACAAGATGCGGATGCTTTCGTACAGGCTGACAGTAAATCCGGGAATATTGTTGAAAAAGAAATTGGCAAAAGCAGTAAATTCTCCGGAAGCCGAAATCCAGGTATAGTAGCCCAGTCCGTATCCGACAAATGCACCCATTACTGAGCCGAGGGTGCAGTTTAGCGCAAACCTGAACGATTTGGCCTGACTTCCCAGCGCCAAGGCAATCAGTAAAACATCGGGTGGAATGGGGAAAAAAACCGATTCGGCAAAAGCCAGCAAAAACAGCGCTAAAGCACCGTAAGGTGTTTCGGCCCAGCCCAACACCCAGTTGTACAAGTTTTTGAAAATGCCCATTAGTTGATTGGTTTTTTTGCTTGTGTTATTTTCCGGTGCCGCTCCATAATTTATTGGCAAAATCGGCGGCGGCCTCCAGCAATCCCTGAATTCCGGATTGACTGATCACTTCTATCAACTTTACGAACAATGGGAGTAAAATGGCGATAAGGGCCGCAATAATTCCCAAAATCAGGAGGGCTGCAATTGCCAGAAATAACTTCAGCTTCCGGTTATTCCGGAGATAATGAAGAAAATACTGCCATTTGTAATTGGAGGAAATTCCGGAGTTGTATCCTTGGTAAAACGATTGATTGTCAGATGTGTAATATCTTTTGTTTCTGTAGTTCATGACCTGAATTTTTAATCGGTTGACCCAAATTGATGAAATGGATAAGCCGGTGAAAATTATCCGGAATGAATCAAAAGGGAAATTTCCTTTTTGTCCGGAGTAAAAAACTAAATGATAAAATGGAGGATGGCTCTTTTCGGTGCAAAACTACCGAAAGTCAATTGAGCCTGATTACGAAAGTTTTGGCGGTTGCCAGCCCGGTTCTATAAATTCAGAAAAGTGAGTCGGAATTGGACCAAAAGACAATTCCATTAGCTGATCTGAAAATTGGATGTGATCGAAATTTTGGTTGATATGATCGTCGTCGAACAAATCCATATCTGTTTGTGCATGAATATCTTCGTGATTCAGATCGGCCACCATTTCAGTGATAGATGTATTTTGTGCAGTGTAGTTCATCACTTCCAAACCCAGACAAAAAAGGATCATGGTAGCAAACAGCAATCGGAATAATATATTTTTCTCAATTCTCATTTCGAACAAAAGTACTATTTCAACACAAAGAAGCCAAAACAGATTGTTAACGATCGTTAATGTTCACTTCTGCTAAATTCTTAACTTCTTATCAGTCGGATAAATTCTTCGCGGGTAGCTACTCGTTCAAACGCTCCTGTAAAATCGGAAGTGGTGGTTGTCGAGTTTTGTTTCTGAACGCCGCGCATCTGCATGCAAAGGTGTTGCGCCTCAATTACAACAGCGACTCCAAGCGGATTGAGCGTTTGTTGTATGCAATCTTTTATTTGGGTAGTTAGCCGTTCCTGAACCTGTAACCGGCGGGCATAAGCGTCGACAACGCGTGCAATTTTGCTGAGGCCGGTAATGTAGCCATTGGGAATATAGCCGATGTGTGCTTTGCCAATAAATGGAAGCATGTGGTGTTCGCACATCGAATAAATTTCGATGTCTTTTACGATAACCATTTGTCGGTAATCTTCCTTAAACATGGCCGAACGGAGGATTTCTTCCGGATCCTGGTCATATCCCTGCAATAAAAATTGCATTGATTTGGCCACCCGCATTGGGGTTTGTTCCAGTCCCTCTCGATCAGAATTTTCGCCTAACAGGTCGATAATTTTTTTGTAATGTTCGCTTAATTGAGCTGTTGTTTCCGGGTCGTATCGTTCCACTTTCCGGTAAGTTCCGTCGGCTCCGTTTAATGAAAATTCCATTTTTACTCCTTTCTACTGAATATTTTTGACTGGCATACGCAACCGCAAAGGTAGCAAGTTCAATCTTACAAGCAGTCCGGGCAAAGGGTTTTATCTGAAAAGTATTACAAAATGATCAAACTTTAACACAAATCAATTACATAAGAGAGTAGGAGTAGGCCGGTTTTTAGAAATTTCTACTTTTGCATGGGTTTGAAAAATCCCGGTTCCTGATTCAGAAATCATCTGTCGTCCTGGACTTGGAAAGTAAAAAATAAGGTTAATTTTTTTGTGATTGAAAGACAATATAATTGCTAAAAACAAGTTTTTATATTCGAAAACAATGTCTCAGAAAATTAACTCACGTTAATTAACTGTATTTTATGATTGTAGTTACCGGAGCAGCTGGTTTTATTGGTAGTTATGTGGTCGGGAAGCTCAACAGGGAAGGTTATCGGGATATTGTTTTAGTCGATAAGTATGACGATCCGCTGAAGTTTCAAAATTACCAGACAAAAACATTTACCGAGATGATCGATCGAGATCATTTCTTCGATTGGCTGGCCGTTAACGAGAAATTTGTACAGATAATAATTCATCTTGGGGCGCGCACCGATACCGTTGGACAGGAGCCCGAAATTTACCAGCAACTTAATCTCGAATATTCGCAAAAAATTTGGCAGGCCTGCATCCGTTATGGTTTGCCTTTAATTTATGCTTCCTCTGCTTCAACCTACGGCGACGGGCAATTAGGTTTTGACGACAATCACCAGTTAATTCCCGAATTGCAACCTTTAAATTTATACGCACAATCGAAGCACGATTTCGATTGTTGGGCGCTTGAACAAAACGAACAACCCTATTTTTGGGCTGGTCTGAAATTCTTCAATGTTTTTGGGCCGAACGAATACCATAAAGACCGCATGGCTTCGGTAATTTTGCAGGCGTTTTATACTATTTCTGAAACAGGTCACATGGATCTGTTCCGGTCGCATCATCCCGATTTTAAAGATGGAGAACAGGCGCGTGATTTTATTTATGTGGAAGATGTAGCCAAAGTCATTCACTTCTTTATGAACCACCGGAAAGATTCAGGAATCTATAATGTTGGAACCGGTGTTGCCCGCTCGTATATGAGTTTGACCAGGGCGGTATTTAATTCGATGAACATGAAGGAAGATATCGGATTTATGGATACTCCGCAAGATTTGAAAGGCAAATACCAGTACTATACCTGCGCCAATATTCAGAAATTAAAGGAAGTTGGATATTCAGAGTCGTTTTTCAGTCTGGAAGAAGGTATTGACGATTATGTGCGCAATTACCTTATTCCCGGAGTTCGTTATTAATCCTGATTACTCCTGTTTATACCAACCCGAGTACATACTGTAAGCTTTGGCAATGCGTTTCACCTCGCCTTCCAGCAATTCAGGACCAATATCCTTAATCTTTTTTGCGGGAATTCCGGCGTAAACGGCACCACTCTCAATTCGTGTACCTTTGCTTACCACCGAACCTGCAGCAACAATCGAATTGCTTTCAATCACAGCATCATCAAGCACAACAGCGTTCATGCCAATCATCACATTGTCGTGAATGGTGCAGCCGTGAATAATTGCTCCGTGTGCAATGGTCACATTGTTCCCAATATTGGTTGGCGACTTTTGGTAGGTGGCATGAATCACCGCATTGTCCTGCACATTGCTATTGTTCCCAATCCGGATATAATGTACATCGCCTCGTAGAACTGCGCCGTACCAAATGCTGCAATCGCTGCCCATTACCACATCGCCAATGATGGTTGCTGTCTCGGCCAAAAAGCAGTTTTCTCCAAATTCGGGGGTTTTTCCTAATAGTGATTTTATGAGTGCCATAGTGATTTTCAAATTAATTTGATGCGCAAAGATAGGAATTCAGACAAACAAATCTTTCGCTTTTGACTCAGCTTATTTGCTGTCAGGAAAAAGAAAAATGGACAGCCAGCCTGTTTTAAAAGCCTGAAATACAAATTGTAAAACCTGAAAAATAACTACCAATTCAGGATTTTTATAAATTTTAAAAGCCGTGTATTTTATTCTGAATGTCAGGTTGGTCTTATCAAATATTGGTTATTTTTGCTCCGTTTAAAAAGTTAGAACCCTTTTAAAAAGAGAGAACTGCTTAAAATTGCTCCTATTGAAAACAAGGTTATCTTTTTTTTAAAAAGGAATGCTAACAAAACCATAATGACATGAAAGACGCAAAAGTAATTGAACTTGAAGAAGTAGCTATTCGGTTTTCCGGAGACTCGGGAGATGGGATGCAGCTAACCGGAACGCTTTTTTCTGACACCTCAGCGTTGTTCGGAAACGACATTTCAACTTTTCCGGATTACCCGTCCGAAATCAGGGCACCCCAGGGAACAGTTGGAGGAGTTTCCGGTTTCCAGGTACAGTTTGGCCGCAAAAAAATTACCACTCCAGGCGATTTGGCCCATGTGCTGGTGGCCATGAATCCTGCCGCTGTTAAAGCCAATGCTGCATTTATGAATCCGGGCGGAACCATCATTTTTGATGTGGATTCGTTCAACGAAAAGAACCTGGAAAAAGCACAGTTTAAAACCAACGATCCGTTTGCTGAACTGAAACTGGAAGATTTCGAGAAAATTCCGGTCCCGATTACCAGTTTAACCAAGGAAAGTGTGGTGGGACTTGATTTGGACAACAAGAGTATTTTGCGTTGTAAAAATATGTTTGCCCTCGGGCTCATCTGCTGGATGTTTGATCGTCCTCTGGACTATATCGAGAAATTCATTCAGAATAAATTTGCAAAGAAAAACCCGGTGATTGCCGAAGCCAACATGAAAGTGTTGCACAGTGGCTACAACTACGGAATGAACATGCAGCATATGACGCCGCAGTACATCGTTCATCCTGCACCCATTGAAAAAGGAATTTACCGCAATATAAACGGGAACAATGCTACCGCATGGGGCTTTATTGCTGCCGCCGAAAAAGCAGGACTCGAATTATTTTTGGGTTCCTATCCTATTACTCCGGCGACCGATGTTTTGCAGGCATTGGCTGAACGGAAAGATTTAGGCGTAAAAACTTTTCAGGCAGAAGACGAAATTGCAGGTATCTGTACCTCCATTGGTGCTGCTTTTGCAGGTTGTTTGGCCGTAACATCCACTTCAGGTCCAGGTTTTGCGCTGAAATCGGAAGCACTTGGTCTTTCGGTAATGGCTGAGTTGCCGCTGGTGGTTGTTAATGTTCAACGAGGTGGCCCGTCAACCGGACTTCCGACCAAAACCGAACAATCCGACTTATTGCAAACTTTATACGGACGAAATGGTGAAAGTCCTTTGGTAGTTTTGGCTGCCAGCACGCCGTCCGACTGTTTTTATTACGCTTTCCTTGCTGCAAAAATAGCACTCGAACGCATGGTTCCGGTAGTGCTACTTACTGACGGTTTCCTTGGTAATGGCAGCGAACCCTGGAGAGTTCCGTCGATGGACGAATTACCGTCGATTACTCCGCGAAAAGCGACCAATCCTGAATTATTTAAACCGTATAACCGCGATCCGGAAACTTTGGCGCGCGAATGGGCAGTACCGGGAATGGAAGGTTTTGAACACCGCATTGGCGGGCTGGAGAAGAATAGCGCAGGTGCTGTTAGTCACGATCCCGAAAACCACCACGTCAATACTCAAATCAGGGCTGCAAAAGTCGAAAAGGTAGTTGATATGATTCCTGAATTGGAATTGGATGGCGAACCGGAAGGCGATTTGCTCGTTGTGGGATGGGGCGGAACTTACGGGCACATGATCAGTTCTGTTAAAGCGATGCAGAATGCCGGTAAAAAAGTGAGTTTGGCTCATTTTAACTATATTAAACCACTGCCGGCTAATACAGCAGAGGTTTTCAGTAAGTTTAAAAAGATTGTGGTCTGCGAACTGAACTTAGGTCAATTTGCAAGCTATTTGCGCGATAAAGTTCCGGGATATACCTATCATCAGGTAAATAAAATGAAAGGCTTGCCCTTCTCGGTAAACGAATTAGTTGAAAACTTTGAAAAATTACTGGAGGCTTAATCATGAGTAAATTTAACTATACTGCCAAAGATTTTAAAAGCGCAGCCGAAGTTCGCTGGTGTCCGGGTTGTGGCGACTATGCCATCATGAACGCCGTTCAGAAAACCATGGCCGACATGGATATCGACCACAAAGATTTTGCGGTGATCTCCGGAATTGGTTGTTCCTCAAGGTTCCCTTATTACATGAGTACATATGGGTTTCATACAATTCATGGACGTGCAGCTGCTATTGCATCGGGTGTAAAATCTGCCAATCCTGATCTTACCGTTTGGGTCATAACCGGCGATGGTGACTCACTGGCCATTGGAGGAAATCATTTCATTCATTTGGTTCGTCGTAACATCGACCTTAACCTGATTCTTTTCAACAACAAAATATACGGCTTAACCAAAGGTCAGTATTCGCCAACTTCTGAACGCGGGGTAATTACCAAAACCTCGCCTTTCGGTACTATTGAAGATTCGTTTGCTCCCGGCCAGCTCACGTTGGGTTCGCGCGGAACATTTTTTGCCCGTGCGGTTGACAGCAATGTGAAACACACGCAGGAAGTATTGGCCGAAGCGGCACAGCATAAAGGAACTTCGGTAGTTGAGGTACTGCAAAATTGTGTCATATTTAACGATGGAATTCATGATTTTGTGACTGATCCAAAATTCCGTTCCGAGCGTCAGCTTTTCCTGAAGAAAGGTCAACCGATGATTTTTGGCGAGCAGGAAGACAAAGGTTTGGTTTTGGAAAATGGCCGGTTGAAAGTGGTCAAAATTGGAGAAAACGGAGTAACCCGCGACGATATTATGGTGCATCAGCCTGAAGAAGATAACCTCGGATTGCAGGTTGCACTCATCAATATGTCACTTCCTGAATTTCCGGTGGCAATGGGTGTTATCCGAAGCGTTGAAGCTCCGATTTACGATCAGGAAATGAAAAAACAGATTGAAAACATTCAGGCTAAACGCCGGGTTACCTGCATGGACGAGCTGTTAAAATCGGGCAATACATGGAAAGTTGACGGCGAAAACTGTAGCGAACCGGTGAAGTTTTTCAACCAGAAATGCTTCGAGAAATAAGGTTTTAATACTCAAATAAGAAATGGCTGGGCAGAAAACTGTTCAGCCATTTTTGTTTTGTTAGCAATCTTTTTATAAACCCAGAGGGTTTCCATGTTTATAGCTATATCAAATGCAAAAGATATTCGACCCCGGATGGGATCCTACAAACATCTCCCATGATTTTCTATAAACATACGATGCCTCAGGCATCCTGTGCTATTCATTAAATGCCTGATTCAAAAGTTTTACTTCCTTTAAAGGTCATTGGCTGGAACGAAGCCGGGATCAAAAATATCTTGAATACAAAATTGATGGGATTGTTCGGGAAAATCGAACCGTAAAAATATTTAGGTTGACCAGATATTGTTAATTTCGTGAAATTCAAAAACTGAGTTAACCGATGGACCGTATCCTGTCGCCCCGGAAAGCGCTGAACAAAGCGTTTTTAAAAGTAAAACCCAACCGAAGCCAGATTGAAAACTTCAAATCGGGGCTGATTGAACTGATAGACCACATCAGTGAAAGCGAATCGGAAGAATTTCATAAAAACCTGGTAAGCAAGTTTTTAAACGCTGTTTATTATGGCGGGCGCTTTTTTGTGAATACAAAGGAACGCGAAGATTTGGCCATTTACAATGGGAAAGATGCCAAAAGTCCGGTGGGCGTTATCATCGAGGCCAAGAAACCCACGAACCGCTCCGAAATGGTTTCGGCGGGGAATATCAACACAAAAGCCATGCACGAGCTGGTGCTGTATTATTTGCGCGAACGCATTTCGTACAACAACCTCGAAATAAAACAACTGGTTGCCACCAATATTTACGAGTGGTTTATTTTCGATGCCACGGTTTTTGAAAAGTGTGTTGCCAGCGATACAACACTAGTGGAACAGTTTGT
>Ga0172367_10001428_pt1 | contig 34832 bp, 28 predicted proteins | sample Lak10m_FD_114542 | JGI IMG/M metagenome (GOLD analysis project Ga0172367, IMG submission 114542) | Freshwater microbial communities from Kabuno Bay, South-Kivu, Congo - kab_022012_10m | ecosystem: Environmental > Aquatic > Freshwater > Lake | place: Democratic Republic of the Congo: South-Kivu... | reverse complement strand
GTTCTCGCTCTCGCTGCCGAGGCCGTAGGTGACCCACGCGCCCATGCTCGGGAAGCCGGGCAGGATGAAGCCGCTGTTGGCCATGAACATCGCGGGGCCGTGCAGCGCGGACTTGCTCTGCATGGAGTGGATGAACGCGACGTCGTCCACGCACGCGGCGAGGCGCGGGAAGAGGTCGCTCATCCAGCGGCCGCAACGCCCGTGCTGGTGGAACGGCCAGTAGCTGCCCTGGCAGTTGCCCGGCTTCGACGCGAAGAACTGAAGCTTGCCCGTCGGGTCGAAGGGCTGGCCGGAACGCTTCGCCAGCTCGGGCTTCCAATCCCACGAGTCCACATGGCTGAGGCCGCCGGGGCAGAAGATTTGGATGACCGCGCGGGCGCGGGCGGGGGAAGGGGCGGGTTTGGGGGAAAGCGGGTGGGTTGAAGGGTTGGAGGGTTGAAGGGTTGAAGAGGAGGCGGCAAGAGCGCCTTGCTCCGCGAGCAGCGCGGTCAGCGCCACGCCGCCGAGGCCGCCGCCGAGTTGCCAGAGGAAATCGCGACGCGTGGCGGAACGCTGGCGGAGGTTGCAGGGAAACGCAGCGTTCACGGGATGAGCGGGTTGGGAAAAAGGAGGCCGCGAAATGCGGCTTTGTCTCCGCATTCCACTGCGGCTAGTGTCCGCCCGTCATGCGCGCGGATTCCAGTCGCCCGAAGATTGAACGGCTGATGGCCGAGTTGGGCCGTGCGGTGCGGTCGCCGGGGCGCGTGTATTTCACCGGTGGCGTCTCGGCGGTGCTGCTGGGCTGGCGCGAGACGACGCTGGACGTGGACCTCAAGGCCGACCCCGAGCCGGCGGGTTTCTTTGAAGCGCTGCCCCGGCTCAAGGACGCGGTGGACATCAACATTGAGCTGGCTTCGCCCGCCGACTTCATCCCCGCGCTGCCCGGCTGGGCGGACCGCAGCATCTTCATCACGAGGCATGGGGGGCTGGAGTTTTTTCACTACGACTTCTACAGCCAGGCGCTGGCGAAGATTGAGCGGTTTCACGCCCGCGACCAGAGCGACATCGGGCAGATGCTCGCCACCGGACTGGTGCAACGCGATCGGCTGCTGGAACTGTTCCGGGCCATCGAACCCAGCCTCATTCGCTATCCGGCGATTGACGCCCAGGCCCTGCGGCAGCGGGTGGAAACGGTGGCCGCCGGTGCCGGCTGAATGCACGCGCCCATGTCCACCGTGATTGACCACGACTTCGCCGGCCTCCCGGCCGAGGCCTTGATTCGCCAAGGGCTGGCCGACCTCGCCGCCGGGCGCGAGTCCATTGGTGCGCTGCTCGTGCAAATCGGCGCGCCGCGCCTGCGCCTGCTGAACGTGCCGCTGCCGGCGGAGTGCGACGCCGACGCCGACCGCCGGCTTTACCGGCTGCTCACCACAAGCCACGACCGCGAGGCCCACTCGCAATACAACAGCCTCCTCCGCGAACTGGTGGGCTTCGAGCGCGCGCTGGAACGCCGCGTCTGGGCTGGCCGGCGCAAGCGGGACTGAGAAGTTTGAGACAAGGCGGGTCACGGCAGTTTTGGCTTCAGGGCCTGCCTCGTTTCCTTGTCCACGGGATAGACGGCGGCTTGCTTCTCCAAGCCGGTGGCCAGTCCCTGCATCAGCCGTTTCAGCACTGCGGGTTCGGTCTCGGCGAGGTTCTTCTGCTCGAACGGGTCGGCCTTCAGGTTGAAGAGCTGGTAGTGCGAGCCTTCGGAAACCTCGCTCGGGAAGTAGTGGTAGATGACCTTCCAGTCGCCGTTGCGATATGTCGTGAAGTAGTCCGTGCGGTGCGGCGAGTGCGGATAGTGCATGAGGAACGTCTCCTCGCGGCTGGGGTCGCGCTTGCCGGTGAGCAGCATGTCGAGGCGCGCGCCGTCCACCGCGTGGTTGGCGGGCGCGGACTTGCCAGTGAGCGCGAGCAGCGTGGGGAACATGTCATACACCGCTGCCTGCTGGCTCTGGACGCCTCCGATTGCGATGGGCAAACGCTTCTGAAACGCGTTGCTTGCATTTGGCTTCGCCCACGCGGCGATGAACGGCACGCGCATCCCGCCCTCGTAGTGCGAGCCTTTCTTCCCGCGCAACGGCGCGGCGCACGCGACTTCGTGCTGGTGGCCGAGCGGCGCATCGGAACCGTTGTCACCGAGGAAAATGAACAGCGTGTTCTCCGCGACGCCGAGTTTCTCCAAATGGTTCAGCACGTCGCCGAGCGACTTGTCCATGCCCTCGATGAGCGTGGCGAAGGCCTGCGCGTTGGCGGGCTTGCCGGAGTTCGCGTAATGCGCGGCGAAGCGCGGGTCCGAGTTGAACGGCGCGTGGACCGCATACTGCGCGAAGTAGAGGAAGAACGGCTTGCCGGCCTTCACCGCGTCGGCGACGTGCGCGTTCGCTTCCAGCGTGAGCGCCTCGGTGAGGAAGATGTCCTGGCCGTGATACTTCTCCAACCCGCGCACGCCGGCCTGCGGGCGCTTGGTCTTCAGCCCGAAGTTGTCCTTCCCGTAGTAGCTCGCGGGCGCGCCGATGGACGCGCCGCCCACGTTCACGTCGAAACCGAGCTTGCCGGGGTCCGCGCCCTCGGCGTCGCGCGGGCCGAAGTGGCCCTTGCCGACGTGGATGGTGCGGTAGCCCGCGACTTGCAGCAGCGCCGCGAGCGTCACGTCACCGCGCTTGAGGCCGCGCCAGTTCCATTCCGGCGGGCCTTTGGGGCCGGCGTTGTTGTTGTCGGGGTTGATCCAGTTCGTGGTGCGATGCCGCGCCGCGTTCTGGCCGGTCATGATGGAAACGCGCGTGGGCGAGCACACGCTCATCGCGCAGAAGTTGTTGAAGCGAACGCCCCGGGCAGCGAGCCGCTCCATGTTCGGCGTGCGGTAGTAGTCGTTGAGTGGATAGCGCTTTGGCTTCCCGTCCGCGCCGGTGAGAAACGGCACCGAGGTGTCCATCACGCCCATGTCGTCCACGAGCATGATGACGATGTTGGGCTGGGCCGGCGCCGCGTGGATGACGGCGGATGCGACGACGAGGGCGAGGACAGCGAGTTGTCGTTTCATGTGAGTGAAATGGTTGGCTACGGATGCAGCTCGCGGACGCCGCTCTTCAGCCCGTTGAGCACCTTCACCTCCGCCTCCGTCAGCACGCGATTGAAGACGGCGAGTTCGTCGAGATGACCGACGTAGGAAGCGCCGAGAACGAGCTGCACGGCGTCGGGGTTCCAGCCGAGCGTGAGGTCCCAGTTCTCGATGCTGCCCATGAGCTTGCCGTTCAGGTAGAGCCGGCCCACGGGCTTCCTGGCCTTGTCGTTGATGTTCGCCATCGTGAACACCGCGTGCGTCCACGCCTCGCGCGAGAAGGGCGCGCGCCGCAGGTTCACGGCCGGGCGTTGCGCGTCGGTCATCTTCGCCCAGTCGAGACCGCTCGGGTTCCACAGCTCAATCTTCGGGCGGATGGCGAAACGGAAGTGGCGCGGCGCATCGTCCTTGGACCACTCCATGAAAATGAAACCCTTCTTCGTGTCGTCGCCGACGATCTGCACGGGGTCGCAATAGCCCGGCTCCAGATCCTTGTCCGGGTCGAGCCGCAGCCACACGGAGACGGACGCGCTCCAGTTCTTGTCGTTGTAGCCGAGCACGCCCGCGCCCTTGAAGCGCGGCTGCGTGGAGCCTTTCTTGGTGAAGTGCAGCCCGCCGCCGAAGCGCCCGCCGGGCACGAGCTTCAACTCCTCGTTCGCCGCGAGCGGCACGGTGCCCTGCTTGGTGCGGGCCAACGCACCTTTCTCCCCGCGCGAGAAGTCGGCGTCGAAACCCTTGTCGAACGAAGCGTGGAAGGTGAGCGCCTGCTTGAGCGCGGCGGTGTTCTGAGCAGCGGCGGTGAATGACAGGAGCGAGGCGGTCAGCAGTGCGAGAGGGAGTGGAGCTTTCATGGTGTGTGGAGGTTTCAGACGGAAGCGAGGTGCCTAATCCAGATAAACAAATTCGTTGGCGTTGAGCAGCATGCGGCACAGGGAGAAGACGCCATCGGTGCGGACAAGGTCACGCGCGGCGGCCAGTTCCGGCTGGCTGGGCGAACGGGCGAAGGCGAGCTGGAACGCGCGGTTGATTTGGGTGGCGGGGTCCGCGCCCGCCTCGCGCTCGACGCGCGCGGCGAAGTGCCGGGCTTGTTGCAGCACGAACTCGTTGTTCGAGAGCGTGAGCGCCTGAAGCGCGGTGGTAGTGGCGGTGCGCGCGGGGGTGAGGTTCGCCGGGTTCGGGCAGTCCAGCGTGGTCATGAACTGGTGCGGCGTGGTGCGCACGATGAAGCGGTAGATGCTGCGCCGCCACAGCTCCGGCGTGTCGGCGGTGACGTATTGGTAGATGGGCGCGTAGGCCTCGGTGTATTTGAAGTCGCGCCAGCCGGGGCCGCCGGCAGCGAGGTTCAGCTTGCCGCTGACGGCCAGCACGGCGTCGCGCGTGGACTCGGCGTCGAGGCGGCGGGGGTTTTGACGCCAGAGGAGGCGGTTCGAAGCGTCAAGGCGTTGTGCCAGAGAGTAATTAGTAATTAGTGATTTAGTGTTGGCACCCTTGCCAGGCGACGCAGCGGGCCGCCCCGCGCGACTAATCACTAACGACTGATTACTAATCACTGACTGCTGCCGATAGGCGGCACTTGTGCAAATCAGCCGGTGCATCGCCTTCAGCGACCAGCCGCGCGCCAGAAACTCCTCCGCCAGCCAGTCGAGCAGCTCGGGGTGCGAGGGGACGCCGCCGCCCTTGCCGAAGTCGCTGGGCGTGTCCACGAGGCCGACGCCGAAGTGGTGGTGCCAGAGGCGGTTCACAAGGACGCGGCGGGTCAGCGGGTTCGCGGGATGCGTAATCCACTCGGCCAAGGCGAGGCGGCGTTCGCCTTCGGTCTTAGCACGGGTGAAATCGGCGGTCGCGTGCTTCACGCAGGCGAGGACGCCGGGGACGACTTCCTCCTGCGCGTCCTCGGGATTGCCGCGCCGCAGCACCTTCACCACGGCCGGCTCGGTGTTCGTGATGGCATAGACTTTCTCAGGGTCAGCCTCCGCGTTGAGCGCGGCGGTCAACTGCTTCTCCTCGGTCCGCAGTGCCTCGATGCGCACGCGGTCGGCGGCAGCGAGGGCTTGCGCATCGGTGTCGGGCGAGAGGCGCGCGTCGCCGAGGAAGAGCAGGTCGTGACCAATGCCGTCGCCGCCATCGGTGGCGATGAGCGTGAGCGTCTCGGCAGCGGTGGGAAGTGCCAGGTCCACGCGGGCGGACTCGTCCTTGCGCAGCTTGAGCTTTTGGAAGAGCAGCTCCTTCCCGGCGAACACGCTGAAGTCCGCGCGCGTCGCGGCGGCGACCGGGCCTGCGCCGAAGCCGACCTGCGCCGTGAGGCGAAGTTTCGCGAAGCCACTCGCCTTGCGAATCTCGGCGAGGTCGAACGTGATGCCGGCGTTGGCGTGCAGGCCGAGAATCGAATGGCCGGCCGTGGCGAAGTCCACGCCGTCGAGCTTGGTCGAGACTTGTGCGTTCAGCGGGCCGTTGCGGATGGCGTCCCACGCATGGCCGGAGGTGGGCGGGAGATTGCTGACCGTGACCTGGTTGGCGAGCTGCACCGGTGATTTGCCGTCGGGCAGGAAAATCCACTGCACGAACTTCGGCGCGTTCGCATCCGGCCACTCGGGCTTCTGCCGGCGGTTCACCTGGATGTCGCGGTGGTCGCCGAGCTTGTCCTTCACCACGTTGCCGGTGCGGAGGTCGAGGCCCGCGCCCTTCACACCCGTGCCGCGCCCGTTGCCGCCGCCGACCATGTCCGCGAGGTCAAGGCCCTCGCCGGTGAGCCGGCCCAGTTCGCTGGACACTTCGCGGAGCCGCGCCTGAAGTTGCTTTCGTTCCGCTTCGCGGCGCTCGGCAGCGGCGGGGTCCAGCTCGCGGTCGCCGCGCTTCACGCCGGCGAAGACCGCCCAGAGGCCGTAGTATTCGCGCTGCGAAATGGGATCGAGCTTGTGGTCGTGGCAGCGGGCGCAGTTGATGGTCACGCCCATCGAGGCGGTGAGCACCTGCGTGACCATGTCGTCGAGGTCATCGGCGCGGGCGGCGCGCTTGAGCAGGTCGCTGCGCGTCTCGACCTGGCCGACAAAGTCCCACGGGCCGGCGGCGAGGAAGCCGGTGGCGGCCAGAAGTTGAGAGTTGAGGGTTGAGAGTTGAGAGGCATGAGCCAGCACGTCGCCGGCGATTTGTTCGCGGAGGAACTGGTCGTAGGGCTTGTCGGCGTTGAGGGCGGCGATGACGTAGTCGCGGTAGCGCCAGGCATGGGGGCGGAGCTGGTCGCGCTCGAAGCCGTGGGTGTCGGCGTAGTGGGCGATGTCGAGCCAGTGGCGCGCCCAGCGCTCGCCATAGTGGGAAGAAGCGAGGAGGCGATCTATGAGATTGGCGATTGCCGATTGCCGATTGCCGATTGGGAAACATTCGCGGACGAACGCTTCCACCTCCTCCGGCGTCGGCGGGACGCCGAGCAAGTCGAAGTAAAGCCGGCGAATCAAGGTGCGCGGGTCGGCTTCGGGCGAAGGCTGAAGGCCCTTGGCCTCCAGCTTGGCGAGGATGAAGCGGTCCAGGTCATTGCGAACCCAGGCGGAGTTCCTTACCGACGGCAACGCGGGCCGCACGACGGGCTGGTAGGACCAATGGGACGCCGCGTCACCGGCCTTCGTGGCGGCGGGTGAAGTCATCGCGCCCAAGACCAACCAACCCGCAATGAGAAGACGTGGCATCATGGAACCGGGCGTGGGCTGGACGGTTTCAACCACGCTTCCGCGAAGCGTTCACCCACGGCGAGCTTGGCCGGCTTGTTGAAGTGAAGGCGGTCCGGCAGGTGTTGGCGCAGGTCGGTGGTGGCGAAGAAGCTGACGGTTCCGTCGGCCACGGCGAGCGCCGCGTGCTTCGCCCGCACCACGTCGCGGACGCCTCCGGCGGCGGCGATGCCGGCGATGACGACGCGCAACGATTTTGCGTTCGGGAGGTCGCGGCGCAAGTGGCCGGCCAGCTCCTTGATCCGCGTATCCGCGAGGGCGGCCTCGGCGGCGGAGTCACTCTCGCCTTGGAGATACAGCAGGCCCACGATTTCAAAGGTGTGGCCAGCGCGGGTGAGGCTGGTGGTCGCGGTGGTCACGGTCTTCACGACATGGTCATACATGTGGTGATCGGGCGCGGTCTTGGACCAGAACGAATTGCCGCCGCCCCCACGGCTGGCCTTGATGATGCCGAAGTCCCGGACACCGGCGCGATGCAGGTGGCGACCAAAGCCAATCTCCGGCCCCCAATGCGTGGCGCTCCCCTTGTAAAATCCGCCCTGCTGCTCGCGGAGCGTGGTGAACTCGCCGCCCGAATCACCGAGCGGCTGGGTGGCGTTCGCGAGGTTATGCCAGAAGAAACGCACTTCCCGGTCGGCTGGATCGGCACCCGGTGAGGAATCGGTTCCGTCGCCATCCGTGGTGCCCAGCGAGTTGGACTGGCCGGTGAGGACGAAGAGTTTCAGGTGCGCGGCCGAGGCGGAAGGAAGCAGCCACGCGCCCATCAGCCAGCTCAACAGCAGCCCGGACCAGTGGGGTTGGAAAGCCAGGCGCATCGCTGGGTTCAATGTGATTTCGGCAGCGCGGCGCGAATGACCGGCAGCATGACTTCGGTGAGCACGCGATGGCCGGCGGGGTTCGGATGGCACTGGTCGGTGGTCCAGCTTCCGATGTCGGTGCCCTTGGCCTCGGCGTTGGTCCAATGCTGGTAGTGGTCCACGAGGGGCGTGCGCTTCTCGGCGGCGACATTGCGGCAGGCGGCGACGTATCGCTCCAGCCGCACGTTCGGGTGCTCGCCGATGCCATTGAGCTTCGCGGTCTTGCCCCAGCGTGGCTCGGTCATCAGGACCGGAATGATGCCGGCGGCGCGCAGTTCGTCCACGAGCTTGCCGAGGTTTGCGCGGTATTCCTCGGCGGTGATGCGCGAGGCGTTCTTGCCCTGGTCCACGTAGCTGTCGTTCGTGCCATACATGATGGTGACGAGGGACGGCTTCTGAGCGAGGACGTCCTTGGCGAGGCGCTTCAGCGCCTGGTCCGTGCGCTCGCCGCCGATGCCGACGTTCACCACCGACGCTTCCACGCCGTCCGCGCGCAACGCCGATTCCAGCCGCGCGGCAAAGGTTTCCTCCGCCTTCACGCCGGAGCGCACGCCCTTCGTGATGGAGTCGCCGAGCGTGACGATGCGGAGTCTGGCGGCTGCGGGCGTGGACGCGCGGGCGAGTTGGTTGGGCTTGGACCAGAGGATGCGCGCCACGAAGGTCGCACCTTCCGCACCGCGCTGCTTCGAGTCCTTCATGAACATCCCTTCGGACACGGTCACCCAGGACTCCGACTCGTTGAACACGTTGCAGCCGAAGTTGCCGAGTTCCGCGCCGCGCTCGGGCACGACGACCTTCTCCGTCGCCCGGCGAACGCGCAGCGTCGCGGGGTCCACCTGCGCCATAAAGAGCGGGGCGCGGTGGCGGATGATGTGGTCGTTGCTCGCGCCCCGACGGGTGTAGATGAGGAACAGCCCGTCGCTGTGCGTGAGCCAGTGCTGCTGCGTGTTGTAGCTGCCCAAGTCGGCGTCGTCGTCGAAGAGCCACGGCTTCGGCTCGGCGAAGGTCTGGCCGTCGGTGCTCACGCTGACGTAGCCGCGCAGGTCATTGCGCAGCGTGAGGAAGTAGCGCCCGCCAAACGCCACCAGCGACGGCTCGTAAAGCCCGCGCGCCACCGGCAGCCGCAGCACGGTGCCGTGGCGCACGAAGATGAGCTTGGTGCCGTCGAAGCGGCATTCCGCCACCGTCGTGCTGTAGCGGTCCTTCGCGCTCTTGCCGATGTAGAGCGGCACGAGCAACGCGCCGTCGGGTCGCACGAGCCATTGCGCACAGGCATTCCGGGCGAAGTTGAATTCCTCATCCGCCGGCATCTCGAGCACCTGCCACGACGACCACTTGCCGGACTTCGGATCAAGCACGGCATAGACGGTCTGGTGCGCGCGCTTCACGTCATCGAGCTGCGCGCCCTTGGGGCTGTAGCGAACCTGACAGCCGATGGCGAGGAGCCGGCCCGTCGGCGCGTGCCAGCCGGGCGTCACGTCCGCCACGCTGATGGTCACGCCGTCGGGCTGCTGCTTCCAATCGAGTTCCTGCGGCAGCACCGGACCGACCCACGGCGCGGTGGGCGTCGCGCGTGTGAGCACATGAAGACCGGAGTAATAGTCCGAGACCTTGAGGTGTTTCTGGATGGTCATCACGGCGGCCAGGTTGGTGCCGGGAATGGCGGCGGCGCGTGGGTGGAACCAGAGGAATTTGCCGTCATCGTGCTTGAGGACGGTTTCGAGCTTCACGGTGAAGCCCAGCGGTTCAGCGGCCCGGGCCGTGAACGAGAGTAGCGCGAGGAGCAGTATTGGCAGGTGATTCATTATGGTCTGGCGGCTACGCACCCAGCGTCCAGCGGGCCTGCCGCAGGACGGCCTGGGTGCGGTCCTTCAGCTTCTCATACCAGACGGTGAGCAACGAACCATCGTCGAGCTGCACGGTGCTGGGATAGCCGAGGTCGCCGGAGGTGCCGTCGCCGGAAATGATCATCGGCTCACTCCAGGTCTTGCCGTGGTCGGTGCTGATGCGCGCCTGGTTGCCGAGCGGGGCGCGGCGGTGGCCGTAGCTCATCACGAGCCGGCCATCCCGCAGGCGCAGCAGGTGCGAAGGCAGGCCCCAGACACCGATGGAATGCGGCTCGCCCCACGTCTTCCCGCCGTCCGTGGACTCGGTCTGCAACGTCTCGCCGGCATTCGGCTTGTTGTGGTTGCGGATGTGGACGAGCAGCGTGCCGTTCGCGCACTCGACGGCGTGCAACTCGTGGTAGTTCTTCGCTTCGTCGCCTTTGCGGGTCGGGATTTCCGCCAGCCAGCGCCAGTTCTGCCCGTCGTCATCCGACACGCACACGCCGACGCGCTTGTCGCCGGTCCAAAGCTCCTTGCCCGCGTAAAGCACGCGCCCGTCACGGAGCTGAACCGGCCCGTGCGGGCTGTTCACGATGCACGAATAGCGGGGCGACCACGTCACGCCGCCGTCGGTCGAGCGCAGCATCCACTGGCCCAGCTCCTTCTGCTGCGCTTCGGGGCTGAGGCGACGATGCGCAGCCTGCCAGCGGGCCAGTTTCGCAGCGGCCCATTTACCGTCCTTCTCGGCCTGCTCCAGGCCGGGCACGTAGGCGAGCGAACTGAACGTCGTCACCAGCAGCGAGCCTTTCGCGGTCTCCAGCACGCCGGCGTCGCGGTCATCAATGGCGCAGTCCAGCAGCACGCGCGGCCAGGTCCAGGTCGCGCCGTCGTCGCGCGAGGTCATCGCGACCACCTGCCCGAAGGGGCACACATGCGCCTCGCGTCCGCCGGACCAGACCAGCCACAGCTCGCCATTGCTCCGGCGCGCGACCGTGGACCAGCCGTGGTAATGCTCGGGCTGGTGGGAAATGACCTTCGTGTCGAGCACCTTGAACGCAGGCGCGGCCGCACGGCTGGTGGAAACCAACAAGGGCGCGCCGACGGCGGCGAGCGAGGCACCCAGGAAATGGCGGCGGTTCAGCAGAGGAGAGGAGTTCATAAGGAGCGATCAGTTTAACGCGGCGGCCACGGCACACCGTCGAGGGTGGTTTCCGAGGCGGTGATCCGGCCGCGGTTCGAAACCGCGATGCCTTGCAGACGGCTGCCATTGAATGTCGCGGCGTTGTGCTCTGCGATGCGCAGCGGGCGCGAGGTGGCGTCGGCGGAGCGGAGGTCCGTGCGGGCCACCACGCAGCGGGCATGACTCGTTTCCTTCGTTCGGGGATGGCCGCCGGAGGAGAGCGAGAAGGCCGTCTTGCCGCTCGCGATGATGCGGCAATCATCCAGCCGGTGGTCGCCGCCTTGAAAGAGGACTTCCACGCTCACGCTCCCGCGAAACTCGCAGCGGGTGTAGTAGGAGTCGCAGAGGTTCACGTCGGCGACGGCATTGTCGTTGCCCCAGAACTTCCCGTCCGTCACCCAGACCTGGCAGGTGTCGTGGGCGCTGAAACCCTCGTCGAAGTTTTCGTAGCCGCTGATGTTGAAGCAGCGCAGCTCGCGGCAGTCACCGTGAATGTTGAAGCCGTCGTTGAGCGCGTGCCGGGTGTGGAGGTTGCGGACGGTGAGGGAGCGGTTCGTGCCGCCGGTGGCGAGGCCGGCGTCGCGCACGCTCCACTCCAGGCCCGCCGTGGAGCCGCGCACGTAAAGCCAGCCGGTCTTTTCGTCCGGTTGCAGCACCCACGCAAACTCGCCGTCGCGCAATGCCTCGGGCGCGGGGAAGGCGATGTTCACCGACGGGCTGCGGCCCATGCGGTTCATCTTGCCGTCGCGGATTAGCAGGTGGCGGTCAAAGCGCGTGCGCGGCAACTGCCGGCGATGCAGCCCGGGCGCGACCATTTCCCAGCCGTCCGCCGGCAACGTGTCGGCTCCGGTGAGCGTCACGCCGTGGCCTTCGATGGTAAGGTTGGTCTTGCCCGCCAGCATGATCATCTGGCGATAGACCGCGCCTTCGGGCAGGAGGTGGATGGTGTCGCCGGGCTTGGCCCGCGTGACGGCAAGCTGCGCGGTCTTGAGCGGCGCGGCTTTCACCCCGGAGTTGTTGTCCGCGCCGGACTCGGGATTGACGAACCACTCGGCGGCCGCCAGCGAAGTGACCGAAACCAGCGCGGCCAAGGCGAGGGCGACCGTGAGAAAAGTCGGCGGCTTCACGCGAGGATTTCCTTGATGACCTCGCCGTGAACATCGGTGAGGCGGCGGTCAACGCCGTTGTGCCGGAAGGTGAGCTGCTCGTGGTGGATGCCGAGCAGGTGCAGCATCGTGGCGTGGATGTCGTAACAGGTCGTGGGGGCGTTGCGGTTCAGCGGCTTGTAGCCCCACTGGTCGCTCTCGCCGTGCGTCACGCCACCCTTGATGCCGCCGCCGCAGAGCCAGTTGGTGAAGACGAATGGATTGTGGTCGCGACCTTTGCCGCCCTGCGTGCTGGGCATCCGGCCAAACTCGGTGGTCCAGAGAATGATCGTGTCATCAAGCAGGCCGCGTTGCTTGAGGTCCCGGATGAGCGCCGACGCCCCGCGCGCCATGCCGCGCGCAAGCGGGCCGTGGTCGCGCTCGATGTCCTCGTGCGAGTCCCAGTTGCGGCGCGGGAAGCCGTTGTCGTTGCCGCTCCAGATTTGCACGAAGCGCACGCCGCGCTCCAGCAGCCGGCGCGCGACGAGGCACTTGCGTCCGAAGATGTCCGCCTCCTCCTCGGCGTTGATTTCCTTGGGCCATTCCTTGCGCGACTGGTTGATGCCGTAGGCGCGCAGCAGGTAGTCAGGTTCCTTCGAGATGTCGAGGGCCTCGGGCGCGGCGAGTTGCATCCGCGCGGCGAGTTCGTAGCTGCGGATGCGCGACTCCAGCCGGTCGTCACCCGTGCGCGATGCGGCGTGGGCTTGGTTCAACCTCGCCATCACCGCGTGCGCCGCCGCCTCGCTGTCGCGCGTGACGAAGTCGCCCTTCTTGTGCGGAAACAAATCGGCAATCGGCGTCTCGGTGCCGGGGTAAATCACCGTGCCGCTGTGCTGCTGCGGGAGGAACGCGGCATCCCAGTTCTTAGTGCCGTTGCTCGCGAGGCCGCGATGGTCCGGCAGCACGACGAACGTCGGGAGGTTCTCGTTCTCCGTGCCGAGGCCGTAGCTGACCCAACTGCCCATGCCCGGAAAGCCGGGCAGGTTGAAACCGGTCGCCTGCAAGAGCGTGGCCTGCGAGTGGACGCCGGTCTTGCCGACGAGGTTGTGGATGAACGCGAGTTCGTCCGCGACGCTGCCGAGGTCCGCGACGGCGTCACTCAACATCTTGCCGCTTTGGCCGTAGGGCTTGAAGTCCCACACCGGCTTCTTCCACGGGCCGAGGCCGTTCTGAAACGCCTCGACGTGCTCGCCGAAGTCGCTGGGCTGGCCGTCGCGCTTCACCAGCTCGGGCTTGAAGTCGAAGAGGTCGAGGTGGCTGGCGGCGCCGGCCATGAAGAGGTGGATGACGCGCTTGGCCCGCGCGGGGAAATGCGGAGTGCGGAATGCGGAATGCGGATTGGAAGACGAGTTTTCGGTTGCGCCGGAGTTTTCCGCCGCCAACAAGCTCGTCAGCGCGAGGCCACCGAGGCCGCCGCCGCTTTGCCAGAGGAACTCGCGGCGCGACTGCGGGCGCAGCGGGGCGACGCGGTGGAAGGGCGAATCGTTCTTCATGCGTTCAGCGGGCGGCTTTGGACTGCTTGAACTGACGCGCGAGGTCGGCGGCGGCTTCGCGGATGTGGAACTGCATCGCGGCGTGGGCGCGTTGCGCGTCACCGGCCGCGACGGCATCGAGCACCGCCTGATGCTGCGCGTGCGCGCGGGCAATGCTCGTGGCGGAGATGGTCACGGAGCGGCTCGCACGGCCCAGATCACCGAGCGACTCCAGCAGCAGAACCAACACTTCGTTGCCGGACGCGCGCGCAAGCTGGCGGTGAAATTCCAAGTCGCTCTCGACGGCCTCCTCCACGCCCGTGGCCGCAGCAAGGCGGGCTTGAACCTTTTTGAGCGCGCGCAGGGCGGCGGGCTTCACGCGCTCGGCGGCGAGCCGGGCGACCTCCGGCTCCACCAGCAGCCGCACCTCGACGAGCTGACGCAGCCGGTCTTCCGTATTGGGAATCAGCAGCGCCAGCGAGCCGTTGAGCGGCTTGTGCAGCTTGTCCACGACCTTGATGCCGATGCCGTGCCGGACCTCGATGAGGCCCTGCGACTCCAGCCGCTTCGTCGCCTCGCGGACGACCGTGCGGCTGACCCCGAGCTGCTCCGCGAGCTGGCGCTCCGGCGGCAGCCAGCCGTCGCCGCCGTTCAGCTCCGCGCGGATCTCCGTGGCGAGCCGCTGGCAGACATCCTCGACCAGCGAGACGGGGCGTTCGATGGTGGAAAGTGACATTGGTAGGAGGTCATACCACTAGCAGTTCCGATGGCAAGGCGAAATTTGACCGCGGGTGAAACCGGGATTCGGTGGCTTGGCCCTTCAGTTGATGACTGGTCCGCCGGAACACCGCCATTCCCATGCTGACCGATGGCAGCGTGTGACTTCGAAAAAGGCCTGGTCCTCAAGCTCCGCTCTGAACCGGCAACGTCTCCAGAAACCGGCGGCGACCAGCTTGGTTTGGTTCGCCGCCAGCAACTCCTCCAGTCGCGCGTCAATCGCCCGCCACGTTTGCGGTGGGATGCCACCGGGATGGATGCGACCGGAGCTCATGCAGGGACATCACACCTGAAACCACTCCTTCGCAAACACGATGCGGGTCTTCTTCGCCACGGCCTCGCTGGCCTTGATGACGCTGACCGTGGCCTCGAAGCCGTCCTGTGCGCTCGCCGCCGGCTGGCGCGGGACGGTGGCGAGGTGCTTCACCAGCGCGGCCTTGTCGGCGTCGCCGAAGGTGGCCTTGAAATCCTCCACCGCGCCGCTGACTTCGTTCACGTTGGTCAGGAAGGCGTCCAGCGCGGACTGCAAGGAGGTGGTCATGGCCGGCGTGTTGTCCTCCACCTGCTCGCCCTGCGCGACGAGCTTGGTCGCGTTCGCCACGAGGGCGATGCCGGTTTCCTTGTGGAAGTTGTCCTTGCGCGCATAGACCTCCCAGCCCAGCAGCGGCGCGTCGGATTCCTTGAACATCCACGCCTTGCCGCCGCGCATCATCACGGCGGCGTCGGTGCCGTAGATCATCTCGTAGTCCGAGTCGAACGAGTTTGCCAGTGAGGCGTCGTAGATGAAGTTCACGCCCTGCGGATACTCGAAGACGCACTGCGCGGTGTCCGGCACCGTGCGGCCGTCTGCCCACTGAAGAATCCCGCCGAAGCCGGTGACCGCCGTGGGCAGGCCGCGCAGAAACCACGAGTTGTTGTCCACCTGATGAATGCCGACCTCACCGACGAGGCCGGTGCTCTGCTCCTGGCGGAGGTGCCAGTTGATCTCGCGCTCGCGGTCGGCGTTCGGCGAGGCCTTGCGCCAGCTCTGCTTCTTGTGCCACTGCGCGCGGGCGAACAGGTTCTTGCCCAGCGCACCGCTACGGACGAACTGGAGGAGGAAATGCCGCTGCGCGTCCGAGCGAAGCTGAAGGCCGGCCTGGAAGACGGAAGTCGGCGTGTTCTTCGCCACCTGCGCGATGGCCCGCGCGTCCTCGACCGTGTGTGCCAGCGGGGCCTCGCAATAAACGTGCTTCCCGGCGGCGAGCGCCTCGGTGACGAGCTGCTTGTGCTGGTGCGTGGGCGTGGCGATGACCACGGCCTGCACGTCCTTGTTCGCGAGCACCTTCTTGTAATCACCCTCCTGCGCCGCGCCGGGGGCGTTCTCCGCCGTGCGGCGGACCATCGCGCCGTAGGTGTCGCAGATGGCCACAATCTTCGCCTCCTTCGTGCGCGCGAGGACATTGACGATCTCCCGCCCCCACGGCCCAAGGCCGATGACCGCGACGTTCACGGTGAACGCCGCCTTCTTCTCAACGGGAGCCTGCGCCTGCGCGCGCAACTCCACCGCGCCCAGCGCGGCCAGCATGGCGGCGAAGGAGCCGCGCTGCACAAACGTGCGGCGGTTCAAGTCGTTCATCGTGTCCGTCGGAGCAGTCAGATTCATGGGTGACATGATGGGGAAGCCAAGGACGATGGCAACTGTTACGTGCAGGGGACATGGTTCGGTCAGGGCATTTGCGCAGCGGGCAGCCGCAGTCGCGCGAACCTTCGCTCCCGCCATCGTTGCGAATTCGCGGGCAGGGCTGCCCGCAAGTTGGTGTGGGTGTAAGTTGCGCGTTCGGTCATCCAGTCGCCAAAGCCTTGAAATAACTTGACCCCTTCTTCCACGGGCCTCTACGCTTCCCCATTGCTAGGCGCACTTCATGTTGTCGCAACTTAAAAGCCTGTTTTCCAACGACATCGGGATAGACCTCGGGACCGCCAACTCCCTGGTTTACGTGCGCGATCAGGGCATTGTCTTGCGGGAACCTTCCGTCGTCGCCATCCAGGCGGGGACGACCAATGTGCTCGCCGTCGGGGAGGAGGCCAAGCGGATGCTGGGCCGCACCCCCGGAAACATCCTCGCCATTCGTCCGATGAAGGACGGCGTCATTGCCGACTTCGAGATCACGGAGGCGATGCTGCGGCACTTCATCCAGAAGGTTCACCATCGCAAGCTGATCGCGCCACGCGTGGTCGTCGCCGTGCCCTCGGGCATCACCGAGGTGGAACGGCGCGCGGTCAAAGACTCGGCCACTCATGCCGGGGCGCGGGAAGTTTATCTGATTGAACAACCGATGGCCTCGGCCATCGGCGTCGGTCTGCCGGTGCACGAGCCGGCGGGCAACATGATCGTGGACATCGGCGGCGGCACCTGCGAGATCGCGATCATTTCGCTCGCGGGCATTGTGTTCAGCCGGAGTCTCCGCGTGGGCGGGGACGAGTTTGACGAGACGATCGTCGCGCACATGAAGCGCACCTACAATTTGATGATTGGCGAACGGACGGCGGAGGAAATCAAAATCCGCGTCGGTTCAGCTTTTCCGCTGGAGCAGGAACTCACGATGGAGGTCAAGGGCCGCGACTTGAGCGCGGGACTTCCCAAGACCATCACCATCCGCTCAGAAGAGATTCGCGAAGCCTTGAAGGAACCCTTGTCGAGCATCTTGGAATCGGTGCGCATCACGCTGGAACGCTGCCCCCCTGAACTGTCCGCGGACTTGATTGACCGCGGGATTGTGATGGCCGGCGGCGGGGCGTTGTTGCGCAACATTGACCGGCTCGTCGCGCAGGAAACCGGCTTGCCGGTGCACATTGCCGACGATCCGCTGACCGCCGTGGCCGAAGGCACCGGGCGCGTCCTCCAAGAACTCGCGTTCCTCAAGCGCGTCGCCACCTCCAGCCAAGGCTGACCGTTCGCCCGCAACTCTGCGGGCCATGCTGCGCAAGCCGCAATATATCGCGCTCGGAATCGTGGCGCTGGTCGGGCTGATATTTCTCAGCCTGCCAGAGTCCGCGACCAGCCGCGTCAAGCTCGCGCTCACCGGGCTGTTCCTCCCGCTCTTCGGCCTCACGGAATCCACCCAAAGCGTCGCCCGGCGCGCGGGCAATGCGGTCGTCCCGCGCGCGGACCTCCTGCGCGAACTGGAGCAGCTCCGCGCCGAGAAGCAGAAGCTGGAGTTCAACCTCATCCAGGCCCAGGAGGCCGCGCGCGAAAACGAGCGGCTCCGCAAGCAGGCCGGCTTCCCCGCTCGCGCGCAATGGAAACTCAAGCCCGCCCGCGTCATCGCCCGCGACCCGGCGAACTGGTGGCGCACCGTGTTCATTGACGTGGGCAGCAAGGACGCCGTCCGCGTGGACATGCCGGTCATCACGCCCGACGGCCTCGTGGGCCGCGTCGCCGCCGTCGGCTCCACGCGCTCGCAGGTCGTGCTGCTCGGCGACCAGAACTGCCGCGTGGCTGCGCTCGTGAACGAGACGAAGGAAAACGGCGTCATCATGCCCTACGCCGCCGACCCTGCCGTCGTGACGCTCACGTATCTCTCGCGCGGCAGTCCGGTGAAGGGCGGCCAGACCATTGTGACGAGCGGGCTGGAGCTGAAGCCGGGCAACGCGGTGCTCACCAGCGGCCTGGGCGGCGTGTTCCCCAGCGGCATCCGCATCGGCGAAATCGTGGACGTGCGCAACGTCGGCTTCGGCCTCTACCAGGAGGCGCGCGTGAAACTCGCGGTCAACCTCAATTCCCTCGACCAAGTGTGGGTCGTCGCACAATGAAGCATCCGTTTCGAGTTTCGAGTTTGGGGTTTCGCGTTGCTTGCCGCAGCGCGGAAGTTGTGCGGCGCAACAACGTCCCCTTCTCCCTTCGCGGAGCGAGGGGAGAAGGTGGCCGAAGGCCGGATGAGGGGTGCGGCCACCCCCGGCGTTCAAGCCAACCCCTCACCCCGGCCCTTGCTCCGCAAAGGGCGAGGGAGAAGGCAGCGCGCGTGGCGCAGCGCTCAACCCGATACCCCAAACTCGAAACCCGGAACTGATTTCGTGAACCGCCTCGAAACCATCGCCATCCTGCTCGCCGCGTGGCTCGCGGTCGCCTTCGAGGTTTCCTTCAATGGCTTCCGCAACACCCTCGGCGCGCAAATCAGCCTGCTGCCCGCGCTGATGGTCTATGTCGCGCTCTCCTCCTCGCTGCCGAGCGTGGCGCTGCTCGCCATCGTGGGCGGGCTGTTGCAGGACGCCTTCTCCGCGAACCCGCTTGGCGTGACGACGCTGGCGCTCGCCCTCACTGGATTCTTGCTGCACCACCAGCGCGACCTTGTGCTGCGGGACCAGCTCTACGCGCAGGTGATGACGGGTTTCCTCGCCAGTTCGCTGGTGCCCGCGTGCGTGATCCTCGCGCTGATGAACACGAGCCACCCGGTGCCGCTGACTTGGCGGCTGCTCGGACAATGGCTCGTGATGGCGGCGGGCGGCGCGGCGGCGACGCCGCTGGTCTTCCGGCTCTTCGCGCTGGTGAACCGGCTGTTCACCTACCAGGCGCTCCCGGAATCGCACTACCGCGAGACGCGGCAAATCAAGCGCACTCGATACTAGCCCCATGGTCCCCGTCAACCCCATCAAGCAGCCGGACACGCAACTGCGCGTGCTGGGCCTGCTCATTGGCGCGGGCTTCTGCGTGCTGCTCGCCGGGCTGTGGTTCGTGCAGGTGTTCTCCTCGAAGAAGTTCGCCGACAGCCTCGAAGACCAGGCCGTGCGCTCCGTGCGCATCCCGGCGGTGCGCGGGAAGATTCACGACCGCAACGGCCAGCCCTTCGCCGAGAACCGTCCGTCCTACAACGTCGAGCTTTACCTCGCCGAGCTGGGCCGGCACTTCCACGCTGAATACATGCGCCTCCGCCCCGCCGGCGCGCGCCTCACGCGCGCGGAACGCGAGTCGCTGGAATGGGCCGCGCGCTACAACGTCGTCAGCAACATCACCGCGCAGGTCGGCGACTGGCTCCAGCAGCCGCAGGTGATTGACCAGCGGAAGTTCCAGCGCCACTACAACGAGGTCCGCGCGCTGCCGATTTCCATTTTGCAGAACCTCAACGCCGTGCAGGTCGCGCGCTTTGCGGAACGTCCCGGCGTGTTCCCGGGACTTGATTTGGAAATCCAGCCGCTGCGCGTCTATCCGCACGGCAGCCTCGCGGCGCACGTCCTCGGCTCGCTCACGCGGGACGACAGTTCACAGGAAGAGGAGGACGCGTTTTATCACTACCGCCTGCCAGACTGGAAGGGCGTCACCGGCATGGAAGGCATCTTCGACGGGCCGATGCGCGGCGCGGCGGGCACGAAGTCCATGACCGTGAACCGCCTCGGCTACCGCCAGCAGGAGACGGTGCTGCGCGCGCCCGAGCCGGGCGACAACCTCGTGCTCACGCTCGACTTCAAGCTCCAGCGCGCCGTCGAAGCCGCGCTGGTCACGTCCCTGTTCGGCACGCAGACGCGCGGCGCGGCGGTCGTGCTCGACGTGCAGACGGGCGACGTGCTGGCGATGGCCTCGGCCCCGAGCTTCGAGCCGGCGGAGTTCATGGGCCGCATCTCGACCGAGCGCTGGACCAACGTGCTGAACCATCCCGTGCAGCGGCCGATGCTCAACCGCGCCACGCAGGAGAACTACCACCCCGGCTCGATTCTCAAGCTGCTCACCGCCCTGGCCGCGCTGGAGATGGAGAAGCTCGACCCGAAGGAGATTTTCAACGTCGAGCCGGACCCCGCGCGTCCGGGCAAGGGCTGCATCCACGTCGGCAACCGCAAAATCAAGGACACGGTGGCGCACGGTCCCTACAACTTCAAAAGGGCGCTGATGCACTCGTCAAACTCCTACTTCATCCATCAGGGACTCAAGCCCGGCGTGCTGCAAAAGATGATCATGCTGGGTGAGAAGTTCCACCTCGGTGAGCGCACTGGCATCCTGCCGCGTCAGGAGACGGCGGGCGAATTCCCCGACCAGACCGACCTCGTGCGCCGCTGGCAGCCGGGCGACACCGCGAACCTCTGCATCGGCCAGGGCAAGGTCTCCGTCAGCCCGCTGCAAATCGCCCTGATGACCTCAGCCATCGCGAACGGCGGAAAGGTGTTCTGGCCGCGCCTCGTCCTGCGGCTGGAGCCGAGCGACCCGCAGTTCGGCGAGCAGGCGTCCGAGTTCGCTCCCCGCGTGCGCGACGAGCTGGGCGTGAAGCCGGAGAACCTGCGGCTGATCCACGAGGCGATGCTGGCCGAGGTGGAGGAAGCCGGCGGCACCGGGCGCGAGGCCATGGTCAACGGCCTGAAGATTGGCGGCAAGACCGGCACGGCGGAAGTCGAGCGCGCCGGGAAGGTCGCGGACAAGACCACTTGGTTTGCGTCTTTCGCGCCCGTGGACCGGCCCAAGTGGGCGGTCGTGGTGATGGTCGAGAGCGGTGCTTCTGGCGGCAAAACCTGCGCGCCGATTGCGAAGCGGATCTACGAGGCGCTCCTGAAACGCGAGCGCGACGGCGGGCAGAAACCTTCCACCCTCGCCAGTTTGAACTGACCATGCTCGCCCGCCCGAACATCGCCGAGAAGCCCGCCCGGATTGACTGGGTGCTGCTCTGCGCCCTGCTGGGGCTGATGGTGCTGGGGGCGCTCTTCATCCACAGCGCGCGCTACGCCACCGAGTCGGGGGCGGGCGTGCCGTGGTTCAAGCAGCTTCACTTCCGGCAAATCGTCTTCTACATCCTCGGCCTCGGCGCGCTCGCGGCGGTGTGCGTCATCCCCTATCAAACGCTCGCCCGCTGGTCCTACGTCTTCTACTGGGCCAGCATCCTCCTGCTGCTGCTCGTGCTCATCCCGCACATCGGCGCGATGCGCTTCGGCGCGCGGCGGTGGATAGACCTCGGCATCTTCCAGCTCCAGCCGTCGGAAATTGCGAAGATCGCCTTCATCCTCGCGCTGGGCAATTTCCTCGCGCGCCCGCTGGACGAGCTGAAGCTCACGGGGAATTTCTGGAAGGCGCTCGCCATGCTCGGCCTGCCGTTCGCGCTCATCTTTGTGGAGCCGGACCTCGGCTCGGCGCTGGTGTTCATCCCGACCGGCTTCGTGATGATGTATGTCGCGGGCATCCCGGCGAAGTATCTGCGACGCTTCCTCGGCGGCTCGGCGCTCATCGTGGTGCTGATCCTCGTGGATGTGCTGTTCGCGCCGCCGAACTGGCGCTTCAAGCTGGAGGATTACCAGCGCCGCCGGCTGCTCGTGTATTTCGGTCTGGACTACAAGTATTTTGCTCCGCCCAACGCCACGGCGGCGGAGCTTCAGAAGGCCCGCACACAGGAGCGCAACGACAGTTACAATGTCGAGCAGGCGCTCATCTCGGTCGGCTCCGGCGGGCTGACCGGGAAGGGCTGGCGGCAGGGAACCCAGAACGTATTGGGCTACCTGCCGCGCGCCGTGGCGCACAACGACTTCATCTTCTCCGTGCTTGCCGAGGAGAGTGGATTCGTCGGGAGCATGGTCGTGCTCTCGCTCTATGCGGTGGTTCTGTTCGCCGGGATCAGGATCGCCGGCCAGGCGCGCGACCGCCTGGGCAAGATGATGGCGGCGGGAGTGGTAGCGCTCCTGTTCAGCCACATGTTCATCAATATCGGCATGAACATCCGTTTGATGCCCGTGACGGGCGTGCCACTGCCGCTGTTATCATACGGCGGGACTTCAGTGATCTGCACCCTGGTCGCCGCGGGCCTCCTCCAAAACATCTACCTGCACCGCAGGTCCTACTAACCCACATGAGCAACCGTTTCTCCAACCGCCGCGGCGGCCCCCGTCACTTCCGCCCCTCCGGCGGCCTCAATCCCAATGCCAAGCCTGACCGCGCCGCCGCCCTGGCCCGCCTCGCCGCCACCGGCGGCACCCAGGCCACCGGCGACGAATCCGTCTTCGCCCGCGGCCGCGAGCACGAGATCCGTCGCGCCGAGAATCTCGCCGCCGGCCTGCCCGCCGAGGGCGAGGCCCACGGCACGCACAAGCCCGCCGGCCGGCACGACTACCGCGAGCCGAACCTCGAGACGCCCGAGGAGGTCAACGCCGAGGAAGGCGACTTCAAGCCCGTCGAGGTGAAGGAACAACCCAAGGGCCTCCTCGGCTCCATCAAGCACGCCGCCCAGAAGGTCGTCGCCAAGGTCAAGAAGATGATGAAACCCGAGGTGAAGGTTCACAAGGAGGTCATCATCAACTCCGAGTCCCTCGAAACGCGCGTGGCCGTGCTCGAGGACGGCCGCCTGGAGGAGTTCACCATCGAGCGCACCACCGAGGAGCGCCTCGTCGGCAGCATCTACAAGGGCAAGATCCGCAACCTGGAGGACGGTCTGAAAGCCGCCTTCGTGGACATCGGGTTCGACAAGAACGCCTTCCTGCACTACTGGGACATTGTCCCCAGCAACCTCGACAGCGGCGTCGAAATCGTCGAGCGCGAGAAGAAATCTCCGCCCAAGGAGCGCTCGCAGGACAAGCCCAAGGTCACGCAAAAGGACATCCCCAAGCTCTACCCCAAGGGCAGCGACATCATCATCCAAGTCACCAAAGGCCCCATCGGCACGAAAGGCCCCCGCGTCACCACCCACCTCGCGCTGCCCGGCCGCTTCCTCGTGCTGCTGCCCAACTCCGACCAATCGGGCATCTCGCGCAAAATCGAGCACGGCGAGGAGCGCCAGCGCCTCAAGAAAATCGTCCGCAAGCTCAACATCCCCGACGGCATGGGCGTCATCATCCGCACCGCTGGCGAGGGCCAGCAGGAGCGTTATTTCATCCGCGACCTCGCGTTCCTGCTGGAGGAATGGAAGGCCGTGCAGGAGCGCATCGAAAAGCAGCCGTCCGCCACCTGCGTCTTCCAGGAGCCGGACCTCATCGAGCGCACCGTGCGCGACTTCCTCACGGAGGACGTCGAGCGCATCGTCATTGACGACGGCAAGCAGTTCGAGCGGATGCAGGCGATGATCGGCAAGGTCTCCAAGCGCTCCATCACCAAGGTGAAGCTCTACAACGAGCCGCAGCCCGTGTTCGACCGCTTCGGCATCTCCCGCCAGCTCGAGTCCGCCTTCTCCCGGCAGGTGCCCCTCAAGAGCGGCGGCTACCTCGTCGTGGACGAGACGGAGGCCCTCGTGGCCATTGACGTCAACACCGGCAGCCACAAGAGCAAGGAGCAGGACCGCGACAAGGAGCAGACCATCACCAAGGTCAACCTCGAGGCGGCCGAGGAGATTGCCCGCCTCCTGCGCCTCCGCAACCTCGGCGGCCTCATCGTCCTCGACTTCATTGACATGCGCCACCGCCGCGACCAGCAAAGCGTCTATCAGCGCGTCAAGGAGGGCCTGCGCCGCGACAAGGCCAAGACCCACATCCTGCCCATCTCCCAGCTCGGCCTCATGGAGATGACCCGCCAGCGCCACACCGAGAGCATCCGCGCCACCGTCTATCAGGACTGCCCCTATTGCAAAGGCCGGGCCAAGGTGAAAAGCCCCCTGACCATGAGCGTGGAAATCCAGCGCAAGCTCCAGCAGATCCTCAAGGGGCGGCCCCGCACCGACGAGGACTTCCAGCTCCGCGTCGTCTCCCATCCCGCCGTGCTCGACCGCCTGCGCAAGGAAGACGAGCAGATCCTCATCGAGATGGAGAAGAAGTTCTTCGGCAAGCTCACCTTCCGCGCCGACCCGGCCTTCCACGCCGAGCAGTTCAAGATCCTCAACGCCCTCACCAACGAGGAAATGGCCAGCGTCGGCGGCTGAACGGGACGCGTGCGCAGACACAGGCTTGAACCGGCGCATCGGCGGACCGCGGATGGCGCGCAACCTGAAGGTTGCGACCACGGCCACGAACTGGACCTGAGTGGAGCGGGCCGCCGGGTGGTGGTGGGGCGGGCACCGCGCCCGCCGCTCGTGGCACCCCGAGAACGGCCCGATTGGCCGTTCCATCCTTGAACCAGCCGCATCGCTCCGGCAGGCCGATGCCCCTCACCCCACGAGCGGCCAGCTCGGCTTCACCTCCTCATCCAGCGAGGTTGGGGCGACGCCGCGCTGGAGTTTGCGCTCGGCCAGGATGCCGACCATCGCGGCGTTGTCGGTGCAGAGGGATTTGTCAGCGAGGCGGAGCGTGAGGTTGTTTTGGGCGCAGGCTTCCGCGAGCTGTTTCCGCAGGGCGCGGTTGCATGTCACTCCGCCGGACGCGGTGACGCATCGCACGCCGAGCCGCTTTGCGGCGCGCACGGTTTTCGTCACCAGCACGTCCACGATGGCGGCCCGCACACTGGCGCAAAGGTCGCGGACGCGGTCGGGGTCGGCGAGGACGAAGGGCTGGTCGCGCAGGAAGTAGCGCACGGAAGTCTTCAGGCCGCTGAAGCTGAAATCGTCATGCAGGTCGCGGATCATCGGGCGCGGGAAGTCGAACGCGCGCGGGTCGCCCTGCTCGGCCAGCGCGTCCAGCTCCGGGCCGCCGGGATACGGGAGGCCCATGAGCTTGGCGGACTTGTCGAAGCACTCGCCCGCCGCGTCGTCCACCGTGCTGCCAAGCAGGTGGTGCTTCAGCTCCGCCTCGACGAAGACGAGCACGGTGTGACCGCCGCTGACGATAAGCGAGACGTTGGGCTGGAAGGTGGAGAAGTCGGCGGCGGGCGGCTGGCCGGCAATCCACGGCGAGTAAAGGTGCGCCTCGTGGTGGTGGATGCCGAAGAAGGGCTTGCGTAGAATAAAGGCCATCGCCTGCGCCGCACGCGCGCCAATCATCAACGCCTGCGGCAGGCCGGGTCCGATGGTGGCGGCGATGGCGTCGAGCGTCTGTGCCGGCGACTTGCAGTCGCCGCCGTGCGTGTCCAGCACTTCGGACGGCGGTTGCAAACCGCCGGCACGGGCCAACGCCTCGCGCGCGACCGGCAGCAGGTTCCGCAGGTGCTCGCGGGTGGCCAACTCGGGCACGACGCCGCCATATTCGGCGTGGAGCTTGATCTGCGAGGAGACGACGTTGGCCAGCACGCGCCCGTCGTGGACGACGGCGACGCTGGTTTCGTCGCAGGAGGATTCGAGGGCGAGGAGCATTCCCAGCTTACGTAAGCACCAGCAGCGCGTCGTTCGGGTCTTCGCCGAACGTATGGATGGTCACGGAATGCCGGCGCAGCAGTTCAGCCAGCTCCTCCACGGTGCAATTGCCAATCCGAATCCAAACGACCTTCGGCGGCGCACCGCGCAGCGCGCTTCGTTCCTGAAAATCTGAATCCTTCGTGGCAATGGCGAAACCGTTCTCCTTGGCATGCGTCCACACGGTTTCGTCTCCCGTGCTGCCCAGTTCGAGTTCATGGACGTGGGCGGAACCGGGATACAAGTCAGCCAGACGACGGGCGAGCGAAGGCGGGAGATTCTCGTCGAACAGCAGCTTCATCCTCAGGCGAAGAACGAGCGCTTCTCCCGGTCGGCGGCGAAGGACAGGCAGGCGAGGATGTCCTGCTTGGTGAGGTAGGGAAATTCCGCGAGCACCTGCTCATGCGTCATGCCGGCGGCCAGATACCCGAGCACGTCATACACTGTGATGCGTAAACCCCGGATGCAGGGCTTCCCCGAGCGCTTGCCCGGCTCGATCGTGATGATGTCGCGGTAGTCCATGACTACTTCTTCGCCGGTTCGGCGGCCTGCGCCGCCACCTTGCCCACCGGCTTGCCCTGCTTGTCGTAGAGCAGGATGCCCTTGAGCATGTCGGTGGCGCGGTCGAACTGGGGGTCGCGGGCCTTGGTCACCAGGGCGCGTTCCTTCTCGTCCAGCGCGTCGAGCGGCGCGCCCGAGCGCTTGATGGCAAGGTAGCGCTCCTCGTCCGCCGACATCGGCACGACCACGTCGGGCGTGATGCCCTTCTCGTGGATGACCTTGTGGCTCGGCGTGTAATACTTCGCCGTCGTGAGGCGCAGCGCGGAGCCGTCGGAGAGCGGCAGGATGCTCTGCACGGAGCCTTTGCCGAAGCTCTGCTCGCCCAGCACCACGGCGCGCTTCAAATCCTGCAGGCAGCCCGCGACGATCTCCGACGCGCTCGCGCTGCCGCCGTTCATGAGGATGACCAGCGGCAACTGCGGGCGCGGGTTGCGGCCGGACGCGGTGTATTTGGCGATGTCCGCGATCTGCCGCGCCTCGGTGGAGACGACGAGCTGGCCGCGGGGAAGAAACTTCTCGGACACCTTCACCGCCTGGTCGAGCAGGCCGCCGGGGTTGTCGCGCAGGTCCATGATGAGGCCCTTCATGCCGGCCTTCTCCATCTTCACGAGGGCGCTTTCCAGTTCCGCGCTGGTCTGCTCGCCGAACTGGCGCAGGCGCACGTAGCCGATCCGGCTCCCGTCCAGCGGGTATTCCCCGCGCCCGTTCTGGTCGCGGACGCTGGAGACCTTGATGACGGCGCGCGTGAGCTTGATTTCCGATTCCTGCTCCGTCGCCGGGCGAAAGATGGTGACGGTCACGTCGGTGCCGGGCTTGCCGCGCAGGCGGCGGACGGCGTCGTCGAGGTTGAACTTCTCGGTGGTCTGGCCGTTGATCTTGATGATGCGGTCACCGGCGGTGATGCCGCCGCGACCGGCGGGCGTGTCCTCCATCGTTTCGGAGACGGTGAGCGTGACACCCTTGCCGGGGCTGTTGGTGCGCACGCCGAGCACGATGCCCACGCCACCGAACGCGCCCTCGGTGTCCTTCCTCATGTCGTCATACTTGCGCGCCTCCATGAACTCGCTGTGCGGGTCCAGCGAGCTGACCATGCCCCGGAGCGCGGCGTGGATGAGCTGCTGGTAGGAAATCTTCCCGCCGTCCACGTAGTTCTGCCGGATGGTCTCCAGCACGCGCGTGAACAGCTCGATGTTCTCGTAGGCGTTCTCCTTGGCGGCGGTCTCGGCGTGCGAGAGGTAGAGCCGCGTGCCGAAGAGGAGGTTCAGGCCGAGCACGGCCACGAGCAGCCCGAGGAAGAAACGTCGTTTCATATTACCGTTGTGCCGACAGTAGGAGCCGCCCAAGTGCTTGGCAAGTGAGGGCTTCACCGCAGGCCGAAGAATGGACTGGACGCCCGTCTCAGCCGTTCATTCTTTTGAGCAGCAGCTCCAAATACGGCAGGTCCGCCGGCGAAGTCGCCTTCGGATTCGGCTCCCGGCTCTCCACCAGCGCCACCGGCTGGCCGATCAACTCGCACGCCGCCGTGTCATCCGTCACCAGCACGCCGCGCTCGCGCACCGCCGCCAGCGCGCGGCGAATGACTTCGACGCGAAAGGTCTGGGGCGTCTGCACCGCCCACAGGCGCGAGCGGTCAATGTGCTTCGCCACGCGTGTCCCACCGTCGGATTCCTTGATGGTGTCGGTCACGCGCTGCGCTGCGACGGCCGCGCCAAGTTCGCGCGCCGCCGCGATGCTGGCCGCGATGACCGCCAGGCTCGTGCAAGGCCGCGCGCCGTCCTGGATGGCGACGATCCCGCAGTCCGGCGACAGCGCCTGCAAGCCGTTCCAGACCGAGTCCTGCCGCTCCTTGCCGCCGACGATCAGCCGGAATGGCTTCATGAAGCCGGCTTCCGCCGCCAGCTTGCGGAACTCCTCCTGCATGCCGCCCCGCACCACGAGCACCAACTCGTCAAGGCCCGGCGCCGCGTCGAAGCGCGCCCAAGTGTGCGCCACGATGGGCCGGCCGGCGATCTCGAGGAAGAGCTTGTCCACCCCCGGCCCCATGCGCGTGCCATTGCCGGCGGCGACGATGACGGCGGCGACGCGTTTAGGATCCGCGCTCATGCGGGCAGGCAAGACTCGGGCGGGAGGCCGTCGGGCCACTGGTCTTGGGGCGACCAGCCGAGGAGCTGGCGCGTGGGGCCGAGGTCGAAGCGCGGCAGGACGATATGGCGGCTGGTGGCATACACGACGGCGAAGCGCACGTTGATCGGAGCCGTGGCCGCCGCGTGGAAGAACCGGCCCGCATCGCCGGGACTGAGGTAAAGATCCTTGGCCCAATCCAATGCAGCCACCTCGCGCTCCTGTCCCGGACGCGGACACCAGCCAAGGCGCGCGGCAATGACGGTCAGCCCGTGCGTCTCCGCGTAGCCCTGCCCGATGCCCTCGGCGAAAACCTTCGCCGCCGCATACCAATAGCGCGGCGTGGTCGGCTCGTCGGGACGGATGGCGTGCCCGGTGCGCTCGCGCTGCCACCAGTTCACCTGGCCCGTGCTGGCCAGCACGAGGCGCTTCGCCCCCGCTAGGCGCGCGGCTTCGATGACGTGGTGGAGGCCGATGACGTTGTTCGGCAAAATCTCCGACATGAAATCGGCGTCGTCCGGCGTGGCGGCGAGATGGATGACGACCCCCGCGCCCTCGGCGGCCCGGCGAACCGCGTCCGCGTCGGTGAGATTGCCAACGCGGGCGTCAGCAACGCCGGGCGTCGGCACGCGGTCGAAGCCGCGCACGCGCACACCCCGCGCGACGAGTTCCTTCACCACGGCCTGGCCGACGCGTCCGGCGGAGCCGGTGACGAGGATGAGTTCGTTGGAAGGCACGGGATGAGGGAATGCGACTACAAGAAAGAGGAACGCGGGCCGCGTGTCTGTCCCTCCTCCCCCTTGGGGGAGAGAATCCACGGCCCGCCAACTGCCGCGATTTCAACCCTTGAACCGGAGCGGAGCGCCGAGCATTGCTCGGCTGAGGGGCGTGCGTTCGCTCCTGCCGAGCAATGCTCGGCGCTCCGGTTCATGGAGCAGGGCACGCTCGGTCGCCTGCTGGAGTCAGCATTCATCAGTGCATCTTTCAGTAGCGCAGTTGCAGGTTCAGGCCGATGGCGTGGAGATCAAAGAGATTGTGCGACTCGTAGCGGTAGGTGGGCTGGATGGAAAAGTTCTCCGTGAAGCCATATTTCAAATCCACGCCCACGCTCTGGAAGTTCTTCTCCCCGATGAGGCCCTTGATGAGCTGCGAGGCGTTCTCCTCGCCGAGGGCGTAGCTCAGGCTCGCGGAGGACAGCGGCGTGAACTGCCACGTCGTGCTGAACAGCCCGGCGATGCCGGTGTTCACGCGCCCGCCCTTCGGCTCCGTGTGCGTGACATACATCCGCGCGTGCGAGGACCACCGCGGATGCCATTGCCAGGTGACGCCGGGCACGATCTGCAGCACCGGCTCGTCCGCAAAGCGCAGATGGCTCACGCTCAGGCTCGCCGAGAACTCCTCGCTGAAGAGGTATTCCGTCCGCGCACCCACGCGCCAGCGCGGAATGTAGCCGCCGTTGAGCGCGACGCCGGTGTCGAGGCCGACGATCCATTGCGGCGTCACATGCGTGTCCCAGCCGAGAAGCAGTTGGTTCGCCTGCTGGCCAAAACGCGAGAAAGTCCGATACTCGCCGGAGACGCTCATGCCCAACTGCCGCCGCCAATACGCCGCCAGATAGCCCTCGTGCCACTCCTGCAAGCGCGCGCCCGCGCCCGTCGTGTCCTGCAATGTCGCGAACTCATAGCCCGTGGCCACCCCGATGATCGTGGGGTCCGCCACGCGCACCTGCTTGCCGAGCTTTTCCTGCGCGGCCTCCTGCAAGTCCGCGCCCGGCGCGGCGGGCACGCGGGCGGCGGCCTGTTGCAACGGCATGCCCGTGTGCTTGCGGAACAGGCGCAGGGCCTCGCTGCTGACCTCGGGCGCCAGCGGATCGAAGAGTGATTGCAGCGCGGCCGCGTTGACCTCGCCGCCGTGCGCGTCGGCCCACTTCTGCGCCCAGAGTTCCGGCCACGCGTCCGCTGGCTGCGCGCGCTGATAGTCGCGCAGAACCGCGAAGAACGTGTCGGCGTCCTGCTCACGGAAGGCGATCTTGAGCCGCTCGCGAAACACCAGCGCCGAGCCGGGCGCGACGCGCTGCGCCGAGTCGAGCGCCTGCCACGCGCGGTTCAGGTCGCCGCGCAGTTGCGCCACGTCGGCGATGCCGAGCCAGCCGGGCACCGACTCCGGGTTGCGGGCCACGACTTCCTCGTAGAGCGCCAGGCTGTCGCGCTGCCTGCCCTGCTGCCGGGCCAGTCGTGCGAGGCCAAGCAAGGCTTCATCGCGATCCGGTGCGAGCTGCGCGGCACGGTCGAAGTAATCGCGCGCCTCGCGGGTTTTGCCGGCGGTGGCGAAGACCTCGCCGGCGGCGACGACTGCGTTGTAATCGCGTGCGTGCGCTTCGGCGTGACTTGCAATGAGGTTCAGACCTTCCTCCTTCTGCCCACGGACGATGAGGCGTTGTGCTTGGAAAGCCGCCTGCCGCTGCCGCACATCGGGATCGCCGGAGCGGCGGCTGGCGAGGGCGAAGGCCGCGTCGTCGTTGTCCACCGCCGCGTGGAGGGTGGCGAGGAAGAGGCCGACCTCGGCGTCCTGCCGCCCGGTGCGGCGGTCGAGATCCACGGCCTGACGATAGGCGGGCGTCGCGCGCCCCGCCGCCACCAGCGCGCGCTGGAAGCCGAGCGTGGCGGTGAGGTTGTCCGCGCCGGAGGTCGAAATGGCGTTCGCGTAAGCGCCTTGGGCTTCGTGCCAGTTGCCGCGCCAGAGCTGCGTGTTGCCGTGGCCCTCCTGCGCGGCGGCATCGCTGGGGTTCTCCTGCATCAAGCGCCGGTAGCGTTCGCCCGCGCTGGCGGTGCGGCCCAGCCAGCCGAGGTATTGCGCCTCCATCAGCCGGTATTGCGCGCTGGCTGGATCGGCGCGCAGCAGGCCGCGGACGAGCGCGAGCGCCTGGCCGATTTGCCCGCGCTTCGCCAACGCCTCGGCGCGCAGCCGGGTGGACTCCGGGTCTTCATAGCCGGACTGCGCCGTTGGACGGGCGCGCTCCACCCGGGTCGGGCGCGAGTTGTCCACCGGCGGCAGGCCGATGGGAAAGGATTGTTGCGCGCGGGTGGAACCAATGCCGGCCCACACCGCCGCCGCTGCCAGCCAGACACGGGCCGCCCCACGCGGAGAGAAGGAAACGTCGCGCCCTCGGACGCGCGGCAAGGAAACTGGCTGGGCGGTGTCTCGCTGCGGAATTGCCATCATGGGCCACTGCGCAACCGACCAGTCGCAGGGTGCTGCGACGCTACCAACCAACCTCGGCGAGGCAAGCCGAAAGCCATTGCCGCGCGCATCAGAATCAGAAAGCGGCGTTCACCCGCACCGCTGCCGCGAGCCGGCGCAGGTAAGCCGCCCGGGTAATCTCCGTCGCGCCCAACTGCCGCGTCACCGGCGTGACCATCTGCGTGTCGAAGAGCGTGAAGCCCCGCTCCCGCAGCCGGCCGACGAGCTGGAACAGCGCGACCTTCGAGGCGTCGTCCGCGCGATGAAACATGGACTCCCCCGCGAACAACCCACCCACCGCCACGCCATACACTCCGCCAACCAGCTCGCCGGCCCGCCAGCACTCGACGCTGTGCGCGTGCCCGGCTTCGTGCAGCGCTGTGTAAGCCGCGATGAATTCCGGCGAAATCCACCCGCCGGGCCGACGCGTCCTGGCGCAGGCCGTGATGACTTCGCGGAAGGCCCGATCAAACGTCACTTCAAACCCGCCCTTCCGCAGCGTGCGCGCGAGGCTGCGCGAAACATGGAACTGGTCGAGTTCGATGATGCCACGCGGGTCCGGCGACCACCACGTCACCGGGGCCGCTGTCCAAGGGAACAGCCCGCCGCGATACGCCAGCAGCAGGCGCGGCACGGACAGGTCGCCGCCGACGGCTACCAAGCCCGCGTGCGGCCCGCGCTTCACGGCGTCGCGGGCGTCGGGGAACCAGAGACGGTCGTCGAGGAGGATGGGCTGCGTCGTCACAGGCCGGAGTGATTAGTAATTAGTGCTTAGTGAAGAGCAGCTCCCGCACGACCGCCAACTAATCACTAAGCCGGAACGATGCAGTTGGATTGGGGAGCGCGCCCGCCCCGGGCGCAGCGAACCGCGCCCTCGCGGTTCGCCCGGCGCGGAGGAACCCCCGCACCGTTTGGTTGCTTCGTGAACGCCCGAGTTCGCCGCGAGGGCGCGGCGAACTGCAGCCGGGGCGGCTGCGGTCCCCCGGTCCAGCAACTGCATGGTTCCGGCTAAGCACTAATTACTTTCCCCTCCCAACGCCGCCAGCAGCCGCGACTGGAAGAGCGCGCAAATCTCCATCGCCACCACGGAGTCGAGCTGCCCGGCCAGCACCAGCGGAGCGAGTTCCTCCGGCTTGCCCAGCTTCATCCAGAGGCCGACGCGCACCTCGTTCAGCACGCGGAGCAACCAGTCCACCTGCACCGTGGTCAAGCGCAGGCGGAAGCCGCTCTTGTCTTCCGCGAAGCGGCCCTGCTCGCCGAGGAACGCGTCCACGAGCCGCTTGTGTTCGGCGCGCTGCTCGGCCAGCGCCTCTGCGAGCGAGCGTTCGTGCTCGGCCAGTTTCTGTTCGTCACCGCTCTTCGAGAGCGGCGCGACGGGTCCGCTGCCGACGGGAAACAGTTTCAGCACATGGGTGAGCAAGGCCCGCTCGCGCTTCGCGAGGTGGAACACATACAGCCCGCCCTTGGCCTCCACGAGTCTCACTCGCCCGGCTCCATGGTGGCGTGGAGCTGGTATTTTTGCAGCTCATGCACGTAGAACTCCGCGCGCTCCATCGTCTCGCGCGTGAGCACGCTCTTGCCCTGGTTGTGCACCTGCAGCATATGGAACTCCGCCTTGTCCTTCTTCCACGCGAAGACCTGCTGGAAGACGTGCGTGACGAAGTCCATCAAGTTCACCGGGTCGTTCCAGCAGATCACGAGAAACCCGGGATCAAGCCTCTCCTTCGGCTTCGGCTTCTCCTCGCGGATGATGTCCGGGGCAACTGGCGGTTCAATGGTCGTGGCCACGCGCACAAGATAGGAAGCGCCCGCTGAATTTTCAATCACCCCGGCCATCCAAACTGCGTGACTGTGCCCGTCATCACGCGGTTCGCCCTCGCCGCCCTCCTCCTCGCCACTCTCTGCGCGCGCGCCCAAGACAAGCCCGGGCTGCTGCTGCTACAGCGCGCGAAGTCCGCCAAGCCCGCCGCCAGCAAACCCGTTGCTCCTCCCGCCCCGACCAACTCCCCTGCCCTCTCCGTCAAGGACATCGCCGCCCGCGTCAAACCCTCGCTCGTCACCATCACCTTCACCGGGCGCGACGGCTCCGTGGACGGCACCGGCTCCGGTTTCGTCGTCGCGCCGGACGGCCTCATCGCCACGTCGCTGCACGTCATCGGCGAGGCGCGGCCCATCAAGGTCCAGTTCGCCGACGGCCAGAAGTTCGACGTGACCGAAGTCCGCGCCTGGGACCGCCGCTCCGACCTCGCGCTCATCCGCATTGACGCGAAGAACCTTCCCGCGCTCCCGCTCGGCGACTCCGACAAGCTCGAACAAGGCGCGGCCATCGTCGCCATGGGCAACCCGCGCGGCCTCGACTTCAGCGTCGTCTCCGGCGTCGTCTCCGCCCGCCGCGAGGTGAAGACCGGCGACCTCGACGCCGACGCGATGATTCAGCTCGCCATCCCCATCGAGCCGGGCAACAGCGGCGGCCCGCTGCTCGACATGCAGGGCCGCGTCCACGGCATCCTCACGCTCAAGTCCGCGCTCACGGAAAACCTCGGCTTCGCGATGCCCATCAACTCGCTGAAACCCCTCCTCGCCAAGCCCAACCCCACGCCCATCGCCCGCTGGCTCACCATCGGCAACCTCAACCCGCGCGAGTGGCAGCCGCTCCTCGGCGCGCGTTGGTCGCAGAAGGCCGGGCGCATCTCCGTCGAGGGCACGGGCAAAGGCTTCGGCGGTCGCGCGCTCTGCCTCAACCAGCGCGAAGTCCCCACCGTGCCTTACGAAATCTCCGTCACCGTGAAGCTCGAAAACGAGAGCGGCGCGGCGGGTCTCATCTTCTCCGCCGACGGCGGCGACCTGCATTACGGCTTCTATCCCACCGCCGGCCAGCTCCGCCTCACGCGCTTCGATGGCCCGACGGTTTATTCGTGGGCGATTCTGAAGACCGTCCCTTCGCCCCACTACCGCGCGGGCGACTGGAACACCATCAAGGTCCGCGTCGAGAAGGACCGCCTCCTCTGCTACGTCAACGACCAGCTCGCCATCGAGTCCGACGACGCCACGCTGCGCACCGGCAAGGTCGGCCTCGCCAAGTTCCGCGACACCAAGGCCGCCTTCAAAAACTTCCAGGTCGCCAAGTCCATCCCCTCCGCCGCCACGACCGCGGGCTTGGAGAAGGACCTCATCAATCAGCTCGAATCCCTCACCACGCCGCCGAGCAACAAGCTCCTCCTCTCCCTCCAGACCAACGCCGCCGCCAGCCGCGCCGTCCTCACCGCGCGCGCCGACCGCCTCGAAAAGGAAGTCGGGCAGCTCCGCACGCTCGCGCGCACCGTCCACCGCCGCGACATCGAGGCCGCGCTCCTCCGCGAGCTGGACCAGCCGGAGACCAAGATTGACCTCTTCCACGCCGCGCTCCTGCTCGCCAAGCTCGACAACGAGGAACTCGACCTCGCCGCCTACCGCCGCCAGCTCGACGACATGGCCCGGGACATCACCGCCCAGCTCGCCGCCATGCCCGACGACGACTCGAAGCCCAAGGCGCTCAAGAAGTTTCTCTTCGAGGAAAACGGCTTCCACGGCAGCCGTGCCGACTACAACAACCGCGCTAACTCCTACATCAACGAAGTCCTCGACGACCGCGAGGGCATCCCCATCACCCTCTCCGTCGTCTTCCTCGAACTCGCCCGCCGCATCGGCCTCGACACCGTCAGCGGCGCGCCCGTGCCCGGC
>Ga0172367_10001425_pt1 | contig 34843 bp, 32 predicted proteins | sample Lak10m_FD_114542 | JGI IMG/M metagenome (GOLD analysis project Ga0172367, IMG submission 114542) | Freshwater microbial communities from Kabuno Bay, South-Kivu, Congo - kab_022012_10m | ecosystem: Environmental > Aquatic > Freshwater > Lake | place: Democratic Republic of the Congo: South-Kivu... | reverse complement strand
TCCTGTCCTCCTGACTCAGCGTAAAAAGGCGAGCAGTCTAAAACCAGCTGAAAGCTCCTGAACTCTAAATCAGGAGTTTTAGCTTCCGCTATAGTTAAAGAATCAACTTGTTTGCCATTAGGATCAATAATTGCAAGCACCGTAACTGGTGAGCTATCGTTTTCATAGCCAAGAAACTTGGTAGCACCGAACTCAGAGACAAGCGCACCATAAAGCTTGGCTTTATCTACTGCAGCCACCGCAAACGCTTCTGTTGAAGAGGCTTCTGAGTGTTTAGCTTTGGCAGCTTCATAGCTAGCATAATCAATAGTAAATCCATGTTCGGACAAAATCTCTTCGGTTAGCTCTAATGGAAAACCATAAGTAGAATAAAGATCGAAGACAAAATCACCCTTGACTATTTTGTCTTTAAGAATAAACCTAGAATCCTTAGCTACTACCAAACTATCAAGCAAGGTCATACCCTTACTAATAGTCTTAGCGAACTGCTCTTCTTCTTTAAGGCAGAGATCCTTAAGCAGCTCTCTATTCTGCTTAAGCTCAGGGTAAAAATCACCATAGGTATCAGCGACGACATCAGTGTAATGATATAGCTGCGCGCCTGATAGTCCACTCAAGAGATACGCAAAACGCGCCGCCCGACGAATTATCATCCTCAGCACATAACCACGACCAAGGTTGCTAGGTCTAACACCATCAGCTATGAGAAAAGAGAGACAACGAATATGATCTGTAACTATCTTTAGGTAGAGATCTGTTTTGCGCTCAGCCTCACTAGTGGCTTTGATGCCGCTATAACTAATTTTGCGCCCAGAAGCAGCACTTAGTCCTTTAGCAATCGCAGCTTTGACCTTTGCAAGCTCATCAATCTCAAAACTATTATGCACGCCCTGTAAGATAGTTGCGATACGCTCAAGTCCAGCACCAGTATCTATATTACATTTGGCTAATGGGATATACTCTCCAGTCTCAGTTCTCTCAAACTGCATGAAGACTAGATTCCAAATCTCAACAAAACGCTCATCATGACCATAGCTAGCGTAATCAGCACCAAGATCATAATAGATTTCACTACAAGGACCGCATGGTCCAGTAGTCCCAGGAGGTCCCCAGAAATTATCCTTGCGACTTAGCTTCCAAATACGGTTAGCAAGCGCTGCTGGCGCAGATCCATCAGCATCTGGACTAGCGTAGCTAGTAGCAGGCACATTAGAGCGCGTGAGCAAATCCAACCAAAGATTATAAGCCTCAGAGTCAAAAGCATTCTGCTCGTCACCGGCAAAAACTGAAACATAAAGTCTATCAGCAGGCAGCTTAAGCTCTTCTGTGACAAACTGCCATGCCCAAGTAATTGCTTCAGCCTTGAAGTAATCACCAAAAGAAAAATTACCGAGCATCTCAAAAAAACTATGATGCCTAGTAGTGCGTCCTATATTATTGAGATCGCTATCTTTACCGCCAACACGCACGCATTTCTGCACCGTAACAGCTCGAGGCGGCTCAGGCGGCTTCTGCGCGCCCATAAATATAGGCACGAACTGCACCATGCCTGCAGCTGTAAGAAGCAGTGTCGGGTTATCAGGCACTAGTGATGAACTCGCTATATGCTTGTGTGCGCGCGGCTTCAAGTCTGCGCCCTGCACCTTAGTGGCAAAAAACTCAATCCACTTCTTGCGTATTTCTCTTGCCAGCATTTAGCTATTGCCCTCTTGCTGCTGCTGCTCTTGTTTGAGCTGAGCAAGCTCTCTAAGTCTTTCGCGCTCACGCCTGCGCTCTTCTTCTTCAAGCTTAAGCATCGCTTCTACCTTCTCTGGCGTGCGCGATCTAGCTATCGCTTCAAAATCCTCAAATGGAATAAAAGCTAGCTTACCTTCACGTATCTGAGCGATAATATCGAAGACCTCAGCTCTATCAAGAGTTTCTTTTTGCAAGAGCAGTTGCGACAAGCCCAAAAGCTCGGTCTTATGTTCTTTAAGCATAGCCATAGTCTCATCATAAAGCTTCTGCACCAATTCTCTAACTTCAGCATCAATCTTCGCTGCGTAATCTTCACTATAATTCTTAGATATATAGTTCTGTCCAAGGAATTCACTACCCTGTCTCTCGCCATAAGTAATCAGCCCAAGCTCTTTATTCATGCCCCACTGAGTGATCATGGATCTTGCGATATGACTGCAACGCTCCATATCATTTGAAGCTCCTGTAGTTACATTCTCGCGCCCGAATATCAGCTCTTCAGCAGCTCTTCCAGCAAGTAGCGTCTTCATCTCTGCTCTCAGCTGCTTCTCAGAAAGTGAGACCCTATACTCTTCTTCAGTAGACCAAGTAAGCCCAAGCGCCATACCTCGAGGAATTATAGTTACCTTATGGAATTCATTACTTGAATTACTATAAATATTAACCAGAGTATGCCCTATCTCGTGTATCGCTGTCTGCACCTGATCTTTAGGCTTGATGATTTTACTTTTGCGCTCTGGACCGATTGCAACTTTATCTATCGCTTCATCAAGATCTAACTTGGCGATTTCTTTGCGTCCTTCACGCGCCGCCATGATCGCAGCCTCATTAATAAGGTTAGAAAGATCTGCACCACTAAATCCCGGGGTCCTACGTGCAAGCGTCATCAGATCTACATCTTCAGCTAGAGGTTTGCCGCGCCCATGCACCTGCAGAATTTTATTGCGACCACTAAGATCTGGGTGCTCGATCACCACCTTGCGATCAAAACGCCCCGGACGCAATAGTGCTTTATCAAGCACGTCAGGTCTGTTAGTAGCAGCAAGAACAATGATGCCACTATTAGGCTGGAAACCATCCATCTCTACTAGCAGCTGATTAAGTGTCTGTTCACGCTCATCATTACCGCCGCCAGACATACCACTACGCTGCCTGCCGACTGCATCAATCTCATCGATGAAGATGATGCAAGGCGCGTTACGCTTAGCCTGCTCGAAAAGATCTCTAACACGGCTAGCACCAACACCAACGAACATCTCAACGAAATCTGAACCACTAATACTGAAGAACGGCACGCCAGCCTCTCCAGCAACGGCTTTGGCGAGCAGAGTCTTACCGCAGCCCGGAGGACCGAATAACATTATGCCTTTAGGGATTTTCGCGCCAAGTGCTTTATATTTATCAGCATTCTTCAAGAAATCTACTATCTCTTCAAGCTCCTTCTTGCTCTCATCAATACCAGCGACATCATCGAAGGTAATATTGATATTGCGATCCATAAGCCTAGCTTTGCTTTTACCGAAAGCCATAGGTCCGCCACTGCCGACACCACGCAAGAGAAAAATAAAAAATCCAAACAAAAGTAAAGGCACTAAGAAATTAGAAAATACCCCCGCCCAAAAACCATTATTAGGCTGAGCGATCACATCTACATCTATGCCTCGCTCGACAAGCTTATCAGCCAGCTCAGGATTAGCACCTAGTATATTAGCTGGAACACGAGCGTAATAAGTCTGGCCTTTTTTATCTACTATTTTGGCGACGTCGTCACCATTAGTGAGGATGACCTTCTTAGCTGAAGTCCCGCCCTCAAGAGGTAAGACCCTCTTGATGAACTCTGTGTAACTTAGTACCGAGCGCTGCTTATCTTGCCCTACTAAGCTGATAGAGAAAACCACTAAAAATAGCACTAAAACAATAAAAGGTAAGGTCGAAGGGAGTTTCTTCATATCGCTTAATGATAGCAAAAACTAAACTAGAGACTGTCAATGCCTATCATCTAGCGGGGCTGCCTTCCCAGCCCACTCGCTGCGGAGGGCCTCGCTCGGGGCTGGGGGCGCGCCCCGCGGGCAATAGCAAAAATAGTCTGGCATACAACTACTCACATAAATTGATTAAAGTTCTAGACCAATCAGCCGATAAACCCTTATATCTACTGGTCTTGGGGGACTAGGTGTTCCCACGCGTCTAAAAATATAATCTTCAAGCTAGGGTTTTCCCTAATAGTGAATACTGCTTTCTGTCTATATCATGAGAGTGAATTCCCTTCACAGACTTCGTAATTAGACAGGCAAACAGGAGAAAGAAATGACACCACACACACAAACAAGGGAAGCGGCAATAGCGCTAAGCCCAGTGCAGTCAACTGTTCAGATAACAAAAGAACTGAATATGGCTGGCTACCACAAAATAAACAGAGTTGACTACCAAGAAGCTCTTATCCAAATCGTAGAAGTAAGCAAACCACAAATCGCCATAGTATCTAGCGAACTACCAGGTCGCAGATCTATAGTCGAGATGATGGCTAAAATAGCTGAACTATCACCTAACACTAGAGTTATCTATGTATCTAAAGCAATGGGCAACAAAGAAGACATCGATATCTTCTTAACTAAAAACATGAGCGCATGGTTACTTAGCGAAAGATCTGAGCGCACTATGTCTCTTGCTATAGAAGCGGCTGAAGCTGGTCAACTGTTCATGGACTTCGCTATCAACCAAGCTATAAGAGAACAAATCAGCGGCAAACAGTCACTATTAACTGACTCTAGCTCAGATTATGGTCACTTAGAGCTACTCACTGAAAGAGAAGCAGAAGTACTTAAACTACTCTGTGAAGGTGCTAACTACAAAACTGTAGCTAAAGCATTATTCATCTCCGAGTCTACAGTGAAAACTCATATCAATAACATTTTCACTAAGTTGCAAGTCAACGATAGAACTCAAGCGGTTCTATACGCCCTCAAGCATGATCTTGCAGGTCTAATGACAGCGACTATGACTAGAGCTTAGTATTTGCGACTTTAAGAGTTATAAAATCACACGATATATTTTGTGTGGTATCTGTGATTTTTAATTTTGCCGTAGTGAGCCTGTCGAAATATTACGGTAAACCCCATGATCAAAAAATCATGGGGTTCTTTTTTGATTAGTTTGAGCGAACCCTTGTTCCTCCTAATATATTACGGTAAACCCTCAGAAGCAAAAAGTTCTGGGAGTTTATTTTTAACATAAGATAATCACTGGAATGTTTTTGTAAAATCAAATTTGTATTACAGCCTTATACAAGCATAATATTCAGCTCGTTAAGAAAGCCAGAATTAAGTGCATAATATAGGAATAGGGGTTAAGACCACCAATGTTTGAACGTTTCACCGAAAAAGCCATAAAAGTCATAATGCTAGCCCAAGAGGAAGCTCGCCGGCTGGGTCACAATTTCGTCGGCACTGAGCAGATACTTCTAGGACTAATCGGCGAAGGCACCGGTGTTGCAGCCAAGACCCTTAAATCTATGGGCGTCAATCTTAAAGATGCTCGCGTCGAAGTTGAGAAAATTATCGGCAGAGGTTCAGGCTTCGTAGCTGTAGAGATCCCCTTCACGCCGCGCGCTAAGCGCGTGCTAGAGCTGAGCTGGGATGAGGCTCGTCAGTTCGGACATAACTATATCGGCACTGAGCATCTACTCTTAGGGCTTATTCGCGAGGGCGAAGGCGTAGCAGCTCGCGTGCTTGAGAACTTGGGCGTGGATCTTGCGAAAGTACGCCAGCATATCATCAGATTATTAGGCGAGTCTTCTGGCGGCGCAGCGGGCACAGCCGTAGGACCTAGTAGCGGAACTGGTTCCAGCAGTAGCAGCTCGTCATCAGGCTCTAAAGCTAGCGCCGGTGGCGGACGCACGCGCACACCTACTCTAGATGAGTTCGGCACAGATCTTACACTTGCTGCTGCTGAAGGTAGACTCGATCCAGTTATCGGCAGAGCCGAGGAGATAGAGAGGGTGATCCAAATTCTGGGTCGCCGCACCAAAAACAACCCAGTATTGATAGGCGAGCCCGGTGTCGGCAAAACCGCTGTAGCAGAGGGCCTTGCGCTAAGAATTATTTCCAGTGATGTACCTGAGACTCTTGAAGGCAAGAAGTTAGTGATGTTAGATCTAGGTCTACTAGTCGCTGGAACCAAGTACAGAGGCGAGTTTGAAGAGCGCCTCAAAAAAATCATGGACGAGATCCGTGGCGCCGGTAATATCATGCTCGTGATAGACGAGCTGCACACCCTAATCGGTGCTGGTGCCGCTGAAGGTGCTATCGATGCAGCCAACATACTTAAGCCAGCTCTTGCTCGCGGCGAATTGCAGTGCCTCGGTACTACTACGCTAGATGAGTATCGCAAACACATAGAACGTGACGCTGCACTAGAGCGCCGCTTCCAGCCAGTAGTTATCGATTCGCCATCTGTTGAAGAGACCATAGATATCATCAGAGGTCTAAGACAGAAATACGAAGAGCATCACAAGCTGATCATCACCGATGAAGCGATAGAAGCGGCGGCGAAGCTTTCTGATAGGTATATTTTTGATAGGTTCCTGCCTGATAAAGCCATAGATCTTATTGATGAAGCCTCATCTAGAGTGCGCCTGCGCGCAAGCTCGCTGCCACCAGAAGGCAAAGATCTGGAGAACGATCTAATCAAAATCTCTCGCCAAAAAGAAGAAGCGATACGTAACCAAGAGTTCGAGAAAGCTTCGCAGCTTAGAGATGAAGAGAATGAAGTGCGCGAAAAAATTCGTGACATGCAAGAAGAATGGAAAAAACAACAGGAGAAAAACAAACCAAAAGTATCTCCTGAAGAAATCGCCATTATCGTATCAAGCTGGACTGGTATCCCTGTAGGTGACCTTAAACAAGAAGAGAACGAGAAGCTCAAGAACATGGAAGGTATATTGCATGAGCGCATCATCGGTCAAGATGCTGCCGTGACTGCAGTCTCCAAAGCCATACGCAGAGCACGTTCAGGTCTCAAAAATCCAGAAAGACCGATCGGATCGTTTATATTCTGCGGTCCTACTGGTGTAGGTAAGACTGAGCTAGCTAAGGCTCTAGCTGATTTCTTCTTCGGTAATGCTGAGAATTTGGTGCGCGTGGACATGTCAGAGTACATGGAGAAGCACACTGTATCTAAGCTAATAGGTTCGCCGCCGGGCTATGTCGGCTACGGTGATGGCGGACAGCTCACTGAAGCAGTGCGCCGCAAACCATATAGCGTGGTCTTATTCGATGAGATCGAAAAAGCTCACCCTGATGTGTTCAATGTCATGTTACAGATGCTAGATGATGGTCACCTAACTGACAGCAGAGGCAGAGTAGTAAGCTTCAAAAATACTATTATCATCATGACTTCTAACGTCGGCGCTCAGAAGATGAGCGGCGATGCTGGTATCGGCTTCTCGCATTCTGGCTCACAGAAACAAGCAGAAGAAGACGAGTACAAGCGCATGCGCGAAATGGTAGTTGAAGAGCTGAAACGCTCATTCAGACCGGAATTCCTCAACAGGCTTGATGACATAGTCATATTCAGGCACCTTACTCGTGATGATATGCGCAGAATTGTAGACATCATGATCAAGGAACTTGAGCTTCGACTCAAAGAGCGCGGCATGACTATATCTCTAACTGATGAAGTTAAAGACAAAGTCTCTACTGAAGGCTACAAAAAAGCTTACGGTGCTCGTCCGATGAAACGCAGTATCCAAAAGCTACTTGAAGATCCTATCTCAGACAAACTTATTGGTTCTGAGTTTAGTGATGGCGATAAGCTTGAAGCCTACCTCGAGTTCAATTCTGAGTTCCCTAAAGAAAAAGACTACAGTTCTATGAAAGCTGATGAGATCACTCCTGAACTTAAAGATGCTGACACTCGCCAAGCTCTCATTAAAGCTGATGTTAAATTCCGCGTAGTAGGTAAACACACAGAAGAAGAGCAAGATGCCCTGAAGAAATCTACTATTAAGAAGAAGAAAAAAGTACTAACACTAAGCACTAATGGTGCTGGTGGTTCAGCGCCTAAAGAGCCGGCTGGTAATAAAACCGCCTGACCTTCGTCGCTAACGCTCCCCGCAACGACGGTCTTGTCAGGATAACATTTCGTGGGATAATGAGACTGTGAAGCTCCTTATCCTAGGTTCAAGTGCCAGCGTCCATAGTCTTATATGGAAGCTCTGCCAATCAGAAAAACACCCAATACATATAGTACTGGCACCGGCCAATACTGAGATCATCTCAGAGCTTAGAGCCCGCGGCACAGAGAAGACTATAGAATGTCTTGATGCCAATATCTATGACGTCGATAGACTTGCTGAGATAGCCATGGTGCGCGGCATAGATTTAACCATACCTTGCGAACCTGAGTTATATGATCTTGGCATAGTGGATAAGTTTAGAGAACTGGGCTTGCTGATATTTGGTCCGAAGAAAGCTGCCGCCCACGTCGAGTCATCAGTGTTCTTCGCGCGCGAGCTGATGTATGAAGCTGGCATACCAGCACCTAAGTACGCTGCCTTCGATAATATTTATATGGCTAAAGCTTTCTTGCCATCACTAAAATACCCTTGCGTATTAAGAGCCGACAATCCTCATAGCATGGATAAACCTGCGGTAATAGCCAAAGAACTAAGTGAGGCAGAAGCCTTTGTTGATGAGTATTTCAGCCTAAACAGTACTGGCTCTCAGAGAATCAGCATGGAAGAATACTTAGAAGGACAAACCTATACTATAGCTACTATCTGTGACGGCGACATGGCACTGAGTCTGCCGCCAGTACAAAGCTACAAAGACCTAGATAGTGATCTAGGTGGCTACGCACCAGCTGCTCAGCTTAGCGATGACATACTCTACGCTATACGCCAAGACATCATTAATCCTTGTATGATGGCACTAAAGTATAAACAAATATCCTACACTGGCTTGCTGATTTTTGATGTGCTGATCAATAGCAGTGGTACAACGGAAATCAGTGCGGGCAACACCCTGCTGCAGAATCTAGACATAAGACTACTACAATTACGCAGCCAGCTCAGCGATACTGAAGCCAATGTCATCTACCCGCTGCTAGATGAGGATCTACTAGATGTACTCTCAGCTTCAGCCAGAGCCAATCTCTGCTACTACCAAGATGGCTTCCACCGCTATCCCGGCTCAGCCCTGAATATCAATCTACAGCAAGAAGAAGCACTAGAAGATCATAAAGAATTAAAAGACATAATAGAAAGCTCCATAAAAGAAATGAGCGCCTCGCTTAATGCGGCGGCGCTCATATTCGAAGGACTATCTAGCAAAACAGGTAGAGCCAAGTCGCGGAAACTAAACGACGCTTTAGCGCTGGGAAACAAAACCCTTAGCACTACTGCTGTTGCCGAAAATCTTGTTGATGCGCAGATACTAGCTTACAAGATGGCTGAAACTGCAAGCAGCATCAGACCAAGTATTCAATACAAGCGTGATATCGGCGATCAAGGAATGCTCTAAACTATTAGCCTTTAGCAAAATCGCCAAGATCTTTACGTCTAGCTTTTTCTTCGTTCACTTCTTGGTTCCAGTGTTGCTCTTCAACACGAAATTCACCTAATAGTGCACGTGCTTGGTATAGTATCTGACGAATAGCTGTCTGATCCAACTCTTCATTCATCGCACCGTTACTGTCGTAATCGAAGTGAAGCAAGAATGGATTTAACAGCGCTTGATATAAATCAAAGCCATCACCATAGCTATTATTAGGATCTTGCGGTCCCATTAGACCAGAATAGATACCTGCTATCGTGTTTTGAGTAGGCGCTGCGATATCACCTATCACTCCACCTATCGTTTGCGTATTATCGCCGAGAATAGTCTTCTGCAGCTCCGCTTCTAATAGCGATACGACTTGCTGCTGAGCATCGATCTTAGATCTAATGTTCGACAACTGTATCGCTGAGTTGATTGTTCCCATTTTAGTTTCCTCCTGTTGTTTCCGCTAGCATTAGGGATTAATGCTTACTGTATTTATTTAACAAACCTAAGTTAAGCTCTGGTTAAGGAAACAAAGATTTTTTGTACTTATTATATTATCGACAAAAGGTTTGAGAAGAATAGACTATTTGGGCTAGCTAATTATACCTAGCGACACCCCCACAAAACGTCATCCTAAGTGCAGCAGCGTCATCCTGAGCGCAGCGAAGGATACCTAGATTTTGTGCAAAGCATGGGGAGATTGCCACGCCACAAGCTCTTGCCCATAAAGCTACAGGATGCACTCGCCCACGGCAGCGCAAAAACGTGACATCAATCACGTTTATGCTTAGCCCTTGGCTAAATCAGTCAAATCTTTACGACGCGCTTTTTCTTCGTTAACTTCTTGGTTCCAACCCTGCTCTTCTACACGTAGTTCACCCAACAGTGAACGAGCTTGTGAAAGCATGTTGCGTATAATATGCTGCTCAGCTTTATTTGCAGTTTGACTACCTAGCTGATCATTACCCTTCTCAAATGCAGCAGCCAAGCCGGCTCCATCGGGAGCACCAGCATACAAACTCTGCACTTCATCAATAACGTTTCCTAAAGTTTTAGTGTTATCACCAATAATAACCATTTGCAGCTCGCTCTCAAGCTGAGAGACTATCTGCTGTTGAATATCTATTTTGGCCCGAATTTTGGCAAGTTCTCGTGTACTATTAATTGCTGCCATTATCTCTATTCCTTATATCTATTCTTACTAAGCCCAGGTTAAGACCTGGTTAAGGACCTAAAATATATTATTTATATACCCAACAAATAGTAATACTGTCCACCTGCTTAGCTATTTATTGATCCGCCGCGGGGCGCGCCCCCAGCCCCGAGCGAGGCCCTCCGCAGCGAGTGGGCTGGGAAGGCAGCCCCGCTAGCTGGCTTCAGCATAAGTCGGGCTCAGCACTAATTTCAGGGAATATATATAGTAGGGTTCACCGAGAACCCCTATTATGTCTTTGGCTAGCCAATATCACCAAGAACTTATGCAAATCCTCGATAAATCCGAGGATTTACCCTGCCTGCCGATGACCGCCATCAAGGTCTTCAAACTATGTTCAACTGATAACGTAGATAGTCAAAAACTAGAAGAGCTAATCAAATCTGACCAAGCCATGGTCGCCAAAATATTAAGAACAGTAAACTCGGCTCTCTACGGACTAAGAAGAGAGATTAATAGCGTTCGTGAAGCCATCAGTATATTAGGCATTAAAGGCGTTAAAAATTTGGTTTTACAATCTTCAACAGCTGATCTCTTCAACTTCGAAGGTGGCAAGCAGCTCTGGCAAGATAGCATCGCAGCTTCAATTATCATCGAAGCCCTAGCAAGGCAGCTCAAACAAAACAGCAATGATACTCAGTTCCTAACAGCATTGCTGCATAATATCGGCAGATCTATCTTCGCCAAAAATTTCGCCAAACTCTACAGCCCAGTAATTAGTAATTGCCATAAACTAAATGAAATATATCTAGCTGAAGCAGAATTATTCGGCATGGATCACCGCGAGACTGGTGGCATACTTGCTTGCAACTGGGAACTGCCGCTAGATGTAGTCAGTGGCATACAGGGCAATCACAGCTCTATGGCTGATTCCAGCCTAATAGATCTCGCGCTAACTCTCACCTACAGCAGCTTAGATGATATTGAGCAAGCAGCAGAACTTAAACAATTCAGCAAACTCAAACAAGAAAGCCTCGAAAAAGTTAGCAGCCTATCTACTACGTAGGTACGCTTCAATAAAAGCATCGAGATCGCCATCAATCACCGACTGCACATCCCTAGTCTCATAATTACTACGATGATCCTTAACCCTACCTTCATCAAGCACGTAAGATCTAATTGCGTTACCCCAAGATGCCGATAGAGTCTCGCCTTTGGCTCTTGCGATCTCAGCGCGGCGCTCTTCCTCGCGCTGCTCTAAGAGTTTGGCTCTAAGCATTTCCATGGCTCTATCTCTATTGCGCAACTGACTGCGCTCTTCACTGCATTTCACCACTATGCCGCTTGGCTTATGCTTAATGCGCACTGCGGTTTCTACTTTATTGACATTCTGACCGCCAGCACCGCCAGAGCGCATAGTATCGAATTCTAAATCAGCTTCACTAATCTCTATCACCTTAGTAAGATCAGGAAACACCGGACAAACTTCTAGTCCAGCAAAACTTGTCTGCCTACTATCAGAGCCCGCCTTAAACGGCGACTTGCGCACTAGCCTGTGTACGCCTTTCTCGGCGCTGAGATAACCATAAGCATAAGGACCTGAGATACGCAGAGTAGCAGACTTAATACCAGCAGTCTCGCCGTCTGACTTATCGAGCAGCTCTACAGCATAGTGCTTAAACCCTTCAGCCCAGCGGCTATACATGCGCAGCAGCATCTCAGTCCAGTCTTGAGCATCAGTACCACCAGCACCAGCGTTCAAGGAGATGATGGCGTCAGCCTTATCATAGCTGCCAGACATCATACGCCTAAAATCAAAATCACTAAGTTCTTTATCAAGCTTAAGAAGATCATCATGATATATAACTTCAAGCTCACTGCGCTCTTCATTATGGCTAGTCGCTATCATCTCTTCAAGCGTCTCTAAATCCTTGAGTCTTGCTTGCCAAGATTGATACTGCTTAAGCTCTGAAGATTTTTGAGCTAGCTGCCTTGCTACATCACGAGCTGCATCAGGCTTATCCCAAAAGCCCGGGCTAAGTGTTTTAGTTTCTAATTCTTGAATTTCTTGGCTTAGACCGCTTAAGTCAAAGACAGTCCTTGAGAGTGGTGAATTTGTTTTGAAGCTCGCTGAGAGAGATCATAATAGATCTAATTATACATCACTCATATTCAGTAGCTAGTAAGGTGGTCGCAGCGAACTTTGACTGAGCCTAGCTGAAACCAGCGACGGAGTGAGCTCGTAGCTAGGGCTCGAGAAGGAGCGAACGAACGTGAGTACAGCAGCAGCGAGCGTTCTGCGTAGCAGAATGCCGCTTGCTGATGCCGAGCGAGCCCTGCGTCACGAGCGAAACGACTGAGCGTATTTTCAGCTTGGCGAAGGCAACTGAGCCAGACCATCCTTGCTAGCTACGAATCAGAATGCCTGTAAACTAGAATCATCACGTACTCGCCACCGGCCTCAACACAAACCCAGCACTATGCTCTCTAGACTTCTCGCGAGGACTAGCCTCGAAGATAAGCAGCTGCGACACTGAGCTTAAACTATAACTACGCTCAAGCTCTTCTATGACTTGCTTATGTGTGCTAGCGACAGAAAAACGCAAAAACGAATTCTTCTCAAAGACTATATTACGCTCAGCGAATGCTTCTACGCAAGCTGGCAAAATAGCACCAGCTGCCTGTCCTGTCACAAACTCAAAACAATTGCCTTCAGTCTCAGCCTTAAAAACAAACGCTAATACTCGCGACAAATCATGCATGTCAACAAAGACATAGTAATCAGAGAGCTTAGTTTTAATATATTTCTTAGTAGCAAATAAATAATCTCTATATTCAAGTGCCTGCGAAGCGCAATCGAGCTCCATAATTTGCTCGACATCATCATACTCAGCTTCCCGGCATATGACCTTAACTTCACTAGAACTACTAAAGTCCTCAGCCTTGAGCTCATAGTAGTAATTACGCAAGTACCTCTTAAAACCGCAGCGATTGACTAGAGCAATATGATCTATGTCCTGCTTCTCATCAAGCTCAACAATAAAATATCTAGTACGATATTTGCGCGAATACTTATCAGTGAAGCTTTTAAGCAGCTCTTCATCTCTTGTATCAAGCTTATAGATTTGGATACTGTGGCCAGAACCACGATAGTCGCCAAACAAAATACTGCCATCTAATTTGCCTCGCGACAAAGAACCATAATATTCTTTACCCCAAAGAAAATCTTTGCGTTGTAACCATATATCAAATATATTTAAATCCCTAGACTTACTCATTGTGGTGCCCCCCTTTTGTTGTGCCCCGCCCCAGTTCCTAGGTTAAAACCAAGGCTAGTCATATTATACTTAGTACATGCTTTATTTGCGCATATTTTTAGCACTATTAATCAGCAGCGAGGCTGCTATAGCCAGCCTGCCCTACGCTGAAGTGAAATTCAACAACCTAATAATCGACAAAAAACTCAAAAACCGTATCAATAAAGACTGGAACCTCTTCCTCAAGGATAGAAGCCATGTATTACATAAAGCCGACACTAGCACTAAATCTGACCAAATCTGCCGCTTCAATGGTCAGTTACTTGAATCTGGTGCCATAGACCTTAATAGCCTTAAACTTGAGAAGCACAAACAAAACTTCAACTATAATCTTGCCGCAATTGAGTTTCTTAGAGCTGGTGATTATAAATTCAGCCTCAAAGACCCTAAGAGCAAACTACAAATCACTTTTAAATATTATTCGTTCTGATTCTCTTCTTGCTGCTTAGTAATCTTAAGTAGCTGCTCGTAGAGTTTCATCTCTTCAGGGCTAGGACTCTCAGGAATCTTAATACTAGTGTGAACATAATGATCACCAACGCCACTAGCTGATTTAAGTCCTTTGCCGCGCAGCCTAAGTATCTTGCCACTCTGAGTATTAGGCGGTATCACCAACTCCATCACCCCCTCAAGGGTTGTTATATATTTGGTTCTGCCCAGTAGAGCTTCTTCAGGCTTAAGCACCAGCTCAGCATGTATATCATCACCTTCTAGCTTATAGAGAGGATGCTCTTTGATTTTCACCTTCAAGAATAAATCACCATTAGGCCCGCCATATTGCCCGGGTTTACCCTCGCCTCGTATTTTAATTTTATTAGTATCTCTAACAGCAGCTGGTATAGTCACTTCTAGTCTCCTTAGCTGCCTATTAGCTCCAGATATCTCTATGCGCCTAATAGCGCCAGCATAAGCTTCTTCAAGGCTCAGCTCTATATCCATATCATGATCATCACCGCGCAGAGGTAACTGAGTCTTAGTACTAGCTTGGCTTGCCTGCTGTTCTTGCTGTTTACCAAATAGTAATTCGAAGAAATCACTGAATTTAGGGTCCTTCTTAGCATTATTCTTAGGCGGCTTAGGTTTAAGTAATTCATCTTCAGCATATCTAAGAGTTTCTCTCAGTGAATCAAAACCAGTGAAGTCTTTAGCTGCTTGATTTTTATATTTAAATGTTTCACTTTTAGATTTAACTATGCTCTCGAAGTTGTTACGATAACGCAGCATCGAATCGTATTTAGCTCTTTTGATTTTGTCTTTAAGCACCTCATAAGCTTCTGAGATTTCCTTAAAACGCTCTTCATCACCAGTACTGGTATCAGGATGATACTGCTTAGCTAGCTTCTTGAAACTCTCTTTAATCTCAGCTTCTGTTGCAGCTTGCGCCACTCCAAGTATTCTGTAGTAATCCTTGAAATCAACCATTCTGCCTATAAACCTCAGCTAGTATGACACCAGCAGCCACTGAGACATTAAGACTCTCGAACTGACAAGGTATATGAATAGTAAAATCTGCGTGCTGCATCACCGCCGGACCAAGTCCTTTATGCTCATTACCCATAAGAATAACTGGCTTAGTATCGTATTTAACGCTGCGATAATCTTCAGTCTTATCGCTGCGCACACTAGTAGCATAAATCCAAAAACCCATCTGCTTAAGCTTCTCAATAGCAGTCTGAGCATTATTCACTCTAATAATAGGCATGCTAAGAGCCGCACCAGCACTAGCAGCTATCACCACTGGCGACATGGTCGCCGCGTTGCGGCTAGGAATAATCACCGCGTCAAAATTAAAAGCCCGAGCTGATCTAATCAGCGCACCAAGATTATGCGGGTCTTCTATATTAACCGCAAAAAGAATTTGCTTGTATTTAGAGTCTTTAAGTTCACTAAGCTCGTAGAGCTTAGTTGCAGCAAGCTCAGCTGCGATATTATAGCTACGCTCTTGCTTACCTATAATACGTTCAAGCTCGCGACTATCAACTTTAAGCACTGGGATTTTAAGTTTACGCGCTTCAGTCTCAAGCTGCTGAAATTTACCAGCACTATTCTGGGCTAGCCAAATCTTAGATAGACTGACACCACTATTAAGAGCTTCTTCAACACTATTTCTGCCAAAAATTAATTCACGGGACATCCTATCTATGAATTATTCCACGTCAATGCGAAAGTTCTTAGGTTGAGGAATTATCTCGACACGAGGCTTGTAAGGTTTAGGCGCTGGTTTAGAGTCTCTAGAGGCTCCGCCATCAGCCAGAGCTTTAATTCTCTCATCAGTAGAGCTTTCAGCAGATTCTGTAGTCGAATAATACTTACGCTTAGATTCTGAGCCTTCACCACTATCGCTATTATCTTCAGAGCCTTCTTCTGGGTCCGGAGAATATCTAGTCGGTTCAGTGCCCGGCTTGAATCTTTGGGCCACTGGATTAGGCGTCTTGTCGGTAGCAAGCAAACCCGTGAGCGGATCTATCATCACCGTAATATAATCACTAGCAAAACTAAAACCTCTAACTGGTTTAGGACGCTCGCGAAGATACTCAGTCATATATTGGTGCCATACCCAAGCAGGCACGCCGCCACCTGTCGCGCTCTTAGAGTGGACTTCTTTATTCATCTCATTACCAGCCCAGATAGTAGTAACAGTGTCGGCTGTAAAACCAGTAAACCAAGTATCTCTACTACCATCAGCAGTACCAGTTTTACCAGCGATAATACGACCAGGAATATTAGCTGCAGCTCCCGTACCCATAGTAACTACGTCTTTCATGATCTCGACCACTTCAGCTACATGGCGTTCAGGCAAAGCATTACGCGGCACAGGTTCGTTCTTCTCAAGCAGATTACCACGCGAGTCGGTGATCTTACGAATTAATATCGCATCAACAAAGACACCGCCACGAGCTAATGTCGAGTATGCAGTCGCTACTTCAACCGGCGTAAAAGCACAAGCACCAAGAGCAGTAGGTAAATAAGGATCCATCGCGCTCTTAAGTCCAGCTCTATGAGCTATCTCTATAACATCCTTGATACCAGCTTTCTGTGCCACCTTCACCGCAGGAATATTACGCGATAGCACTAGCGCAGTGCGCACTGTGATAGGTCCCTTATATTGACCATCAAAATTCTTCGGCGCCCAATTACCAAAATCTGTCGGCTCATCAACAATAATAGTATTAGCGTCGATAACGCCTTTCATAAAACCAGTAAGATAGACAAAAGGCTTGAAGGCACTACCTAGGGTATGCGGGTTTGTAGCGCGGTTATACTGGAACTCCCAGAAATTACCAACCCCTCCAACAAGAGCACGTATCTCTGCTGACTCTATATCAATACTTACAAGCGCAGCTTGGTTAATACCCGGCGGTGCGTTCTGAATACCAAGATCTAGAGCTCTTGCTGCAGCGTCCTGAGCGACAGGATCTAGTCCCGTGTAGACCTTAAGCCCAGTCTTGCGCAAATCCTCTGGGCTAAAGCGTTTACGCAGTTCTTGCTCAACGTAACTAAAATAATAAGGATATTTAGAAAGATTACCACCACCATAGCTAAATGGCATCTTGGCTTTGATAGCTAATTTGTATTCTTTTTCGGTGATATAACCATGCTTATACATCTGCTCCAGAACATATAACTGACGCGCATGTGCTTCTTTGAAGTGACTAGATAGATAACTTGGTGCCGTGAGCAAACCAGCTAAATAAGTGGACTCCAATAAATTAAGCCTGCTTGCTGGTTTACTAAAATATCTCTGAGCTGCACGCTCTATACCATAGGCTCTATTACCGAAATAAACCTGATTAAGGTAAATCTCAAGGATTTTTTCCTTGTCGTATCTATCTTCAACCTCAATTGCTATCAGCAGTTCACGGATTTTACGAGTAAAAGTACGTTTGTACCTCTCATCTTCATTAATAAACAGGTTCTTGACCATTTGCTGGGTAAGAGTACTACCACCCTGAACAATACGACCAGCCATAAGGTTATTAGTAACAGCTCTAAACAAGCCCATTAGACTAAAACCTTTGTGATGAAAAAAGTCGTTATCTTCAGCAGCTAATATCGCCTGCTTCATATAAGTAGATATCTGCCCAAGCTTAACTACTTGCCTGTCTTCTTTACCTTGCAAGACACCGACAAAATTATCCTCATAATCATAAATCTCTATACTACCTATAGGTCTATAATCTTCGAGCATACTCAGATCAGGTCTGCCGAAAACCGTATTCACTAGCGAAAGTGACATACGAAAAACGAAAGGTAAAAGCACCAGAGCAGCAAGCGCCGCCCAAAAAATCATAATTATCTGCTTGCGATTAAACTCCATGCTAGCAATTAAATAATATCATCATAATTAACAAGCTTAAACTCACCGGGCTTAAGCATGCCAAGTTCAAGCTTCGCGACACGCAAGCGAATAAGCCTAGAGACTGGATTAGCTAAGGCATCAGCCATACGCCGAATCTGACGGTTTAATCCTTGTTTAAGTATGACCTTAAACTTACGTGCTGATAGGCGCTGGACTTTACAGGGTTTAGTTCTCACTCTGGTATTATCCTCAAGTTCTATTTCTATGCCCGCAGAAAACTTTTGCAAAAATTCATTGCTGATATCGTTTTTAAGTTCCACTTGATATTCTTTTTCATGCTCGTAGCTTGGATGAGTGAGTATATTTGTTAGCTCACCATCATTAGTAAGAATAATTAGACCTTCAGAGTATTTGTCTAGGCGACCGACGGGGAAGAGGCGTGCTTCGTCATTGCGAGTAAAGCGAAGCAATCCATCTATTTTCGCAAAGCATTGGGGTTGCTTCGGCACTACGTGCCTCGCAATGACGCGCAAAAAATCAATAATATTATCCGGGTCATCCTCAGCGCAGGTAGAACTTATACCCTGAGGTTTATAAAGCGCGACATAGACTAGTTCAGGCTGCTCGCCATAGTTATATTTTTTAGCTTGATACTCTATAACATCGCCAGCATTTAGCTTATAGCCCTGACTAATCACCTTGCCATTAACTTTAATTTTGCCAGCAGCAACAAGCTCATCAACACTGCGTCTTGAAGCAATACCAATACTTGCTAAGTATTTATTGATACGCACTATAGCTTAATTAATCGGAACACAAACATTAATAGGACCATGCCCGACCTGCACGCCTCTTATCAGCGGTATATTTTGTGCTCGTGCTTCTTCTTCAAGCACCCTATAACTAATATCAGCATCACGCGGCGCACCGACAAGAATACCACGCACGCCCTTGAACACTCCAGCCAATCTTAACTGCTCAAACATTCTATCTATCTTATAAGAAGGTTCATTACAATCTTCAATAAGTAGATATGAGCCTTTAAACTTCGGCATAAACTTAGAGCCACACAAATTAGCAATCAAAGATAAATTACCACCAAGTATACGCGCATTACGCGGAAGCTTCATCGAGACAGGGTTTTGCTCGAAATCCCTAATACGCGGCAAAGTCTTAGTACGCTGCGACAATAGTTCAATAAGATCACGAAAACTAGCTGCAGTAAGCACCGGCATAGTACTAAGCTCGAACAGCATCGGACTATGATAACTTCTAAGTTTAGTTTTGCGCGCAAAAGCCAAAAACAAAGCTGTGATATCACTATAACCAAGCAAAGGCTTCTTAGATTTGCGAATTAAGGAATAATCCAAATGCTCAAGCAGCTGCATGCTGCCATAGCCACCACGCAGCGACATCACTATATCTATATCAGGATTAGCATAAATCTCATGAACAGCTTTTACTCGCTCTTCAACAGTACCAGCATTATTCAAGCCATCAGTGCTGACACTTGAGTATAATAATTGAACAGTGTTTAATTTCTCTAGCCTCAAGTTCGAAGCAAGAGTAGTCTTACAGCCAAGATCTGCTAAGTATTTAAGCCCATCAGCAGCTCTAGCGGCTGCTTGCTGCTGCGCCTCAGAACCATCATCAGCAAGAGCTCCAGCTGGGGCGATGATACCTATATGTAGAGGTTTGAGCATGCTTATATTGTAACGCAGTATAGGTCATTGCGAAACGGCGAAGCCGTCGTGGCAATCCCCATGGGTGACAGCATGGGGGTCCTTCGCTTCTCTCAGGATGACGCTTTGCGTCACTTCGTCGCGACGCTCCTCGCAATGACGACGTGCATATCGCTCGCAACAACCTAAGTGCGCAAGACTTCAACAATACGCTGCATATCCGCCGGCGCCTCAACACTAAAACTTAGAATTTTGCCGCTACGCGGTTGCTCGAACTCTATACTACAAGAGTGGAGCATAGGTCTTGCTGCATTAAGAAACTTATCACTAGCACCATAGACCTTATCACCAACTATAGGGTGCTTAAGATGTGAAAGATGCACGCGGATTTGGTGAGTACGCCCTGTATCTAGCTTGCATTCAAGTAAATTGAAAAATACATTCTTGAATTTATAGCGCTCAAGCACAGTGAAGTAGGTTAGTGCATGACGCGCACGCGCGCTCTCACCACTAAGCACCACCATGCGCTGCCTCTGCACTGGATGCCTGCCTATAGCTAAATTAATTTTGCCATTATCCTCGCGAAAATTCCCTTCAACTAGCGCAAGGTATCGGCGCGCCAACCTACGACTCTGAATCTGCTCGCTAAGTGACTTTAGCGCCAGATCATTCTTAGCGACTACCATCAAGCCACTAGTATCCTTATCGAGACGATGCACTATCCCAGGACGAAAAACACCATTAATACTGGCATTAGCCTGCACTGTGAGCTGTAGATGATACATCAGTGCATTAACAAGAGTACCTGAGACCACCCCCGGAGCGGGATGAGTGATCATGTTGACCTGCTTATTAAGCACAATTAAATCTTCATCCTCATAAACTATATCTAATGGGATATTTTCAGCGACAATCTCAAGTGGTCTCACTTCTGGGATATTCAGCTCGACCTCATCTTCAAGATCTAGTCCATAACTAGCTTTCACAGGTTTAGCGTTTACGGTAACTGCGCCAGATTTAATTAGCTCTTGGATATAAGTTCTAGACAGCTCTTGACTACTAGCCGCAAGATACTGCTGCAAAAACTTATCCAACCTCAGGTCAGCGTAAGTCTCTAGGCACTCCTCATCTACTTTAATTAGCACTAGGTTCTTTCCTCAATACATCCACTAACAGAAGAACCGCACCTATATTAAGCGCGACATCAGCAATATTAAACACCGCAAAATCTACAAAAAGAAAATTAATGTAGTCAACAACAAAACCATGAACATAACGATCTAGCAGATTAGAATATGCGCCAGCGAGAATAAAAGCAAAGGCTAATCTCGTTAGAGTTCTAGAGCGCGGAATACGCCAAGCAATATAAGTTAGCAAGCCAACTAATGCAGTTACCACAAGTTTCATGATAAGAGGCTGACCAGCTAGCACACTAAAAGCCATGCCAGTATTATGCTGGTGTCTAATTTCAAGCAGCTTAGGTATAAGCACAAAAGCACTATGCAAAGGCATCTTAGACAATACCGACAACTTAAGAGCTTGATCTATTAGAAAAACAACAGTAATAATTAGATACATTATTTACTTTTAGTGCTTTTGGCTTTCTTTTCCATCGCTGCAGCACGGCGCTTCATCTCAGCTAAATTCTGCAAAGCGCCAATCTCACCGCGCCCCTGCATCTTGGCTGATGCATAAGCTGAACTTGCTTGCATTAATATATTAAGCGCAAGCATATCGAACTTAAGCTTAGCTCTAGTAACAAGCCCCCAGACCAGTAACGCAACCGCTGGTAGTAACATCAACAAATAACGCTGCAAAACTGGATTAGTGAAGAGTAAGGGTTTGGTAAATATAGCCAAGCTCGCTACTACTATAGTAAGCAAGAGCCCTAGAAGGTAGGGGATCATTTGAATAATCACCGTCTTCTGCATAGACTGCAGCGCCGTAGCACTAGTCTCACTAAGCTGCAAAGCTATCTCAGCATGCAGCTTATCCTTCTGCATGCGACGAACTACTTCAAGCACCTGAGCTTCCGCGGGATCTATTTGCTTAGATTTAGACAAATATCTACTAAGGGTTGCCCAAGTGGAAAAATCTTTAGATGAACTAGTCACTTGCTTGCGCACCGAGCCAACAAAATGACCATAAAGCTTAGTAGCTTTTTCTTGGTTAGCCTTGGATACTGACATATCCGGTGCTTTCATAGTCATTTTCATTTTTTGTTTCACAGATAGTTATTTTAACACCTTGGCTGAGTGGCGCGCCCATGACATAATATAGCCATGGACGCAGATATCACCAAAACCCGCTACCAAAGTTCGTTTGAGCATCATTTGGGCGTAAACTTCGAGACCTACCAAGATGGCATCTGCAGTATTTCTCTTAAAATCCTACCTATACATCTCAATATCGCAAGAGGTGTACACGGTGGCATTATCACATCTCTCTTGGATATCGCCATGTCTGGCGCCGTAACCTGCACCATAGCTGATCGCAGCGCTGAGCAAGTAGTGACCATGCAAATGAATACCAACTTCTTAAGAGGCGCTACCGAGGGTGATACACTCAATGCCCGCGGTGAAATAATTAAACGCGGGTCAACTATAGTCTATGTCGAAGGTAGTATTCATGATCAAAACGGCAAACTAATAGCAAAAGCCTCAGGTGATTGGTTTATCAAAAAATGAAAAAGCTAACTAGTCATTTGCTACTGCTAGTACTTAGCGTTTTAAGTTTAATACCTCTACTCGGCATGCTTTCTACCAGCCTTAAAAGCTCTGAGCAAATATACAAAAGCAGCTTCTCGCTTATCCCCAATCCTATACTCTGGTCTAATTACGCTACTGCTCTTACTAAGATTAATTTCTGGAGCTGCGCTGCTAATACTCTCTACATAGCTATATTTAGTATTATTGGCGTAACTCTATCAAGCGCACTGGCTGCTTATGCTTTCGGGGTGCTAACTTGGCGCGGGCGTGAACTATGCTTCGGCATCACTATAGCTACCATGATGCTACCCGATATGGCACTAGTGATACCTCAATTCTTGCTGATCAAGTCGATGGGGCTCTACGGCAGCAGTCTCTCGCTGATACTACCTTATCTGGGCGGCTTGCCTTTTTATATATTCTTGCTACGTCAATTCTTTATGACAGTTCCGCGCGAGCTAAGAGATTCAGCACGAATAGATGGCGCTAATGAGTGGCAAATATTCTGTGAGCTCTATTTACCCTTGGCTAAACCCGCTCTGATGATAGTTATACTATTCCAATTTATGCTGAGCTGGAATGATCTAATGAAACCAAGCATATATCTTATCGATGAAGCCAAATACACGCTATCACTAGGTTTGCAGCAATATCAATCACAGCTAGGTGGCGCAGAATGGGGACCAATGATGGCAGCAGCAATTATAGTTATAATGCCAGTACTAATATTATTCTTATTCACCCAAAAACACTTCGTTAAAGGCGTGATGGCAAGCGGACTTAAAGAAGCTTAACTTAATTTGTCCTCACATTAAGTTTCTCAAACTTAACCGGATCACCCATAATCATATTAAAACCAAAACCAATCTGATTAAGAATAGTATCGTAACTAAGTGTCAGCTTAAGATCATCAGGTCCAAACAATACACGCATTTGATTACGCACAAAACGCTCTGAATCTAGATTGAAAGTAAGAAAAGTACCTATAGAAAACCATTTGCTGACCTGATAATCACCATCAAAAACTACAGACTGATTACCATCAATGAACTGGTCAAACAAAAATGGTGACTCGCCACTAACCGAAGCAAAAAGATAATCAATCTCGAAAGCCAGCTTATCCAATCTGGCTTCAAGGGCAGGCCCAAAGCGAGCTACGGCCAAATAATCACCTGTACCATAGAATCTAAGCACTCCCTGACCTCTAGCACTTAAAGAAATATTATAGAGTTCGCTACCTTTTCTGAATGCAGGCTGCGTATAAAAACTCAAACCATGCTCAGATCTAAAATCTCTAAGATCTTTATCACCGGTAGCGGCTCCAGAATCAGAACGACGCTCTCGCAAATCTTCTAAACGTCTAGAGCTAAATAATTCTGCATTGTCTTTAGCTATAGCTATAGAGTTATGTAATCTAATACCGCGCCTATCTATCAAAGGCGCTTTGAGATTGACATTGTGTCCCAATTCAGCAAACTCACCAACAAGAGTAGTACCAAACATAGCACTGTTAATAAACTGATTCTTGAGTATATTAATCTCAAAACCATAAGGTAGCCTCTGGTGAGCATTCAGTATCCAACGATCATCAAGAGTGCCATAACCACCCATAATCATAGTGGTATCACCGGGACGGCTATAAGTACCAATAAGCCCAGCTCCGAACTCCATATCATTACCCATCTGCAAAACTGGGGCTACGGTAAATAGACCTATATTATTTTCTGGTGCAAAAAAGAACCTCGGTCCAACAGCAAAACCACCTATACGCTCTTGCGTACCTATCACAGGTCCACGAAATCTAGTTTCAGCTGCTTCACCCACCGTAGTAGTGATGTGCACTGGCGAAGGGATACTAAAACTATCATTGAGCCATATGCGTGCACCCTTGATACTGACATTGTTAACCTTCTTCGTATCATCGTAACTAATTTCCTCAGCAGTATATTTAAAGCTTGCATGCTCAGGTAAATCATCCCAAGTAACTTCCGCCGTTCTATCCTCACGAATACTGTCACGGCTATATCTGGTGCCTATACGAAAACCCTTGAGATAAAGATTTAAAGGCTGATCTACAGCAAGCAATCCATCATGAAATTTAATGTTCTTTGCTTGCTTCTCATCTTCTTTCTTCTTGGGCTCAAGATTACCCGTTGCTGTTCTAGCTTTTAGTTTAATGCCACTAAGAAAAACTCTTGGTGCAGTTATATCAAGCAGACTGGTATCCGTATGAAACGAAGTGTAAGTACCATGAATTACACTTGTATTTTCACCCTTACCCTGGAGCATTCTTACATCACCGAAAGCTTCAACGAGTTTTGTCACACCGTTGTATATAATTCGATCAGCATAGAGCGTCGCCCCTCTATCTGGCAAATAAGCCTCGGCATTACCTATAGCTTCATAGAACTCTGTGTTCTTATCATAGTTAATCTCATCAGCTGTTACTTGCAGCATCATGGACTGTCCATTATCAGTTTTAAGATTATGCTGCGAAGCTTCAGATATAGGTTCTTCTAGTTTACTTAAATCTGGAGCATCAAGAGCTTGTGCTGATAAAGGCATTATTAGAGAAGCGAATACTAGAGCTCTAATAAGCCAAACTGAGTTTTGCGAATGGGAAGAAGAAAATATGCGACAATAACTATTAGACACCAAAATCAATTGTAAGCGAGATGTTTGTAGAAGAGTTAAACCTAATTGGATTCCGCAATTACCTTGAGGCGAGGATAAGATTTGCTAAGCCAAAAACCATTATTATCGGCAAAAATGCCCAAGGCAAAACAAATCTACTGGAAGTGTTTCAAATATTATCTGGTCTTAGATCGCAGCGCGCGACCAAGGATTCTGAGCTGATTAATTTTAGTTTGGATACCGCGATAGTACACGCCACCGTCATTGCACAATCCACGACTAGCAAAATAAGTATTTTAATCCGCCCCAGCGGCAGGCGCAGCATTAAAGTAAATGACGTAAACAAATCTAACAAAGAACTCAATGCTCTTATTAGTTCAGTTAGTTTTATGATTACTGATCTTGAGCTGGTCAGCGGCAGCCCAAGCAATAGAAGAGATTGGATTAACGGACTAGCCACTCAGCTCAATTACAACTATGAACTCATACTCAAAGAGTTTGAAAAGATACTAAGTCAGCGTAATGGTTATATCACCAAGCTTGTTGAAGCGGGACTCTTCCCGGCAAGACTAAATCCCAGCCAGCGCAGTGAACTAGATCTCTGGAATGATCTCTATATAGAAGCTGCCAACAAAGTCACTCAAGCACGCATAGAACTTATAGAGCAGCTTAGCCCCATCGCTAGCAGCTACTACGCTAGCATCTCGGCAAACCCAGACGAGCAGCTAAAACTAAACTACGCTGGCACTCTAATCACTAAAGCAGATTTAGAAGCCTGCCTTGCTAAGGATTTTGCGCGCATGCACACTACTATAGGTCCGCAGAGACATGATATTGAATTAACTCTCGGCGCTCAGCTGGCTTCACATTATGCAAGCCAAGGTCAGCGCCGCACTATAGTACTAGCACTTAAGCTTAGTGAGCTAGAACTACTGCGCGCAAACAAAAACAGCCAGCCGATATTACTATTAGATGATGTACTAGCTGAGCTAGATGAAGATAGACAAGCCGCTCTGCTTGCAGCTATTAGCCCAGAAACTCAAGTCATCATCACCACCACCAGCCTAGGCAAACATCTAGAACAGTGGTCTCAAGACGCAGAGCTTATAGAAATAGAACAAGGCGTAGTTAAACAACATGCGCAAGTCTAAAACCAAAACCGATCTTAATAAGATTCCACAAGATCTTAGTGGTCTCTTCACTAGGCTAGGACTTAGCAAACAATTAGAAGGCTATAAGCTACTTCAGCTCTGGACTGAATCACTAAGCGGCGTCAATAACGCTAGCCTCTTGCAAGCCAAGACCTTCGCAATTAAGCTCAATAAAAATATGGAACTTGTAGTGGGCGTACGCTCAGCGGCTCTTGCTAATGAATTGCAATTCCTTAAAGCTAGTCTAATTGAGAGCTTCAACAAGCTTGCGCGCAAGCAGGGATTGCCAAGTATCAAGACTATAATTTTTGAATTACGCTAACGTCATTACGAGCGGAGCAATCCCACGTCATCGCGAGACGGCGAAGCCGTCGTGGCGATCCCCATGCTTCGCTTCGCTCGCAAAGCAATTACTTATGCAATAAAGTCCCAGCACCAAAATCAGTAAAAGTCTCAAGCAGCAAGCTGTGAACATTAAGCCCGTTAAGAATAATCGCCTCAGCAACTCCATGCTCTATAGCATCGATGCAACATTCAGTCTTGGGTATCATACCGCCTTGCACTACTCCATCAGCGATTAATTTACGTGCCTGACTCAGATTAAGCTCAGTAATTAGACTTGAAGCATCATCTTTATTACGCAATATGCCAGCAGTATCTGTCATCAACAAGAGCTTATCAGCCTTAAGGGATTTAGCGATCTCAGCTGCCATAGTGTCAGCGTTAAGGTTATAAGCGTTGCCCATCTTGTCTGCAGCAATAGAACTAAGCACAGGTATCATGCCTAGAGTCATAATCTCCAGCAGTAATCTAGGATCCACAGACTCTATCTCACCAAGCCAGTCACCTTCACTACTGCGCGGGTGACGGCAAGCGATCATCATCTGCCCGTCACGCCCCGAGAGTCCTATAGCTCTAGCTCCAGCACAGTTGATCGCTGATACTAGACGGCGCTGCACCTTACCATGCAAGACCATCTCTACCACCTGCATAGTTTCAGAATCAGTAACTCTTAAACCCTTATCAAACTTAATTTCTTTACCTATTTTAGAGAGCATTTCATTGATCTCTGGTCCACCGCCATGCACCAGTATCACTCTAATACCGACCATATTTAATAGAATTAAATCTTTAATCGTACTCTCTTGCACATCTGGGTCAATAAGCGCAGACCCGCCGTATTTAATCACAAAAGTTTTGCCAGAATATTTCTGAATATAAGGCAGAGCCTCGGCTAATGTTTTAACTCTTAGTTCTGTTGCCTTATCCATAGCGTCATTGCGAGGAGCGTAGCGACGAAGCAATCCACTACGCGCAGTGGATTGCTTCGCTGACTTCGTCAGCTCGCAATGACGTTAATTATAACCCAAGCCTAGACACCGCATCCTCAGCAGCGTTCATGCTAGCAGCTTTTTTGCTACCAGCTTCGCCCTTACCCAAAAGCTCATCATCAAAATAGACACCAACCATGAACTGTTTATCATGATCTGGACCCGATTGACTTAAGGTTCTATAACGCGGGGCTTTAGCGTGCAAACGCTGATAATGGTCTTGCAATATTGATTTGTAATTCTTGGTTACATCTTCTAGCACAGTGTGAGTAAGCTCTGACCAAGCATCAAGTATAAAATCTCTAGCAGCAGCGTAACCCTGAGTAATATAGATAGCCGCAATATGCGCTTCAACAGCATTACCTATAATCGACACGGGTAGCTGCCGTATCGAGCCACCTACCTGCAGTTTAGAAGCCACGTCTATCTTCTGCGCGACTTTATAGAGTGATTGATCTGAGACCAGCAGTGATCTAAGCTTAGTTAGTTCACCTTCAGCATAATCAGGAAACTTATTATAGAGATACTCGCTCATAACCAGCTTAAGCACAGCGTCACCATAGAACTCAAGGCGCTCATTATTAGGTTTATTGAGATTTTCTTTGGTTACTGAGCTATGAGTATATGCTTGCTCGAATAAATCCATAACTAAGATTTTTTGATTTTCATTATCAGCTGCCCGAAGGACACTGCCTGACCATCACCTATGCAGATCTCGACAACTTCACCAGCCACTTCACTAGGCAATTCGTTCATCAGCTTCATCGCTTCAATAATACAAAGCGTGTCACCCTTCTTGACTTTATCGCCCGCCTTCACGAAAGCATCAGCACCCGGTGATGACGACTGATAGAAAGTTCCTACCATCGGCGACGTCACCTCAAACACATCATCAGACTTAGCAGCAGGGGCTGCAGCTCTAGCTTGAGAAGCAACTGGCGCAGCAGCGGCTACAGCAGCATGCACCACTGGAGCACCCTCGCGTCTAACTTTAATTTTACCGAAGCTCTCATTCTCTACTTCTATCTCAGTAAGATCTTGCGCTTTAAGTATTTCAGCGAGCTTATTAATCTGTGCGATTGGTAACTTCTCGTCACCTGCTTGTTTTTTATCAGCCATAAATTTATTTCACCCTATCTTGATACTCACGAGTAACAGGATTTACTCTAATCACTTCACCTTGATTGACGAAGAAAGGTACGTTAATCACCGCACCAGTCTCTAGCGTAGCTGGCTTGCCGCCACCACCTGTTGCAGTATTGCCCTTCTCATTAGGTGCAGTATCGATAATCTTAAGCTCTAGTGAATTAGGTAACTGTACGCCAAGTATTTTGCCTTCACAGGTAGTTATTTGACATATGGTTTCTTCTTTAAGGAAGTCTAATATCTCTTGACCAACCTGGGCTTTAGATAATTCCGTCTGCTCAAAACTCTTCATATCCATAAACGCATAGCTATCTGGGCCGCTAGCGTAGAGGTATTGCATTTCCTTGCGCTCAACATGAGCTGGCTCGAACTGCTCGTTCATGCGAAAGCTCTCTTCAATAACGCTGCCACTAGTGATGTTCTTAAGCTTAGCTCTAACGAAGGCAGCGCCCTTGCCTGGCTTAACATGAAGGAATTCAGTAACCTGAAAAATACCGTTTTTCCATTTAACAGTAAGGCCGTTCTTAAAATCAGTAGGAGTGTACATATTTAGTTCCTAGATTATTCTAGCAGGCAGTTCAATGTTGTCATGTCGAAGGGACTCTGAGAATAACTAGATTGTCAAAAATCTATCTAGACAAGATTTACACCTCAGCAATAAAGAAATTGTAATGACGATAAGTATCATACCCCAATAGAAGCGAAACAATAATCAATCCAAATTCCTCCCCGCACAAGCAATAGGCAATATAGCTCTAAAACCCAACTGAGAATCCAAACTAGTAATAGCCGAGCTAAAAGTCGCACCTGTAGTCACTATGTCATCTACTATAAGCAAGAGTCCGCAAGCAAACTCAGGACAATGATGATAGCTAGAACCTAGGCTAAAAGCATCACTGAGCGCAGCCTCGCGCTCGCTAGTGTTTAGCTTATAAAGACTAGGTGTATCTTTAGTGCGCTCTATTAACCCCGGTAAATAATCTACATTAATCCCAGCGTGACGCAAGCGCCGCTCAAGAGCCTTTGCGATAAGCGCCGCCTGATCATAGCCACGCTGCCTCAGCCGAGCAGCGTGCAAGGGTATAGAACTTAAATATATATTCATGCTACTTAGTAACGGCTTCCACTCACGCAGAATATAGTCCCCAAGCAGCTTTGCCCAAAAGCGAGCCAGATGACGCTGACGGTATTTATAATCACGCATCATGCTGCGAGCCCAGCCAGCATAATCGGTAGCATAATAAATCTCAAGCTCGGTATCAGTCTTGGCTGAGCTATAGATACTATGCAAAGCCGCTTCATAGCAAACATTGCAAAGATAACGCTGACCTATATCTTCGACCACAGCGCGCTTGCAGACCCGGCAACGACGAGTGGAGATCATATCTAATAATTCTTCTAGCATGTTGTCCCTAAGTGATGATCATTCTAGCAAATCCCGATGTCATTGCGAGGGACGCGAAACAATTAGCAAAGCGTCATCCTGAGCGTAGCGAAGGATCCCTATACTATTACGCAAAGCATAGGGATCGCCACGACGGCATCGCCGTCTCGCGATGATGGAGGGTGGTGCTTCGACACTTAGTGTCTCGCAATGACACTGCAGCACGCACATTTCTCACAATGTCTTATTTCCGCTTAGGATTCAATAGCGGCAGCGCTGCCAGCGCACCGAAAATAGCTCCCAGCGAAGTTATAGCCATAGTCACCATCGCCATCACTATCAAGAACACTGGACCTATCTCAGAGACCCGCTCAAACTCTTGAGTAGATTTCATTTTCATCGCTTCATTAATAGCGTTAACTACGAACTGTTTGGTTTGAGGTTCTTGTAGCTTGAGCGCCACTACTAGCGCAATTAATCCGCCAGCGAAAATACCAACGCCAAGACCTAAGATTAGTACATCACTAATTTTGACTTCAGCAAAAGCACCCTGCTTCTTGACTAGTGCTTCACGGAACATATAGGCAGCCAGTGAACCACCGATAAGATAGCTAAGTATCGGCGACCAAGCAAAAGGCAGTATAAAAACCGTGTTGAGTAAAATCACCACAGCACCAGAAACTAGAATAGGTTTAAAGTACGGATCCATGCGCCTCCTTATATCTCATCTTAGCCGATGGCGGATAGTACCACTTCACAGCTTGCTTATTAGCCCCAAATTTATAATAACCTCTACCTATATCTACTTCAAAAGCCCCAGCATCAGAAGTCGAGACATAAAGCCCCATATCATCAGCAAAACTAAAAGCTTTGGGGCTTGAATTAATATAGCCCTCAAATAATATATTATTCTCGCCAAGCCCCACAACTTGTATCCAAGCTTTGCGCTTAACTTTAAGTGCCAAATTGTGTCTGCCACTAGATTTGATGGGTGGCTTAGCTACTATCTCAATATCATCAGCCTTGGCGTTCTCTATCCTAGTGCTGCGCTTTAAGAGTCCAGAGCTTGGGGCTTTAACCTCTGTAGTCGCTGGTTTCATCTGCCTCAAAACCCAAGTTGCCGCGAAGAAAACTACAAGAACAGCCGCAATAATATATAAGTGATAAATTTTTAGCCAAGGCTCGCGGTATTTATATGAATAAGGGATTTTAACTGGGGTCTCATCATTGATAATAGTCTCAAGTATAAAACTCGCTTCCATATCCTTGTATTTATCGATGGCTTGTTGATCTAGCTGCAGAGTCTTGGCTGCTCTATTCAAAAAACCCATCAAAAACGCTTCTTCAGGCAGTTCATCACGTCTACCATCTTCAAGCGCAACTATATATTTAGTAGCTAGTTTAGACTGGCGCGCCATCTCCTCTACAGTCCAGCCCTTAGCCTCGCGCTGCTCGCGAAGTATTTTGCCGAGTGCAACTAGTGGATCGCGAGACATCTATAGTACTATCTTGGGCTGCAAGACTAGATCTCCTTTACGTTTACCGATAACACCTAGAGCCACTAGCTCGCGGCTCTCATCGAGGCATTTGAAATATTCATCATCACTAGGTTTCGCTTCCGTCTTAGTAGCGACACTAACATCACGTCCCTGCTGCAAATATATAACTTCTTTGGGCTCAAACTCTAACACCGGCAAATCTAGAACCTTAGCACTAGGGATAAGCATGCTCTCTATATCTTCGCCAGCATCAAGCTTAGCCCTAAGGTCTTCTATAGTCATAGCGCTATCTATCTTAAATTTATTCGACTCAAGTCTTCTTAGCTTAGTTAAATGCCCTCCAAGGTCTCTAGCGATAGAGCGGATATAAGTACCTTCTGAGCAGCTCACATCTATCACCGCATATGGATAATCGAAGCTTAGCAGATTAATACCATAAATATCTACGATTTTAGTCTTAATCGCATCGACATCAATCTCAGTCTCTGAGCGCATTAGCTCATAGAGCCTCTTGCCTTTATGTTTGCGCGCGCTATATAGTGGTGGCAATTGTTCTAACTTGCCGACCAGAGTTTTAAGCTTGGTCGATAAAGACTCCCGTGTCCACTTAGTAGCACTAGCCTCAGATGCAGTAGTGGATTGCTTCGTCGCTTCGCTCCTCGCAATATCGTCGTCGAGTGCCTCCCCAGTAAGATCATCAGTATCAGTCAGATAACTAAAATTAATCTCAGCCATATAGCGCTTAGATTTGGCAAGAAACCTAATTATCCTAGTACTAGCGCCTATTGCTATCGGCAGAACTCCAGTGGCAAAAGGATCTAAAGTCCCAGTGTGACCTATCTTAGTTATGCCATAAGGCTTAAGCATGCCACGCAGCTTAGCAACCACATCATGCGAGCTCCAATCAACTGGTTTATCGATATTGAGAAATCCATGCAATTCCACTTAAAGATCTCCATGAGTTGTTTTGTCATCTTCTACAGTCTGCTCTATAAGATGTATAAGATCCACCGTGTCACTTAGTGAACTAGATGGCGTAAAAAATAATTTAGGTGAGTATTTAAGATTAAGCCTGCGGCCAACTGTGCCGCGCATAAAACCGGCATGTTCATTGAGCGCTGCTTGCACTGACATTAGTGCTAGCTCGTCTGGTTTCTCACCAGTAAGCAGTGAATAAAGCACCTTGGCACTACTAAGACTAGGATTAAGCTCTACGTTAACAATAGATACCAGCGGGCTAATTCTATCGTCCTTAAGTCCTCCAGACTGTATGATTAGAGCCAGCTCACGCTGCATAGCTTTAGCTACTTGAACTCTACGCTCATAGCCCTTCATAACTTCGCCCTGATTACTTCCTTAACTGTCCAGCACTGGATTACATCGCCTTCTTCAAGATCGTTATACTTCTCGAAACTTAGTCCGCACTCATAGCCTTCTTTGACTTCACGAGCGTCATCCTTGAAGCGCTTGAGGTAATCGACTTTACCTTCATAAAGCTGAGTACCACCACGCAGTACGCGAGCTATCTCACCGCGCACTATTTTGCCAGACTTAACGAAGCTACCAGCGATCTTACGTCCATTAACAGTAAAGAGCTTACGTACTTCAATCTCACCGAGTTTCACTTCTTCGCGATCTGGTTCATGCATGCCAAGTGCTGCGCGCTCTATATCTTCAGTAATCTTATAAATAATCTCATAGCTCTTGACTTTAACCCCAAGCTTCTCCGCGAGCTTCGCTGTAGCCAAATCCATACCCATATGGAAGCCTATAATCACAGCACCAGTGCGATCAGCAGTCATCACATCATTAGCAGTGATAGAACCAGACTCAACAGCTATTGGCTGCACTAGAACTTCTTCGGTAGAAAGCTTACAGACTTCACTAGCGATAGCTTCAGCAGAACCCTGAACGTCAGCTTTGATGATAATTCTAAGTTCTTTTGCTTGACCTTCTTGTATCTCTGAGACATAGCTAGCAAGACCAGCATAACGTTTCTTCTCAAGCTCTTTGTGCGCAACTTCATCAGCAGCCTGCTTAGCTTCTTGAGCTGAACCATAGACCTTGAACTGATCTCCAGCCTTAGGCACACCAGAGAAACCTAAGACCTTAACTGGAGTAGAAGGACCAGCAGCTTCTAAAAGATTATTATTCTCATCATAAAGTGCTTTAACTCTACCACTAACAGCACCAGCTGCTATATGATCGCCGCGCTTAAGAGTACCATTCTGCACTAGCATCGTAGCCAGCGGTCCTTTGGCGCGAGAGAGTTCAGCTTCTATCACCGTACCTATCGCCGCACGATTAGGGTTAGAGCGTATAACGTCCTCTAGCTCAGCATCAGCCACTAGAAGTATTTTCTCGAGTAGATCATCTAAGTTCTGTTTCTTCAGCGCACTTATCATCGAACAAACAGTTTTGCCGCCATATTGCTCAACGATAATACCGTGTTCAGCCAACTGCCCGAGAGCCTTATCAGTATTGGCATCCGGCTTATCTACTTTATTGACTGCCACCAAGAAAGGCACTTTAGCTTCTTTGATGTGTTTAATACACTCTACAGTCTGAGGTTTAATACCATCGTCAGCAGCGACTATCAAAACCACGATGTCAGTGATATAAGCACCGCGCTTACGCATCGCACTAAAAGCTTCGTGACCCGGGGTATCAATAAAAGTAATGCGTCTATCATTACCATCATAATCCTGAGTACTAATACTATAGGCACGTATATGCTGAGTGATACCACCAGATTCTTGATCTACTACTTTTTGTTTGGTTGCGCGAATAGAATCAAGCAAAGTAGTCTTACCATGATCGACGTGACCCATAATAGTAACTACCGGCGGACGACGAATAAGATCTCCAGCTTCTTCGTCTTCTATCAGAGTCTCCATCAACTCTTCATGCTCCAGCAAATTCTTACCTTCTGTGACTACTAGATAGTTATTGTCTTCAAGATACTGCACCACAAGATCTCTCTCAAGCATGTCATTAACAGTCTTAATGATCTTGCGCATAAAGAAATAAGTAATCACTTGAGTTTCAGGCGCAGAGATGGTTTGAGCCAGTTCGCGCACGGTCATGGGACCTGTCACTAGAACTTCTTTAGGTGTAGTATCGATCAGCTCCTCGCGTCTCTCTCTAGGTCTTTTCGGTCTATTATCATCCTCAGCTGGACCTCTACGCTTCTTGCGCCCTATACCTTGGGCTGTAGCAGTAGGCTTAGCTACGCGGTATGGCTGCCCTATCGCGCGCAC
>Ga0172367_10001424_pt1 | contig 34861 bp, 28 predicted proteins | sample Lak10m_FD_114542 | JGI IMG/M metagenome (GOLD analysis project Ga0172367, IMG submission 114542) | Freshwater microbial communities from Kabuno Bay, South-Kivu, Congo - kab_022012_10m | ecosystem: Environmental > Aquatic > Freshwater > Lake | place: Democratic Republic of the Congo: South-Kivu... | reverse complement strand
GAAAACAATTGGTGCCAAACTAACCAGGAGCGGATTTCGGCAGGAGCGGATTTCAGCTGCGCTCGGCCGCGCGGAAGAGCGACACCAGCTGCTGCGCATCCTCGGCCGCGTACACCTGCTCGCGGAACGACGGGCTGGTCATGAGGCGCGAGATCCGTCCGAGCGCCTGGATGTGGTCGCTGGTGCGCTCGGGCGGCGAGACGAGGAGCACCACCAGCCGGACCGGCTTGCGGTCGATCGAGTCGTACTCGATCGGCGATGCGAGGCGGCCGACAGCCAGGCACAGGCCGTGCGCCGCCGATGTCTTGCCGTGCGGGATGGCCAGGCCCTCGCCGATGCCCGTGGAGCGCTGCTGCTCGCGCTCCCACACGGCCTTCTTCACCGCGGCCGCGTCCGAGACGCGTCCGGTGGAGGCCATCGCGTCCACCAGCCCGTCGATCGCCTCGCGCTTCGTGGACGCGTTGAGCGGCACCACCACGCACTGCGGGTCGAGGAGGTCGGTCACGGTCATGGGCACTGGCATGCGGAGCTCCGGCATGGTTTCAGGCGAATCGGGGAATGCTACCAATGCCGCCTGTCGGTCAAGGGGTGGGGATGCCCGCGAATGCCGCCAGCCGTTCAGGAAGCGCTCAGGAGGGCGCCGAAGCCGCCGTCCGCGTAGCCGGCGTCCGGCCCGCCCGGCACGCCGCGAGGCTCGCGAACCTCCACCCGGGACACCCGAAGCCCGGTGCGGCCCGCGGCCCACTCGGCCTGCGCCTGGTTCTCGAGCGACTCGAGGCTGCAGGTGGAGTAGAGGACCGATCCGCCCGGAGCCAGGAACGGCCGGTGCTCCTCCACGATCTGCCGCTGCAGGCGCACCACCGAGTCGAGGCGCGCGCGGTTGAAGCGGTACTTCGCCTCGGGGCGGCGCGGCAGCACCCCGGTGTTGGAGCACGGCACGTCGAGCACCAGCAGGTCCACCTTGCCGACGACGCGACGCAGGCCCTCGGGCGTGGTCACCTTGACGCGCGGATGTCCATCGAACGCCAGCGCGAGCGCACGCAGCCGGTGGCCGTCGACATCGGTGGCGACGACCTCCGCATCGGGGTGGAGCGACGCAAGCTGCTTGGTCTTGGTGCCGCGCCCCGCGCACGCATCGAGGATGAGGCGGGGGCGCAGGCGGTCGGAGAGGAGCATCGGCTGCGCGCTCGCGGCGTCCTGCACGCGCGCGCCGGGATGCGCCGCAAGCAGCGCCACCAGCTCGCGATGCTCGCCGGTCCACACGTGGAAGCCCGGCATCTCGTGCGGAACCAGGTGCGCGGCGAACGGCGCGCCCGCCGTGAGCGCCTCCGCCGGAACCCCGGCGACCACCGTGGGAGCGGGACGCAGGCCGTGCACGGCGCGCGCGAAGGCGGCATCGCGCCCCGCCACGTTGATCCAGTGCAGCAGCAGGTCCTCGCCCAGGCTCGCCTGCTCGGCGACGCGTGCCACGGCGTCGCCCGAGAAGACCGGCTTCGTCAGCCGCATCACGCGCCCGTCGGGAAGCGGCAGCAGGTCGCGCCGGTCGCGCCACGCGCGCGGCTCCGCCTCGGCTCCGTCGTCCACCTCGCCGCGCAGCTCGATCATCCGCCGCAGCACGGCGTTCACGAAACCCGGCGCGCCCCGGTGGCCCTTGTCCTTGGTCCACTCGACGGTGTCGTCCACCACCGCGTGGTCCGCGGCGTTTCCGAACAGGAAGAGCTGCGCGCCCGCGGCCAGGAGCGCCGCCTGCACGCGCGCGTCGACGTTCTCCCAGCGGCGGTCGATGCACGCGCGCGCGATCGCGGCGAGGGTCGTCCAGCGGTGCGCGACCGTGTGCTCGATGGCGCGCGCGAGCGATGCATCGCGGGCGTCGAGCGGCTGGCCGCCCGCGGTCGGCGCGCCGCCGGCGTCGACGAACTCAAGATCCGGGAAGCGACCCGCCTGCCGCGCGAGGCGGTCAAGGGCCGCGACGCGGGCAGGCGAGGGTCCGTTCGTGCGCTGTTCCTCGGCCACTCCGGGGCTCACGCCATGGCCAACTGGCGCTTGGCCTTCGCGGGCTTGGCGGCCTTCGCGGCCTTGCCGCCGAGCAGGCCAGCCTTCTCCGCGGCCTTGCGCAGGGCTGCCGCCTTGTCGGTGGCTTCCCAGGTGAAGGTGCCGGCGCCGCCCTCGCCGGGCTTGCGGCCGAAGTGACCGTGCGTCGCGGTGGCGCGGTAGATGGGCTTGCGCAGGCCGAGCGACGAGATGATGCCGCGCGGCGTGAGCTCGAAGTGCTTCTGCACCTGCTCGGCGAGCCACGCGTCGGGCACCTTGCCGGTGCCCTGCGTGTCGATGAGCACGCTCGTGGGCTTGGCAACGCCGATCGCGTAGCTCAGCTGCACCTCGCACACGTCGGCGAGGCCGGCAGCCACCACGTTCTTGGCGATGTACCGCGCCATGTACGCCGCGCTGCGGTCGACCTTGGTCGGGTCCTTGCCGCTGAAGGCGCCGCCGCCGTGGCGGCCGCGGCCGCCGTAGGTGTCGACGATGATCTTGCGGCCCGTGAGGCCGCAGTCGCCGTGCGGCCCGCCGATCTCGAACTGGCCGGTCGGGTTGACGTGCACGGTGATGCCGTTGTGCCACCACTTGCCGAGCACCGGCTTGATGATGTGCTTGATGACCTCGGCCTTCAGCTTCTTCTGGCCTGCGGTGCCGTTCCACATCGGGTCATGCTGCGTGGAGAGCACCACCGTGTCGATGCGCGTGGGCTTGAGGCCCGCGTACTCGACGGTGACCTGGCTCTTGGCGTCCGGGCGGAGGCCCTTGATGGTGCCCTTCTCGCGGACCTGGGCCTGGCGCTTGACCAGCTCGTGCGAGATGGCGATCGGCAGCGGCATCAGCTCCGGGGTCTCCTTGCACGCGAAGCCGAACATCATGCCCTGGTCGCCCGCGCCCTCGCGGTCGACGCCCATGGCGATGTCCTGGCTCTGCTTGCCGAGCACCACGCTCACGCCGCAGCTCTTCCAGTCGAAGCCCTTGGCGGCGTCGTCGTAGCCGGCGCGGCGCACGGCATCGCGCACGATGTCGGGCACGTTCACCACGGCGTTCGTGGTCACCTCGCCCGCCACCACGGCGAGGCCGGTGGTCACGAGGGTCTCGCACGCCACGCGGCTGCGCGGATCCTGCGCGAGCATGGCATCGAGCACCGCGTCGCTGATCTGGTCCGCCAGCTTGTCGGGGTGGCCCATCGAGACGGATTCGCTGGTGAACAGGTAGCGCTTGTCGGACATGGTTGGCTCCGGGGAGGTGTGCTTGCGTCAACGGCCGGCGGGGCGCGCCGGGAAGGGGGCAGATGCTATCGGTCGCCCGGGGGCGCCGCAAACGCGGCAACGCATGCCGGGGCGCCCGCGGGCCGGGAATCGAAGCCGGTTTGCGGCCCATCGGGGCCGATTTCCATGGACTCGGCCGCGCCAGAACCTACTGTTGGGAAGTTCCCGGAACGGGCGATCGACCCGATGCCGGGAGACGTACTTCCTCACATGCCCGCGATGCGCGCCATCAACGTCCTCGCCGGATCGCTCCTCGCCGCCGCGTGCGCGCACGCGGGCGGTGTCGCGCTGCCGATGGTTCCGGCGGTCGCGCAGGCGGACCGCGAGGGCGGTTGGGCGAGCGACCGCGTCCTGGTGAAGCTTGCGCGCGGGGCCGCGGCCTGGCGTGAGCGTGACGGCTTGATCGCGGTGCGCGGCGCCGACGGCGCGCCGGACGCCGCGCTCGCGGCGGCGATGCGCGAGCTCGGCGTGGCCAACGCGACGCGCGCGTCCTCGGTGGGCGCGCAGGATGCGGCACGCGCGGCGGCGATCGGCATCGATCGGTGGTTCGAGCTTTCGCTGCCCAGGGGAAGCGACGCGCCCGCGGCGGTCGTGCGCCTCGCGGCGCTGCCGACGGTGGAAGTCGCGGAGCTCGTTGGAATCGGCGGCATCGCGGCGGATGCGCCCGCGCCGACGGACCCGGGCTACCCGCTGCAGTGGGGGCTGGAGAACACGGGGCAGTCGGTGAACGGCGTGGCCGGCAACGCGGGCTCGGACGTGCGAGCTCGCGCCGCGTGGCACCTGACCACTGGGTCTCCGGACACCATCATCGCCGTGCTCGACTCCGGCGTCGGTGCGCACGCGGACTTCGCCGCGCGCATGCTGCCCGGCTGGAACGTGCCCGCGGGCAACGCCGACACCGGCGACCAGTGCTCGAGCCACGGCACGCACTGCGCCGGCATCGCGCTCGCGCGCGGCAACGACGGCTCGGGCACCGCGGGAATGGACTGGAACGCGAAGCTGCTCCCGGTGACCGTGCTCAGCGGCTGCACGGGCTTCACCGTGTGGCTTGCCGACGGACTGATCTGGGCCTCCGACCGGGGCGCGCACGTGATGAACCTGAGCCTCCAGTACTCGGTCGAGACGCAGTACCTGCGCGACGCGGTGGCCTACGCCATCGGCGGCGGCGCGCTGGTGGTGGCGGCCTCGGGCAACACCGGGACGACCGGCGTGGCGGTGCCTGCGCGCTGGCCCGAGGTGATCGCCGTGGGCTCGATCGACGCATTCGATTCGCCGGCCGGCAACACCGCGGTGGGCCCGCAGGTGGACATGGCCGCGCCTGGCGTCGCGATCTACTCCTGCGTGGGCACCTCGCAGTCGGACTTCAAGAGCGGCACCAGCATGGCGGCACCGCACGTGGCGGGCACGCTCGCGCTGATGCGGGCGGTGGCGCCCGGCGTCGCGCCGGCGCAGCTCGAGGAAGCGCTCCGCCTCACGTGCGTCGACGTGTCGAACGCCGGCTTCGACGACCGCACCGGCTGGGGGCGCATCGATGCCGGCGCGGCGGTGCGCCGCGCGCGCACGCTGATGGGGCTGGGCGACATCGATCGCGACGGCGAGGTGGGCGGCTTCGACCTGGGGCTGCTGCTCGGCGCCTGGGGCACCGGCGGCTACGACTGCCTCGCCGACCTCGACGACGACGGAACCGTGGGCGGACTCGACCTGGGCATCCTGCTCGGCAACTGGGGCGGGGCGAACTGACCGCGCACGTGCCGGGCGCGCTCAGCGCGGCGCGGCATCGGGCATGAGCTCCGAGCCGAGCGGCGGGGCCGGGGCTGAAGCAGGAGGTGGCGCGGCATCCTGCTGCGTGGCGCGCATGGACTCGAACTCGTCGGCCATGGCACGGACCATCTCGGACGAGGGCTCGAGCTCCAGCGCGCGGCGGAACTCGGCGGCCGCCTCGTCCATGCGGCCGAGGCGCATCAGGCCGCGGGCCAGCGCGGCATGCGCAAAGCCGTTGTCGGGTGCGAGCACGAGCGTGCGCCGGATCAGCTCGACGCCCTCGGCCACGTCCTGCGGCCCTGCCCCGCGCTCGGTGAGCGCAAGCGAGAGGCGGCGCATGGCGAAGAGGTCCTCGGGCGCGGCCGCGAGGCCGTCGCGCGCGCTCGCGACCATGCGCGCGTACTCGCCCTCGTTGTCGAGCCACGTGAGCTGCTCCTCGCGGAGCCGCTGCCAGGCGGGGCCGACGGCGAGCGCGGCGTCGTACCAGGCGATCGCGTCGTCGCGGCGCGAGGGCTGCGCGCGGAGCACGCGGCCGATGACCGCGGCAACGGCCTCGTCGGCACCGTCGCGCCCCCACGAGCGGAGCATGATGGCCTCGGCCTCGCCGAACCGGCGAAGCGCGCTCAGGAGGAACGCACGTCGGAGGTCCACCTGCCGCCAGCCGAACGGGAGCACCGACCACCCGTCGGGCGGCGGCGCCGCCAGCGAGTAGAGCGCGAGCGCGCGCTCCGCGTCGGCGCGCATGGCCGGATCGGGCTCGGTGCCGTCGGCCAGGAAGATGGCCTCGGCGGGAATGGTGACGCGGGCGTCGGCGCGGTCCGCGAGCCAGGTGATGCCGTTGAGCGCACCGACGTAGCCGATGCCCCCGAGCGCCACCACGGCCGAGGCCAGCCACGCGATCCCCGCGCCGGAGATGCGGCCGCGGAATCGCAGCCGCGCGCCGTGGAACGACGCGGACGAATCGCGCAGCACGCGCACCGACTTCCATGCGATGAACGTGGTGCAGGCGGCGATGCCCGAGGCGAACAGAAGCGGGACGCCGATGTAGATGCCGCGCACGGCCAGGAGCGATGCCAGCGCCACGACGGCGAGCGCGATCTCCTCGGGCCACGAAAGGTCCCAGCGCCGCTCGGCGGCGGCGGCCGACCGGCTCCCCGCGCGGTCGATGCGCACCGCGGGCCGGCCGAGGCCGAACGAGAGCGCCTCGTTGGGGCACGCGGTGACGCAGTCCATGCACTTCATGCAGCCGGTGTCGACCACCATGCCGAAGTCGCGGATCTCCTCGTGCACGCGGACGTTGCTCGTGCACACGGCGGTGCAGTGGCCGCACTGGTGGCAGCGGTCGTGGTCCACGACGATGCGCATCGGGGCGATCTCGTCGGCAGGCGCGAAGAAGCCGCCGTACGGGCACGCGTAGGAGCAGTAGCCCTTGGTCCCCAGCAGCCACACCACCAGCACGCCGCTCACCAGCACGAACGGGATGCCCATGGCAAGCCCGGGAAACGTGGCCCAGAAGTCGGTGGTGGTGACGTGCATCGTGAAGCCCGGCCACCGCAGGTCGGGGCGGGTCCAGGGTGCGATCGCGAACCGGTAGAAGAGCGGCCACGCGAACATGTAGAGCGCAAGGCACAGCGGCATCCACAGCAGGAGCCGCGACCGGAACGGCTTGGGGCGGATGCCCCGCCGCGCGAGGAGCCAGGCGGTGGCGTCCTGGATGGCCACCCAGTGGCAGCCCCAGCCGCAGAACCAGCGCCCGAGGAGGAGCGTGGAGAGGAGCGCCAGCGCGAAGAAGATGGCGCCCACGGTCACCACGCCGTCCTTCACCGTGGCCATCGACTCGCTGGGCTCGATGGGCGCCAGCGTGGTGGACGACGGGGTCACGAGCCACTGCACGACATGGAGCACCATGAACGCCCAGACGCCGGCCAGCACCAGCGCGCGCACCTTTCCCCGGCGGGTGCCGAACGGGGCCCGGCGGGGCGCGCTCGGCGGGGCAAGCACCGGCAGCGACAGCGCGGTGCCGGGGCGAGGGGTGCCGCTGCAGTGATCCATCGCGGGGAATCGTACGGGCCGCGGCGCAAGCGGCGCGCGGGGGCCGCGCGGGCGGGGCTCCTATACTCGCGCCTCCGCGATGGAACGCGACCTCTACGAGATCCTCGGCGTCACGAAGTCCGCATCCGCCGACGAACTCAAGAAGGCGCATCGCGGCCTGGTGCGCACGTACCACCCGGACGTCAACAAGGATCCCGGAGCGGATGCGCGCTTCAAGGAGATCCAGGACGCCTACGACATCCTTTCCGATCCCGAGAAGCGCAAGCTCTACGACCAGTTCGGCATTGCCGGGGTGCGCGCCGGTGCCGGCGGCGGCGCGCCCGGCGGCGGACGCCCGGGCGGCGATCCGTTCGGCGGCGCGGGGCCGTTTGGCGGCGGCGGCGGCGGGCAGGGATGGCAGAACGTGGACCCGTCGACCTTCGAGGAGGTGTTCGGGTCGATGTTCGGCGGCGGGCGCGGGCGGGCGCGGGGACGTGGGCGCGGCGGATTCGGCGGATTCGACGATGCCGAGGACGAGCCCCACCAGGGCACGGACGCGGCCGCGAGCGAGACCGTCGACTTCCTCACCGCGGCGCTCGGCGGGACGCGGAGCTTCCGCGTGAACGGGGAGGCGATCGAGGTGCGCATCCCGGCCGGCATCCGCAGCGGCGCCAAGCTCGCGGTGCGCGGCAAGGGCGGCGCGGGCGCGCGCGGCGGGCAGGCGGGCGACCTGATCATCACGATCACCGTGACGCCGCACCCGTGGTTCCGCCGCGAGGAGAACGACGTGCTCATGGACGTGCCGCTCAACATCGCGGAGGCCGCGCTCGGCACCACCGTGCGCGTGCCGCTGCTGCAGGGCTCGGTGCAGCTGAAGGTGCCCGCGGGCGTGAAGAGCGGCCAGCGCCTGCGCGTGAAGGGCAAGGGCATCGCGCCCGCGAAGGGAACGCCCGGCGACTTCTACGCGGTGATCCAGGTGGAGGCGCCGCGCGAGATGGACGCCCAGACGCGCCGCCTCGTCGAGGAACTCGCTCCGCGTCTCGCAAACCCGAGGTCCGCCGAGAAATTCGCTCCTGGTTAGTTTGGCACCAATTCCTTTCTCCCGAGAACGGCGCGATTCCCCGGAGCAATTAATTGGTGCCAAACTAACCAGGAACGGATTTAGCGCTTGCGGCGGGCGGACTCCACCAGCTCGAGCACCTCGCGGCCGCGCGGCACCATGACCCACGCGGCCTCCCACGTTCCCTCGCTTCGGGTGCTGAAGGTGATGGTGCCGGTGCGCAGCGCGCGGTCGGCGCCCTCCTGCAGCAGCTCGACGCGGCGCAGCGCGTTGAGGTTGGCCGAGTACACGGTCGGCGTCAGCACGCCGCGCCGGCGCAGGACGCGCCGGTCGGTGAGCACGTAGACCCTGCTGGCCCACTCCGCGGTCGCGACCGCGACGCGCGCCACCGCGACCGCCGTCGCCATCTGCAGCACGGTGCCGGACCACGGCTCCAGCGCGCCCAGCGTGATGGCAAGCACCGCGACGCAGCACACCGCCAGGAGCCAGCGCAGCGACCGGAACGCGATCCACAGCAGGCTCGGGCGGAACACGCCCACGATGATCTCCGCAGGCTCGAGCATCGATGCCGCGAACAGCGGCACGCCGGGTTCCTCGATCGCGGTGGTCGCGAACGGCGCGCGCACCGGGGTGCGGCGGATCCCCGCGGTCACGCGCCCTTGCCCTCGGGGTGCAGCACCCGCACGTCGGGAAGGTTGCGGAAGCAGCCGTCGAAGTCGAGGCCGCAGCCGACGACGAACTCATCGGGGATGTCGAAGCCCACGAACTCGCAGGGCGTCTCGAGCGCAGCGGGGATGGTCTTGCGCAGCAGCACCGCCGTGGCGAACCGCGCCGGCCGCTGCGAGGCGAACTGCTCGCGCAGGAAACGGAGCGTCCGGCCGGAATCGAGCACGTCGTCGATCACCAGCACGCGACGCCCCTCCAGGTTGGCGGGCAGCTCGCCGAGCGGGCGCACGCCCTGGCTCGTGGTCGACGCGCCGGGATAGCTCGACACCGTCACCAGCGAGATGCGCATGCGCACGGGCATGTGCCGCACCAGGTCGGCAGCGAAGATGAACGCCCCGGTCATCACGGGCACCAGCACCACCTCGTCCTCGCCGTCGCCCATCCACGCCTGGATGTCGCGGGCCAGCTCGGGCATGCGCGCACGGATCTGCTCCGCGGAAACGAGGACGCGGCCGAGCGACGCACGCGCGGCGGGTGAATCCGACCGCATCACGCGCCCTCCCCGAGCCGTGCAACGATCCGCTCGTTCACGGTCTTGGCATCGACCGTGCCGCCCGCGAGCTTCATCACCGCACCCACGATGCGGCCGATCGCCGCCATCTTGCCCGCGCGCACGTCTGCGGCTGCCTGCGCATTCGCCGCGATCGCCTGGTCGACCCACGCGTCGAGGGCCGCGTCGTCGCGGACCACCAGCAGTCCCGCGGCCTCGGCGGCGGACTTCGGGTCCTGCGCCGATCCCGCGATGGCCGCAACCAGCGCATCGACGTTCTGCGCGCCGAGCGCGCCGGACTCGCGCAGCGACACGATGCCCGCGACCTGCGCGGCCGTGAGCCCCGCGCGGTGCAGCCCGCAGCCGAGCTCGTTGGCACGCTTGGAGAGCTGGTTGAGGAGGAACTTGCCGGCCGCGTAGCCGGCCTTCGCGCCGCCGCCGAGCTCCGCGACCACCTGCTCGAAGAAGAGGCACGGCTCGCGGTCCTCGACGAGCGCCGCCGCGTCCTTCGCCTCCAGCCCGTACCCGACGAAGCGCGCCCGGCGCACGTGCGGCAGCTCGGGGACCTCGGCCCGCACGCGCGCGAGCCACGCATCGTCCACCGTCACCGGCACGAGGTCGGGGTCGGGGAAGTAGCGGTAGTCGTGCGCGTCCTCCTTCTCGCGCTGCAGCACGGTGGCGCAACGCACGTCGTCCCAGCCGCGCGTGCTCTTGGCGCCCGGGCCCATCACTCGGCCGTCCTCGCGCCAGCGGTCCACCTGCGCCGCGGCCTCGAACTCGATCGCGCCCTTGAGCGCCTTGAACGAGTTGAGGTTCTTGACCTCGACCACCGGCGTCTTCACGGTGCCGCCGCCCTCGAGCTCGATGATCACGTTGATGTTGGGCTCGAACCGCATGTGCCCCTTCTGCATGATGCCCTCGGTGACCCCGAGGAACCTGCAGATCCCGCGCAGCTCCTGCGCGAACGCCACCACGTCTTCGGCCGAGTCGAAGTCCGGCGCCGTCACGATCTCCAGGAGCGGCGTCCCCGCTCGGTTGAGGTCGACGAGCGAGCCTTCGTAGCTGAACCCGCCCGGGAGCTCATGCCCGAGCTTGCCGGTGTCCTCCTCAAGGTGCGCGCGGATGATGCCGATGCGCCTGCTGGCGCCGCCCGGGAGCGGCAGCTCGAACGCGCCGTCGTGGCAGAGCGGCAGGTCGTACTGGCTGATCTGGTACCCCTTGGGGAGGTCGGGGTAGTAGTAGTTCTTGCGGTCCCACTTCGACCGGCGCGCGATGGAGCAGCCGAGCGCCAGGCCAACCATCATGCTCATCTCGAGGGCGCGGCGGTTCATCACCGGCAGCGTGCCGGGGAGCGCGGCGACGGTCGGCGTCACCAGCGAGTTGGGCTCGCGGTCGTAGAAGTCGGGGTGCCCGGGACTGCCCGCGCGGGTGAACATCTTGCTGCGCGTGGCCAGCTCGACGTGGATCTCGAGTCCGACCATGAGCCGGACGCTCCTCACGACCGCATTCTGCGCAGCGGGCATCGCCGGATGATACGGACGGCACTCAGTGCGCGCGCATCGACGGCTCGGCCACCACCACGCGGTCGCGTCCGCCGCGCTTGGCGTCGTAGAGCGCCACGTCCGCGCGCGTGAGCAGCACGCTCGGCGGCTCGCCGGGCTCGGCGGTGGCGATGCCGATCGACGCCGTGACGTCGAGCTGCAGCGACTGGCCCACGACGACGGGGTGGTCCGCAAGCCTGCTGCGCAGGCGTTCCGCCACGGTGCGCGCGTCGTCGGCGCCGCATCCGGGAAGGATCACGACGAACTCCTCGCCGCCGAACCGCGTCACCGAGTCCACCGGGCGCGCGGCCGCACGCAGGCGGCGCGCGACCTCCGACAGCACGGTGTCGCCGACGCCATGCCCGAACTTGTCGTTCACCGCCTTGAAGTGGTCGAGGTCCACCATGGCGAGCGAGAGCGGCGAGCCGCGCATCGCGGATGCCTCGAGCTCGCGCGTCAGGATGGTGTCGAGGCCCGCGCGGTTCCACACGCTCGTGAGCGGGTCGACCATCGACCGGCGCCGTGCCTCGCCGAGCTCACGGAGCATGTCGCCCTGCGCGAGCGCCAGCTGGCGCCGGTGGAGCTCGTCCTCGATGATCGCGGCGAGGTCGCGGAGGTAGACGATCTCGGAGTCGGCGACATGGCGCGGCTCGTTGTCGATCACGCCGAGCGCGCCGATCTTGGCGCCGTCGGGGGAACGGATGGCGATGCCCGCGTAGAAGCGCGCGTACGGCGCGTTGACCACGAGGCCGCAGCGCGCGAACCTCGGGTCGGCAAGCGCGTCGGCAACGACCAGCGGGCCAGCGCTGCGCGTGGCGGTGGTGGTGAAGCCGTCGTCGCGCGCCACCTCGCTGAGGTCGGTTCCGGTGCGCGCCTTGAACCAGACGCCCCGTTCCCCGAGCAGCGCGAACGTGGCAATCGGCGCCGCAAAGACCCGCGCCGCGAGCCGGGTCACGCGGTCGAAGCACTCCTCCGCGGGCGTGTACAGGACAGCCAGGCGCTCGAGGGCGTCGAGCCGCTGCTGCTCCGAGGAGGAATCCGATCTGCGAGTGACCTGCATCGTGCCGCGGGGAGTACCCGCGCCTGAGCCCATAGCGTGACACGCCTTCGCCCCGATCGCAACCGATTCGTGCGCGAACCGCGCATTTTTCGGACCGCGCCGGGACGCACCGCGGCCAGAAAGCGAGCCGGCGCGCCGCCCGTCAGGGCGCCGCGCCGGTGAGCGAAAGGCCGCGGTGGGATTTGCCGCCCCCGGCGCCGAAGCCCAGGCACGCGCGAAGCGCGGGCCGCGGACCGGCCTTCGGCCGGGACGCACCGCGGCCAGAAAGCGAGCCGGCGCGCCGCCCGTCAGGGCGCCGCGCCGGTGAGCGAAAGGCCGCGGTGGGATTTGAACCCACGAATAACGGATTTGCAATCCGTCCCCTTAGGCCACTTGGGTACGCGGCCGGCCGAACTCGTATAGTGGCACACCGCCCTGCCGCCGTCAACGCGCCGGACGGTGCCGAATCGGAACTTCGGCGCGATTGGCAACGGTTCCGGCCGCCGCGGATGACCACGACGACCTCCATCGCCGTCAGCGCACTGCTTATCGCCCTCGCGTCCGCGCCCGGCCACGCCCAGTCCCAGCCCGACGATCCCGACCGCGCCAACCCGTTCGCGCAGGGCGGCATCGCGTCGAGTCCGGATCCCGGCCTCTCGGCATCGCAGCCCGACTCCGCGGCCGGCCCGCGGGCACGGGCGTCGAGCGCGGCCCTGCAGGAAGGCGTGATACTCAACTCCGTGCCCGGCTACTTCGTGCGCTCGCTGCGCGAGCCAGGGCTCCTGGTGTTCCGCTTCGACGAGACGCGCGGCGCAAGCACCGGCCGCGCGCTCTTCGCCATGCCGTGCGACCCCACCGACGACGTGAAGGCCGTGCTGGCGGATCCGCGCATCGACGGTCCCAGCCGATTCGAGGTCTCGGGCGAGGTGTACGAGAACGAGGGCCGCGCGTACCTGCTGCCGACCGCGATCGTCGCGCTCCGCAGCCCGCCGCCGCCCGGCATGCTCGCGCGCATCGCGCCGCGCGAATTGGTGCCGCCGCCGCTTCCCGGCGAGCTGCCCACCGCGCCCCGGATCGATGCGTACCTCTCCGGCGAGGCGCCGGGCGCCCTCTCGCTCGCACGCGACCCCGGCACCGGCACGCGCCTCCCGCACGAACCCGATCCCACCACCTTCCCGGGACTCGACGACGGGTTCGCCGACGATCTCGAACGCCGCCTCGACGCAGGCATCGCGTCGACCGGAACCGGCACCGCGCTCAAGCGCGAGCAGGGCGCGCACGACCGGCGCATGCTCCTGCCGCCGGCCACCCGGTTCCAGGAGCGCCGGGCTTCGGTGCTGCGCGACCCGCTGACGGGCGTGTGGCGTGCGCGGCTCGACACCGGACGCCCGGGCGATGGCGCGCACGACGGCGCGGAGGCATCCATGGAGATCCTCCCGTCGCTCGCGCTCGAGGCCCTCGTGCGCGGGGTACGGCAGGCCGCGATCGGTTCGCCGTGGCTCCTGAGCGGGGAGGTGGTGGTGGCGAAGGAACGCAACTACCTCCTCATCACCCGCGCACGGGCATTGAAGGCCGACAAGTTCCTGGGGCCGTGAGAGATCGGCCGCCGCGCGGCCGCGTCCGGCGGTGCGGGTATCCTCCCCCGCCCATGACCACCAAGAACGCCTACCCCACCGCGACCATCGAGACCGACCACGGCACCATCGAGGTCGAGCTCTGGAACGACGTGGCCCCGATGCACGTGGAGAACTTCCAGAAGCTCGCGCGCAAAGGCTTCTACGCGGGCACCGGCTTCCACCGCATCATCCCGGGCTTCGTGATCCAGGGCGGATGCCCCAAGGGCAACGGCACGGGCGGCCCGGACTGGAACGTGAAGGCGGAGTTCAACGACCGCAAGCACGTGAAGGGCGTCCTCTCGATGGCGCGCTCGGCGCACCCCGACTCGGCCGGCAGCCAGTTCTTCATCTGCCTCGGCAGCGTCCCGCACCTCGACGGCCAGTACACGGCCTTCGGCAAGGTCACCAAGGGCATCGAGGTGGTGGACAAGATCGCGGCGCTCAAGACCGGCGCGGGCGACCGCCCGGTCGGAACGCTTCCCAGCATGACCAAGGTCACGGCCTGACCGCGGCGCGCCGCGCCGCGCGATCGCTCACGCGGACCAGTTGGTGAGCACGACCGTCAGGTCGGCGCCGCCGACGATGCCGTCTCCATTGAGGTCCGCCGGGCTGCCGGCCTGGCCCCACGCCGAGAGCAGCACTCCGATGTCGGCGCCGTCGACGCGCGAGTCGCCGTTGAGGTCGCCGGGCGGTGCCGTGGGCGGCGAGTACGTGATGGTGATGGTCGGATGGCGAGTGACGTCGCCCGACTCGCGGCTCTCGAAACGCTTGGCGCTCTCGAGCGTGGCCTCGTTCCCGACCATCACCCAGCCATAGTTCTGCGCGGGACTGTTCACCCACGCCTGGACGTCGGCCACCAGCGCAGCGGTGGTGGACCACGTGTAGCTGCCGGCGCCGGCCACCGGCTTCACGGCGCTCGATGCCTGCGCGAACACGCCGCCCGGCACGGACCACGTGGTGGCCGGCCAGAATCGGTGCACCCAGGTGGCGTCGTTCGCCTCGGGCGCGGTGCCGCCGCCCCCGAAGGCGAAGCTGGTTCCCTCGCCCCAGGGCTCGAGCATCCGGTGCAGCGCGCAGTTGTGCGAGCCGGAGTTCGTCTGGCTCATGTACGCACGGAGGCTGACGGAGAGGATGCGGCTTCCCGGGGGGATGGACGAGAGGTCGAAGCGCACGAGCGCGCGGCGCAGCGTGCTGCCGCCGTTCACGCCCACGCGGCCGCAGTAGATGTTGTACGCAGCGCCCAGCGCGTACTGGTTGCCGTCGTTGGGCTGGATGAGCGTGGCATCGGCCACGGGACGGAGCGAAACGGTGTCGGCGGAGCACGGGGCCGCGAGCGCGGCCGCGGCGGCGAGCGCAGGCACTCCGGCGCGGAGGAGGAGTCGCATCATCAGCCCCAATTGGTGAGCAGGATTCCGAGGTCGGCGCCGTCCGTGGAGCCGCTCCCGTTGAAGTCGGTGGGACCGGGCGTGCCCCATGCCGCAAGCAGCTGGCCGAGGTCGGCGCCGTCCACGCGGCCATCGCCGTTGAGGTCGGCCGGGTTGCCGCCCGTCACGGTGGCCGAGAGCGTCGCCACCACCTGCGTCGACGTGGCGCCGGGGATGTTCTCGTCGCTCGTGAGGATCGTCGCGGTCGAGGTGTAGGTGCCCGCGGTGAGCCCCGTCGGGTTGAATCGGATGGTGACGGTGGCGGGCGTGGCGCCGTGGCCGGTGCCGGTGCCGGAGACCAGCGAGAAGCGGCCCGCGGGGATCTGCACCTGGTCGATGTCCATGGTGCACTGGTCCGCCGTGAAGCCGAAGTTCGAGACCGGGACCGCCACGTCAACCGCCGGCCCGCCGAGCGTCGCGGCGAACGTCACGGTGGTCGAGTTGGCATCCGAGGCGGACGACAACGACGGGTTGCTCGCACGGAGCACGCGAACGGAGACCGGGAGCGCGATGCTCGGGTTCTGCACGGCCTCGTTGGCGCTGGTGACGGTCGCGGTGCCGGTGCGCAGCCCGACCGTCGTGGTGACGATCGGCACGTTCACCGCCGTGAACGAGGGCGTGAGCACCGCGGTGCCCGAGAGAGTGCCCGAGAGCACGCCCGTGCCTGCGACCGCGTAGTCGAGGGCGTCGACGCCCACGGCGTTGTCGCCCGGTGCGTCGTTCGCCACGCGCACCTCGGCGGTGGCGGTGGCGCCCTGCACGACGCGCGCTGGAACCGTCCCGAGGACGGCCGTGTTCCAGGCCGGCACGGTGAAGTCCATCAGCACGGGAATGTGGTCGGCGGCGTCGTGCAGCGCATTGGCCAAAGCGTTCGACCGTGCCACGTTGCCGGGGAAATAGGTGTTGTTGCCGGCGTTCACGGCCTGGTCGAAGTGGTTGCCGTCATTGCCCACGGCCCGGCAGGAACTGGCGATCGAGGAGATGCCGTTGCCGTCCGCCAGCTGCAGCGTGGGCAGCACCAGGTCGAAGCGGTCGTCCATGCCGCCGCCCACCAGTCCGCCGGCGAGGATGGTGCGCGGGCTCTGCGTGTGCTTCCACGCGTTGGATGCGCCCGTCCAGTCGGCGGTGCCGAGCGGGTCGACGGCGGCGCCGTTGCCGGGCGCCACGTACGCCTGGAAACCGCTCTCGGCGTTGGTGTAGAAGTTCATGTCGCCCGCGTAGATGGCGCGGACGCCGGCACCGAGCGCATCCGCGTTGGCGCGGATGGCCTGCACGCCGGAGAGGCGCTCGGCGACGTTCGCGCTCCCCGTGGATGCCTTGAGGTGCGACCCGTACACGTAGAAGCGCGCGGCGGTCGATGAGTAGCCGTTCAGCTGGAAGAGCCAGCGGTCGGTATTGCGGCCGCCGCCGGTGGCGATGTCCACGTGACCGGACGGAATCTCCGAGAGGAGGTCAGTGCGGTAGAAGCAGGCCCGCGCGCCGCCCGAGCCGTTCTCCGAGCTCGAGGTGGTGTAGGTGGCCAGCGCGTAGGTGATGCCGGCCGGCGCCGCGCCGTTGACGGCGGTCTGGAGCGCGGCGAGCGCCGACTGCGACACCTCGTTGAACACGAAGACGCCCACTGCGGTCGCGAAGCCCTGCCGGTCGTCGGCATGCATCGCCGCCAGCACGGTGCGCACCGCCACCGGGTCTCCGTTCATCTGCACCACGTTGTAGGTGGCCACGCGCAGCTGCGCCGAGGCCGGGGCAACGCACGCAAACGCGGCCAGTGCCGCGGCAGCAAGCGCGCCGCGTCCGAGAACGAGTCTGGCGATGCCTCTCATGTGTTCAGACGATATCCCCGGGTGGGACGCACGCAACCGCCCATCCCGAGGGAAACGCGGAAGTACCCTCCCCGACCCGCCCATCCGTGGTCCCGGAACCACGTGGGCACTTCCTCGGAGACTCCGAACCATGCGCCTCGCCAACATCGCCGCCGCCCTGGCCGCCGTCCTGTCCCTCGCGCCCGCCGCGCTTGCCCAGAAGGTGGAGCCGGAGATCTTCACGCTGCCCAACGGCATGAAGTTCCTGCTCGTGGAGCGCCATGACCAGCCCAACACCATCGCCGCCGGATGGCTGGCGAAGGTGGGCTCGGTGAACGAGCGCCCCGGCATCACCGGCATCAGCCACTTCTTCGAGCACATGATGTTCAAGGGCACCGACACCATCGGCACCCGCGACCCGCAGCGCGACGCCGACTACCGCGCCCGCCAGAAGGCGCTGCGCGACAAGATCAACGAGCTCACCTGGGCCGCGCAGTACGACCGCTACTTCAAGGGCGACATCGCCGATGCCTGGGACCCGAAGAACGACACTCCGGAGCTGGCGCGCCTGCGCGGCGAGCTCAAGCGCCTGATGGACGAGCAGCAGGGCAAGGCCGGCGAGGACCAGATCAAGGCGCTCGAGGCGGAGCTGGCGAAGAACGACGCGTCCACCCCCACCGGCCAGCAGCGCAAGGCCGACCTCGAGGCGCAGCTCAAGCGCCTGCGCGAGCAGCAGTCGACGCTGGCCACGATCGTGAAGGACGAGTTCGACAAGATCTACTCGGCGGCCGGCGGCACCGGCATGAACGCCTTCACCAGCTACGACCTGACCTTCTACTTCATCAACGTGCCGAGCAACAAGTTCGAGCTGTGGGCGTGGATGGAGTCGGACCGCCTCGACGGCAGCGTGTTCCGCGAGTTCTTCAGCGAGCGCGACGTGGTGCACGAGGAGCGCCGCCTGCGCACCGAGAGCACGCCGACGGGCACGTTCCAGGAGCAGTTCGAGAGCATGTTCTGGATGTCGAGCCCGTACTCCTGGCCGGTGATCGGCTGGACCAGCGACCTCAACAGCTACACGATGGACGAGGCGATGAAGTACTGGAACACGTACTACCGCCCCAACAACCTCGTGGGCATCGTGGTGGGCGACTTCGACCCCGCGCAGGCCAAGGCGACCATCCTCCGCTACTTCAGCCGCCTCCAGCCCGGCTCCTCTGCGCCGCCGCCGGTGGTGACGCTGGAGCAGGAGCAGAAGGCAGAGATGCGCATGATGGCCGAGGCCGACACGCAGCCGCAGGTGGAGGTCCGCTACCACACCGTGCCGTTCCAGCACAAGGACTCGTACGCGCTCGACGTGATGAGCTCGGTGCTCAACGGACGCACCGGCCGCCTCTACAAGACCATGGTCGAGGGCAGCCAGGTGGCGAGCTCCGCCGCGGCGCGCCAGGACAGCCGCAAGTACGGCGGCGCGTTCAGCTTCGAGGCCGAGACCAAGGGCGATGCCACCCCGGCCCAGCTGGAGGAGGCGTGGTACGCCGAGCTCAAGAAGCTGCAGGACGAGCCCGTGGGCGCCGAGGAGCTGCAGAAGGTGAAGAACCAGGCGATGGCCGACAGCTACCGCCGCCTGCAGAACAACTTCTTCCTCATGATCCAGCTGGCCTACGCCGAGGCGCTCGGCGACTGGAGCGAGATCAACAAGGAGAGCGCCAAGATCCAGGCGGTGACCGCGGACGACGTGAAGCGCGTGGCCAACGCCTACTTCGGCCGGAACAACCGTTCCGTGGCCATCTACACGCGCAAGGCAGGCGCCGCCCCCGCGGCGGACGCTGACCTCGCCGCGCTGCCGGGCCCGATGCAGAACATGGCACGCCAGGCGGCCAAGAAGATCGCCGAGGAGAACGACTCGGTGAAGCTCAAGGAAGGCCTCGCGCAGCTCGAGCAGCAGGCCGCGCAGGTGCCGCCGCAGATGGCACCGGTCATCGAGTACCTGAAGAAGAAGACGCAGCAGCGGCTCTCCGAGCTCGAGAACGGCAAGTGAGCACCGCGAGCCACGAACACAGGAACCACGCCATGAAGCCCATCATGACCATCGCCGCACTGCCCGCCGCCGCCATCGCGCTCGCGCTCGCCGCGTGCGCCGCGCAGCCCGCCGCAACCAAGCCCGAGCCCGCGAAGGCCGCCGTGGCCGCACCGGCCCCCGCCGCCGAGACGGTGGATCCCGCCCCGAAGGCCGCCCCCGCAGCCCCGAAGGCCGGAACCGGCTGGACCGCCGACCGCAGCGCCACGCTGCCCAAGCGCCCCGAGGACCTGAAGTACGCGGCCCTCGACTTCACGCCCCCGAAGGCCAAGGACTTCCGCCGCACGCTTCCCGACGGCACGCCCGTCTACCTGGCGCCGAGCAAGGAGTTCCCGCTCGTCAACCTCACGCTGACATTCAAGGGCGGGCCGTACCTGGACCCGAAGGACGTGCCCGGCCTGACCGCCGCGATGGCGGCCCTGATGCGCACGGGCGGCACCATGGGCATCAAGCCCGCGGACCTCGACGAGAAGCTCGACTTCCTGGCCACCAACGCCGGCGTCTCGTCCGGCGGGACCGCGGTGTCGGCCACGATGAACACGCTCGCGTCCAACCTCGACGAGAGCATGAAGCTGTTCTTCGACATGCTCCGCAGCCCGGGCTTCGACCAGGCGCGGCTCGACATCCTGCGCGGGCAGGCCATGGAGGGCATGAAGCAGCGCAACGACGAGGCCGGCGCCATCCTCGGCCGCGAGTGGTCGTACCTGATCTACGGCGACGACCACTTCGAGAGCGCCCAGCCCACCAAGGACAGCTGGGACGCCGTCACGCAGGAGCGCCTGCGCGCGCAGCACGCCCGCATCATCCACCCCGGCAACGTGATCGTCTCGGTCACCGGCGACTTCGACCCGGATGACATGATGAAGCGCCTGGCGGCGGCGATGGACGGCTGGAAGCGCGGCGAGATGGCGCCCAACCCGCCCGTTCCGACGCATGCGTTCAAGCCGGGCGTCTACCACGTCGGCAAGGACATCCCGCAGGGCAAGGTGCGCATCGGCCGCCGCAGCATCCAGCGCGACGACCCCGACTACTACGCGGCCGAGGTGATGAACGACATCCTCGGCGGCGGCGGGTTCACGAGCCGCCTGATGAAGAACATCCGCTCGAACGAGGGCCTCGCGTACAGCGTGGGCTCGCGCTTCTCCGCGGGCACGTACTACCCCGGCCAGTTCAACGGCGCGTTCGAGTCGAAGAACGCGACGGTGGCGCTTGCCATCAAGCTGATGCGCGACGAGTTCAAGCGCATGCAGGACGAGCCGGTGACGGCCGAGGAGCTCGAGGTCGCCAAGAAGGGCTTCGTCGAGGCGTTCCCGGGCCAGTTCTCGAGCAAGGACGCCACGCTCGGGCTGTTCGTGGCCGACGAGTGGACCGGCCGCGACCCCGAGTTCTGGCAGCGCTACCGCGACAACATCCAGAAGGTGTCGGCGGCCGACGTGCAGCGCGTGGCCAAGAAGTACCTGAACTTCGAGGACATGGCCGTGATGGTGGTGGGCAAGTGGGACGAGATCGCCCCCGGCGACCAGAACGGCCGCGCCAAGATGGCCGAGTTCTTCGGCGGCAAGGCGATGGAACTGCCGCTGCGCGACCCGATGACCATGAAACCGATGGACACGCCGCAGGCGACGGACGTGAAATAGGTCCCGTTCCTCCCGGACCATTTTCCGCGCCGGACCATTTTCCGCGCCCCGTGGCAACCGCCGCGGGGCGCGGTGCCTTCGGGCGGGGCGCGGTGCCTTCGGGCGGGGCGCGGGTGCGCCTATCCTTCCCGATCCGATGCCCTCCGCAGCGACTGCCGCCCCTGCCCCAGCCGCCCGCCTCCGGGCGCCGGCGGACCCCGCGCTCGCGCCGATCGCGCGCAAGGTCGAGGCCGGCGAGCGCCTGACCGCCGCCGACGGTGCCGCGCTCTTCGCCACGCGCGACATCCACGCCGTGCTGCGGCTGGCCGACCTGTTGCGCCGGCGCCTGCACGGCGACCAGGCGTTCTTCAACATCAACCGGCACCTGAACTACTCGAACGTCTGCGCGCTCAGCTGCAAGTTCTGCGCCTTCCACCGCAAGAAGGGCCAGGAAGGCGCGTACGAGCACTCGATGGACGACATCCGCGCCGAGGCGCGCAAGGCGCGCGACAGCGGCGCCACCGAGATGCACGTGGTGGGCGGCCTGCACCCGTGGCTCCCGTTCAGCCACTACACCGACATGCTGCGCGCCATCCGCGCAGAGGCGCCGCAGCTCCACATCAAGGCGTTCACGGCGGTGGAGATCGTGCACCTGCAGCGCATCTCCAAGCGCGGCGGCGACGGCTACGAGGGCGTCAAGGCCGTGCTGCGCGACCTCATGGACGCGGGACTCGGCAGCCTGCCCGGGGGCGGGGCCGAGGTGTTCGACGACCGCGTCCACGACGAGGCGTTCAAGGGCAAGATCCGCAGCGACCAGTGGCTCGACGTGCACCGCGCGGCGCACGAGCTGGGGCTCAACTCGAACGCCACCATGCTGTACGGCCACATCGAGGAGCGCAGCGAGCGCCTGCACCACATGGAGCTGCTGCGCAAGCAGCAGGACCACACGCTCGCCGACTGGGCGCGCGCGCAGGGCATCCCGGTGGCGGACGATGGCGCCGTGGTGCTGACCGGCCCGGCCGCGCGCTACCCACACGAGCGCCTGCCGATGCCGGGCTCGCGAGGGCTGACGACCGGCTACTTCCAGACGATCATTCCCCTGCCCTTCTTTCCGAACGCAAGCGAGCTCGAGCACCTGCCGGGACCGACGGGCCTCGAGAACCTGCGCACGCTCGCCGTGGCGCGGCTGATGCTCGACAACTTCCCCCACGTGAAGGCGTTCTGGATCATGCAGACGCTGCCGATGGCGCAGCTCGAGCTGCAGGCCGGTGCCGATGACATCGACGGCACGGTGGTCTGGTACGACATCACCAAGGCCGTCGGCGAGGGCAACCACCAGGAGACGAGCGTCGCCGACCTGAAGCGCGCCATCCGCGAGGCGGGGTTCGTGCCGGTCGAGCGCGACACGCTGTACAGGCGCGTGGAGCGCGACGGGGCGAGCTGGCGGGTGGGGTGACCCCAATAACCCGCAAATCCATGCGCTTCCCGGTTCCCTTCGGGCCTGCCGTGGCGTACCAGTTACCGTGACGACGACGATGCTCCGCACCGCCGCCACGGGTTTCCTTGCCCTGTGCCTGCCGGCCGTGGCCCATGCGGCTGCGCAGCCGGGCGATGTGCTGGGCTTCGGCAAGCAGGGCTACGCCACCGCCGACCTCAGGGGGCCGTGGGTGCGCGTCGCCTGCGGCGCGACCAGCAGCATGGCGATCGATGCCGCCGGCACGCTCCGCTGCTGGGGTTCGAACGCCCTGCAGCAGGGCGCGGTTCCCGCAGATCTCGGCCCCGTGGCCGACGCGCGAGCCGGTACGGGCCACGTCGCCGCGCTGCGCACGGACGGAGGTGTTCGCTGCTGGGGCACCAACACCGACGGCCAGTGCAACGTCCCCGCGGACCTGGGCACCGCGGCGGAAGTCGCATGCGGAGCCAACCATGTCCTCGCGCGCACCGTGGCCGGTGCCGTGCGCGGCTGGGGCCGCAACGTGCATGGACAGGTGACCGTGCCCACCGACCTCGGCGCGGTGACGCAGCTTGCCGCGGGCTACGACCACTCGCTCGCGCTGCGCGCCGACGGAACGGTGCGCTGCTGGGGACTCAACACGGCCGCGCAGTGCAACGTGCCCGCAGGCATGGGTGCCGCGGCAACGATTGCCGCGGGCGGGGACCACAGCGTGGCAGTGCTCGCCAGCGGCACCGTCCGGTGCTGGGGGAAGAACACCGCGGGCCAGTGCAGCGTGCCGTCCGGCATGGGGCCGGTCACGCAGGCGACCGCCGGTGCCGAGCACACCGCGGTGCGGCTTGCCGATGGCACGGTCCGTGCGTGGGGCGCATCGCTGCAGGGCCAGCTTGCCGTGCCCGCGGGCCTGGCGAACGTTGCCGGCGTGCAGGCGGGCGCCAACCACACGGTCGCGCTCCTCTCCAACGGCACGGTGCGCGCGTGGGGCAATTCCGACGCCAGCCAGTGCGGCACGCCGTTCGGTGCCCCTGCCGCGGTGCGCGTGAGCGCGGGGCAGGACCACACCGTGAGCGTCGATGCCGCGGGCGCGCTGCGCTGCTGGGGCTCGAACCGCTTCGGCCAGTGCGACGTGCCGGCGGACCTCGGCGCGGTGACGCAGGCCTCCGCAGGCGCGCTGCACACGCTTGCGCTGCGCACCGACGGCCGCGTGCGCGCGTGGGGCTCGAATGCCAGCGGCCAGTCCTCCGTGCCGGCCGACCTTGCGGGCGTGGTGCAGGTCTCGGCAGGCGTCTCGCACTCGGCCGCGCGCACCGCGGCGGGCGCGGTGCGCTGCTGGGGGCTGAACAGCGTGGCCCAGTGCGACGTGCCGGCGACGCTCGGGCCCGCAAGCGACGTCTCCGCAGGCTGGTACCACACCGTGGCACTGCGCACCGACGGCCAGTTCCGTTCCTGGGGCTCCAACACCTATGGCCAGGGCACGGCACCGGTCGGCCTCGGCACCATCGCGTCGATCGTGGCGGGCGGTTCGCACACCATCGCGCTGCTTGCCGACGGCGGCGTCCGCTGCTGGGGGCTGAACACCGACGGCCAGTGCAACGTTCCCGCAAGCATGGGACCGGCCGTGCGCGTGGCCGGCAGCATCGCGCACACCGTGGCCCTGCTCGCCGACGGCTCGGTGCGCGCCTGGGGCCTCAACGACTTCGGGCAGTGCGCCATCCCCGCCGGCAGCGGGCCCGCGAGCGACATCGCCGCGGGCGCCGCGTTCACGGCCATGGTGCTCGTCGGCGCGGCCGCACCCTGCCCCGCCGACCTGAACGCCGACCGCACGGTGAACGGATTCGACCTCGGGCTGCTGCTCGGCGCCTGGGGCACGGACGGAGCGCCCGTGGGCGCCGACATCAACGGCGACGGCACCGTGAACGGATTCGACCTCGGGCTGCTGCTCGGCGCCTGGGGCGCATGCCCCTGAGCGCTAGCGCCCGCGCAGCGCCCAGCCGAGCTCCGGCATCCTGAGGAGCCGCGCGGCGGCCACGTAGGTCACCGCGCCGACGCCCGCGAAGACCAGCGACGCGCCCACGCTCCAGAGCCAGGTGTCCTCGCCGCGGAAGGCGATCGTCACCGGCCACGTGACCGCGGCCATCGCCGCGCTGGCGGCCACGGTGCGCGCGAACGCCGCGCGCGTCTCGCGGTCGATGATGGGGACGTCGGTGCCGGCAAGGGCGCCCATGCGCCGGTGCATCAGGCGCGTCATGATGGCGATCTGGATCACCGCGCACACCGCGGTCGAGAGCGCGAGGCCGCCGACGCGGAGCGGCGTCCAGATGAGCGTGAGGTTCAGCGCAAGGTTGAGGAGCACCATCCATGCACTGACCTTCACGGGGGTGATGGTGTCCCCGAGCGCGTAGAAGGCGCGCGTGGCGAGCTGCTGCATCGAGTACGCCCAGATGGCGGGTGCGTACATGGCCAGCACGAAGCCGACCTCGCGCACCGCCTCGCGGTCGAACCGCCCGCCCTGGAAGATGGCCGCGGCCAGCGGCTCGCGCACCAGCACCAGCCCGATGCTCGCGGGGAACCCGATGAAGAAGCTCAGGCGCAGCCCGCGCCGCAGCGTGTCGACGAACCGCGCGGGGTCGTTGGACTCGCGCGCAAGCGCCGGGAAGATGGCCGTTGCGATGGCCACGCCGAACACGCCCAGCGGGAACTCGTAGAGCCGCTGGCCGTAGCTCAGGAACGTCATGCTGCCCTCGGCGAGCGGGTATTCGATGCCGAGGATCGTCGGGCCCACCATCGACCGCCAGCTGGCCACCAGCCCGTCGATGAACGTGTTCACCTGGAAGATGCCCAGGCCCAGGAGCATCGGCAGCGCCTTCAGCACCACCTCGCGCACGTGCGTTCCGTTGCCCTGGACGCGCAGGTGCGCGCGGACGCGGTGCGCGCGCAGCGCCCAGAGGTTCCACGCGAGCTGCAGGAGCCCGGCAGCGATCACGCTCCACGCGACCCACTCGACCGCCGCCCGCTCGGGCAGCGCATCGCCGAGGCCGAGGCGCGGCCACCACGCGCTGCCCTTCATCGCCGCCGCCATGATGCACAGGTTCAGGATGATGGGGCTTGCCGCGCCCGGGCCGAAGCGGCCGTGCGTCTGCAGCATGGCGCCGAGGAAGGCCACCAGGCACACGAGCGGCATGTACGGCAGCATGATCATCAGGAGCCGCAGGCCGAGTGCCGCCGGCGGGTCGCCCTGCAGGATGGCGAAGAGCGCCACCTCGCCCACGATGGTGAGGCCAGCCAGCACGATGCCGAGGAGCGCGAGCATCACGCCCGCGAACGCGCGCGCCGCATTCGGGTCGTCGCGGTCGAGCCTGGCGTACACCGGCAGGAACGATGCCGTGAGGGCGCCCTCGCCGAAGAGGCGGCGGAAGAGGTTCGGCACCTGGAACGCGAAGTTGAACGCGTCGAGCGTCGGCCCGGCGCCGAATGCGCGCGCCAGCAGCGCGTCGCGGCCGAGCCCGGTCACGCGGCTCACGAGGGTGAGCACGGTGAAGGTGCGGGCGTGGCGCTCGAATCCTCGTCCCATGGGGCGTCCGTGCGCGCGCGGGCGGGCGCGGTTACCTTGTATCGGACAGATGACGCGCGTGCCCGCATTCATGGCCCTGCTTGCGCTGCTCGCCGCCTGCTCGAGCGACCCCGAGACGGTGCTGCAGTCCGACCTGCCGCAGGTGCCAGGCATGGCACCGCGCGACACAGTGGACCTCAGGCAGGAGGCCGGGCGCGTCGTGGCGGGCCAGTTCGCCTACACGGGCGCCATCCCGGCGCTTGCCGTGCGCGTGTCCGAGACCATGGCGCGCTTCGAGGGGATGGGCTGGAAGCTCGAGTCGCAGACCCTGACGGGATCCACCGCGGTGCTGGTCTACGGCAAGGACGACCGCACGGCCACGGTGCAGATCATCCGCAACGGGCTGCAGCCGCTGATGTCGACCGCGGTGACCACGGTCGAGCGGAAGGGCGCGGCTCCCGAGGCACCCGCCGCGCCAGCGGCCGACGCGCCGGCACCTGCGGCAACCGTCATCGGCTGAGCGACTCGAGCACTTCCTCGGCCGCCATGCGCCCGCTGCGCACCGCGCCGTCGATCGATCCGTCGGTGACGTGGTCGCCGGCCACGAAGAGGCCATCGTCGAGCTGCGTGCTCGGGCGCGCATGCAGGTCCTGCGTGTGCTGGCGGGGCAGCGCCCGCAGGATGCGGTCGGTGCGCAGGAGGCGCCAGCCGCGCATCGCTCCCGTCCCGAACCAGCGCTCCATCTGCGTGACGGTGCGTGCCATGATGCCGGCCATGCCGTCCGCCGACCAGTCGACGTCAACGAGGTTGAGCGCCACCAGTGCCTGGCCGGCGGGCGCGTACTCCTGCGAGACGCTCGAGAGGCATGCCGCGTGGTTGACCGGGCCGTCGCCGGTGCCGTCGAGGAAGAGCATCGGCCGACGCAGCGGCGCGGGAAGCTGGCCGATCGGGCACGCCCAGTGCATGGTGGCCGTCGCGCACCACGGTCGCAGCGGCACGCGCGCGTCGAGGGCGTGCGCGGCGGTCATGTCGCAGGCAAGGACCACCGCGTCGAAGGGCTCGTCGGTGCCCGGCGCGGTGCGCACGAGGTGCACCCCGCCGCGGCGGACCACGGCCGACACAGGCGTGCGCAGGCGGATGCGCGAGGCCGGGAGCGCAGCCGCGACCTGCGCGGGGATCTCGCCCATGCCGCGCGCGGGCACCACCGTATCGCCGCGGGCAAACGCGGAGAACACGAACCGGAACTGGCTCTCGTCGGTGGCGAGGGTGCGGTCGAGGAACACTCCGCCGAAGAAGCTGCGCACGAAGCCGTCGACCGTGCCCTGCCCGACGTCGAGGCGGCGGAACAGGTCGAGCGTGCTGCCCGAGGGCGCGCCGGGCTCGACCACCGGTCGCCGGATGGCATCGAGCGCCATCGGCGCGAGGCGCGCGAGGTCGAGCGATGTCGCGGGGCGCGAGGCCGCGGCCCGCAGCGACGCGACGGGGTGCCGCACCGGATGGAGCACCTTCGCGAAGCCGCGGCCGTCGAACACCTCGGCACCCGCGGTGAACCTTCGGAAGTCGAGCGCGCGGTCGCTAAGGAGCTCGCCCGCCGCCCGGTACGCGGTCAGGTAGACCTGGAATCCGCGGTCGAGCCGGAACCCGTCCACCACGTCGGTGCGCACGCGGCCGCCCACGCCGTCGGAGGCCTCCAGCAGCGTCCAGTCATGGCCGGCCGCCTGCAGGAAGTGCGCGCACGAGAGCCCCGCGAGGCCCGCTCCGATGATCGCCGTCCGTGCCATCGCGTCAATGGTATTCGGGGCGCGTTCACGCGGGCGGCGCATCGAGGCGCACGAAACCGCCGCCGCACTCGGGACAGCCGCCGATGCGCATGCCCGACGAGGTGGCGCGAAGGTCGAAACCGCATCCGGTGCATGAGTCGCCCGTGCGGTCGACGAGGCGCGCGATGCGCGACCGGCACCGATGCAGCGCCCACGCGCCGAGCAGCGCGAGCAGGGAGAGGTCCACGAGGATCCTGCCGTCGGCGGGGAGCGTCCGGTACCACGTGTCCGCGCGCATCACCGCGTCGACGCGCAGGCGCAGGGACGTGACCACCGCGATGGAGGCTGTGCTCAGGAAGACAAGCGTGGCCACCGAGACCAGGATGGGCAGGAGGCAGGCGCGCAGTTCCGCGGTCCCGTCGAGCGGCGCGATGGGCGCCCAGTCCGCGGGGTCGCGCGGCCGGCCGCAGGCAGGGCATGCCGCGCCGCCGTCACCGGATGCGCCGCAGCCGAGGCACGGCCGCTCCGCCTCCGCACGGCGCAGCCGCGAGCGGACGCCTGCTTCCCAGAGGGCATGCACCGCGACGCCGGCGCCGAGCAGCGCACCGATGAAACCGTACTGCACGGGCTGCGGACCCTTGCGCACGAACCAGGAGTCGATCAGCACGGCGACGGGCGCGCCGGCCGCCGCACCGAGGACCGCCGCCGTCATCAGGTGCAGCCAGTTGAGCGGCTTCGCCAGCAGGAGGTCGGATGCCGCACGGCGCCGCGCAAGGAGGAGCCGCGCGGGCGCGCCGCCGACGGGCGAGAGCGCGGCGTGGAGCGCCAGCGCCACCACGATGCCGGTGGCATCGGCAAGCCAGTCGTCGAGGTCGCAGGAGCGCCGCAGCACGGGAATCGCCTGCGTCCATTCGTCGACTGCGCCGAGCGCGAGCATCAGCGCAGCCACGCCCCAACGCGGGATCCGCGGGAACGCCAGCAGGCACAGCGCCGTCAGCGACCCGAAGCCCGCGGCATGCGCCAGCTTGTCGATCGGCGCATCCGCGGGCGCCACGCGCAGCTTTGGCCAGTGCGTGGCGACCAGAAGGCCCGCGAGCGCAAGCCAGAACGCGCGACGGCGTGAAGAGGCCGCGAGCGCGACCGGCGTGCCGGCGGGTGCGGCAGGCGGTGGGGTCACAGGCTGAGGCCGCCGGAGCGGAGCGACCGGCCGGTGCGCGTGGCACGCCGAACCGTGCGCGCGGGAGCCCGCGGCGCACGACCCGCGGCGGGCCGCTTCGAGGACTTCGCGGCAGCGCGAGCGGCAGCGCCGCGCGCGGCGGCGGCGCGTGCGGCGGCGGCGCGCGCCGGTCGGCCAACCTTCTTGGCCTTGGGGCGTGCCGCGGATGCAGCCGCCTTCGCGCGCGCATGCGACTTGGGCGACGCGGCTCCCTTGGCGGGCGCGGCGCGGCGCGGCTTCGGGGCGGACTTCGCCGCCGCCTTGGCCGGGGACTTCGGGCGCTTCGGCGACTTCGCGGCCCGCGGACGACGCGGCGCGGCCGGTTCCATGCCCTCGAACTCGCCGTGCGGCAGTCCCCAGCGCTCGATGAGGCCGAGCGCGAGTCGGCGGTAGTCGTCCGCGCCCGGGCACTGCGGCGCGTAGTCGAAGATCGTCTTGCCGAAGGACGGTGCCTCGGCGAGCTTGATGTTGCGGCGCACCGCGGGGTCGAGCACGGCCGCACCGGACCACGGCACGTCGACGCCGCGGAACTGCTCGAGCTGCGACTCGATCTCGCCGATCACCGCGCGCGCATGGCTCGACGAGCCGTCATGCATGCAGAGGAGGATGCCGCTGACGCGGATGGATGGGTTCAGGCCCTGCGAGACCAGGTGCACGGTCTGCAGCAGCTTCTCCAGCCCGCGCAGGGGCAGGTAGTGCGCCTGCATCGGAACGAACACCTCGTCGGCGACGGTCAGCGCGTTCACGCTCAGCACGCCGAGGCTCGGCGGGCAGTCGAGGAGGACCACGTCATAGTCGCCCCAGGCCTCGCGCAGCTTGTCGCGGAGCACGGTCTGCATGCCCTCGAGCTGCGCCAGCTCGCCCTCGACGAGTGCCAGCTCCGTGACGGCGGGGACGAAGTCAAGGCCCGGGCGCGCGCGCTGCACGCAGTCCTGCACGCGGCACTCGGGGTCGAGCAGCAGGTCGCGCACGGTGCGCTGCTCGGGCGCGCACTCCACCCCGAAGTGGAGCGAGAGGTTTGACTGCGGGTCGAGGTCGACGAGGAGCACGCGCTGGCCGTAGCGCGCGAACGCCGCGCCGAGGTTGACGGTGCTCGTGGTCTTGCCGACGCCGCCCTTCTGGTTGAGGAGCGCGACGGTCCGCGGCTTGCGCGGCGGTTCGGCGGCGGCACCGGCACCGCCGAGCGGCGACACCTCCGGTGCCTGCGTTCCGTGCGTCTCCGGGGGCTCCTCCATCCGGTTGAGTATAGGTGCGGGGCGCGCGGCTCCCGCGCGACGCGGTCAGCGCTCCAGCTCGTCCCACGCGGCGAGGTCGACCAGGATCGGCGCGGCGCGTCCGAGCCACGGCGGCCGCGCAAGTCCCGCGCTCTGCGTGCCGCCGGCACCGGGAGCCGTGCGCTCAACCGAGAGCAGGAGCGGGCGCGCGCCAGGCATCGACGAGGGAAGCCACGCCTCCGGCAGCTCGATGCGCGCGCGCCATCGGTCGCCCCACGCCATGAAGCCGGCGGAGACGCCGTCGTCGGACCCAGCGACCATCTCGAGCGACCCGTCGGCGGCCACCGCGAAGCACTGCGCGGGCGACGCGGGATCGCCGATCCGCACCGTGACGCGGTCGGCAGCGAGGCCACCGGCGCCCGCGGGGCGGAACGCCTCGATGAAGAGCTCCCACGTGCCCTGCCGCAGCCGCAGCGAGGCCTGCGTGCGCCACGCCTCCGGCGGCGGTCCGATGGAGCCCGCCTGGGCGTCCGCGAGCGAGAGCGGCGGCACGAACGTCCCGAACGCCAGTCCCGGCGGACGCACCGGGTACTCGCGCGCGCCCACCCCCAGCCGCAGGCGGGCCGCGCCGTCGGCGAGTTCCAGCGCCTCGGTGCGGAGGCGGTCGATGGCGATGGCCTCCGTCCCCGGCGCGAGCGCGGGCCGGTCGATCCAGGTCCGGGTGACGCGTCGCGGCCTGGCGACGACCGATGCCGTCTCGGACTGGCCCGCGGAGCCGATCCACTCGGCCTTCAGCACGCGCTCGCCGCCGAGCGGGTTGGCAACGGCGAGCAGCACGCGGTCGGCGACGTCCTCCTCGATCCACGCGGTGCAGGTCCAGCGGTTGCGAAGCCACGTGAGCGCCGCCTGCGCGGCATCGGCATCGGAGCGGTCCACGTCCACGAGGATGGAGAGGAGCGCACGGAGCTCGCCGGGCCGTGCCACCCATGCGGCGACCTGCTTGCCATGGTCGAGGTCCTCGACGCACGCGGTGAGCAGCTCGACCAGCTCGGCGTGGATGCCCTTGCTGGTGCCGCGCACGCGCTCGAGGCCCGCGAGCCACAGGTTCTCCACGTGCCGGGCCCACAGGCGATCTGCGGCATCTCCGCGCGGGTCGCCGACGCGCGCGCCCTGGCGCTCCGCCACCAGCGTCCAGCGCCAGTGCTCCACGGAGGATGCTGGGTCGGGGCGGTCGTCGGCGACGGTCGACGGGATGGACAGGACGGGCGCATCGCTTCGGACGCGGCGCGGCACGGGCAGCCAGCGCGCCGTGACCGGCAGGCCGCCGACCTCGATGGCACCCTCGCCCGACGCGGGCAGCTCGACCATCGCGAACACCTCGCCCACGGATTCCGGCTCCGGCGAGGCGGGCATCTCCGGGAGCGGCACCGCGTCGACCTGCTCGGGCGCGCGCGTCCACGAGCGCACGCCGTCGTCGGCGCGAGCACCCACCCAGATGAGCGGCGCGGACGAGCGGAGGTCGCCGATGCGCACCGGGATGCGCGCCGGCCACGGCTCGCCCGCGGTGCGCTCGAGCGGGATGGCGGCGATGCCGCCGGGCACGCACGGCACCGCGTCGAGCCGCGGGCGGAGGTCGGCATGGAGCCGCGTCGCGCAGGCGAGCGCGCAGGCGACGGCGATCTTCGCGATGCGGGCGTTCACCGAGCTCAGGGCGCCTTGCGTGCGCGACGCATGAGTTCGTCGATGCGGTCGCCGAAGCCGGGGCGCGAGGCCCGCGTGTCCGTGGAAGGCGCGGCCGCGTCGGCGGGGGCGGGGCGCGGCGCGGTGGCCTCGGGCCGCGGCTCGCTGCCGGGCGCGGGACCGTCCTCGTGGACGGCGCGGAAGCGGCCGTCGTTGGTGTCCTCGATGCGCGCGGCGCCGGGCTTGCCCGCGCGCCCGTCGACCGGGGCCCCGTCGAGGCGCCGGACGCCGTGCACCGACGCGAGCGGCGTGCCGCCAGCGCTCGGCGCGCTGTCGTCGCGCACCAGGCTCACGTCGCGGACGCCGGTGCTGCGGATCACCGCGAAGTTCGGTCGGCCGATGTAGAAGACCGTGGACGGCGGGATCACCACGCGCAGGTTCCCGCGGCGCGGATCGCGCGCGTAGTTGGACTGGCTGAACACCGCGTACAGCGCGCCGTTGGACCGCATCAGGAGGTCGTCGCGGCCGGGCACGGCGTAGACGCGCTCGAACCCATGCGGCGACAGGTCGACCGGCATCGCGCGGAGCGAGGTGGAGAGCGAGTGTCGGTCCGCCACGGCGGCGTCCACCTGCGTGGGGGTGGCGGACTCGCGCGCCGCCGGCAGCGGCTTGCGCAGCGTGGGCTCGCCCGATGGCACGGGGTCCTGTGCCACCGCTGCCGCTGCGAGGGCGGCGGCCGCAACGGCCGTCAGGAAACTGGCTTCAGCTCGACGCATTGCTCCCACCATATCGGCTGCCGGAGGCCGGCGGTGCGACGGAAGTGGTCGCGGCCGGGAGAAATCGCGGCCCGGCGTCCGTGTCCACGAGCAGCCCATGAAGCGGGTCCACATCGCGCACCGTGCCTTCCACTGCGCCGTCGGGCGTCAGGAATCGCACGCGATTGCCGCACATCCGGTCGAGGCCGCGGTAGGTCCGATAGATGTCATCGTCCGTGGCCTCGAGCGTCGCATCGTGCGCGGCCACCAGCGCAGTCAGCACGTCGAGCCGGTCGCACGCTGCCCCGAGCAGCGCCAGGCTGGTGGCGTGCTGGGCGAGTTCTGCGGGGAACGACCGCTGCAGGACGTTCACCCCGATGCCCACGAGCGCACGGCCCTCGGAGCGCTCCACGAGCACTCCGGCGAGCTTGCGACCGCCGGCGACCACGTCGTTCGGCCACTTGATGCCCGGCGCGTCGCCGGCGAAGGTGCGCGCGGCCGTGGCGGCGGCCACGGCGGAACGCATGGCGAGCGACTCGGGCGACCGATCGCCCACGACGAAGGTGACCGCGATGCCCTCGTGCGCGGTGTCGGCCCAGGCTCGGCCCAGCCGGCCTCGTCCGGCGGTCTGGCGGAATGCGATCACCGCGGTGCCGTCGGAAGCGCCAGAGGCACGCGCGTGGTCCTGCGTGCTCGCAGTCTCGCGCAGAAGCTGGACGCGGCGGACGTGCCGGCACGCGGATGCCGCGGCCTCGAGCACGTCGGGCCAGTCCTCGATCGGTCGCTGCGGGTGCATCCGGTCGCTCATGCCGCGTCGATGTCGAGGCCCACGTCGAGGCACGGCGCCGAGTGGGTGAGCGCCCCCACCGAGATGCGCTCCACGCCGGTGGCCGCGACGGCGGCGATCGTGGCGAGGCTGACGCCCCCCGAGGCCTCGAGGAGGATCGGTCCGCCGGCCGTGTCGCGCATGCGCACGGCATCGGCGAGCATGGACGGCGGCATGTTGTCGAGGAGTGCCATGTCGACGGTGCCGCGCGGGAGGTCGAGGATCGCCTGCAGCTGGTCGAGCGAGTCGCACTCCACCTCAACGAACCGAAGCGGGTGTGTGGCGCGGGCGCTTTCCGCGGCCTTCGCCACGGCAGCGGCCATCTCGCGCGGCGCGAGCCCCGCGACGTGGTTGTCCTTCACCAGCATGGCGTCGAACAGGCCGATGCGATGGTTCGTGCCGCCGCCGCAGCGCACGGCCCACTTCTCGAGCATGCGGAGTCCGGGCGTTGTCTTGCGCGTGTCGCAGACCTGCGCGCGGGTTCCATGGACGGCCTGCGCGTAGCGGGCGGTGAGCGTCGCGATGCCGGAGAGCCTGCCGACGAAGTTGAGGAGCGTGCGCTCGGCCGCGAGCACGCCGCGGAACGGGCCCTCCACCGAGAGCATGGTGCCGCCGGCCGCGACGCGTTCCCCGTCCCGGACGTGCGCGGACATGCGGGCGCCCGGCGCCGACTGGCGGAGCACCTCGGCGGCCACGGCCAGGCCGCAGGCGATCCCCTCCTCGCGCGCGCGCACCACCGCGGCGACCTGGCGCTCGGGGGCGATCATCGCGGTTGCGGTCACGTCGCTGGCCTCGCCGAGGTCCTCGGCGAGCGCGCGTTCCACCAGCTGCTCGAGCTGGCGCCCGGGGAGGAGCGCCGCGAGCAGCGCCTCGGGCGTCAGCGCGGCCAGGTCCTCGGGAGGCGGGAGCGCGGAAGGCATCGCGAGGATGGTATAGAAACCGCCCCATGCCGAGCATCTTCACGCGCATCATCGCAGGCGAGATCCCGTGCCACCGCGTGTACGAGGACGAGCACGTCATCGCGTTCCTTGACATCGGCCCGCTTTCGCGGGGACACGTGCTCGTGGTTCCAAAGGAGGAGCGCGAGCGGCTGCACGAGCTGAGCGAGGAGTCCGCCGCGGCGCTCGGCAGCGCGCTGCGGCGGGTGGCCGCGGCGCTGGTGCGGGCGACCGGGTGCGCGGACTACAACGTCCTGCAGAACAACGGCGCGGCCGCGCACCAGGCGGTGATGCACGTGCACTTCCACGTCATCCCCAGGCACGCCGACGGCACGGGCCTCGGCATCCGCTGGGAGCCACGCACGCTTCAGGCCGACGCGGCCGGGCTCGCGCAGTCGATCGCACGGGAGATGCCGGCGCCCTGATGCCGCGGCCTCACGGCCTGATGCCGCGGCCTCACGGCCTGATGCCGCGGCATCACGGCCAGATGCCGCGCACCTCGTACACGCGCGCGATCTGCTCGAGCGCGGCGCACGCGGCCGCGGTTCGCAGGTCGCATTCATAGCGGTGCCGCGCGAGCTTCACGCGTCGCGACGCGGCGACCATCGCCTCGGCGAGCGACTCGCGCACCTGCGTGGCGGTCCACTGCGTGGCCGAGCGGTTCTGGAGCCACTCGAAGTAGCTGACCGTGACGCCGCCGGCGTTGCAGAGGATGCCCGGGAGCACCTCGATGCCGCGCTGCAGGAAGACCGCGTCCGCATCGGGCGTCACCGGCGCGCTGCCCACCTCCGCCACGGCACGCGCACCCACCTCGGCCGCGACCGACGCGGTCACCATCTGCTCGAGCGCCGCCGGAACCAGCAGGTCGCAGGGCTGCCGCCAGAAGTCACCGGCGGTCACGCACTCGCCGTGGCGGAAATCCTCCACGGAATCGTTGGCGTCGAGGTGGTCGACGAGGTCGTCGGGGTCGATGCCGCGCGGGTT
>Ga0172367_10001423_pt1 | contig 34871 bp, 34 predicted proteins | sample Lak10m_FD_114542 | JGI IMG/M metagenome (GOLD analysis project Ga0172367, IMG submission 114542) | Freshwater microbial communities from Kabuno Bay, South-Kivu, Congo - kab_022012_10m | ecosystem: Environmental > Aquatic > Freshwater > Lake | place: Democratic Republic of the Congo: South-Kivu... | reverse complement strand
TTTTGCTTTTTTAGTAGATTTAAAGTGGCGAGATTGCTTGCCAGCTGACTTTGATGCAGCACTTCTGCTCACCGGATATACATTCATCAACCGCCTGTCAGCTGAGTTGCTTTCTACCTGCAATGCACGCACACCTAACCGCGTCCATTCTTCCATCGTTTTTCTCACTGATAGCTGAGCTTCCTGCCAAGCGAATCCTGCGGGCAACTGCACTTCGATCATCGTCGGCTCACCCACGCGCCATCCCACCTGAGACAAATACTTCGCTGCCGAGGCAAACGCATCTGGCATGGAATCAGCTACATCGATCTTGCCATCCTGATCGCCATCAACGGCATACAACATAAAAGTGGTTGGCATGAATTGCATGTGCCCGAACGCTCCTGCCCAGGAACCGCGAAACTCGGCAGCATCCACATAGCCAGCGTCTATCATACGCATGGCATCCAATAATTGGCTGCGAAAAAAAGCCGCCCGCCTGCCATCGTAAGCCAGCGTCGCAAGCGCGGATAGCGTATCGACATTGCCTTTGTTAGCTCCATAGTGGGTCTCCATTCCCCAGAATGCCAGCAATAGCGTTTTAGGCACCCCATACTGAACCTCCAACTGGCTCAGCAATGTTTGGTATTCAGCCGATAGCGCGCGCCCCTTCAGAATCTTGGCTGCATCCACACGCTGATAGTAATAGCTTAAAAATGGACTGATAAACTCCGGTTGTGAGTGATCTAATTTAATGACATCTGGAATAAGCTGCACCTGCCCGATGACAGTGTTGACTGTTTGATCTGATATGCCCGACGCTCTGGCATCCGCGCTGACCCCATCAAGCCAAACCGGGAATGGCTCCTGCGCAATAGCCAAGTTTGAATACTGTGCAATAGAGAGCAGTAAGAGAAAAAATAGATATTGAGTACTTAACTTCATTTATTTCGCGTCGTTATTCAACAATAATGATGCATAGCCAGTTTGATAATCCGGGTATTTCAATTTAAAGCCCGTTGCAAGCATTCTGCTATTGCTTAACCGTTTACCCCCCTGCACCGACGGCATGGCGGCCGAGGCTTTTACCCCAATTTCCGCAGCGATCCAATGAAGCACTTCATGCTGAGCAGCAGGCTTGGAGTCTGTCACAATGTAGCAAGACTGAAGCCTCACCCCTGCCATCACCTGTTTTACCAAATACACAATGAAGGCTGCAGCATCATCACGATGGATTCGATTACTCCAGCTATTCTGGTCAGGCCAACTCACTGGCTGCTGTGCCAGATTGATCATACGCAGCCTACCTGGACCATAGATACCGGACAGACGCAATGCCGTACCACCATAATGCAGCGACTGAAGCAGTCGCTCTGCCTCCAGCAAGCGTTCACCGCCAAAATCCGTGGCAATCGCTTCAACGGACTCATCGAGCAATGCTTCTGTCGCTTGGCCGTAAACACGTGTGCTGGAAACAAAGATTACGTGCTTCAAATTCTGATTATGCACCTGAGTTGCCAATACGTTGCGCAAGCCATCTACATAAGCAGATTGATAAGCCTCATCAGTCTGCGCATGAGCAGCAACACAGTAGATAATGATTTCCGGCCAGATATCTTCCAGCGCCGCTAATGTTGCAGGCTGATTAACATCTGCCTGGATCATTTTCATGCCGTCGACCTGCTGCGCAGAACGCCTGGCACCGGTCGTTTCGATGCCCGCTTTCAGCAACTGCCTGGCAACGGTCAAGCCCAAGTCACCGCAGCCAACAATCAGCACTTTACAAGTTGGGCAAATAGTCATGTTTTTGCAAGTGCTTTTCTGCCAGCAATAAGGCAATGATTGTTTTTCCATCACTAATCTCACCATTCTGAATCATAGCCAAACAATCGCTAAAGCTTACATCGAATACTTCCAGTGCTTCATCGTCATCAGGCTGATGTATGCCAGCAGTTAAGCCCGTTGCCAAATAGATATGAATCACCTCATCCGAATATCCAATGCATGGGTGTTGATGCCCCAACTTCACCCAATGAGAAGCGCTATAGCCGGTTTCTTCCAGCAATTCACGCTGACCGGTATGTAGCACATCTTCATCCACATCGATTTTCCCTGCAGGTAATTCGATAAACACCCGATGCAATGCATACCTGAACTGCTTCTCCAGTACGACATTCCCGTTGGGCAATAGCGGCACCACTACCACTGCACCGGGGTGCATCACATACTCACGATGACTCGTGTTGCCGTTAGGCAGCCGGACTAAATCACGTTTGACAGTCAGCATGCCACCAGCAGCGACAGTCTCTGAGTTGATACAGTGTTCGGTTAGATCCATATTCATTTTAGAGCGATGCAACACTGAAGGTGTCACACTGTTTGATGTCACCCGTACTTAAGCCCAGATTGAACCAACGCATACGCTGCTGCGAGGTCCCGTGAGTAAAACTATCAGGCACTGCATAACCCTGTGCCTGTTTTTGTAGTGCATCATCACCGATCGCTGCAGCTGCAGTCATTGCCTCTTCCACATCGCCTGCCTCCAGAATACGGTTGCTGCCGTCTGCATGGTTAGCCCATACTCCTGCATAGCAATCTGCCTGCAACTCAAGCCTGACAGAATATTGATTAGCCTGTGCTTCGGAACTTGCACGTTGCCTTGCCTGCTGCACTTTATCTGAGGTACCCAGCAGATGCTGGATATGGTGACCGACCTCATGCGCAATCACATAAGCTTGCGCAAAATCACCTGGCGCATTAAAACGCGTTTTCATCTCCTGATAAAAACTCAGATCGATATAGACCTTCTGATCACCCGGGCAATAGAACGGCCCCATTGTAGCCTGCCCGGAACCGCATGCGGTTGGCGTTTGACCGGTAAACAAAACCAGCTTGGGCGCAGGATACGTATGCCCCGCGTTTTGGAATACTTCACCCCATGTGTCTTCGGTACTTGCCAGCACTTTCGCGACAAACTTAGCCATCGGATCATCTGCTGGTATAGGCTGGGCTTCTACTGGCGTATTTTGCTGCAAACCCTGCCCGATATTGAGGACAACAGATGGGTCTACACCGAAATACATAGCAACGAGTGCCAGCGCAATTGTACCCAGACCAATCCCCTTGCTGCCGACCGGCAGACCACCGTTTCCACGCCTGTCTTCGACGTTACTGCTTTCACGTTCATTATCTAAGCGCATGTCAGACCTTTCGACGCTAATAAATCTACATTAAATCAAACCTAGCTGAACCAAACCAAATGAAATCGGACCAAATAGAATCAAGTGACGTCAATTGCTATTGAATCGATCAGGCTTAACTTAATCAATTAATACGTCATGTCAATTCAGGAGCTATTTTTGAATAAAAAGTAGAATTAAGCAAATGACTTGAGCTAATCAAACCCAGACACGGGTACGATACGCACTGTATATTATGAGAGGTTAACGATATTGATCACAAAGAGCGCAATCAAGCACTGCAGCAGGCAGGTCTAGACCGCGCTTTTCCACAACACGCGATAGACAAACCCGGGGAACGCAAACACCAGAAATATACAAGCCGTCACCGAATAGAACTCCCAGCCCTGCGACGCGGCTTGACCAAAAGTAGACTTCTCTGCGTACCAGGCTACTGAGCCCATCACAAAATAGAATGTCAGCAACTCCAGCAAACACCATCCAAGGTGCTTACTATCAGTTGGCTGGCCTTTACGTTTTAGCGGGATAAGATAAAACAATCTGTTCGAGAACCATGGCAGGTTGGCTGCAAAAAATGCGAGTCCCAGTAATACAATTTCCACCAATGCCTGATTAGCCATTGTCAGACCTTAGCTTAAGCTTCTTATGACAGCGTAAGCACAGAGGCTCATCAGGCCCTCTGGCATCAAGCCAATCACCAACAGTGCCAGTGCATTGACGCTCAGTACAACACGCATATCAAATGGTGCCTGAATTGGATGACTATCCGGGGGCTCATCAAAATACATGTGCTTGATAACACGCAAGTAATAAAAGGCGCCAATCACAGCCATCAACACAGCAAATACCACCAGCCATAAGAACCCAGCCTGCAAAGCAGCCTGCAATACTGCAAATTTTGCATAGAATCCTAATGTAGGTGGAACACCCGCCATACTGAACATCACGATCAACATCAAAAAGGCATGCCACGGACTGCGTTGGTTTAAACCTTTAAGGTCGGCCAGATTTTCTGCCTCAAAACCCTTGCGGGACAGCAGCAAGATGATGCCAAAACCGGCTAGCGTCATTAACACGTAGCTGGCGATATAGAAGAATGCAGAAACGTAACCATTGATACTGGCGCTCATCAAACCAAACAGCACAAAGCCTACGTGCGAAATGGTCGAGTATGCAAGCATCCGTTTTAAATTAGTTTGCGCAATCGCAGTCACGTTACCAATGATGATAGATAGCACTGCCATGATCATTAGCATTTGCTGCCAATCTACAGCAAGCGTTTCCAAGCCTTGTACCAGAATACGGATGATGAAAGCAAAGGCAGCTAATTTAGGCACTGAGCTAATCAGCATCGTCATGGCAGTAGGAGAACCCTCGTAGACATCAGGTACCCACATCTGAAAAGGTACAGCACCAAGCTTGAATGCCAACCCTGCAACAATGAATACCAGACCCAGAATCATGACAGAATGAAGCCCTGCACCGCCCATCAACGCATTTTTAATATCAGAAATATTCAGACTACCGGTCATACCGTAGATCATGCTCATTCCGTACAGCAGCATGCCCGAAGCTAGCGCACCCAATACGAAATATTTCATGGCAGCTTCCGTTGCACGCGCGTTGTCACGATCGATCGCAACCAATGCGTACAGGCTCAATGACAACAACTCAAGGCCAACATACAGCGTCAGCATGCTTTGGCCAGAAACCATGATCATCATGCCAACCACGGAGAACAGTACCAAGGCATAAAACTCGCCCCGGAACATATTCCGTACCTGAAGATATTGCCTTGAATAGACAAAAATCAGCGATGTTCCCAGATAAATCATCAGCTTAATCACATCCGACATGGTGTCATCAACAAACGCGCCGGTAAATCCGTAACCTACGCTAGGCGTATGGGTCGTGAAAGTTGCATAGGCCGCTGCCAGCAGGGTGAGTTGCGCCAATACATAAATGACAATGCGGTTAGATTGTTTTAAAAACAGGTCTGCTAACAAAATAAGCATCGCCATGCCTAAAATAATCATTTCAGGCAAAGCGGTGATGAGGTCGTAACGTATATTTTCCATGACTTATAAACCTGTATTAACTAGAGTCCTGCGCCTAGTTTACTTTGTGCTAAATGTGAAAGGAGGTGTGTGACCGTGGCATTTGTCATTTCTGTGAGCGGCTGTGGATAAACACCTAAAGCCAGCACCAGCAATGCCAGTATCGCTAAAATCAGGAACTCACGTTTATTAATATCTTTAAGTGCAGCGACGTTCTGGTTTGCCACTTCACCATAAAAAACACGCTTTACCATCCACAAGGTATAAGCCGCGCCGAAGATCAGCGTAAATGAGGCCAGGAATGCGTACCAGAAATTCACCTGAATCGCGCCAAGAATCACCATAAACTCGCCAACAAAACCAGAAGTGCCTGGCAGACCGCTATTAGCCATTGCAAACAGCACTGCAAACGCGGCAAAGGCTGGCATGGTATTGGCAACGCCACCATATGCATCAATCTGGCGACTATGTAGACGGTCATACAGTACGCCGACACACAGGAACATGGCGGCAGAGATAAAGCCATGCGATATCATCTGCACCATTGCACCTTCAAGTCCAAGATTATTGAAAATGAAGAAACCTAAAGTCACAAAACCCATATGTGAAATCGATGAGTAAGCGATCAATTTCTTCATGTCTTTCTGAACTAATGCCACCAATGCAATGTAAACGATTGCAATCAATGAAAGTGTAATCATGAAGCCTGACAGATAATGCGCTGCATCTGGTGCAATCGGCATCGCAAAACGCAGGAAACTGTAACCACCCAGTTTCAATGCAATAGCCGCCAACACAACAGAACCGCCAGTCGGGGCTTCCACGTGTGCATCAGGCAGCCAGGTATGTACTGGCCACATCGGAATTTTGACTGCAAAGGCCGCAAAGAATGCCAGGAAAATAAGCACCTGAACATTCATCGGCATCTGAAATTTGTAGTATTCGACGATTTCAAAGCTACCTGTCTGATGATAGAGATAGATAAACGCTACCAGCATGAGCAATGAACCCAGCAATGTATACAGGAAGAACTTCACCGTTGCATAAACGCGGTTTGGACCACCCCAGATACCAATTACCAGGAACATCGGAATCAGCATCGCTTCCCAGAATACGTAGTACAGTATTGCATCCAATGCGCTGAACACACCGATCATCAAACCGCTCATGATCAGGAAAGAGGCCATATATTGTGCAACGCGTTTCTCAATCACTTCCCAGGCAGCAATCACCACGATCACCGTAGTGAAACTCGTCAGCAATATCAAAGGCACAGCGATGCCATCCGCACCAAGATGGTAATTGATGTTAAAACTCGAAATCCACTGAAAGCCTTCCTGGAACTGAAAGCCGCCATCTGCAAAATTAAAATGAGTATAAAGTGGAATAGTGACCGCAAAGCTGGCAATACTGCCAGCTAATGCCAGCCAGCGTGTTGTATCGGGTTTGCTTTCATTTGCTGTCATGAGCACCAATACGCCTGCCAGAACAGGCAGCCATATAGCGAAACTTAAAATATGCTGGGTAAAATATTCAACCATTTTCTTTTTGTACTTTACTTAAAATTTGTGTACTTAAAATTTGAGCGAATAGAATGAAAGCATGAAAAACACGCCAATAATCATCGCGAACGCGTAGTGGTAGATGAGGCCTGATTGCAGCTTACGTACTACGCCTGATAGTTTTCCAATCAGATTAGCCGTACCGTTAACCAAGGCACCATCGATGATCTTAATATCACCAATATGCCATAGCTTGCTGCCGATAAAGCGCGAACCCGCTGCAAAAACGCGGTCATTGAAGCTATCAAACCCATATTTGTTCTCTAGTATGCGATTGATCATCACAAAACGGCGCTGAATCGCTGCAGGAATATCCGGACGCTTCATGTAGAAGAACCATGCCAGCACTACACCTGACAGAGCCAGTGCAAATGGCAGCGTTATCAAGCCATGTATCGCCATGCCTGCTGGGCTATGGAATATGGTATGCCAATGGTGTGTCAACTCATGCATCGCAGGATGTGCGGCAGCATCTACGAAAATGACTCCTTTAAAGAACTCGCCATACAGCATTGGCTCGATTGCGAGATACCCTACAGCTAAAGATGGCACAGCTAGCAGAATCAGTGGTAATTTAACCACCCAGCCAGGCTCATGCGGATCATCCGTTGGACTTAAGCCATGGTGATGTGCGTGTTCATCATCATGCGCATCGTCATGGTGCACATCATCCGCACTTGCGGCGTTATGTGAGTGATCGTCATGATGGGGTTTACGCCATTTTTCTTTGCCATGGAACACGAGAAAATACATACGGAAACTATAGAACGCTGTAATAAATACACCAGCTAGCACAGCAAAGTAAGCAAAACCACTACCAGTTACCGTAGAAAATTTAGCTGCTTCAATGATACTGTCTTTAGAGTAGAAACCAGAAAGAAATGGTGTACCGATCAGAGCAAGTGAACCGATGAGTGATGTAATCCATGTCACCGGCATATATTTCTTCAGGTTACCCATGTTGCGGATATCCTGATCATGATGCATCCCCATGATCACCGCACCAGCCCCTAGGAACAACAAGGCTTTAAAGAACGCATGGGTCATCAGATGGAATATCGCCACTGAATAAGCAGATGCACCTAAAGCAACCGTCATGTAACCTAATTGTGACAATGTTGAGTATGCCACTACACGCTTGATGTCATTCTGAATGACACCCAGGAATCCCATAAACAGTGCGGTGATACTGCCGATGATCAACACAAATGATAATGCCGTGGATGACAACTCGAACAATGGCGACATACGTGCCACCATAAAGATACCTGCCGTCACCATGGTAGCGGCATGAATCAGCGCTGAAATTGGTGTTGGGCCTTCCATCGAATCTGGCAGCCACACATGCAAAGGCACCTGTGCAGACTTACCCATCGCACCAATGAACAGCAGGATACAGGTCACGGTCATCAACGACCATGAAGCATTACCAATCAGGTTGATTTTGGTGTCAGCCATTTGCGGGGCCACTGAAAACACAGCCGCATAATCCAGACTACCGAAATGGTATAACACCAGGCCAATACCTAACAGAAAACCAAAGTCACCGACACGGTTCACCAGAAAAGCTTTCAGGTTCGCATAGATCGCAGTTGGCCGTGTATACCAGAAACCAATCAACAGGTAAGAAACCAGCCCTACAGCTTCCCAGCCAAAAAATAACTGCATGAAGTTATTACTCATCACCAGCATCAGCATCGAGAAGGTAAACAATGAAATATAACTAAAGAAACGCGCATAACCTTTATCTTCAGCCATATAGCCTATGGTGTAGATATGCACCATCAATGACACAAAGGTCACGACAACCATCATCATTGCGCTTAACCGGTCGATTAAGAAGCCAATTTCAAATGAGAAATTACCACTCTGCAGCCATGAATAAACGGTTTCGTTATACGGTGCGCTTGTCATTGCGTGATTGAGCACATACGCAGACAACGCAAAAGATACCGCCACACCTGTGATGGTGACGATATGCGCCGCAGCACGTGGCAAGAGCTTGCCAAAAATGCCGATGATGATCGCTGCCAATAAGGGCAGTAATGGAATTGCCAGGTAAATTTGCTGCATGGTCATGCTAAATACTTATCCTTAATAATCCAGCCGTTAAATTAATCTAGCCTTTTAATGCATCCAGATCGTCAACATTAATTGTGCGCAAGTTTCTGAATAGCACCACCAGAATCGCCAAACCGATCGCAGATTCAGCAGCTGCAACGGTCAAGATAAAGAACACAAACACCTGACCGGCAATATCATGCAAGTAATGTGAGAAGGCAATAAAATTGAGATTCACTGCCAACAGCATTAACTCAATCGCCATCAATAAAATAATCACGTTCTTGCGGTTAAGAAAAATACCAACCACACTGATTGCGAACAACAATGAACCTAACACCAGGTAGTGCGATAAACCAACCATTATTTAGCCTCCTTAGCGCCAGACTGTTCAGCGTTTTCAGACATTTCAGTCTTTTCGACTTCTGCCTGCATCTGCACGATACGAATACGATCAGCTTTTTTAACCAATACCTGTTTAGCTGGATCCATGGATTTGCTTTCTCTACGTTCACGCAAGGTAAGTGCAATTGCCGCAACGATAGCCACCAGAAGCACTACTGAGGCCAATTCAAACGCCAATAGATAGTCTGTATATAACACACGCCCCAGTTCTGCCGTGTTACTGTATCCGGCCGGATGTGGTGCCGGAGCAGCAACTTTATCTGCGCCGAAATTACGCACACCTACGATCATGACCATTTCAATCGCCATCAAGCCACCTACTGGCAGCGCCACTGGCAGTGCTTTCCAGAAACCTTCGCGCAGTCTGTCCAGGTTGATATCCAGCATCATCACCACAAACAGGAACAACACCATAACTGCACCCACATAGACCAGCACGAGAGCAATCGCCAAAAACTCCGCTTCCAGCAACAGCCAGATACCGGCTGCAGTAAAGAATGCCAGCACCAGATACAAAGCGGCGTAGACAGGATTACGGGTCGTGATGACGCGCAAGCCTGCTATCAGCAAAATGATTGCCAGCGTGTAAAAAACGATATCTTGAAAATGTAAGCCAAAAAATGTCATATTTTTAAATGGTTATCTGTAAAAAGTACTCAAACTGTCAATAAGGCTTAACTATCTAAACTTCTTGTCTTGCGCCCGATCTGCCGCAATCTGCTTCTCATGCTTATCGCCAACAGCCAGCAGCATTTCTTTGGTATAGAGCAAATCTCCACGCTGCTCGCCGTGATAATCGAACACGCGCGTTTCCACGATTGAATCTACAGGGCAGGACTCTTCACACATGCCACAGAAGATGCATTTGGTTAAATCAATATCATAGCGCGTAGTGCGACGCGTATTATCTACACGTTGCTCTGATTCAATCGTGATTGCCATCGCAGGGCACACCGCTTCACATAACTTACAGGCAATACAGCGTTCTTCACCGTTCGGGTAACGACGCAAGGCATGCAGTCCACGGAAACGGTTGGATTGTGGCGTGTTCTCTTCTGGATACTGCACCGTAATTTTTGGTGCAAAAAAGTAACGACCTGTAAGCGCCATACCCTTCAGCAGCTCCCACAGCATCAAACTTCCAAGTGTCTGTTTAATCGATTTAATCATGTTTTAATTCTAAAAGCCTAAATTTTAGATATCCAAAATCTGGATAAACTAGTGGAACAGGTGCGCCCAAGGGGTTTGCATCATGCCGCCTATAAATACAATCCAAACAATGGTAATCGGGATAAACACCTTCCAGCCCAAACGCATAATCTGGTCATAACGATAACGCGGGAAAGTAGCCCTGAACCACAAAAACAGGAACAACAAGAAGCCTACCTTAGCCAGCAGCCACAATAAGCTGTCTGGAATGAATGATACCGGAGATAACCACCCCCCCAGAAACATTAAGGCTGCCAGCGTTGAAACGAGAATCATGTTGGCATATTCGGCCAGGAAGAATACCGCAAATGCCATGCCTGAGTACTCAACGTGAAAACCAGCCACAATCTCAGACTCGCCCTCTGCCACATCGAATGGCGCACGGTTGGTTTCAGCCACCGCAGAGATAAAGTAAACAATAAACAATGGGAATAATGGCAGGAAATACCAATGTAGCAGGCCACCTTCCTGCCCTATCACAATCTTGCCCAGATTCAAGCTGTTTGCACACATCAGCACACCTACCAGCGCAAAACCCATCGCAATCTCATATGAAACAATCTGTGCTGCAGAACGCAAGCTGCCCAAAAACGCATACTTGGAGTTTGATGCCCAACCAGCAATAATCACCCCATACACAGCTACTGATGTCATTGCCAGAATATAAAGCAACCCAGCGTCTATATCGGCAAGCACCATGTTCATATCGAACGGCACTACAGCCCAGGCAGCAAACGCTGGTGCAATGGCTAATACAGGGCCCAATAGGAACAATGCTTTATTAGAGGCCGTTGGTAGAATCACCTCTTTGAACAAGAGTTTAACGCCATCAGCAATCGGTTGTAATAAACCAAAATAGCCTACCCGGTTAGGACCAATACGTACCTGCATGTAACCAATCACTTTGCGCTCAGCCAATGTAAGATAGGCAACCGCACCCATCAGAGGTGCAACGATGGCAACAATCTTAATCAGCGTCCAACCCGTAAGCTCTACTGCTGGCCAGTAACTACCAAATAAATTTGATAACCATTCCATTAGGCACGCACTTCCATATTTGTTGTTTTATTTGCTTGCAACTGTTCAGGTGACAATTTCTCAACCGTAATATCACCCATCAAATCACCGAGTCCGACTGTATCTGGATGCGCTGCAGCAACGCGTACACACCCCATTGCCACATGATTGTCCAGACGTACCGTTAATACAGCACTTCCCTTATCCTGTTTTACCAGCACCTGATCACCATCTGCAACGCCTAATGTTTCCAGCTGTTTGGCACACATACGCGCCATTGGCTTGATGTTGTACTTGGTTTTTTTAAGTGAAGGTGAACGACGAACAATCGGGTCAGACTCATATTGAGGTACTTCACCGATACGCTGCAGGCCGTCATGCTTGATATTGACATGAATCTCAACCAATTCGCGCAAGTTGTTATTCAGACTGCGCCAGACCACGGCTGAAGGTTTATCGCCCTCAAAAATCGCATCTTTCACCTGCTCACTGGATTCATAGTCAAACCCATCCAGACCTAATGTATTTGCAAGCACGCGCAGCACTTTCCAGGCAGGGCGACATTCACCCACTGGTTTTACTGCGGCAGCGAAACTTTGTACACGACCTTCCATACTCATAAAAGTACCGGATGTTTCTGTAAATGGTGCGATTGGCAGCAAGATATCTGCATTTTCCAGTGCTTCAGACTTGTAAGCAGTCAATGCAACGACACACTCAGCCTTCTCCATTGCCACCTTAGCCAAGGCAGCATGCTGGCAATCCAGCTCAGGCTCCACATTCACCAACAGATAAGCTTTGCGTGGCACCTCAAGCATTGCACGTGCATGCATACCGGTGCTTGATGGCATCACACTCATCAGATGCATGCCTGTGCTGTTAGCTGCCGCCGGCAAAATACCGCCTTTAGCTCCAGTAATACCACCGATAGCCTCTGCCATACTGTACATTTCAGTAAAACGCGGATCGCTCAACGCCATGTTGCCCAAGAAGATACCTACTTTTGGCGCGATCAAATCATAATCTTTACCATGGCCAGCCAAACTCTCCGCGATAGCCTGTGTATTTGGACGCACTTTGATATCATCCAATAGCTTGGTCAATGATGGTGGCAGGCAAAGTGATAAACGCTGCAAGCCAGACATTGCTTTCAATATCTGACCAAGCACATTCACCATGTCGTTAGGACGCACAATCACCTTGTGTGCAATTGGCATCAGCGGGTCATTATCCAATGGACTTACAACGGATAACTCCGCGCCATTCGCAACGGCTTTACGGAAACGCTGTGCCAATAATGGATGCTCATTGCGCAGGTTTGAACCGATGACGATAATTCGATCCAGCTCTTCGATTTCATGAATATTACAACCCATCCATGGAGTACCAATGCGCTTGCCATCCAACCTGAAGTCAGTCTGACGCAAACGATAGTCAACGTTCCCACAGCCCAAACCGTTCGCCAGCTTCTTGGCAAGATAGCCCTCTTCCATGGTGCTATTAGGTGAAACCAACACACCTAGCGACTCGCTACCATATTGGTTGGTAATGTCTTTTAGCTGACCTGCTGCAAACTCCAGGGCGGTCTTCCAGTCAGTTTCCACCCATGCGCCGTTGTGCTTAACCATTGGCACTTTAAGACGATCAGGACTATTTAAACCTTCATAAGAGAAACGATCACGATCTGACAACCAGCATTCATTGATGCTCTCTTTTTCACGTGGCAGCACACGCATGACTTTATTGTCTTTTACATGCACCTCAATGTGCGAGCCCAAGCTGTCATGTGGCGCAATACTAGGACGACGAGTCAGTTCCCAGCTACGTGCAGAATATCTGAATGGCTTGCTAGTCAAAGCACCTACCGGACACAGATCAATGATGTTACCAGACAGCTCCGAGTTGACGCTCTTGTCAACGTAAGCAGTGATCTCAGCATGCTCGCCACGACCAACCATACCCAGCTCCTGCATACCACCTACTTCTTTCAGGAAACGTACGCAACGTGTGCATTGAATGCAACGCGTCATATCGGTACTGACTAACGGCCCGATATTCTTGTTGAATACCACACGTTTTTCTTCTGTGTAACGCGAACCATTGGCACCATATGCAACCGCCACATCCTGCAGTTCACATTCACCACCCTGATCACAGATTGGGCAATCCAGAGGATGGTTGATGAGCAGAAACTCCATCACGCTTTGCTGCGCTTCAATTGCTGCTTTAGAGCGCGTAAAAATCTTCATGCCATCAGCTACCGGTGTGGCACAAGCCGGCAGTGGTTTATTGAATTTCTCAACCTGTACCAGACACATACGACAGTTAGCCGCTACAGATAATTTAGGATGGTAGCAAAAACGTGGAATCGGGATGCCAATCTTATCAGCCGCATCAATAATAGTGCTGCCGTGCTCGACTTCTATCGATTTGCCATCTATTTCAATATTCAACATTGTCTATTTTTACCGTTTATTTACCGTCAACCATACTCTTGCCATGCTGAATATAATATTCAAACTCTGGCCTGAAATGTTTTATGAAACTTAATACTGGTGTTGCAGCAGCCTCACCCAATGCACAGATTGTCCGTCCGGCAATGTTGTTGCTGATATCTGTCAGCAAATCCAGATCTTCCATTTTGCCTTGACCTTTAACAATTCGGTCAATCACCCGATAGACCCAACCCGTACCTTCGCGGCATGGTGTACATTGCCCACAGCTCTCTTCATAAAAGAAATAAGCCAGTCTGTGCAAGGTTTTCACCATACAAGTGGTGTCATCCATCACTATCATGGACCCCGCACCAAGGCTGGATCTCGCCTTACTCAAACCATCATAATCCATCGTGGCGCCGAGTATCGCAGATGCCGGCAACACTGCTGTTGATGGCCCCCCCGGAATCACCGCCTTCAACTGACGGCCTTTCCAGATACCGCCTGCCATTGCAAGCAACTCAGTAAACGGCGTACCCATTTTCACTTCATAGTTGCCTGGTTTCTCTACATGACCAGAAACGGAGAATAATTTGGTTCCGCCAGAGTTTGGCACACCTAAGTCAGCAAAAGCCTGTCCACCGTTCTGCATAATCCACGGAATACTGGTGTAACTCTCGGTATTGTTCACGTTGGTTGGCTTGCCAAACACACCGTAGCTGGCAGGGAAAGGCGGCTTGAAGCGCGGCTGGCCTTTTTTGCCTTCAATCGACTCGATCAGGGCTGTTTCCTCGCCGCAGATGTAAGCACCATAACCATGTACAGCATAAAGATCAAAACTGAAATTGGTGCCAAACAGGTTCTCACCCAGATAGCCCGCAGCCTTCGCTTCGTGCAAAGCAGACTCAAAAGTCTCGTAATCCTGCCAGATTTCACCATGAATATAGTTATAACCTACGCGCGCACCCAATGTGTAGGCCGCAATCGCCATACCCTCAATCAACTGGTGTGGGTTATAGCGGATAATGTCGCGATCTTTAAACGTACCCGGTTCACCTTCATCGGTATTACACACCAGGTATTTAACGCCATCGAAATAGCGTGGCATGAAACTCCACTTAAGACCGGTTGGAAAACCAGCACCACCCCGACCGCGCAAACCAGAGTTTTTCACTTCGGTGATAATATCTGTCGCTTTGACTTTTTCAGTGACAATACGCTTTAAAGCAGCATAGCCACCCAGTTTCAGATAGGTCTCCAAAGAAGCCGGATTCTCTTCTGTCAACGTACGCAACGTTACCAAAGTCTGTCCCGTAAGGTCAGTCCTAACCACAGGTTTCTTGCCCGCTGATTTCGTAGTAGTCACCATTATTTAAGACCCTCAATAATCGCATCCACCTTTTCAATGGTCAGAAACTCATGCATCTCAGTATTATTCACATGCATCAATGGCGCACCACCACAGCAACCCATGCACTCACCTTCTTTTAGACAGAACTTGCCATCCGGCGTAACTTCATTGAAGCCCACACCAAGCTTATGTTGCAAATGATCCACAATCTCATCGGAACCGCGCAACATGCAAGAGATATTGGTACAAATCGTCACTTTGTATTTACCAACAGGGCTCAGATCGTACATATTATAGAAAGTCGCCACTTCCATTGCAGCAATCTCCGGGATACCCAAATACTGCGCAACTTCGGTGATACTTTCTTTCGACAGCCAGCCACGTTCGGTTTGGACGATGCGCAATGCGCTCATCACGGCTGCCTGACGCTTGTCTGCTGGATATTTCGTCAGCTCGTAGTCAATTTTTGCAATGGCTTCTGGACTTAACATTTTATCTATCTATTTTATCTATCAGATTTACTTATCCGGCTGTCGATTAACGGTCAATCTCACCAAAAACGATGTCTTGCGTACCAATGATTGCCACCAAGTCGGCAATCATATGGCCCTTTGTCATTTCATCCAGAGCCGCCAGATGCGGGAACCCCGGCGCACGAATTTTCAGGCGGTACGGCTTATTTGCACCATCAGACACCATGTAAATACCGAACTCGCCTTTAGGATGCTCTACTGCAGCATACGCTTCACCTGCTGGCACATGAAAGCCTTCGGTGAAGAGCTTGAAGTGATGGATCATATCTTCCATGTTGGTTTTCATACCTTCACGGTTAGGAGGTGCCACTTTATTATCAGCGGTAATCACAGGCCCCGGATTTTTACGCAGCCAATCCACGCATTGCTTGATGATGCGGTTTGACTGACGCATCTCTTCAACACGAATCAGGTAACGGTCATAACAATCACCGCTCACGCCGACTGGAATATCAAAATCCAGATTGGCATAAACCTCGTAAGGTTGTTTTTTACGCAGATCCCACTCGATACCAGAACCACGCAGCATAGGCCCAGTCATACCAAGCGCCAAAGCGCGCTCTGGCGACACCACACCAATGCCGACAGTACGCTGCTTCCAGATACGGTTATCGGTTAATAATGTCTCATACTCATCGACATAAGCCGGGAATCGATTGGTGAAATCTTCGATAAAGTCCAGCAAAGAACCTTGGCGGTTCTCATTTTGCGCTTTAACTGTTTTAGCATTTCTGATTGATGAAACCTGATATTGCGGCATTGAATCCGGCAAATCACGATATACGCCACCTGGGCGATAATAGGCTGCATGCATACGCGCACCAGAAACCGCTTCATACACATCGAACAGATCTTCACGTTCCCGGAATGCGTACAGGAACACAGTCATCGCCCCCACATCCAAGGCATGCGCACCCAGCCAGAGCAAGTGGTTCAACACACGCGTAATTTCATCAAACATCACACGTATATACTGAGCACGAACCGGCACTTCCAAACCGAGCATTTTTTCAATTGCCATTACATAGGCATGCTCATTGGACATCATGGACACGTAATCGAGCCTGTCCATGTAAGGTACGCTTTGTAAATAGGTACGATTCTCTGCCAGCTTTTCAGTACCGCGGTGCAACAATCCGATATGCGGATCGGCACGCTGAATCACTTCACCATCCAACTCCAGCACCAAGCGCAATACACCGTGCGCCGCAGGGTGCTGCGGACCAAAGTTCATCGTATAGTTTCTAATCTCAGCCATGATGAGCCCCTTCATTGCGAATCACTCTTGGCACGTTATTACGCAACTCAATGGATACAGGCTGGTAAATCACGCGCTGCTGCTCAGGGTCATAACGCATCTCAACGTTACCTATCATCGGGAAATCTTTACGGAAAGGATGACCAACGAAGCCATAATCAGTTAACAGACGACGCAAGTCAGGATGGTTTTCAAACATGATGCCATACAAATCGAACGCTTCACGCTCGAACCAGTTTGCTACTGGCCATAAATCAACCAATGTCGGCAGAATCGGGAAATCTTCATCCGTAGCAAATACACGCAAACGCAGGCGCTGATTTAACGAAACGGACAAGAAATGATTCACAACAGCATAACGCGCGCCATCATAGGCACCTTCGCCATACTCCTGATAATCCACACCACACAAATCAATCAACTGCTCGAATTTCAAACCATCGCCATCACGTAGCACCTGACATACAGCCAAGTAATCAGCGGCCTTACATTCAATTGTAACTTCATTCAAGGCCGTGACTTGCCTGGTGATTTTATCGCCTAACGCGACTTTGAGATTAACTGATAACTGCTCTAATTTAGCTGACATATTTTTTGCTTTTAAAGTTATCTAGCGATGGTATTCGTACGTTTAATCTTGTTCTGCAACTGGATAATGCCATACAAAAGCGCCTCTGCTGTCGGAGGGCATCCTGGAACATAAACATCAACAGGTACGATGCGATCACAGCCACGCACCACAGCATAAGAGTAGTGATAATAACCACCGCCGTTTGCACATGAGCCCATGGAGATTACCCAGCGAGGCTCCGCCATCTGGTCATACACCTTACGTAAGGCCGGTGCCATTTTATTCACTAACGTACCCGCAACAATCATGACGTCAGACTGACGCGGGCTTGGGCGGAACACGATACCGAAACGGTCCAGGTCATACCGGGAAGCACCAGCGTGCATCATTTCAACCGCACAGCAGGCAAGACCAAAAGTCATTGGCCACAGCGAACCTGTACGCGTGTAATTGATTACCGTGTCTAATGACGTGGTAACAAACCCTTTTTCTAAGATACCTTCAATACTCATTACAGAATCAATCCCATTAATCCCACTCGAGGGCACCCTTCATCCACTCGTAGATAAAACCAATCACGAGTACACCCAAAAATACCATCATGGCAATAAAACCGAACAAGCCGATTTCTTGCAACACAACAGCCCACGGAAAAAGGAAAGCGATTTCCAAATCAAAAAGGATAAACAGGATAGCTACAAGGTAGTAGCGCACATCAAATTTCATGCGCGCATCTTCAAACGCCTCAAAGCCACATTCGTAAGGAGAATTTTTTGCCGAATCCGGCTTACTGGGAGAAACTATTTTAGACAGAACCAACGGACCAACACCGACGGCCAAACCAACGAGAATAAACAGCAATATTGGAAAATAATTTTCTAGCACCGATCAGCCCCAGACTGAATTACGAACATATTGAACACCAAACTTCCAGACCAGGTACAGCCTGAATTTACGTGATTATCGCACCGGCTCACCGTTTAAATTAGCGCAAACACAAACGGATAGACCATTCAATTCATCACTTTAAAACAAAAGCTTTACAATCTTATGTATCGCAAAGCCATTATCAACCAACATTTGGTGCCGACGGAGAGACTCGAACTCTCACGACTTTCGTCACTACCCCCTCAAGATAGCGTGTCTACCAATTCCACCACGACGGCAATTGCCTGAGAAAACTCAAGCCTTGATTATTATTTTGGCACAACCTCAGTTGCTGGCGTTTCCGTCTTAGAAACATCCGTAGCAACAGGTGCAGCTTTGTTCGCTTCGGTTTGCGTCACATGCGCCTTCACAACACTGCCACCACCCGCTTTATCACTCGCCATGTAAGCAAGCGTCAAGCTTGTGCTAAAAAAAACAATTACAAAAATAGCGGTTGCACGGCTCATAAAATTAGAAGAACCAGACACTCCAAAAAGACTACCTGATGCACCGCTACCAAAAGATGCACCCATGTCAGCACCTTTACCATGCTGTAACAATACCAAGCCAATCACACCCAAAGCTGCCAGCACATGCACCACCAATACTAACTTTTCCATTTTTAACCTTTTGTACTTACTTGACTCTGCAATCAATCTTGATTTTGCACTTAACTTTACGCACTTAATTTCGCACCATACCCGCAATTTACAAGACCAATATCGATTTTCCTCAATTTGCGGCGCGACAGATTTCTTCGAATTCCTGTGCATTTAACGAACACCGACCGATCAAACCACCATCGATGTCCTGCATAACGAATAATTGTACCGCATTTTGAGGATTTACGCTCCCCCCGTAAAGGATTTTGAGACTGGCAGATGCCTCCTGATCCGCGGATGCAATTCTGCCACGTATGAACTCATGCATGCTTTGCGCCTGATCCGGCGTAGCTGCCAGACCGGTGCCAATCGCCCAGATTGGCTCATACGAAATGACTGTATTCGCAAAAATACCCGCTCCGTACATGCTGATGATTGTATCTATCTGCTTAGCCACGACCATTTCCATCACACCAGCTTCGCGCTCAATCAGCGTTTCACCTACACACAGTATGGGTGTCAAACCATGTGTCTTTGCCTGCATGAATTTAGTTGCGATATTTTCGTCAGATTCGCAGTAAGCAGTTGCACGTTCAGAGTGTCCAATGATCACATAACTTGCGGCAAAATCACGCAACATACTGGCACTGACTTCTCCTGTAAACGCGCCTACAGGATCCTTACTCAGATTTTGCGCACCCCACGCGATAGGTGTGTCTTTCAAAAGCGACTGCGCTTGAACCAAATAGGGATAAGGCACACAGACTACGACATCGGCATTTTTGAGCGGAGCGAGCTTTTGAATATACGCCTCTAAAAGCTGCTGATTTGAAGTCAAGCTGCCGTGCATCTTCCAATTGGCAACCACTAGTTTTCGACGCATGCTATCCCTAAGTTTTTTTAAAATCAATTTAATCGAGCGTCCTTAAAACACGCTGTATTGATACGAATTTACAGTGCGTTTTTTGCAGGATTAAACAAATCGCTATTGTAACTTAAGATTTTCAATCTTAGCGCCAGATTTAACCGATTGAATGGCTGTTAAATTCCGATTAAGTTTAAGTGTCAAATACTGAAACCAAGAAATACAGCTTTAGATACAAATCAAACCACAGCAACAAAATAGGGATAAAATTACGATATGAGACAGAAAATCGCAGCAAGCGCACTTTGTTGCATGCTAATGGCGACACTGGCATGTGCAGATGAACCTGCATCAGAAAGCGCCTGGTCTTACGTACAGAAGACCTTCGCCCAAACTTGGCATACCGACAACTGCGAGTTATTCATACCGATCAACACTTGGCACAACCGCCACTACTACAGTTCAGAAAAAATTGACCAATACAACGAACATCCGTGGGGTTTAGGTATCGGAAAATACAGATACGATGCCGATGGTGATTGGCACAGCCTGTACATGATGGCTTTTTTGGACTCGCACAAAGACATCGAACCGGTTGCGGGATATGCATTTGAAAAGATATGGCGGCCCAATGAAAATTGGCGGCTAGGTGCAGGATATACAATTGGAGCAACATTAAGGGAAGATTACCATTACATACCCATCCCTGTAGCGGCTCCAACGTTTTCTATCGAATATAAACAGCTGGCTTTACAATCCGCTTATATCGTCGGCGGGGAGGGAAATGGAAACATACTGTTCACATGGTTGCGCTGGCAATTAAAATAACTACCCCTAAATAAAAATAACTACCCCTAAATATTAGATGGTGCATTTAATTGGTTAATCAAGTTGCGCACTTCCAATGCAATCTCGGAAGCCCTTACACCTACCGGCCCAGTCCCTTTAGCCACTAAAGAATCAGCTGCGGCACCGTGCACATAAACCCCGAGTTTGGCCGCATCAAACACGCCCAACCCCTGGGCAATCATGCTGCCTATCAACCCGGCAAGCACATCACCCGTGCCCCCCGCCGCAAGCGCAGGATTACCTGATGAATTGATAAAACAGTGGCCGTCCGCATCGGCACAAACAGTGCCATCTCCTTTAAGCACACATACCACATGAAAAGTTTTCGCCAATTGCATCGCACAATCGACACGGTTTTTCTGAACAAATTCCGAACTGCTAGCAAGCAACCTTGCCGATTCGCCAGCATGCGGCGTGATAACGATTTTGGCAATGCAGCTTTTCAGGAGCATCGACAGATGCGCATGTGCAGCGATTAAATTAAGCGCATCCGCATCCAGCACCAGTGTTTTTGACTGACCCAGCCAATACTCCATCTCGGCAATCGCCAGCTGAGACTTCCCCAAACCGGGACCTATCACAACACAATCCAGCTGATTTAACTGCCGCAACGACAAAATGGGGCGCATCATGATTTCAGGATAATTCAAATCCACAGCAGGGGCATCTTTAGCAAGCATTGCCGCATACACCCGACCTGAACCCGACAGTAGCGCCGCTCTTGCAGCGAGCAGTGACGCGCCTACCATACCATCATCTCCACCGACAATCGCAACACTGCCAAAAGTACCTTTGTGCGAATCAATTTGACGTGGTGGCAAGGCAGGCCGGAACATGCTTTGCACCAACAATTCAATTTCGGGTTGCTTAGTGTTAATCACAAATCTCCAATATCACAGAAACTTAAACACTGACGTGGCGTATGTTTAACTGTACCTTTTGCATGCCGTTGTAGCTATTGGTTTGCAACTGATAAGCCGCGCAGATCCGCTCATCCAGAAACTCTGTTTGATTAAAATAAATCGCATCTATTGCAGATGAAAAGGTATAGGCAACCGGTTTTAATGTGAGCTTTAGGTGCTTCTCACCCAGAATGCGCTGATTCACCACCTCGAACTCGTCATAAAACAGTGGGGGCGCAAACCCCTGCCCCCACACCTGATTTTCCAGCATTTGTGCCACAGGAAACGTCATATCTTCTACGCTCAGATTGCCATCCACTTCAAGCACAGACTCCAGATCCGCCTCTGTAATCAGGCTTTTCACCACAATTTCAAAACTGAGTTTAAACAGATTAAAATCTGCAAGCCGTATAGTCAGCCCAGCCGCCATCGCATGGCCACCAAACTTAATAATCAAATCAGGCTCGTGCTTACTGAGCAGGTCCAGTGCATCACGCAAATGCAAGCCGGCAATCGAACGCCCTGAACCCTTAAGCAAGCCGTCACCCGCATCCGCGAAGGCAATCACGGGGCGATGATGACGCTCTTTCACCCGCGAGGCCAGAATACCGATCACGCCTTGATGCCAATCCGGCTGATAAAGACTGATAGAGTATTGATGCGCGATCTGTGCGTCTTCAAGCTCGATATTCGCGCTATCCTGCATATCCGTTTCAATGCTGCGACGCTGCAGGTTCAAATCATGCAACTGCTGCGCAATCTGAAAAGCCTCTCCTTCAGACTTGGCCAGTAGGCACCTGATACCTAAGGTCATATCATCGAGACGACCTGCCGCATTCAACCGTGGGCCTACATAAAATCCCAAATCTTGCGCAGTTGACTTTTCGGGCGACCGCCCTGCAATTTTCAGTAAAGCGGTGATACCTTCACTACAAGCACCAGCGCGAATTCTGCGTAGGCCCTGCTCGACCAGGATGCGGTTGTTTTCATCCAGCTTGACCAGATCAGCCACCGTACCCAAGGCAACCAGATCCAGCAATTCTGTCAAGTTAGGTTCAGGCGTTTCTGCAAAAGCTCCACGTTCACGCAACTCCGCACGCAGGGCGAGCAAGCCGTAAAACATCACACCTACCCCTGCAAGATGTTTACTCGCAAAGGTACAGCCATGCTGGTTGGGATTAATGATACAGTCAGCCTGCGGGGTTTCCAGCCCAGGTAAATGATGATCTGTAATCAGCACCTGCATACCCAGCGCATTGGCAGCAGCCACACCATCAACGCTGGCAATACCATTATCTACCGTGATAATCACATCTGGCTTCTGCAACGCTGCAAGCGCAACAATTTCAGGGGTCAAGCCGTAACCGTACTCAAAACGATTCGGCACCAGGAAATCAACGCACGCGCCAAACGCGCCTAAGCCTTTGATTGCAACCGCTGTAGCTGTCGCGCCATCAGCATCATAATCCCCAATGACCAATAGCTTTTTCTTGGCTTCTATCGCATCCGCCAGCAATTTAGCCATGGTTTGATTATGCGTTAAACTTTGAGGAGGAAGCAGCCGTGCCAAACCTGCGCCAACCTGCGCCACATCCTGCACGCCACGCGCAGCAAACAGACGCGACATCAGTGGTGACAAGCCAGCCCCCTGCAGCAGCTGTACAGCTTCCTCTGAAACATAACGTTGCACGATTCTAGTCATGGAATTCGTCTAAAAATTGCATTACCGGTTTTAATTTGCGCCAGAACTTGAAAAAATCCAGGCGCGTCACAGTTGCGCTTAGAGTCTTCTCATAACACCCCAAGTTTAACGTGAGCACACTGATTTTTCCCGCTCTCAATACTTTCCATAGTACCTGAAAACTGTTATCCGTTAACATATCCTGACGCGTGATTTGCATTCTTGCGTGATGATAGCCGGCTGTAGCGTCCAACAGAGATTCTAAATCGAGCGCAGCATTCTGAGATGGCAAACGCATCAGTTGCGCCAACCCATAATAAAAAGGACTGTCAGCGACAATCAAATCAATATCAGAGCGCAAAGACAGAGCGATTGGCATTGCCCCGCCGCCAGATAACCATAGGCTGTTGACCGTAGCCTCTCCCGCCGACTCACGGACTGAATTCACCTGGTGCGTATGCAATAACATTTGCACTTCATTCAGATAAGCGCCCCATTTTGCAGCCACCTCTCCCTGCGGGAGAAATTGAAACATGTTTTTACCGATGGCAACACTGGGCAGCACGGTTTTAATTTGCGGAGATTTTTCCAGACGTAAATACCAATTGCCGGACTCCCCCGAACAGAAATGCAACCCATCCGCACCAAAATGCAGATTCAGGCTCGCCAGCAAATCATTGGCCTGTGTGCGCCCAACGCTAAGGGGAACAGGTTCACCCAAACTGAAACTATCACGCTGCAGAATCAAATGTACAGGCGCAGCGCGCAGCCAATAATCATTGCCGACTTGCAGGCCATCCGCATTGGCTGAGACTGCCGCAACAGGATAATCAGTAGATTGCTGCAACCCACATTGATGACACACCACCGCTTCTAGCGGCAAATCAACCCACTTTCGATCTGCCTTGCTCAGGAGGCAAGCCAAAGCGCTATCAGGTGGCAATGCTGATAATTGATGGGACAGTTCACAATCTACAGTAAGCTTCACGCGGCAAAATAGACAATAACAGAGGAGTCGTTCATTCTACTTGCAAGCACCCACATATTGGATATCCTGAATAGAAATATGTAATAAAAAAACCTGGCAGCCTCTTCATGACTGCCAGGTTTCATTTACCTGCCTTAATTAATTCGATTCACATAACTTTTTAGTAGTAACGACGATCGTCATGACGTCCCCGATCATCCCAGTCACGATGTTTACGATACTCATGCCGTCCGTGCTCGCGACCATTATTCCATTTAGACTCACGATAGCGCACTGGCTCAATATAACTGATTTGCGATATTACGCGGCTATTAGGTGATACCGCCACATTCACGTCAATATAACGGCCAGGATGCTCGCTAGTCACGGTATTGTAAGTTCTGCCGTTATATTCATAAGCGACCAGATAACCGGCATTTACGGTCTGCCAGTTATCCACCTGATAACAGCCCTGAACCGGCACTGTGCGTGTCGAAACGACATTATTACGGTTGTTCGCAATACGGTCACCCGCGATTGCACCCACACCGGCACCCACTGCAGCGGCCGCAACACGGCCTTTACCTCGCCCCACAGTATTACCAAGCAATCCGCCGGCAATGCCTCCAATCACCGCGCCTGCGATTGAATGTTCATTATCCTGGCTATAGCTTTGCTGCTGATATTCGGTACGGCATTCCTGACGCGGTACATTCACACGTTCAGTTTGCGGTGTCACAGAAATTACCCGGGCAGTGTCAGTATATTGATCATCTGCCATCGCTGGCGTTGCAAATGCCGCTGCCATAAAGGCTGGTGCCACCATCGCCACACGCATGCCACTTACAACGTTCAACTTGAAATTACGCATTTTACTTCTCCTCTATTTCTAGAAATAATCTAGTTCCAGATTCTATCTAGCCATTTGATTCGGCTATGATCACTCAACGCGGCAATTTTAAAGTTGGCTTACCTGTAATTGTTAATAGTTTGTAACTAATGATTTTCATTAGAGAACGAATCATGCCTGCTCAACCTATGCATTGAGCAGGCTACATCTTGAATTGAGTAATGACGTAGACGGCTATTGAGCTTGCTGCTTTTGATCTTTGAACTCATCCCACGAAGCTTCTGAGACTTTATAGGCGCCATTCGCTTCTGCTGCAGCTTGAACATCTACAAAATACATATCATCATTGTCCACAACCCCCTGTGGATTGGCGTGCGGCTCAGTAACAATCGCTTCATCACGAATCTCAACTGGGAAACGCCAATAAATTTTCTCAACAACGTTACCAGTTTTTTTATAGATATGAGTAATCAGACTGCTTTCCAGTATATTGGAAAATCTGAATCTTTTCAGAGGTTTGGATTGAATCAACGTAACAAAATGTTTATCACCTTCCAGTTTAAAACAACTCACCTGCACTTCTGCGCCGGTATGCATGAAATATTCGGTTATAAAATCAGTGATGTGATTGATCGATTTTTCAATCTTTCTTTTCCTGTAATTCAGGTACAAGATATATGAAAGCAACGCCAGCATATCCAGCGCCACAATATGCAGCGCTGTAGAATCCAGGCTGATGGTCAATGTAAACATGGAAACACCTTAATCATTACTCATTAACATCGTTGATTTTCCTAATACATATTCTTCATGTATGAATCTTAACAGTATTCCATAATGCGATAACTTCATATCCCTCGTTCGTGGCACAGTAAAGGTTAGTCAGCATCCTCATCACCTTCAACCACCAAGTCAGGAATGTGGTTAAAAGCAATACGCATCGGCGCATCCTTTAATGCATCATGCGCGCCGCCAAAATAAATCGTGTTCTTGCCAAACTTCAGATTAAGCTGATCGATTGCTTTGTTCAGTTTCCTTTCATTTTCAAGCGGTTCAACTTGGAATAAATCTCTGGCGACTTCATCTGCCGTCACCAATCCAGAAAAAGACACTCCTACCGCATACGGTTCAGACTTACCTTGTGGGTAATGTTGCAAGAAAGCTTCTAATGCTTCAATCAAACGCAGTGTGTTTTCTGTCGGTGAAATGGCACTTTCCATCAGCCAGCTTGGCTGGTTTCTGAATTTAACCTTAACGCTGATTCTCGATGCGAGTAAATCATAACTGCGCATGCGCATGCAAGCTTTCTGCAGCAATCGATGCAGCACTGCCTTTGCACCGGCCTCATTGCGCTGTTCGGGCGGCATCACATGAGAATGACCCAGACTGCTGCGCGCATTTTTAACGTAATAAGGCTCAAGGCCACGCAACTTGTCATGCATGCGTACGCCTTCGATACTGCCCCACGCCGTTTGTAACTGCTGGCGATTTGCAGCGTACAACTGTTCTACCGTCGTGATTTTATAGCGGTTAAGCCTGGCTTCCATCTGCTTACCTATTCCGTTCAAATCACGCAATTTCAACCCGTACAGCCGCTGCGGCAACTCATGTGACTCAATGACAACGCAGCCATCCGGCTTTTGCATGTTAGATGCGACTTTAGCCAGATAAGTATTGGGAGCGATACCTATTGAGCAACGAATGTAATCCCCTATAATTTCAGAAATAGTCTGTTTTATTTTACCCGCCAGCTTAAGCGCGTTTTCACGCACCTGCTGGCTGCCAGTAAGTTTGCAGACCATCTCATCAATCGAGAGCACTTTTTCCACATGCGTGCAACGCTCCACAAGCTCAATCAGTCGGTGGTGATACTCAACATAAACAGGCGGCCGAGCCTGCACAAAAATCATGTCAGGACATAATTTACGGGCATCACGCACGCTCGTGCCAGTCTTGATACCGAATGCCTTTGCTTCGTAACTTGCTGCGATACAGCAGGTGGTTTCTGCCATGACAGCCAGCACACCTACAGGTTTGCCACGCAACTCTGGCACGAGCTGCTGCTCTACTGATGCAAAGTAGGAATTAAAATCAACGTATAAGGCATTCAAACTCATGGCAAAAATATGAATTATTTGTAATCTTTTGGGTTAAATTAAGACTAAGCTATTTAGCTAAAATTTCAAGGTGATGTCATGAGTAACGAACAAATCGCAATCTTTGCTGGCGGATGCTTCTGGTGCACCGAGCCGGTATTCAGCCAATTAAAAGGCGTAAATAAAGTGGTTTCCGGCTACATTGGCGGGCATACCGTCAACCCAACTTACAAGGCTATCTGCAATGGCGATACTGGTCATGCAGAGGCGGTCAAAATCACCTTTGATGCATCTGTGATTTCTTTTGAAACGTTACTTGATATCTTTTTTGCATCGCATGACCCCACCACGCTGAACCGTCAGGGAAACGACATCGGAACACAGTATCGTTCTGCAATATTTTGCCAGAATGAGGCACAAAAAGCAGCAGCTCAGCACATCATTGCAGAACTGAATGCTGAAGCGATTTGGCCAACCGCCATCGTCACGCAAATCAATGGCGCAGAAACCTTTTATCCGGCCGAGGATTATCATCAGTATTACTTTGCCAACAACCCCAACCAGCCTTATTGCATGGCAGTAGCCGCACCTAAGGCAGCGAAGATACGCGCTAAATATGCGCAACTAATTAAAAACTAACGATCCTGAGACCTAAGGAAACGCTGATTAATGAGCGAGCAGGATGAAGTGCACCACAAGGGCACTCCGATTTTCTAAGCGCTAAAGCGCTTGAAAAGTCGTATGCGAGGCGCACGGAACGCAGGAGCCGAGATAGTATGCATGATACAGCGAGGTTACGAGTACCGCGCAACGAAGCAATTCGCCGGCGTAGCCATTTAATCAGTGTTTCCCTAAGTCTTGCTGCTGAGCCACTGCCTGCGCCAGAAGATTAGCAGCATGATCGAAGCAATACCACCCATGATCGACATTGCCCACCAGAAACCGTTTTGCGCTTCCAGCCACGGCATATGGTGAAAGTTCATGCCAAAAATACCTGCAATCAGCGTAGCTGGCATGAACAGCATGGCAACCACCGTCAAAGCCCGCAATTCAAGATTGACGCGCTGACTCACGCTGGTCATGTAAATATCCATTAAGCCGCTCAGGCTATCGCGAATCGCTTCCAGTGATTCAATGAAATTCACGGTGTGATCATAAATATCACGCAGGTAAGGAATTGTGCCCGCATTGAAAAAACCGGCTTCATTGCGCGTTAAATGGCTAATCACTTCACGCAAAGGCCATACTGCACGACGCAACTCGATACTGGCGCGTTTCAACTGGTGGATATTGTGCAGCATCGCATTACCAGGTTTAATCAGGAGCGCATCTTCCAGCGCCTCACTGTCGTCACTCATCTCTTCCAGCACATGGAAATATTTATCCACGATGCTATCAAGCAGTGAGTACGCCAGATAGTCCACACCCAAATCGCGCATAGGTGAATGGTCTGCACGTAACCGCTCCCTCACAGGAGAAAAGGCACCGGTTGAACGCTCCTGGAATGTCAGTAGAAAATTACGCCCAAGCACCATGCTGATCTGCTCTGAACTTACTGACAGAGAATTTTTTTCATAATAAAAATGACGCGTTTCCAGAAATACATAACTGCTGAATTCATCTACCTTTGGACGCTGCTCTGTGTTGAGAATATCCTCCAGCACCAAAGGATGAAGGTTGAATACTTGGCCGATTTGCTTGATAAGCTCAACATCATGGATGCCATGGACATTGAGCCAAAGTTTTTTTGCGGAGGCCAAATCAAGCGAGCCTAACTCACTGACTGCAATCGTTCTTTCCTGAACACCTGAGCCATCAAAGACGATCAGACTCAATCTTGGCGCTTCAAGCTTTGCCATCTCACTTTCTGACTTACCTACATAAACCAGAGACCCAGGCGGCAGGCCGCTCTTTTTTGCATGATGTCGTTTATGTTTACGCATAGGCAAATAATAACCTATTCTGCCCGCAATGCTTCAATCGGGTTTAATCGGGAGGCACTCCTCGCAGGCAGCACTCCGGCCAGCAAACCTATCATGGCAGACATCAGCAATGCGCCGATTGCAAAACTCCAAGGCGTATGCACGGGAAAACTGGGCACAAAGAACCGCAAAAGCTGCGCCAACCCTACACCAAGCACCAAGCCAAACAGCCCGCCTAATGCGGCAAGTATGATCGATTCGCCCAAAAACAGATTAAGGATGGTTCTGCGCCGCGCCCCCAGTGCCACCAGCAAACCAACTTCACTGGTACGCTCTGTCACCGAGATAGTCATGATAGTCACAATCCCAACGCCGCCCACCAGCAATGAGATTCCGCCTAAAGCACCTACCGCCATGGTAAGAATATTGAGAATATTGGATAGCGTTTTCAGCATATCCTCCTGCGTCACAATCGTGAAGTCTTCATTGCCATGGCGCAATTTAAGCCGATCCCTGACTAAGGCCGCAACCGATGCCGACGATGCACCTTCCGCATATAACACATGAATCTCCATCAATCCTTCGCGATTATAGAGCTCCTGTGCCCGAACAGCAGGAATGTACGCCGTATCGTCTAAATCTATCCCTAAAAACTGTCCCTTAGGTTCCATGACACCAATCACGCGGAAATGCAGCCCACCAATACGCACTTTTGCACCCAGCGGGTTAACGGTGCCAAACAACTCCTTGCGCAACTTGGATCCAAGCACCACAAATGCGCGTGAACTGCCGGCCCCTTCGCGTGGCAAAAAACTGCCAATTTGCACTTTTGCACTAAAAACCTGTAATAAATCAGCATCGCCCCCATAGACCATTGTACGGCGCAGCCTGCCATTGCCTTCCACCTCTGAATTCCCCCATACCATAGTGGAAGAACCTGTCACGTTGGGTAACTGCTTCAGCGATTCAGCATCTTCCATCGTCAAAAGACGTGCGGTTGTTGGAATGCCGGAAGGCGGCTGACCGCCCGTTTTCATTTTTCCGGGAGAAATACCGATCACATTGGTACCAAACTGGGTAAATTCTGCCAACACAAAACGATGCACGCCTTCGCCAATCGAGGTAAGCAGTATCACCGCGGCAATACCAACCGCAATGCCAAGCAGCGTCAGGAAACTGCGCAGGCGGTGCGAGGTAATGGCCTGTAGTGCGAAACGAAATGAATCCACAAGTAACATGGCTATCGCTTGGTCAACGCCTGCAGTGGATCAAGCGCGGCTGCTCGCTTCGCCGGCATCACCCCAAATATCAGCCCGGAAGCAACGGCCGTGCCCAAACCAGCGAGCACTGCCCACAGCGGTGGGTAGGCTGGAAAAGTAGGATACAACTGCCGCATAAAGGCTGCGCCCGTATATCCCAGAATCAGCCCCAGAAATCCGCCCATCAACGATAGCAGCAGCGCTTCTACCATGAACAATTGTTTTACTGTGGCGGAAGTAGCGCCCAATGCTTTCAGCAAACCTATTTCAGCCGTACGCTGCGTGACAGATACCAGCATCACATTCATGACCAAAATACCTGCTACAGCCAGACTGATTGCCGCAATCCCCGAAACGCCCAAGGTCAGCACGCCAAGTATCTTGTCAAACGTCTCCAGCACGGCATCCTGTGTAATCACGGTCACATCTTCTTCGCCTTCGTGGCGCTGCGTGATCATTTTCAGCACGCTCGCCTTTACCTCCTGTATCTGCTCGCGACTTCTCGCTTCAACCAGAATACGGAACAGCGTATTGGTGTTCAGCATGGCCTGGGCTGTGCTTACCGGTACAATCAGCAACTCATCGGTAGTCATGCCCATGCCCTGGCCGCCTTCTGCCAGCACTCCGACCACGCGCAATCGTCTGTCGCCAATGCGTACAGTCTTACCTAACGGATTTTCGGCACCGAATATCTCCTTGCGAATTTCTGCGCCCAGCACCACTTCTGCCGACCCATGCCCCAGATTGTCATTGGACAAGAAGCGGCCCAACCCCATTTTTAACTGCCGTACTTTCACAAACTCATGATTGGTGCCAACCATCATGGTTTCGCGCAATTTACCAACCGCATTGATTTCTGTCGTGCCAATCAAAATGGGGGATATACGTTGCACACCGGGCAAACGGAGCAATGCAGTGGCATCATCTACGGTCAGATCTCGAGGCGTGCTGGTGACCAGATTCGCAGGGTTGAATCCCCGTGTCTCGGAACGACCTGGCAGCACAATCACCAGATTACTGCCAATCGCAGAAAACTGCCCAACCACATAACGGCGCGCACCGTCCCCCAAGGCGGTGAGAATCACGATCGCCGCCACGCCGATCGACATCGCCAGCAACAACAGCCCTGTGCGCAGCGGCGTGCCGGTCACTGCATCACGAGCATAACGAAACGTGTCGAGGATGTTCAATTGAGCCCTTTTAGATGGTTAGCCAGGCGCCGTCATCACGTCACTCACGATGCCGCCATCTTCCATTCTTAGCTGGCGTCTTGCACGTGCACCCAATGCCTGATCGTGCGTCACCACAATCAGCGTCATGCCTTGTGCGTTAAGTGCTTCCAGCAGACGCACCACCTCTTCACCTGTTGCACGATCAAGGTTACCCGTTGGCTCGTCCGCCAATAACACAGCCGGGCGTAATATTGTTGCACGGGCAATCGCCACACGCTGCCGCTGCCCGCCCGAGAGCTGATTAGGCAGATGATGGGCGCGCTCAGCCAAGCCATATTCATTCAGCGCCTGTTTAACACGTTTAGCTCGCTCACCAACTGCCATACCCGACAATATCAGCGGCAATGCAATATTTTCAGACGCTGTTAGCCGTGGCACCAGATGAAAGCTCTGAAAGATAAAACCGATGCGCTCGCTTCGCACTTTGGCAAGTTCATCGGGACTCAGTGTCGTCACATCACGTCCTTCCAGATGGTAAGTGCCGGCATCCGGGCGGTCCAGCAGACCAATCAGATTCAATAATGTTGATTTACCGGAGCCGGATGGCCCCATGACGGCAATATACTCGCCTCGCGTGATGCTCAGGTCGACATTGCGCAAAGCATGCACTTTGCTATCACCCAGATAAAAAGTACGCTCTATGCCGTTAAGTAGAACAAGGCTTTCCTCAGCGTTTGGCATAAAAACTAATCTGCCTTGTTTATTTTAGAAGCGGCTTCAGGCGTACTCTCAGGCTTGACGACAATGCCGGCTTTCACACCCTCACGCTCCAGTGATGACACAACACGATCACCCTGCTTCAAACCCTCCAGCACCTCGGTATATTCCCAATTGGTCACGCCAGTTTTCACGGCACGCTTTTCAAGTTTTTTGGTAGCGGGCTGGTATAACAGTACGCTATTGCCCTCCATCAGCGTAGAAGTGGGAATCCGCAACACGTTATCACGGCTCTCCAGTACGATCTCTAAATCCGCGCTGTAACCCACCAGCAGCTGTTCCACGTCATCCGCATTATCCAGAGACACCTCAACATCTACAGTACGCGCCTGCTTCTCTACCGCCACCACATAAGGCGCAACCCGTTTCACCCGTCCTGCCAATGACTGACCCGGCAATGCATCCAGCGTCACGCGCGCAAGCTGACCAACATGCACTTTGGGGGCATCCACTTCATCCATCGGGGCATTGATATATAAACAGGAAGCATCAATCAGATCAATGGCAGGCGGTGTCGCCACACCGGGAGGGGATGGCGTGGTGTACTCGCCAAGCTCACCAACGATGTCGGCCACAATACCGTCAAACGGCGCCACCAGCACTGTGCGGTTCTGCTCTGCCTTGGTCACCTTCACCCTTGCCTGCGCCTGTACCACATCAGCGCGGGCAGCCTCACAAGCGGCACGCCGTGACTTGGCTTCGTAGCGGGCTTTTTCTTCACCGCCTTCTGAGATAAAACCACGCGCACGCAGTTTCGCCATGCGGGCAGCCTCACGCTCGGCATTGTCTGCCACGGCACATACTTCACCTATGCGTTTCTGGCTGCTTGCCACCTGTGTTTGTGCCAGATTGCTTTGAGCCTGCTGGTCATCATTCCAAAGACGCAGCAGCACCTGCCCCTTTTTAACGTAATCGCCTTTTTTAACCCCCAGGTACGTGATACGCCCACCGCTGATCGGTGACAAACGCGTGCGCAGGCAAGCCTCTACACTGCCAGCGCGCGTATTGGCAACACTGGCCTCAACCTTGCCACGCCCCACCTCGGCCAAAGCCACACTGATAGGCTGCGGACGGTTAAACCACCAGAATGCAGCACCTGCAGTGGCGATAAGTAACACAATGATGAGAATACGTTTCATAAGGTTTGTATTAATGATACATTTTTAAGGTTACAACTTTATTGAACACGATGATTTGATATATATCTATTCAAAACGGTTAAATTGAATAGGCATCAAGCAATGCCTTTGCGCAACGATTCATGCCGCGCTTTAGTTTCCGGCGTTTGAGCCATTAATGTAAAGAGTCTTGCATCATCAACCTACTGCAAACGCACCAGCATTGTCAGCTTGGCAAAGGCAGCAAGCTACTCCTCTGCTACAAAGCAACTAAAACCGTTCACTTCAGGCTTGTTCATTTTAACCCTTTAAAAACCGTTCTAAATGTTCAATGTCTGATAAATCCTGCGCATGCCCCGCAGGCCCACGGCTAAGCCCTGATCAACAGATTATCAATAGCGTAGGCCTTAAGCGCTTTGAATAGATTAAGATAAAACATACTTCATTATAGGCGCTTAATTATTGAGTTTGCAAAAACAGAATAAAGATAGCCGGCAAGGATAAAAGATAGCGCAACACCAAAATTTTCAAAGAGATTCCGGTGACGTCAAAAATGGCAGAAAGCTAGACTGCAGCCCGAACAGCGACACCTGTCACAAAGAACTCCCCACCCGCCACGTGGTGCAAAGTACGCAAATCATCATACCCTTCAAAATGCCAACGACCATCGCTAAACACACGCTCATCGGCATACGCCGCAACTACTTTGGCAATAAATAAATCGTAAGTGTCCTGATTATGCCGCTCGGGGATGACTTTACACTCCAGCCATGCCACACAGCCTTTAAGCAAAGGCGCATCTATTGTTTTGGCAGAGAAAGTCTCCAGACCATACAGTGCGAATTTGTCCGTATCTTTTAAATCACGCCCAGAGCTGGTACCCACTCTGCGCACGGTATCAACCTGCGCCACACACGGCACATTAATGGCAAAGCTACCAGAGGCTTCAATCAACTCACGTGTATAAGTATTTTTATCAATCACGAGCGTGATTTTGGGCGGGTCAAAATCCAGTGGCGTCACCCATGCTGCTGCCATGATGTTTTGTTTGCCGTTGTGCGCAGAAGTGATAAGCACGGTTGGGCCGTGGTTTAGGATGCGGTAGGCTTGGTTTAAGTTAAGCTGAGGGTGTAAATAATTTTGTGTAAACGGTCATTTTGCAGGAAACTGCGTACTTACTTTTGGAGTAAAAATGACCGTATCAAAACCCCTACCAACCGACCTGATCGATGGTCTGCTGGCGAAT
>Ga0172367_10001421_pt1 | contig 34894 bp, 80 predicted proteins | sample Lak10m_FD_114542 | JGI IMG/M metagenome (GOLD analysis project Ga0172367, IMG submission 114542) | Freshwater microbial communities from Kabuno Bay, South-Kivu, Congo - kab_022012_10m | ecosystem: Environmental > Aquatic > Freshwater > Lake | place: Democratic Republic of the Congo: South-Kivu... | reverse complement strand
GCGGTCTTCTTCGCGGCGGTCTTCTTCGCGGCGGTCTTCTTCGCGGCGGTCTTCTTCGCGGCGGTCTTCGTCGCCGCGGTCTTCGTCGCCGCGGTCTTCGTCGCCGCGGTCTTCGACTTCTTCTTAGACTTCTTCTTCTCCGCCTTGTCCTTGCGGAGATTCTTGATCGCCTTGGCGATCCGCTTGCGGTTGTAGACGGCCGCGCCGACCGCGCCGAGCGCGGCAACACCAGCCGCAATCTTCCCGCCGTGAGCTGCGATGATCTGCATCATATGTCTCTCTCCCTGTCGTGGTGGTGGTACATCTCAGCGCAGTGCTGAGACGGTGGATCAGGAGCCCGTTTTCTCCTGTACTCCTTATACCCGTTTGACCCCCTGTTTTTTGATCGACAGGGCTGTTTCCGGCGAGATAGCGTCACGCATGTCCTGGAACACCGTCCGACCGGTCCTGCCCGAGCTCATGCTTCTCCACGCACGCATGGAGCGCTTGCGTCTGGTCCAAAAACTCCAGGCTGCGGAACTGCACCTCGTCGCGGCAGGGTTGGACGTCGCGCCGCTGCGCGCAGTACGACAGGCCCTGCTGGCGAAACCCTTGGCTCTCGGCGAGCCTATGTTTCCGACACCGCCGCCACCGCCGGTGCAGGCTGACGGGACTCAGCGGTTGCGCTATCTCAAGGTCTCGGAGCGACGCCGTGTCTGACGCCCCAATCCCCATCCCCGAAGACGACCTCCTGCCCCCGCTGCCGGACACGGCGACGAAGTGGGCGGGCTTCGGTCTGCCCACACCGCCGGATGCGCTGACTGACGTCGTGCAGTCGGTCGCAGACATCGGCAACGCCGCCGTCGCCGTCTTGAACCTCATCAAGTCCGTGCTGGACGTCTTGGCCAACATCACGATCGACCTGGACCCTGCGAAGGCAGTCCTGGCCGCCGCGATCGCCGCTATTGAGGAGGGGTTGAAGACGCTCATCGAGGACAGCGGCGTCTACATCCTTCTGGTCCCGGTGCGCCGCAAGATCATCGTCCCGCCGGCCATGAGCGACGCGCTCAATGCTGTGGGTTTGTCGGAAGGCATTCCCAAGAAGACGGTTGATCGGGACCTGCTCGTTGTACAGGCGTCGCTGGCAGCGCAGAGTGCGGACGCCGCCGCGCTGTTCAACGACCCCGCCAACGGCGGGAACGTCGGCTTCTTCCGCACGGTGGTCGAGGCGACGTACGACGTCAAAGACCCCAACCGGCCGCAGTTCGGACACAACACCTACGTCGCCGGGTTCCACCTGGTCGCCGGTGCGCCGGACTATCTCGAGCTCTTGTCGTTGATGGCGGCGCTCGACGGCCTGCTCTTGCCTGCGGGCAGCTCGAGCAACAGCCTGCGCAAAGCGGGCCTGCCCGTGCCGCAGAACTTGAAGGTGCAGCCGGTGGTGAGCCTCGACGGCAAACCGGCGTCGCTCCTCAATTGGGATCCGCAGGTCGCCTACGCTGAGATCCCGTCGTTGGCGTCGTCGTGCGTCATCACGCACGTCGCCATCATCCGGTCCAGAAGCCCAGTAGTGCTCACCGCCAGCACGCCGGAGACGTTGTTCGGCACCAACAAGCTGGTGAAGGGCTTGGCGTCGCCGTCGGATCCCGACACGGTTGTCGTGGACGTCCTGGACTACGCGGACCCTACGAACCCCACGCCGAACACCTACGACGACTACAACGGCGCGCTCGAGAAGGGCGTCACCTACTACTATCACGCGTGCTACCGCTTGAAGGTCGGCACGCTCGACGCAGTACTCAGCGGCGGCACCGTCGCGGATCAAGGGTTCTACAAGCTCTCCAACATCGCGGTGGCGACCGCGACCACCCGCGCTGGCCGCAGCAGCCAGGGCGCCCCGCCGGACTGGTTGCGGTCCCCGTCGCTGGTGTCGATGTTCCCTGTGCTCGGGGACCTCACGACGCTGCTGGTGGGCACGCTCCAGCAGTTCAAGTCCAGCACGACGGGCCAGGCGGACAACTTCAAGACCTACGTGAAGTTTCTGCAGGGTGAGATCGATCAATTTTCGCGCATCGTCGGCACGATGTCGGGGCTTGTCGCGAAGATGACGGCGATCTCCACGCAGAAGAGCACCGTGGGGCTGTATGCCCGCGCCTACTCCGGATCTGGTGGCGTTGACTTCATGCTGGCAGACCTGGGTGCGTCGTTGGCGCCGGGTAGCGATGACCCCTTGCGACCACCCTTCGACAAGGGGGACGAGTTCGTCATGGGCGCCACCTTCCTCATCGGCGGCCCTTCCGAGGGTGGCGTCGTCGCGGTTGCGCAGATGGTGAACAGCTTGTTCGGGCTTGGGGGCGCCGGCGCACAGTCCCCGCTCGCGCAAGCGGTTGCCGCCATTGACATCGCGCTGACAACCGCTGAAACTGTGACCCTCGGCACCGATCTGACGACGGCCACGTCGGCGCTGACAACAGCCCCCAACACCAACCCGCCTCTCACCGACGACGGAACCGACCCGGGCAGCTGCGGCCCCGACACCACCCCAGCCCCCGTCTTTGGCGACGACTTTGGAGTGACCACGTGATCCTGCATGACTTCGCCTGCCCGCACTGCGGCACCACGTTCGAGCAACTCGTCAAGCGTGACGATCGCCACACAGAGTGCACGTCTTGCGGGCAGCAGGCCGACCGCATCATGTCGGCGCCCAAGATGTTCACAGAGATCGTGCCAACCACGCTGACGAGCAAAAAAAGGAAGGCAGGATACCAGCACTCTCACGCCGACCGCCCGAAGACGCCCGGCAAGATTCAGGTTCCAGTCGGCTAACGGCGTCGTCCGGTCTATACTTCCCCGCATGACTTCATCCGCCGCCGGTTTCCGCAAGCTCGCGTTTGGCCCCCGTATCACAGGCGCCCTTGCCGGGAGCCTCCTTGGAGCCGCCGCCACGCCAGAAGATGAGACCACCACCGGTGCCTTGGCTGGCGCGGGCCTCGGGTACGCCGGTGGCGCTCTCGCTCACCACATGTTCGGCGCGAAGACGCCTCCTGCTGCCAGAGCCGCTGCACCCGCTGCACCCGCTGCACCCGCTGCACCCGCTGCACCCGCTGCACCCGCTGCGTCAGTGGCCAACGGGCAAACGCCAGCCGCCGTGCCAGCCACGACGCCCGTACCACCCGCCGGTCCGCCGGCCGCGCCAACGCCCCTCGAAGACGTGATGAGCGCAGCACACGCTCCCGGCGTCGGCGACAAGCAGCTCGGTCCTCGAGCTCACCGGAACCGACAAGAAGCCCTCTACGCGGCGATGCCGGCTCCGTCGAATGTGCAGGGTCCTTGGGGCAGCGCAGCCGCGCCGCCAGCGCCCGCGCCGATGACCGGACAACCCAACTTCATGTCGGACGAAGCGATCGCTGGCCGCAGAGCGGCGAAAGCAGCGCCCGCGCCAGCCAGCCCCATTCAGGGGGCCGAGGGCGTCGGTGAGGCCCGCAAGACGGCGCCAGCCCCGCAACAGGCACCAGCCAAGAAGGCACCGGCCAAGAAGGCTCCTGTTGAGGACAAGGCTGTCGTTCCTGCGAAGAAACCGCGCGCTGTCCGCGCGAAGAAGGCCGAGCTCGCTGTCGGCTTCCAGAAGATCGCCGAGGTCAGCTACTCCGTCAGCCCGCAGGGCGTGACGGGCAACCTCTCCGACAAGACGGAGCGCCTTCCAGGCATGAACCGTTGGGTGCCGCGCAGCGTGCTCGAGCGCGCCCTCCAGGGTGTGGACCAGGGTTACGACGATCGCGCCCTGATCGAAGAAGCAGCTTCGTCGGGCAACATTCGCGACCCACTGCTGGGCGCCGCTGTGGGTGCCGCGTTGGCGCACCACGGCATTGCCCCCACGCTCACCAGCAAGGTCCTGGGCGGCCTGGCGGGCGCCGGCCTGGGTTCATTCCTCAACCGCGCCACGACAGGGAACCGCGAGTCCCGCATGCGCGAGGCGTTGAAGGGCGTTCATCGGGAACGCGCATCGCTGGGCTCGACGCCCACGTCCACTGCCAACGAGTCCGTCCCTCTCGTTGTCTCAGGGAACAACGGCGAAGCGTAGCCCGCGAAACGTGATCCACTGTAGAAGGCAGTAGAGCACCGCGCCGCGCAGTCCTTGCGCCGCAGTGGTGTCGAAGGCTGCGTCAGGCGCTTGCTGCGCCTGCCAGCTGTCGACGACGCGCTGGATCTCCGTCTTCAACTGGGCGCGCGTGCCTCGTGCGTCGTCGAAGACCCAGTCTTTGGGGTCGGGGTTGAACGACAGGCTGATGTGCGTGGGGTCCGACGGGTCTTGCTCAAGCTGTAGCTGCGGTAATGTCGACACGTTTGGTTACCCAGTGGGTGAGAAGTTGATCGGCCTGCAAGAGCAGCATGTTGCGCTTGTGCGCCGCTTTCCGGTACGCCTTGGACTCCGGACCGTGCACGGACTCGAAGAACATGCAGCTGTCGTCGAGAGCCTGCACCTGTTCGCGCAGGTCTTTGAGCTCCGCCTTCAGTAGCAACATGCCCGCCAGTGCGTGAACGTGGTCGACGAGGCGTTGTGCGTGCGGGGTGACTCGTTTGGTAGGGCGCCGCATCCGGCTCGTCATCGTCACAACTCCTGGGAGGTGTCTACCCTCGTCCATCATAGGCCACCCATCGGTCAATGGGCGCGCCGGCGGCACCAGCGACGTTGTGGAGTGTGTGCAGCCACCGCCTGGCAGCAGCAGGCAACTCTTCTTCGCGATCGGTCAGTGTCGCGAGCACGCGCACTGGCCCGTCAACGAGAATGGCCAGCTCGCGCCAGATGCGCTGCGTGGTGTGATCTTTGTGAAATTGGGCATCGAAGGGACAGGCGTTGCAGAGCCCATGATCCTTGCCGATCTCGAACATCTGGCGGTACCCGTGCGGGTTGAACAACCGCACATAGTACACTGCCCACCGTGGCGGCGGCGTGATCGCGCGCAGCAATTCGAGCGTGTCGTCGTCATGGCGTGTGTTGTAGTAGTGCACGTGCCTCCAAAAAAAAAGAGCCACGGTTACCCGTGGCTCGATTTCTCACGCAGTGCGTGCAGCGGTCAGGCGGCCTTGGCGGCGGCGCGCTGGTCCTTGAGGAAGGTCGTGCCGTAGCGCTTGTCGATCGCGGCGAGCACAGCGTCGCGGACGAAGTCGGCCTGCTTGCCGCCGTCTTCCTTCGCGGCCTTCTCGACGAACTTGAACGCGGCCGTGGGCACCTGGCCCTGGGCCTTGTGACCGGCGATGCGCTTGGCCTTCTTCTCGGCCTTGGGCTTGGCCTTCTTCTCGGCCTTGGGCTTGGCCTTCTTCTCGGCCTTGGGCTTGGCCTTCTTCTCGGCCTTGGGCTTGGCGGTGGTCTTCTTCACGGTCTTGTCCTTCGCCGTAGGCTTGGCCGCGGTCTTCTTCGCCGACGACTTCGCCGACGACTTCGCCGACGACTTCGCCGACGACTTCTTCGTCGAGGGCTTCTTGGCCTTGGCCGGCTTGGCAGCGGCGGCATCGGCGGTGGGGAGGACGACGACTTCGCCGCCCTGGTCAGTGGTCTCGGTGTCGGGATTCTTCATGGTTGACTCCTAGGTGATCGGTCGATCCCCGCGCTTTCCTGTGTGGTACTGGTGCTGCTTGATCGTGTCAAGCGTGTTTCACGGCGTGGCGCGCTTTTTCGCCCGCTGGATCCGTCGGCCCTGGGCCTTGTGGATCGACTTTTCGACTGGGCCGAACTGCTTCGACAGCGTCTCGAGCTGCTCGCGCAGGTTGTGCAGGTTCGTCTTGTCCTCGTCAGGCATGTCTTTTCGGACCTGGAGCTCCTTTATCTCCTTGACAAAGTTGTCAGAGCTGGTCTTGATCCAGCGCTGCCACTCGTCGACGTCGCGGATGACCTTCTGGGCCATCCAAGAAAAGCGGTTCATGGGCGCGCCGTCCGGCGCACCCTCGGTGGTTCGAGCCATGCGGATCCTCGGGAAAAAAGAAAGCGCCCTCGAGGGCGCTTACCAGCGGACGCGCCGCTGGCTTTTCTGGGTGTCGTGCCGGTGCATCGCGCCGACCGCCTCACGGAGGACGCGCTTCGGATCGGTCGACAGCCGTTCGGCAACCACGCTGACACCACCGCTGTCGTAGACGTAGGTGGCGAAGTCCGCGTGCGTGGGACGCGGTTCGGGCAGGTTGACGTACAGAGCATCGACTTTGAGCTGATCCTCGGGACGGAAGATGGTGGCCATGGTTTCTCCTTATCGCTTATACCACATTCCCCCCCTATAATAAGGTCCATGACTCTCCTTGACGACGCCTACCTCGCCGGCTCCCAGCAAGCACTGTCCAAGTTTGCGGCTACCCGCGCGCACAAGGAGATCTTGCGTTCCATGCAGTCAGGCGACATGGCGCGAGCCCACCGTCTCAGCACCACCCCGGGTGTCATGACAGACAGCCCTCGAGCACGGCAACTCGGGCACCAGCTCAAGGACATCGACAAGGGTGGCGAGGGGCTGGCGACCATGGTGTCACACCCCACGCATGGCGCGGTTGTTCGCAAGATGTTTGATCCCGCGGGCGGAATGTATTCGCCGACGTTGATCAAACGCAAAGAACAGATGAAACCGATCCCGGGTGTCGCGAACACCGTCGGCGTCAGTCAGACACAACACGGGACACCAATTCACTTCAACGAGTTCGTCCATGGCAAGAAAATCACGCCTGAGATGATGGCCGACCCCGCATTCGCGCAAACGTTCGCGCGCGCCAAAGGCAAAACCCTTGCTGCAGGACAGGCGCAGGGGCGCGAACTGCGCGATCTTCGGCCGGCGAATGCTCTCGCTACGCCGGATGGTGGTGTGAAGTTTATCGATCACGCACCGTTCAACCGTGATGAAGTCGACCACCCCAGTGTTGAACGCCATAAGCGGATGACGGGAAAGCTCCCGGAGAATCAGGTGCCTGTGGCGGGCAAGGGGTTCGATCTGTTCCCCAATCTTGGCGATCAACGACCGGGAATCAACCAGTCGCAACTCAAGGATTACATGCTCGGCGGCAAGCCCGCCGCGGGTAAACGTTGGTCGGACCACGCGATGCTGAACACAGCACTTCCGTCGCAGAGCGCCGTGCCGGCGCCGCTTGCACCACAGACACCACTGCACCCCAGCATGCCCATGACGATGCCGCCGACGCCCACCGGCCTGCCGAACGCGCCTACGCAAATCTCGAACCCGAGTATCGGTTCGCCCGCGCAAGGGGCGAATACCGTGGTGAGTCGTAAACCGCGTGTTGCGTGAGGCGACTTATGCAACGCACCGACGCGATCGTCGCAGCTGTCCATCAAGCCTGGTGTGTTGTTTCGCTCGAGCTCGGTGAGCGGCCCATCCCGTTCGACATCATCGAGCCTTGGCGCCTCCGGGCCCTCGAGCACACCGTCGGCTTCTGGGAGTCCTGGGGGTCCTACCAGGACCTGGACTACCCGACGTTCCTGGCGGCCACGCAGATCACGTGGATCCAATACCATCGCCGCAACGGGTGGACGTACTCCGAGCTCCAGGCCTGGGTAGATCTGCCCGCCGACCAGCAGCGCAAACTGCGAGCCATGCTCGACACGTACATCCTCTTCCGCAGCTTCTCACCCTGATCAAAAAAAGACGCCCCCTTTCGGGGGCGACCTTTCTGCAGGTGGCACTCACCCGACGCGGGTCTTCCACTTGCCGTTCTTGAGCTCGAACTTCTTCTCGACGTCGAGGATCTTCGGCTCGCCGTTGAAGATGGCCAAGATGCCGGCCTTGTCGGTCTGGACTTCAGCGAGCATGGCGTCGCCGTTGGCAGCGTCACCGACACCGGCGCGAGCCTCGTCCTTGGAGCCCCACGCCTGCTTCTTGGTGATGGAGCCGTCTTCCGCCTCAGTCGTCGTGATCCACATCTTCATCGTCTTCTCCGTGTTGCGTGTCAGGGGTTGTTTCGTTGGACCAGGCAGCGGTGTACCCCGCTCGCCAGGCCGTTTGCCAGTGGTCTTCGACTTCGTCGGCGTGTTCGGCGAAGTCCTCCGGCATCGGAGGGACCTCCAGGACCGCCGGTCCGCCGGGTACCGCGGGATCGAACCCGAGTGCCTTCAAGGTCTTGCGCAGGTGGAAGTAGATCCTCGGGAGGTCTTCCGCCGGTTTCAGTGCAGGGGCTGAGAGCGGGGACAGCTCGCGCAACGCGGTGAGCACGAGCTCCACGAGCTGCGGTTGCTTGTTGTACCTGTCGACGAGCTCCCGCACGAAGGTGTCTGTGTCGGCGGGGTTCATGCTCGCCTTGAGCTGACCTTCGTCGGGCTTGTAGTTCTCCGTGACGCGGGCGCCTTGGAGGACGATGCGGTTCTGGGCGTCGACGATGTTGCGGCCGGGTTCGACGCGCAGTGGATCCGCCGGTCCGCCGGCGAAGTACCGACGCTCGTCAGTCGGCATGGTAGTCCCCGGTGTCGTCTTCGGCGTCGGAGCCCGCGTCGTCGCCGGCGTTGTCTTCGCTGTTCTGCAGCCCCTTCTCGCCAGCGATCCAGGCCGACATCGTCACGGAGACGACGGCTGGGCCGGGCTTGAGCTCGGCGTTCTCGCTGGCCCCGCGGAGCTGGGACTTCGGGAGCCAGATCTCCTCACCTTGCCCACCCTCGGTGACGATGAGGATGGCCTTCTCGCTGGCGCGCTTGATCTTGACGTTCTTGACGGTGACGTCGGGCTTCTCTTCGGAACGGTAGCCTCGTGCCATGTTTCAGGGCTCCTTGTAGTAGGGGATGGTCGTGTCAGCGGGCGGCGACTGCTTCGCAGCCCAGGTCTCGTACTTCTCCGTTGCAGCGCGGATCAGGACGAACGTACCGCTCAGCCGGTACAACGCCACGACGTCCCGCCGGTTGTCCTCGGTCTTGAGGATGCGGAAGTGCTTGTCTTCCCAGCTCTGTGCGAAGTGCAGTGATGGCACCGGCAGCACGCCGGTCTTGCGGACGTAGTGGTCGTACAGCGCGTACGCCGCATCCACCGGGACGTCGGACATCACAACTTTCCACGCCTTGCCCCACGTGGAGAAGGGGTAGCTGCCGTGATAGCGCAGGTTGTCACGGTCGATGCGGCCGATCTTGGTTGGTGCGGTCGTGCTCATACTTCCTCGAGTTCCAGCCAGACCGTGTCGGGCCAGCGTTTGCGTTCATACACATGTTCGAGCTCAGACCAGGTGCGCCCCTTCGGCTTCAGAATGTGCAGCAGCAAACCGTTGCTGTAGTAGTGCACCCGGATGTTCTCAGGGTTCGGTGCGACTTCACGGATCGGGGTCATGAGCCTGGCGTGCACGACGCCGTAGACGTTTTCGGGAGACGTCACGTCGAAGCGCCAGACATCTGGGGCGATGCGTCCGTCGACGTACACGATAGCGCCGGTGTACGACATTACTTGATCTCGTTGTGAATGGTTTTGCGGTCCATCTCGACGATGAGTGGGCGGTACCTGACGCGAACCTCCCGCTCGAGGAGGAGTCCGACAGCCTCTTCCTTGCTGATCTCTTCCCATCCAGGAAGATGCGTGAGCAGCCAAAAGAGAGGGTTCGGGACGCCGACGACCAGCAGCGTGTCGCTAGGGTTCTCGGCGCCGCTGAGCTCAGCGGGAGGAATGCCCGCCATGATTGGTGGCCGCGACCGAAACCATGCGGCGAGTCGCTCATGCCAGGACTGTGCAGTGTTGGTGATCGTGTGCATGCTCCTTTGTAGCCGTGTGGGAGTGAAAAGAAAGCGGGATCTGGTTTTACAACGCCCAGCGGACCAGCGATCTTGTGTCAAGGGGGGGGGTCCACAAGATTCGCCGGTCCGCCGGACGTCAACCTACGCGTCAAGGAGGGGGAGAGATCGACGCGTAGGACGGGGAAATGGTCACGGTTCGTCCTTGAGGAGCTCAAGGACGTCCTTCACCGACGAGACCACAGTCGGCTCGTCGGCTGTGAAGGTGTGCGCGTGGAAGGTGTCCTTCAGCCGCGCCGGGAGCGCGTCGAGGATGTCGTCACCGCAGATGTGGTCTGCAGCGATGAGGGAGATCGGCTTCTTCTCGATGTCGGCTTTGTAAAGGAGGATGATGATGTTCATACTCCTTATACCCCGGGCCGGATCAATTTACTGACCCGGCCCGGGAGCCGTTTACCGGTTACCGGCTGTCGCCGGACCCGTGCAGCGCTTTGCGGGCCTTGCGGTCCGCCAGCTTCGCCAGGTTCGCCTGCGCGATGTCCTCGAGCGTGAGGCCGAGCTCTTCGGCGAGGCTGGCCATGTACCAGAGGGCGTCACCCATCTCGAGCTTCAGCTTCTCGCGACGTTCGGGCGTGATGACGTCGCCGTCGTCACGCTCAACGCGCTTGAGCTGCCCCGCGATTTCACCGACCTCTTCGCACAGGCCGATCATGGCGTAGCGCGGGTTCTTGCCGATGTTCTGGTAGACCGCGGTTCTCCGCGACTGCCTCTGGTACTCATTGAGTTCCACGTCGGAGCTCGCTTTCTTGGGTCGTGAGGGACTGCTGCAGGTGCACGTTCTGAGCGGCCAAGGCGTCGATCGTGACTTGCGCCTTGGTCAGCGCGTACCGCGCATCCCGAGCTTCCTGCTGGTACCGCGTGTTCGCAACCAGCAGGTCATCAATGCGCGCACGCTGCTCAGCGATGAGTTTCTCGAGGTCGACGACGGGCATCAGCGAGCCTCCGCCTTCGTCGCCTTGGCTTCCTTGGGCTTGGTCGTCTTGGTCGTCTTGGTGGTCTTGGCCGCCGCCGGGGCCGGGGCCGCTTCCACGGGCGCCGCCGGGGCCTTCACAGCCTTCATGTCCTTCTCAGCCTTGGCGGCGATCTTGGCCTTCTGCTTCTCCTCCCACTCCTTCTTCCGGGCCTCAGCAACGCGCTCGGCGGCGCCGATGGGGTCGTAGACGTAGACGCGGGAGTCGGCCGGGCCGACGAGACGGTCATCGCGGTCCCACGGGACGCTCGCGATGCACACGCTGTGGTTCTCGATGTGCCGGGCGTGCCAGGTCTCCACCTGCTCGTGGTGGAAGTCGATCTTGTCGGACGCCGCCGCCTCGGGCAGCTGTGCCTTGTCGTTGGTGACGTACAGCACGCGGCCCGCCGGGGCTTGGGCCTGGATCCGCATGGTTTCATTGATCAGCTTGTACGCTTCGTGGTGAGGAATGCTTGCCCACATAGGTATCTCCAGATGCTCGGGTTGGAATGTCAGTCGTTGACGACGTCGGCTTTGTGAATGATCACGCACCGCTTGTCGGAAGGGACATACAGGGTCGGTTTCTGCTTCTCGTTCCACGCCGCCAGCGCAGCGCGCAGGGCGGGAAGGTCTTGTACGACGGTGTTGAACTCGACGCCATCGGCCAGTTCCAGGTTTTCGTGGAAGTGATCGATGACAGCTTCGATGTCCAGTTGTGGCGCCACCTGATTGCAGCACCAAGCGACGACTGGGTAGTCGTCATCCTCAAGGTCGCAGTTGTGGTGCAGGTGCTCGAGCAAGTCCTCGACGTTGTCGAAGAAGTCGTCGTCGTTGTAGACCACTGGGTACGTGCACTGAGCGACGGTCAGCTGCTCGGCCTTGTCGATGCGCTCTTGCTCACGCCTCGCCTCGTTCTTCGTCCAGCAGTCGTCGCACGTCAGGTAGCCTTTCCGTGCGAACGCCGGCCCGCCGGGTTTCGCCGGGTCGCAGGCTCCGCACAGCCGAGGCTCACAGCACGCCTCGGCAACCCGTCGCGCGGCGGCCGCCCGCTGCTCGTCATCGGCGCCCGTGAACAAGTGCGGCGGGTACACCTGTCCGCATTTGCCACAGGCCACGATGACGACCGGCTCGGCCGGGTTGTGGTCGTCGGTTTTCTTGATCAGCTCGATGACGGGTTTCATACCTGCTCCACCTGGACCCACCCATCGCTGCGGTAAGCTGCTCGCGTGGCTGCGCTTACGAGCGGGAACTCGTGGTCGTCGCTGGGGGTGACCCACAACACGACGACGGGGTCGAACGTCTTGAGCACCATGCTCGAGACGTCGAACGCACGCCCCGCGATCATGATGGTTGCCGGCCCGTCGTACTCCACGGGGAGCACAGGGATCTCGGCCATGTACTGGTACACTCGATCCCGCGGTTCTGGATCGACGTGGACTTGCATGAGAAACTTGATGGCGATCATGCGGGCGGGCCTTCCTCCTCGGGTGAGGTGGCGGTGGCAAGGATGACTTTGACCTGCGTCTCCAGGTCAGAGTTTACTGCGTACATCGGCCGCAGCAGGCCGATGAGATCGGCGATGATGCGGCCAGCGTGGGCGACTTTGACCTTGGCGCGCCTCTGTGCCTCGTCACCCTGGACGATGGCGTTGTCGCGCGCCGTTTCAGCGAACGACACGCGTTCTTGCAGGGCTGTGATCTCTGCCTTGGCAGCTTCCAAGCGGTGCTCGAGGTTGATGCGATGCTGCTCATCCGACATCTGCTCAGCCCTTTCACGCGCAGAGAGCGCGGATCTTGTCGACAACGAGGTCGGGGTTCTGGTGGTCGGTGTTCCAGGGGACGCGGATGATGCGCATCCCCCGGGCCCAGGCGTGCTGCCCGCTCTCGATCTCCACGAGGAGGTCGAGGTAGCCGCGGCGCAGCTTCTTGAGGTACTCCAAGGGTACCCCGTTCTCGGCGGCTCGCCCACGGGACTGCATGCGCTCGAACGCCACCTCGGGCTCCACGTCCAAGAAGACGAGGACCGCCGGGGTGGGGAGGTTCAGCGACATGATCCGGTAGAACGTCTCGTACACATCCCAGAACTCAGGTTCGATGTTGCCTTCGGCGATGTGCATTTTGCAGAAGACACGGTCACCGGGGAGGCCGCGGTCGATGACGGCACCGGCGTACTCGTCGTTGTGTGTGGCCTCCCACGCTGCGAGCTGCTGCATGGCGTAACGCCGACCCATGAGCAGCATCTGCATGGCGAAGGCGTACTTCTTGGGGTCCTGGTAGAACTTGGTCAGCAAGGGGTTGTCATCCACCGGTTCATAGATCGGCCGCAGCCGCAGGGCTTTGGCGACGTGTTGGGTGAGCGTGCTCTTGCCGGCGCCAATGATTCCCTCGATCCAGACGACTGACCCCATACTGGCCTCCTTTGTGCGCGTTCTCGGTGCGGTGGTTTACTTGATTCCATAGAGCCTGAACAGTCCCAGCTTTGAGGCCGTCTCGCAGATCCCGTATCCCGTGCCATCGGGTCCGTCGCCGAAGCTGGTGCCGCCTGCGACGAGGATTTGTTTCTTGCCGCACATGCGCGTGCACGTGTCTCGCGCATGCAGTTCGCCGTGCCACAGCGCCTCTAGTTCGCGGACCGCCCGGTCGGGATCGGTCTCTGTCAGGTGGTCGTATTCGACGGGGTCGTCGTGCTTGAAGTCCACGCCGATGCGCTTCAACACGCGCGTCACATCTGGGGGGTACACAGGGTCTTCATCATCGTCGTTCCGGCGGTGGTCGTCGTGCAGCGTCATCCACGCGGTGAGCGCCGTGGTGCATTCCCGGATGTGCTCCTTCACGCGGGCGCGTTGCTTAGCTGTGGTGTCCAGCTTCTCTGGCCCCACAAGCATGAACACGATCAGATCAGCGCCCATACCTACCCCTTCGCTTTGATGGCCTGCCAGACAGCGTCGGCTCGCTCGAGGATGTCGTCCACATCGCCGGGTTCGAGATCCATCGTCTCGCACAAGGCCTTGGTCTGCTCAGTGGTGAACTCGATGGTGGCGTAGATCTCCGCCAACAAACGAGGAAATTGCACGTCGTTCTGCCCCCACGGCGAAGCCGCGTCGTCCAAGCGAACGGCGTGGCTTTGCGTGGGCAGCTTGCTGCGGCTGGTGACGCATGTCTGGCCGGGCCGCGCGCCGCAACGACGACACGCGACCCGCCAGCACCAGCTCTCCTTACGCCCCACGGCGCGGCTCGCGTTTGCAGCGGTCGAGGAAGTGCTCGCGCGCCTTCTCGTAGTCGTTGTAGTAGTTGCCCTGGGCCCACTCGTCGTCGCCTTCGCCCTGCCAGGTGCTCACCCAACGCTCACGGCCCTCGTGGGCCTCACCGCGGTCGACGAGGATGAACCTGCCGGCACGCAGGCCGTGTCCTGCCTGGGTCGAAAACTGGGCGACGATGTCGAACCCGTGGATCTTGTCAGCCATCGAACTCCTCCTTCAGCAGCTTGATCTGTTCATCGGTCAGCGAGGTGGTGTTGCCCTCGAGATCCGCCGGTCCCGTGAAGAAGATGGGGCCGAAGGCCACGTCCCGTCCATCCCACAGCTTGCGGTTGGGCAGGGCGCCGTTGAGCTTGCCTTCCTCGTCGCACCAGAGCTCCGTGCCGTGGTTGTACGGTACCGCTTGGATGAGGTTGCACTTCGCGAGCTCGTACATCTTGTCGAGCGTGAGCACATGCTCCTGCACCAAGCCGACCGAGCCGACGGGGAACAGGAGGATGCGGATCTTCTGTGGGTCTGACATCAGTTGTCCTTCTAGGAGTGTACGAAGTAGACCTCGATCACATCCTTCTTCGGGATGAGCACGAAGCTGTCTTCGGTGGGGTCAACGGGGTAGGGCAGGTCGGTGCGGAAGACGGCGTCGATGCTCCAGTTGTCGCCGCGGTCAAACTCAGGAATGGTCTCGAAGGGGTGTTGCTCGGGAGTCCCTGCGTAGAACTCGTGCGTCATCCCGTTCGCGAGGCGAAGGTGCCAGTAGCCGGTCGGGTTCAATCCACCACCTCGAAGTTCGGCGGCAAGCGGTTGCCCGCCAGCCACGGGTAATGCGGCATGCCATTGAGGTAGTCGCTGACGCTGGGGATGCGCCCGAGATCCTCAATGATGTGGTCTTCAGCGATCGAACGGACAGGCACCACCTTGCCGTCGCTGTTGGTGATGGTGGTGCCGAAGGCTTGTTCGCACAGGAACGGCCCCATGCTGTTGTGCAGGATGGCGCGGTGCCGGACGTCGGCATGGCTGGCTTTCGGCAGGTCGAGGAGGTCGTGGATCTTCTGGTAGTCCTCCGGCTTTCCGCCGTACCGCCGGACAGACGCGAGGGCGTGATAGTAGGGCTTCATGAGAGGTCTGCGCTCACTTTCGTCACGGTGTAGAACTCCAGAGTGAGCCACTCGTAGAGCTGTTCGAAAAATTCGCGAGGCAGTGGTGTTTCAGGATTGGTGATCTCGACGTAGTGCGAGTCCGCCGCCTGGACGTCGTACTTGTTGAACAGCTTGAAGACCTGTTCTTGGCGCCCGTATCTGATGAGATCGCTCCACCCATCAGCCGCGTACCCGCGGATCTCATCTGGCCAGATGGCCATCAATGTGTCGATGTTCTTTGTGCGCGCCTGAGCTACGGCTTTTTCTTGGTCGCGGTAGGCTTTTTGCGGACTGCCGTCGCCGTTCGTGTAGTAGCGCTCGTCGTCGTGGGCCCATCCGACTTCACATACGACCCAGAGCTCGGTGTCCATACGTAGTCTCCATAGACCGTGCGCCATGTTTGGATCCGGGGCACGAAATGTGTGGCAGCAAAAAGACACTGGTTGTTGACGTGCTGGTGGGGCTTCTTCCCGCATTCCAGGCAGCGGTGCCAGACGCCGTCCAGGATCTCCAGCGTCGCTTTGGGGCAAGGGACCCGCCGGTCCGCCGGGGGCACCGTCTTGCCGTCCAGCTGTACCCCATGCGGAAACAGGTGCGCGATCTGCCGGAACGCTTTGATGCTCAACTGCGGCACCGACAACGTGGCAGCGTGCGCGCGCTCGTCGTCCCAAGACATCCGGATGCGCTCGTCCTCTTCCAAACCCCAGTGCTGCCGGCGCCATCCGGCGGAAGCCTTCTCCGTCAGGCCGGATGGTTGAGGGTAGAGCGTGTTCAGCAGCCCGAACCCCACTGGTCGGGTGTTGTATTGGTCGATGAACCACTGGATGTCAGCCAGCGGTCCGTTGATCGTAAGTATAGCCATGCCGCTCATACCAAAAGAAAAGAGGATTTTAAGCACCCCCCTCCACACCGCGCGCCTACTGCGGTGTGGAGGGGTTATCGGCATCGTCTGTGGGCCGCTCAAGTGTTGTGAGTCTTTGGATCTTCCAGCCCTAGAAACTGGATCACCGAGACTTACTCACGCGACTCGTGCGACTGCTTGCGTCGTTTCCCTGCCCGGCTTGAAGCAGTAAGCCGCCGGGGGTGAGCACGGGTATTTCTAGGACTCCGTCTTAACCTCTTAGCCTCGCCTGCATGGTAGCGCAGTGGCCGTCTGTGAAGGAATCCGATCCCGGATTCTCCACTATTCCTTATACCTCGGGCGAGGCCCTCTTTTCGAAGAAGGCCTTCTCCTTTTCCGCCATGATCTTGAGGAAAGCCTCGAAGACCGCTTCCTTGCTGCCCTTCAGATTGAACTCCTTCTTCACGACGGAGAACACGCTGCCGCCGCGACGCTTGAGCCCGTGCATCTCGAGACGCATGGCGCCTTTGAGCGCGGCCATGCGGACGAGGTCCACGCTCTCACGGCCCGAGGCGACGAAGCCGCCGCCGGGGATCGCTTCGATGGTCATGCGCCACCTCGAGGGGTGAGATTCAGCAGCTGGCTCAGGCTCAGGCCCTGCACAGAGGCCCAGCGCGCCAGGACTTCGGCACAGCGTTCCTGCGCCGCAGGGCTGCACCGCTGACGGTGCTGAAAGTGCCCCATCAACGCGGCCACACACTGCTGCTGCGCGGCCGTCAGGCCCGAGAGGATCTCGTCGTCCACGTCCACCGTGGGTGCGGTCAACACCCGCAGGAACACGTCGAGCACACCGGGGCGATCGGGCGTCGGCAGACGCGGCCAGAACACGTACAACGAGCTCACCGCGGACACCGACAGGGCTTCGTCCCTGCTCTCGTAGTCCGGCAGCGGGGTCAGGCCGCGCCGCTGCACTTCTTGTGCGACGGCGTTGAGAACGTCCTCGGGGACCTGGATCGAGCCGGCACGGCAAGCCCGCAGGATGTTGAGGAGGTGTTTCTCCTCGAGCTGAACGAGCGGAATGGTCCGGCCGTCCTGGGTGTGCCAGATCTGCGGGTTTCGCCGGGGCGGGTCGCAGTCGTACGGGTCTCCCGTGTAGTTGTCGGGCTCCGGCCCATCGTACCTCCCGCCGGGGATCAGCGGGTAGTATGCGTTGTTACGCGACATCAAGCACCTCTCCTTCGTCTTCGAGCTGGAGGATCTCACCCTCCTCGAGCAGTCGGTTGTTGTCCATGCCGCAGTCGCGGCAGCGATAGTGAACGCGGCGACCCAACATGCCCATGAGCACGCAGGGTCCGCCGCAGGCTTGGCACTCCAAGCTACCCGTCATGGTCCGCCCCCCTTTCCGGAGTCGCCGTCTTCGGCGGCCTCTTTGACAGCGTCCAGGATCGTCTCGAGCGTCTTGACCTTGGCGTTCGCCAAGGCGTTCTCGAACGATCCTTCGGACAGCTGGTAGTCCAGCCGCGCGTACTCGACGGACTTCTCCAGTTTCTTGATCAACTTGTTGGCATCAATCAAACGCATGTGTTCCTTTCCTCACTCGTCGGTGGGATCGAAGTTGAAGTACCAGCGCGGGAAGTGCGTAAACATCATCACGCCCTTCTTGTTGTCGCTCTTGCGCGTGACGCTCACGAACGGCGCCAAAAAGCCGTGCACTGTGAAGTGTTCCTGCAGCTGCTTGGTGTCGTACTTCTCGGTCGCCTTCTCGGCCTCGACTTCGGGCACGCCCAGCTCAATGAGCTGACGGCGCATGTCGGCAGTGGAATCCATGGGTGATCTGACCTCTCTGGCTTGCGCCCAAGAAAGAAGCCCCCTTGCGGGGGCTCTGGTTGCGGGTTGGCAGTCGGCGATCGTCAGGGCCGCATGGCGACGATGCTCATCTCCTCGAACGCACCGTGCCCGTTGGGCGCCTCGCGCCCCGTGCGTACGCGGTAGACCTCCGCCCGGGTGCAGGCGAAGCCGGCGTTGTTCAGGCGGACCGCGATGCTGCCATCCCCCAGGCCGGCGGCGATGAACGCCTTGATGCGGGTGTCCCGTTCACGCGGGGTCATGTCCCGCAGGAGCAGGGGCTGCTCCTGCCCCATCGTGGCGCTCGAGTGGGCTTTTTGCCAGGGGGTCTCAACTTCTTTGGTGTACGTGCGCATTGCACGGGTAGCATAGGTCAAAGCGATCGTACCGGTCACGTGGTTTCCCTTTCGGTGGTGGTGTTGTCGTCGGTGCGCGGGTCATCGAAGGATAGCTGCATGACGTACCCCAGGCAGAACGGGTCCTCGTAGTTCCCGTGCATCTCGATGCCCTCAGTCGAGATGTGTTCAGGGGTCATGATGATGTACGAGACACAGTCACCCCAAGACAACCCTGGTTTCTCCGGGTCAGGCACACCGCCGAGATCTTCGTCGACGGCCGACGTCAAGAAGTCGTGGACTGCTTTGATCGCCGGATCCGAGTCGGTGTACCACTTGATGTGCCCGTGGTGGTAGAGCTTCCACCCGGCCTTTTCCCCGACGTACATGCTGTCGAGCATCTGGACGGCGTCTTCTCCGTGCGCGACAGCTTTCAGGGTCTCACGCATCAGCTTGTCGATCTTGTTTGTGACGGCGATGCCGACGTCGCTTGTGACGCCCATCAGCGCCTCCGCTTCTGTCGACCTTTGGAGATCGGCTTCTTGGTCTGGACTTGCTGCGCGGGCGGTGCTGGGCTGACGGTCTCCGGTCCCTCGAACCAGAGGCTCATGAGGTACGCCACGCACGCCTTCTTGTGCTCGTGCGACGGCTTCATGCTGGTCTGCACCGCCGTGAGGTGGCGCAGGGCCGCCAGGCCGTCCACACCCTGGCGGAATCGAGGGAGCTCTCCTCGCAGCAGCCCCTGGAAAAACCACCGCTGCTGCAGCCCGGTGAAGAACTGCTTGTGCGGGTAGATCGCCGGGATGTCAGCGAGCGGGACCATGTACTTCTCGATGACATCGAGGCAGCTCATCATCAGCCCGTCGGGGATGTTCTGTGGTTGTATCAATTGACCTCCTCACTGGTAAGCAGCTGCTGCCAGCTCACCCGGAGCTCGGGCTTGTTGATGATCATCTGCGCGAACTTCGTGCAGTCCTCACGCACCTGCGGGACTGTGCGGTACTGGCGCTGGACTCTATCCAGCGACATCCCGAACTCGGGATCGATGGGCCTGCCGGGCTGGCCGTCACCCCAGCCGTCGCAGGAGAAGCCCAACCACCAGAAGCGGTCGGGTTCATTGGTGAGCTGGGTGTGCCGGACGTGTGCGTTGCCATGTTTGGCGTACGTGACGCCGCGGTACGGCCCCGTGTACTCGTCATCGTCGAAGCCGATGTCGTCGCAGTGCTTGCCGTAGAACATGTGCCAGATGGGCACGCCGACGTACCCACACAGGTGCCCGTCGTTGTTGGGGCGGATGATGACGCAGGGCAAGCCGGTGGCCTCGTCGCGCCACTCGATGCGGTCGGGTTCGCTGTCCCACGGGCCGGGCGGCCAGTTGGTGCGATCAATGTGTCGGGTCTCCTCGAACTCTGATTTACTCGTCGTCATCGGCAACTCTCTTTTTGAGCGGTGGTGGTTTGTTCCTCATCAGCCATTGGCACGGGACATCTCTTTCAACGCGGGTCAGTCGGCTGCGTCCTCGCCCCCACCACCCTTGGGGAATAGCCAGAGTTCGCCGTCCCACGTGTTGATCGGCATCGCATCGAGCTTGACCACGATACGTCCACTCTCGTTCGGGAACGCCACACCGAGTTTCACGAAGTGAGACTTCCCTTCGGGGGCGTTGTACTTCTTGTAGCTGACGTCGTAGTGCGCGATCTGGTCCAGCGGGACTTTACGCGGTCGGTAGGGTGGTCTCATCCAGCATCCTTGAAGTGGCCCTTCCACGGACCGTTGTAGAGCCCTGCCTTCACAGCGCGGGCCATATTGAACACGTACGGCCTTTCGTGCAGCTCCATCATCTCGATGAACTGCTGCGGATCGGCCGCGCACTCAGGTGTCATGCTCGAGCTGTACTCCGGCCCCTCGTTGCCGTAGCGGCAGATGACGCTGCTGTGGTCGTGCCCTTCACCCTTGCGCGTATCCGGGCACCACCACAGGTCCCACGTCCCGCCGTAGCTCTGGTCCTTGGTCCTGACCGTGCCCAGGAACAAGCACCTGTCGCAGTCGTGCGTGAAGACAGGTGTGGACCTGTCGTGTTCGTTGGCGCGCTTAAGCTTGTTCATGCGCTCTCCTTCTTCAGGACGTGCTTCTCGATGGCCTGCGCCAGCGTCACGTCGGCGTTGCGCGAGCCGTAGACCAGCGTGTCGTCGGTCCAACCGCTGGGGCGGGTGACCTCGCCCGTCGGATCCGGCGCTGCCTCGGAGACGAAGCAGAACTCGCGGATGTCACAGCCCCCGAGCGCTTCCTCGGCGTAGCGCATCGCCTCGTCCGCGCTCTCCGCCAGGACGGCGTACTCAAACTCGACGGTCACGTTGTAGAGCTTCTTCGTCATGGTTTAGTAGCTTTCTTCCTCTCGAGTGATCTCTCCTGCGTCCAGCTTGCGCCGGACTTCTTCTCGTCGGTCCTGCAGGCGTTCGAGCTCGCGGACGGTGTCCTGGGTGGTCCAGCCAGGGTGGTTGTTCTGCATGGCCGGCTTGGTCTCGACGTTCAGTCGGCCCGTCGGGCTCTCGGATGTATTGGGAATGTGTTCGGCGTAGGCCCCCAACACCTTCCTGATGTGATCACAGAGGGCCTTGGTCGTCGCCTCGTAGCTCTTGGTGAGCTGCGTCCACCTCGAGCTCTTGGCCTTGTCCCACGGCTGGCCGCTGTGGAAGAGGAGCGTGGCTTCCAGCGCAAGATGCCGCTCCCGGTATTCACGCAGTAAACCCTGGACCTCATCAAAGCGGAGCGTGATGTGGTCGCCGGTGGCGTTCATCAGCTTGTCAGCGATCTTGTCGTACTTGCTGTCCGTCATTTCACCTCCGGTGGCGCGGGCATTGGTTGCCAGTGCGTGACGCCGTTAAAGTCGAACGGCTCTGGGGCCGCCACCCAGTAGCCCTCACCCTCGCCGTCATCGACGTCTTCCGCAGTGAACCACCGTTGCGACGCGAGGACTTGCTTCCCGTCGGTGGCCAGCACGGTCTCGTTGAACGGCGGCAGTCGCTCGGTCACCGGAATCCACAGCAACCGCGTGACGGTGCTGTTGAGAAACCCGGACGCGTGGCTCATGCACTTGCTGAACTCCTTCTCCCCGAGCTGGTCGCGGAGGAGGCCGAGACCTTCGGGGTCGGATTCGGACAACCGCATGAGCGCTTCTTTGATGGTCGCGGATTTCACAGTGTCCCTCGCTTCTTGATGGGCTCGATGACGAAGTCCTCGGGGACGCCGTCCCGATGCCCGTTGGTGATGTCGTCGACATCTCGGATTGCTTGATCGAGGGGCTCGAACACCTGCGGTGGTACGAACATCGGCCAGTTCAGCTTGTTCCGCCGGTGGATCTGGGCATGGGTACCGCCGTACGGCGCCTCGGGGTGCGGCGGGAACGGCGCGCGGTAGTAGCTCCGCCCGTCGATGCTGATGTGCTCGCCGCTGTTGCCAAAGAGGATCCGCAGTCGTCGGGTCGGGAACTTCTGGTGCCACCACGGGATGAGCTGCTGGAGGCGCTGGTCCGCCAGCTTGCTGATTTGTGCGTGTGCTCGATGACGGACAGCGTCGGCCTTCTTCTTGAGCTGCTCAGTTGTGTTGGCCCGCCGGAGCCGTGCCATGCCTGCGCCTGACACGAACTCCGACGAGCTCATGGTTCCGGTTTTCACGAGCGCCGCCGGAGTTCAGGGTAGAGCTTCTGCATCGTATCGGCGATGTCGATCACCGAAACCAGCGGAAAGACGCCTGGGTAGCGCTTGTGAATCTCCTCGAGGATGTCCTTGGGCATCATCCCCTCGGGGAACTTTTTCGCCAGGCGGCTGTCATTGATGACAGCCACACAGGCTTCATCGAGTGTCTTCACGTGTACTCCTCCATCACCGCATCGGCACAGAGCTCCGAGCAGAAGTTGTGAGCCGGACTCGTTGGGTACGTCGGTCCGCCGCACTCCATGCACTTGCCGATGGGGATGCGCGCGCGGTCTTCAGGGTTGTCGAGATCGAGCTCTTCGTACCGAAGCTCGACGAGGCTGTGCTGGAACTGCTCCGCTGTTGGGTCGACGACGATGCCGTCGGGCGACACGCACCACCAGTGCTGGTCCTGGATGGCGCGGGCCGGGATCGCCCAGTGGACGAACCCGCAGGCTTTGCGGAGCTCAGGGAAGTCCTGGACCATGCGCTCGACGGCCTGCCGGCACTTGCCCCGAACGAACCTGTTGGGCTGGGCTGCGACGTAGCGTTCGATCCAGGCGATCCACTGTGTGGCGGGTGACGCGATCACGGTCGTGTGGCGGGTCATGCGTACCACCGTCGGTACTCCAGCTTGCTCAGCTGAACACCGAGAGCTGCAGCCTCCTGCATCTCGGCCTTGGTCTTGAACGTTCCGTCGGCGATTGCCTGGAGGATAGCGTGGTAGATCCGGTCCTCTTCGCAGTGAGCCCCCTCATTGTCGTTCAGGGCGGTCACCGCGACGCCGGCGATAGCGTTGCGGATGTCTTGAAGTGTCTTCATAGATCTCCCCAGTCTCTTGGTTGATCATCCCAGTCATTGGGCGGGTCGAACGCGTCTGCTTCGTCCCGCCGCTTCGCTTGCTCGACCACAGCGCTGATGTGGTCCGACGCCTCGCCGCGGGTCTTGGGCATGACGGGGTAGCGGTCGCCCCGGATGCGAGCCCACCGGCGGAGCACTCGCTCCTGTGCTTCCGTCGGTGGGAGGTCGCGCCATGCTTCGGGCTGTGGTTCTGGTTCACGCGAGTGCGCGCCCTGCTTTTTCTTGGTCATCGCTGTTCTCGCTTCAGACGCCACTCGATCCTCGCGCAGAGCTGGTTGACGCCGACCATGATCTGTTCGTGCGTCGCGGTGTCTGAATCCAGGCCCAGAGTCTTTGCGATGATGTCGAGCTTGGCGTCGTCGTTGTCGGGGTTGCTCACCCGCGCTTGCTCAAGATTCGCGCGCTCAGCGGGTGTGTTGGACGGCTCGTCGGTGGTGGTCGTTCGGTACGTCACGCTGACGGGGTTGTCCTCGTCAACGTCGATGGTCATGCCCGACCAGTCGCCGCCCCGCGGGCTGACGAAGCTCACCTTGGCGTCATCAGGCAGGTCCACGAGGCAGAAGGCAGTCCTCACCGCTGCGACGATGTCTTCGCGGGTGAGCTTGATCGTCGTGGTCGTGACGCTCCTTTTGGTTGTTTGGGGGTGGATGCGGTGCTCTTTTCCGACGCGGGCCATGTGCGACTCTCCTTGTGGATCTTGATTCGTGTTTCGTTCACCCAGTGCAGGCTCAGTGCCCGACGCAGCTTGAGCGCGAGGTCCATGTACGACGTCGTGCATTCGAATGCGTAGTAGTCCAGAATCCAGGTTAAGCGGTAGATGTCGTCCCACTCAGCCGCACGGAAAACGATCCGCCACAGCTCGGCTGCGTCGTGTTTGCGCGTGGGACTGATATGGAACGGCGCCAGTTCTTTCGCACAGACGGCCACCGCGGCGGAAACGATCTTCCGTCGGATGCGGACAGGTTCGTGTCGGATGACGTGCTTTTGTGCAGCGGAACTCATGCTCTCTCCCAGTCCGCCTTCGGACCTTTGACGACGACGAACATGGGGTGGTGCTTGATCGACTGCGGGTTGAGGGGGACGCCGGTCCGCCGGTGACACCGCATGCAGCACGTGCCGCCGTCCCGCGCCAACGGAATCCTCCAAACCGGTCTCACCGTCTCTCCTTGAAGTGTGTCGCCGCGAAGGGGCACTTCCCGTCGGGCAGATGGTCTTTGCGCTCGAGGCCGCACTCACACGTGCGGAAGCGATTGAACAACGCATCGCGCTGCATCTCCAGCCGCGCGATGCGTTCCTGCAGGCTGTCTGCGAGGTGGGCGTTGGCGATCACCTGGTACCGCAGGGTGCCCAGTGCGTAGTTCAGGCGGTCGATTTCGTTCTTGGCCCGCCGGTCCGCCGGGTCTGTGTCAAACTCGCCCCAGCGGTGCGTCACAAAGGCAGCTTCTTCTTCAGGTTGGCGCGCAGGTCTTTCAGCTTCGCGCCGTAGCGTTCTTCGATCAGACAGGCGAAGAGCGAGTCGCCTTTCCGGTTCTTCGCGTTCACAGAGTACGGCGACAGCCCGTCGTACTGCCGCAAGTCATCGATCATAGCCAGGTCCGCCTTCGTCAGAACCCGGACGTTCAGCGGACGGTTGGCTTTGTCGTGCCGGCTCTTGTGCTTGCAGGCCGGCGTGTCGCCGGTGCGGCCGCAGTAGTCGCACAGGCCGCGAGCGCGCGCTTGCTCGCGACGCTGCAGCTCGTCCTTCAGGGTTTTTTCGTCAGCATCATCGAGCTCGGTCGGGTAGCCCATGTGGTGCCTTTCTTGGTGGGGGTCATGCGGACATCTTCTCCTTCAGGCGCTCCGCGGTCTTGGTTCGTTTCAGCGTCGCCCGGCCTTCACCGGTCAGAAACTCGCGTGATGAGGGGATGCGGTACCTCATGTGCTCTCCGTCTGTTCATTGCGCGTCTTGGAGTTGCTGGCGAAGCTGGCGAAGCTGGCGAAGCTGGCGCTGCTGGCGAAGCTGGCGAGGCTGGCGCGGCTGGCGTCGCTGGCGCGGCTGGCGCGGCTGGCGTTGCTGGCGAGGCTGGCGTTGCTGGCGAGGCTGGCGCGGCTGGCGTCGCTGGCGCGGCTGGCGTCGCTGGCGCGGCTGGCGCGGCTGGCGGATCGCCAAAACCAGCAGGACACTGCTGCTTTCTGTGGGGTCATCGAGAACCTCTGAAAAAACAGACAGGCGCACCGTTGCGCCTGTCTGTCGAAGATCCCTCTTACGGAGTAACGAGGGATGCGTGCGCCTCGAGTGCATGGGAAATCCACGCGTCGCGCACACGCAGGATTGTCGCCGGGTGCCGCGTCAACCCCGGCGCCTGACCAGGGTTTTGCGAAAGCGCCAGATCGGTGTGATCATGGATCCTCTCGCTCCAGACGGCCTGGAGCGTGTAGAGCGACTGTTCGGGTCGCTCCTCGTTGTAGACGATGTCGATGACCGTCACGGAGTAGATCCATGACGGAGGGAGGTGGATTACGTAGTGCCCGCCAATGACAGGCAGTTGGAGATCTCTGTAGGACATGTTTCCTTCTTTCTTTTTGTTTGTGTGGTGTGTTCACGCCACCATCAGCGTGATGGTGGCGGGTGGGGTCAGGCTTAAGTTCAGGGTTTTGGCTTTTCCGTCACCCACCGCCGTCGCAATCAAAGTTCGGCATTCAACCTCCCCTCAAGTCGTAGCGGGTGTCGACGTCCCCGAGCAGCTGGCCGATGGTCATGTCCGACGCCTCCGCCGCTCCGCGGAGGTACCAGTACGCCGCGGCCAGCGCCGGGTTTTCGGTGAAGGCACGCGGGAGCAGCTCGAACTCGTCGATGGTGTCCACCAGGTCCACCGGCGGGTCGCCGGAGACCATGCGCATCTTCGCCCCCCTCGTCATATCTCTCCTTCGTACCCGCTGCGGGCAAAATGCCCCGTGCCGAAGAGGCATTTGTAGATGCCGTTGTCGCTGTAGACGTGCGCGGCACCGGGATGGTTGCAGTTGGCGCAGGTGTGCGTCTGCAGGCATTTGAACCGATACTCCGGCTGCGTCAGCAGGTGGTTGCCGTCGTTGATCAAGCTGCTGGCATCACGGCTCCAAGTCAGGCCTTGCGGAGTGAAGCCGTTCGGCCCGGCGGTCGCCGCCGACGGGCCGAGGTCCTTGACGATGAACTCACCCAGGATTTCGGTGATCGAGTAGACGTGGCCCGGCTTGAACACCTCGACATTGGTCATGCCGAGGATGAGGCAGGGCTTGTCAGGGTCTTTGATGTGGGCCGGCCGCACCGCGATCCGCGCGTAGCGGTGCATGGGTTTTTCTTTGGCCATCAAGACTCCTTTTTGAGGTCCTGATTGATCCAATCCCGAATGCGCTCCACGCACACAGGCAGTGCAGCGTCGTCCATGCGGTGCACCGCGCGAACGGTGTCAGCGATGAGGGGGCGGACCTCGTCGATCATCGTCTCGAATTCATCGCCCGTACACAGGCCTGCGCGGACCAACACGCGCAGTGTCGCCGCCCGGGCGCACTCGTCGGCCCACTGGGTCGTGTCATCGAGGCGGCGCTGGTGCGGCGGTGTGTTATTGATTTCACGCATTGTGTCTCCAGTCGTTGTGACCAAAAGCGCAAAAGAGGCGCTGGTCCGCCGGTGCCGCCGATGGCGACAACAACGAAACAGCGCTTTCTTTACGTTCAGGTTCAGGGTCAGTCGCGCTCGCCGATCTCTTTCAAGACCTTCTTCGCACGGTTGCGACGCATGTCGCGGATGGCCTTCGCGGCCTCTTTCTTGACCTCCCTCTTTGTCTTCTCGGGGATCATCGCCCAGACGACGACCCCGGTCCCGATCACAACAGCGAGATACATCGTCACTCCTTGGGTTCGTGGGTGGTGGTGACCGTCTCGTAGATGACCACCACCGGGTTGTCCTTGTCGACGTCGATGGCCATGCCCGACCAGTCGGCGCCCCGCGGCACGACGAACGTGACGCGTACGTCCCCCATCAACTGCTCGTCGGGGTATGCCTTCTGCAGCAAGGCGATGATGTCCTTGGCCGTCAGCTTGACGGTCACACGCGTTTTCGTCTCGACCTCACGCTCGATTGTTCTTTGAGCCATTTGCGTTTCTCCCGCGCTTTGCGCGCCTACTGTCGGACCGCCACGCAGTCACGCTCCCGATCACTGGTCGTCCGCCGGCCAGGGCAGTCCACCCTCGACGAAGCGCTGGTTCGTCCGACCGCACTCGCTTTGCCAGTCGAACCACGCCCTGAGCTCGGGGAGCGTCGGTTCGCGGGCCACCGGGCCGTTGGGCCCGACGGGCAGGTCGAACGCCGCCTGCGCGCCCTGCGGCGACATGCAGAGGATCATCCTTTCGTGGTCCAGGGACAACGCATGGCTCGCTTTTCGCCATGCCATGAGCTCTTTCCCGCTGACTGCTTCAAGATCCGTGATCGTCACAAGCATCATTACCTCCTATACCCTTATACCAGACGCGAATGACGCTTTTATGTACACCGAGTCAGCGAAATGTAGCGAAATGTCGTGAAATGTAGGGGTTTGGCGGAAGGCGAAGCCGGAAGCACCGACCGAGCGGTCTGTGGGTGTCGGTGGGTTGATGTGAGTCTGTGTGAGTCTGTGTGAGTCTGTGTGGGCGGTGGTGGGTGTTGCGGCTCTGGCTGCAATGGTTGGGGTTGCCCTGGGGCGAGGGTGGTTTACGCAGTAAAGACCGGCGGACCGCCGTTTCCGAGGGCACCGCAGATCCCGGCGAGCTGAAGGGGGGCGTACGCCGGATTCTGGGCCCTGTTGGGTGGGCGGGGCCGTTGGATCCGCCGGTTCGCCGCTGTGTCCCCCCTTGCTAGGGGTGGGTGGGGAAATGAGCTCGTCGGAGCGCTGTGGCGGTGCGACGGCGAGGCGAGGGACAGGGGGAAATGTTGGGTCCCAGGAAAGTGTGTAACCCAGGATCCGCCGGTCCGCCGGGAACGCAACGCAAAGCCCCCTACCGGACATATACATGTATGTATTGTATATGTAGTAGTAGTAGTAGTTAGGGTGCGAACGCACATCACCACGCCATATCGCCTGTATGTTCGAGGGATCCGTGTGCTGTATATTTTCACAGTACGCGCAGGCGCACGAATGTCGTTGATCTCGATAGGGCAAGAATCATGCCGGTACGCTCGTTGCAAGGGTTGCTGGGCGACGGGCCCCTCGAGAACATTCACATCGCGTGCGCGTATAGTTTGTTTTTATAGTGCATGCGGATCTCTATCAATTACGGCGGATCCGCCGGTACGCCGCGCTGGGGGACGCTAACCACCAGCGTTGCTACATACAGAACGAACAGGTGTATTTTGCGCGCTGATGGCATTGGGATCAGCGGGTCCGCCGGTCCGCCGGGTCCGCATACACGCTTTGGCGCATGCCCACCTTCTGCGTAGCTAGCGCTCGTTGCGCTGATCGACGGGGCTTGACACCGCCCTGGCCCTCGCGGCACCCTGTGTGCCCCGGGTTGTTGTCGATTTTCGCCAAAAACGGCTGTAGAACCGACTTTGCGTGCAATGAATTTTGACCCCCTACCCGACCCGTAGTTATCTCTGGAGTTTTCGTGTCTGAGTCCCCTGCCGCGTCCCTTGCCCGCCACCTTGCCGCGTACGCGACCCAGACCGGCGGCCCGCTGGCCCTCTGGAACGGCTCAGGAGCCGCGCTGGCGGACTCCGGGCTGGCGTTCCTGGCCCGCCCCCTCCAAAAGCCCCCAGAGGCCGCCTGGTTTCGCCAGACGCCCACCGGCAAGGCCTGGGCAGCGGCCAGCCTGCTGGACCAGCTGGACGCGGTGGTGAGCGACCTGCCGGCCACCCCCGGCCCGCTGGACCGGCACCAGTTCGTGCTGGTGGTCCAGTGGCGCCGCCTGCTCTCCAAAGCGCTGGTTCATCATCCCAGCGCCGCCAACGTCCCGGCGGACCTGCGCCACCTCGCTCACAAAGCCTGGCGAACGCTGCTCCCGCTGGTCCGGCGGCACGACGTGGTGTTGGCCCGGCTGCTCGAGCAGGCCCAGGAGAACCTTCGAGCGCGCGCCGACAAACTCGACGAGACGCCGTTCTGGATCGGCCTCAACGACAAGGACGACGAGCTGCGCCTCGATGCCCAGATGACCCGGCTGCTGGCGTCCCGGCGGACCGACAGAACACCGCACGACGGCTTCTGCGAGGAGGCGGCGACGTGGCTCAGAGAAGCCCTGCTGCCCGCCGTCAACGATGTGGTGCAGCGGAACATCGGTTTCTGTGACGACGGCCTCCACCGTGGCGGCCACCCCTGCTCCAAGTGTCCCGAGGTGGCGCCGGAGCGGAGCTTTCTTTTGGCCCTCGACCCGCCGGCGCTCCTGGACCGGCGGATCCGTGGAGCGATGCGCGGCGCTGAGATCGAGTCACCGGAGGCTCCGTCGACTCTGCGGGAAAACCTGCTGTGGCTTTCACACACCCGATTTCGCAAGGACGGCGTCTACTGCGTCACACACAACGAGGCGCCGGCCCGCATCATCGATCTGCAGCGGATGGCGGCGCACTGGAAGACCATCGAGATGCCTTCGATGTTCGAAGATCTGGCGCCGATGGACCACATCGACGGCCCTCGCCAGGCGTTGCGAGCGTTGACCCGCCTTCTCGACGGAGCCGTGATTTCGCCGATGGCCTACGACGCCCAGCACTTGTTCATCGAGGCGGGCTGGGGCAGCGCTGAAGACTACCTCACGAGCTACTCGCAGTTCCCCATGATCTACGACTCGGCGTTGGCTGTGGCACTGGCTCGAGTGGATCAACGGGCCGCTGCTTTGTTGAAAGCCAAGCTGTCCAGGCCGCCGGTGTCGCCGCTGGCCCGGCGCATCCGGCGGACCGTCGTACGGCGCTGGACGTCCCCATCGGACGGCGTAGAACACAACATCGAGATCCTCCGCGCCACGTCGGTGGGCAAGCAGAAGCGGTGCTTCTACACGCTGCCCTACGCCGCGACGGATCCAACAATCGGCGACCAGCGATCCCGTGTGGGCAAGGGCGTGCTCTACAACGGCGAGCTGTTCTGGACGCCCCATGTCATCAATTTTTTGGCCAACAAGACCGGCGGCAACGGCCAGCCGGTGTACCCCTGGGCTCGAGAGTTCTGCGATTGGGTGGGCCAGTTGGACGCCGAGCTGAATGACGACGCTTTGTTCAAGGCCGCGGTCTACAGCGAACGATTGCCGCAACGCCTGGTGGCCATTGCCCGTGGTGATCAAGCGCACTTGGGGTCATTCTCGTTGCAGGAAGACGCGGCCATCGTCGAGTTCTTCGTGGAGCAGCGTGCGAAGAAGCGTTTGTCGGCGACAGACTGGGCGTCGCTGCTGCAAAAGCTACCGGGGCGCTCTGAACGCGGGATCCTCAAGCGTTTCGAGGAGCTGGGTAAGAAATACGCGTTCCAACACGGGTATCAGGCATATGCCCACAGCCCGTGGTGCCGAAAGTTCTCGGCGTCGCGGCGGAAACAGTGGATCAAGGAAGGATGCCCGCAATGAACACGCTGGGATTCATCAAGGCCCGGACCCGTGAGCGATTTAAGGCATTGTTTGATCTCGTCGGATCTGTCGTGAAAGCAGGTCCGTGATGCGCCAGCCGCCCATCATGTTTGTCTTCAACGCAGATCAACAGCTGTACGTCGTCGTCGGGCCGTACATGCAACAGACCATGTATACGCCCCCGGCGGAACCGACCCCACCAGGAATCACCGTGTTCAAACCTGGTGAGGTCCGCATGTACGCCGTGCATCGTGTCGACTTGCTCCCAGTGCAGATTCAGAACGGCGTCCACGCAGGGTGGTTGCAGGCAGCGCAAGCGCTGGTTGTGAGCGCACACACTCACATCCCAGGTAACTGGGATGACATCGTCGAGCGTCTTGCAAAACTGGAGAACCTGCAGGTGCTGGAGGCGTTGGCGACGTACCAGGCCGACATGTACGCGGCTCGCGCTGCTGTCGACACGTGCATCTACTGCGACCGCCCGCAAGCGGAGCACGTCGAACCCAACAGCAAGTGTTTGTTTGGCCCCACACACTTCATCTCGATCGCCAGCGCGTTCAAGGCTGTGAAGGAAAACCCTGGGCTGCTAGCGACGAGGTGAAGTCGGATGAACACCACGAAAGTACAGATCGCAGGCACGGTTGTCTTGAAGCCCGGGGCCGCCGTGACCCTCAATCCCGACGGACAGCTCCGTGAGGTCGCGCCGTACAGCATCGACGCCGTCGGGACGGTGATCAGCGCTGTTTGTGCGCACTGCGACCGCGAAAGCCACGAACACAAGCCTGACCAGAAGTGTTTGTTCGAGGCCACAACGTACAACCCTGGCCGCACCGCGATGGTGCAGCTCAACTACAACACACTGGATTTCCACGAATGAGCGGCAAACGATTCACACTGGAGAAGCACATGCGTGTGTACGACGACGACACCGGAACCTACGTCGAAGTCCGTGAAGACAGCGACGCTCTCGAGCTCATCGAGATCGAACAGTCCGAGACCAAGCAGCGCATCACGATGCCCATCGAACAAGCACGCCTGTTGTGCAAAGGCATCGAAGAAGTCGCTCAGCACATTGAAGCACGTGAGAAGGAGTAGCAATGATCACGAGCATGATGCGAGAGCTCCGTCGTGAGCGTCGGTTGTGGCTTGACCGTCGCCGTGTCGCAAAGAAAATCGGTGCTGCTGGCATGGTCATCAAGTGCGACGGTGCTGTTGAGGCCTTGGACGCGATGATCAAGCGAATGGGGGGTGTGTGAGATACAACACGAGCAACAACATCACCAGCGGCGCCGTCATCGTCGTCATTATTCTGACGGTCGTGGGCGTCATCTGGTGGAACTGGAACTACAAGTGCGTCAGCGCGCACTACGAATGGCGCACCGACTGCACCGTTCACCGCAACAGCGACGGCAAACGAACCGGCGAAACCTGTCACGAGCGGCGCGTTGAAGTCTGCGATGAGTGGGTGGAGCGGTGACCGTCGTAGCTGCAAATCAGGTCTTATCGTTCGAGGACGTCCAGGTACGTTCAAGCGTGGATCCTGCCGCCCTCATAGAGTCGTTGGGCGAGTGCAAGAACTGCCGCGGTCCGGTGGACCAACATGTCGACGGGAAGTGTCTGTTTGACGCGGGTGCCTACGAGCCCGTGTGCGCGCCGATCCTCGAGCAATGGATGGCGGCGCAACGGCGAAAGGCGAAATGAAACGCATGAAGAATAAAATCCACCTGTTGAAGAGCACCTGGGCCCGCGGGGAAATGCACTGCGGGTTCGTCGCACGCGATGGCACGCGGGCGACAAAGAACCGCAAGGTCTTTTTGATCCTGAAAGATGAGCGCGTGTGTCTGCGCTGCAAGGGGAAGCTGTGAGCTACTGTCGATGGAGCACCATCCTCGAAGACGGCTTCGAGTCCGATCTGAACATCTACGACCACGTCCACGGCTACATCTGCGTGAACATCGCGGGCCGGCGGCACGCTGGGATCGAGAACGCACCGCGTCTGGACTTCAGCAACGGCAAGGCCTTCGTCGCGTCGCACATGGCCCGCAGCAAGTGGTGCGAAGACCGACGGAACGAGCTGCGTTACGTCCCCATCGACCTGCCGTTTGCCGGCGAAACCCACGAGTTCTTGGACCCGCGAGAGTGCGTTTGTTTTTTGAAGAAGCTTCGGGATCTGGGTTACCGGATGCCGGAGGGTGTTCTCGATGAAAAAACATACGAGAGTGACATATGATCGAACGAATCCACGCAGTCCAAAAAATGGATGACGAACGTCAAGCTGTCGGGGTAGGCGTGAGCAGGGACGAGCGCACCAGGGCGGAACTCAAGGCGGGCCTGTGGGTCTGGCTCGGCGACTGGGTTGTCGGCCGCGAGCCACCACGCATGGACCGCTTCGTCGCCATCGACAAGACCGGCAGCACCGAAATCAGGGTCAAGATCCACAACGACGACCTCGACGCCGCCATCGACCAGATCATCCCGCGCTTCGGAGCGAAGCCATGAAGCCCACGATGAACGGCTGCGGCTGACCAATGCCCCGTGTCCCAAAGACCACCTGGCTCGCCGAAGTCGAAGACGAAACCTTCGACATCGACGACGGCTGGGATCCGATGACCGAAGTCCGCCTGGACTACATCCGAAACAAACGAGAAGCAGGAGAACCGATGAGCCTACGAGACCTCGCAATCGAACAAGTGGGCGGCGAAGACCTGATGTTCTTCGACGGTTATGACGACGCCATTGTGGGCGTGACCTACCACAAAGGCGAGAACATCGTCGTCTACGACCGAGCGAAGGTGCTTCGGATCCTCGAGAAGACGATGAGCCCCGACGAAGCGGCGGACTTCTTCGAGTACAACATCGCAGGGGCGTACCTGGGCCCGCAGACGCCGATCTTCCTGCACACCATCGACGCCCTGACGGTGGCGTGATGGTGGGGGTTTACACAGCCCTCGAAGGCCTGCTGAAGCACTGGTGGCGCTACGATGGCGCGCACAAGAAGTGCAACCACTGCGGAAACAGCGCGCTCCCCGGCGTACCCGCGATCCTGATACAACACGACCCGCATTGCGCTTTCCTGGCAGCCCAGATGGCGCTGGCTACGCTGGACGCTGAGACAGCAAAGCCGGACACACAAGCCCAGGACGAAGTGACTGCGCTCAAGGTGTTGCTGCGGGATGCGTTGCACCGCCTGCCCACTGACCGAACCCCCGGCGACGCCGACGATGAGCTGGCCCAGCGCATCGCCCGCGTCCTCGAACCCAAGCGGAGCGACGACTGACTCCCCGCCCTGAGAGAGTGTTTGTTCGACTCTACATCGTTTGAACCCGTCCACCCCGTCCCCAACAAAGGAGATCGCGATGTCCCGTAAACGTGCTACCAAACTTGAATGGCTGAAGTGGTTCTACCAGAACGCCGACTTCGGCCCGGCAGACAGCGATGTCCGGGAGCATCTGAAACAACGCTTCATGGCGAAAACCGAAAAGAACCTGCCCGAGGGCTACAACATTGCCAGCGACGGCGAAACCACACTGGATCAGGAGTGACTGTGAGCCAAAAAGAAGGCCTGCACAAGAAACTCGAGCGAGGCATCGACTCACTGAGCAAGCGTGTCGAGCGCGCCATGAGCGACGTCGAGGTGATGTTCGACGGTCCACGGCTCGCCGTTGGCGACCGAGTTCGCCTCATCGCGACGGACTTCCAGGGCATGACGGGCACTATCGATGTGGTGACGGACGACGGGTACATCATCCTCGTCAAGACAGGTTCCGGCGCCAAGGCGCAGGAGGTTGTTGTCCAGTGCCGTGCCAACGACGTGGAGCGTGTCCAGTGAGCGACAACGTCACGAAGGTCTGCGTCGCTTGCGCGCGGCTCGTCGTCACCAACGCACAACAGACGCCGATCTGCGCGAAGTGCCGTTCCCTCGGGCTCGCGGGGGCCGACGAGCTCGCGGCCGTCAAAGCACAGCTCGAGGTCGCCACGAAGGCAGCTCAGGCGTACTACACCGAACTCGTCCAGCTGGAGATCTTCGATTGCCCTGCGTGCCAGGCGGTTATCAACACCCGAACAGGGGATCTTCGGCACTACAAGGGCTGCGCGATCGCACAAATCCTGAACCTCGAGACCATGGAGCTCGATGACTGATCTCGTCTCACCACCTACGCAGAGCTGCGCGACGACGCGCCGGAGGCTCCCGTGAAGTTCACCTGCACCATCGAACACGACAACAAAGACGAAGGCTGCTTCATGGTGGTCTTCCGCAACCCCGAGGACAGCAATCGGATCGTCGGCATTCCGATGCGCGGCGTCACCAAGAAGGAGGCAGACGCTGCCAAAAACCCGCTGATCTACGCCTTCGAGTTCGGCCTCAAGACCATGCGTGAAGAGATCGAGCGCACGATCGCACGCGTCAACCCGGACGTCGAATGAACCTGCTCTACTTCGGCTGCTCAGTGGGCGACCTGGGACACCACTGGTTGCTGCCCAACGGGCATCGGGCCCCGCGCGACCAGTGGCCCCTCCCAAACATCGACGGTGTGTTCGCGCCGTACCGCATCGGCCATCGTCACCATGAGATGGACGAAGGCATCTGCCGCCCCTGCGTGGCGGAACTGGAGGGGCTGCTGAGGGAGGCGCAGGACAGCGTGACGCGGCTGGACTTCCGCGACGCCATCACCCGCGCCCTCGAAGCGTCGGGCATCGACACCAACAACGTGAAGGATG
>Ga0172367_10001420_pt1 | contig 34894 bp, 55 predicted proteins | sample Lak10m_FD_114542 | JGI IMG/M metagenome (GOLD analysis project Ga0172367, IMG submission 114542) | Freshwater microbial communities from Kabuno Bay, South-Kivu, Congo - kab_022012_10m | ecosystem: Environmental > Aquatic > Freshwater > Lake | place: Democratic Republic of the Congo: South-Kivu... | reverse complement strand
TCTCTATATCCCCAAGATCCAGGATAGTTATCCGCATACCCGTATTCCTTTACAGAGGGATCATCGTAGCCAGATGTATCTGTTATTTCTTTATCGCCTACTTTAGTCTTCTCGCCTTTTTTTGTCTTAGCGAGAGCAGCAGTAAAAGCATTTCCCTCTTCTACAGCTTCTTTTAACATTCCTTTAGAGGTATTAGCTTGGAACTTAGACATTAAGTCTTTATAATCTTCATGAGATATATAGCTCATCGTAAAGTATTTATAATAAATAGTAGAGGATCTACTTTAACTTCTCAGGATCATCTCCTACTAGATGTCTACGCCACCAACGTTTAAATCCGTTAGTATCAGGAAGATCGGCTACTATTTTACATTCGATAAAGTAAAATGCTCCCAGCAAAAGTAAGGAAGCTAGTAAAAAAATTGCAAGAATTAACATATTAAAAATTTATTAGTTGAAGATTCTTTCCCACCAGGGCTTTTTAGAAGTAGCTTTTTGCTTAATTTTTATAGTAAGGGTGTGATTAAACATTCCGTTAACTTTTCCAAAGATGATTGCACGATCAATATCTGAATGCTTGCTTATATCTACTCGAATATGAATGGGAGAGCTTATAACAGTTTCTCCTTTCTCTATGTTAAGAAAAGTCTCTACTATAACGTATTCTCTGTTATTATGTATATTATTTCTTATCACTTCGATATAAATATCTGAATCAATCTTCTCCTATAACGTAATTCTTACCTTTTTCTGTCAAGCTATAAACTAATTCGCCTCCCTCTCTTACGCCTACTTCAACCATCTCTTTATCTACAAGTCCGTTTAGAATATCTGAGGCATATTTAAGCCCGGCATTTTCATACAGCTTATGCATTTCATCCTCGTCAAACAAATAGCTCTCTCTAGCTCCGAGTATGTACTTATACCAAGTCTCTTTTGCAAATCGATTTATCTCTTCTGACCAGTATTGTAGCATTTTGCTATCCATCCTCTCTTTCTGTGAGAGACCTAGCTCTCCTTCTATTATAATATCAATCAGCACTTTAGCATAATCCTCACCACTCTGTATATTATTCTTATCCATAATGCTTTATTTTACTTCCAAAAAATTTGTACTAAAATTATACATAGTCCTAAAAATAGACAGATGAAGGTCTTAAGACTTATAGGTTCTTTAAACAAGAAATAAGACATAAGCGTAAAGACGATAACTCCTATTCCGAATCCTATGAGCCTAGACGGCCATATCTGCCCGTCGTAGGCAAGAACAAGATTCTTGACCGATTCCATAAATATTAACGAGATAGGGATTCCCATCAGTGCTCCAAACCAGACATTATTTTTCAAGAAGGTATACTTCATTTGTCCTTGAAGCTGAATAAAAGTTATTACTTGTGCAACTATTCCCCAGAGTATTCCTATTAGTATTTGCATTAATCAAAGTCTCCTTCAGTATGATTTTTATTGTCATCCCAATTTAGGAAATCTTCTCCTTTATAGTCAGGATGATTTTTTTTCATATTATTAACTCTCCTTACCCAGATGTAGGAGATAAATGCCGTAATAGCAAATATTAATAGATAAACTTTCCACATATTAATTAGTTTTAATTTTTAATCCCACCATCCTTCAATATGTTTATCAAGTAATTTAAACAATAACTGACGTGCTTTTTTCTGCTTGTTGTATGCAGCATCTATCTTTTTAGCAGTTAAGCCGTCATCATTAATCAGAGCTTCCACATACTCTTCGTTCTGCACCTTGTCGATCAATCTAACGCAGAGCATCATCCTATCGGCATCGCAACTAGAGTTGACATGATAACCATTCTTACGAGTATGTTCAGCCGTAAATATTAATTTGTATTTTAATATTTCGAAAATATAGTAATGATCCCATTGCTCATCTCGCCAGATGATAGGGAACCATCGTAAGAGATTTTTGAAACGTCTTATGAATCTTCCGATACGCCACATATTATGACGCCCCTCTAGTTTCTAAAAGTCTCTGCATATGCTCGGCAGTTTCTTTATCTCTTACTACATTGACCTCATAATTAACTTTACCAGATCCTGCTACGAATCCTACATACTTAAATGCATTTGAATGTTCAACGCAAGTGTCGGAGTAGCCAAGTTTAACTCTTCTTTCAGGGATAGGTTGATTGCAAACCTTACAGTACTTCATATCTTATATTAGTGGGTTAGTAAATTAAGACTCGGTGATGTCTTTGTTCTTTCGTTTTTTTACTTCTTTCGCAAATGGATCAAACTCTTCTACCAGTATTGGTCCGTGAAGGAATTTTTTCAAATCAAAATGCCACCTTGAAGCAAGAATCTTAGTTCTTGTTTCATAGTCATAATAAAAATAATCGCGGGTAAACTTAGTTACAACCATACTTAATCATCAATAGATCTATTCTTTCTTTATTGAAATCTGATATATTAATCTGACTCTCTATGAATATAAGATCTTTATCTAGGTCTACCAACTTTTTCTCAGAAGAAATTTTTTTTTGATTCCAAAAATCTAGCTCTTGAGAAATTTTCTCGTGTAACAATTTTACCTTGTAGGGGTAATTATTTTTGTTGGCTATCTTTTTGAGCTTATCAGACTGCTCAAGGCGGGTTACGTAACTGTCAGCAATCCGGGTTAGTCCAAGACGCTTGATTAACTTATTCATTTTCTTTTCTTTTCGCTAGATTCTTTTATTAGCTTACGCAAAGTAAGTAGTGATACTACTATGGCTAAAATTAGAGATGTTGCTTGTAGGTAGGGCATACTTTTTACTATAAAGCTTGATAGATGCAGGCCCCATGCACCGACCGTGAGCCCTTCCGCTGTAATATTTTTCATACTCAATTTTGAATACTAATTTTCTGTATTAGTAATGCTTCCCAGTTTATTGCACATTTAGCTAACATCGATACTCTTTTTCTTACAGCACCAGACTCTACCAAGTCAATCATAAGACCAGTCCAGGCTTCTCTACTATTAACGTGCAAAAGCCTATGAGTTCCTTTAGGAATATGTTTTTTAGCTAAACTTTCTAGAGTTTCGTATAATGCTTGCTCTACCATGCTGTTATAAATAGTATATATACTACTTGACCCATTCAGCAATTCCTAAAGCAAATGCTTGAGAGGGAGAAACACTAGGATCTTTTTTCATATACTGAAGCGCCCAGTAAATAACTTCTACCTCTAAATAGCTATCTATGGCAACATCAAGCATCTTATCGATTGCTTCCATTTGTTCTGCATCTGTATTCATTCTTAATTAAATTTTACTTATGTATTCATCTCCTTCTTGGTAATCGTCTTTAGGTTCAAGACCTAGTTCTTTAAAATGCTGTAAGAAGTTATCATCAACTTGAAAATCGATCTCTCCTTTCTTAAGTATCGTCGCATTTGCATCCTCTAACCTCAGTATCTGTTTTTCAGAGAAAATATTTCCAACATAAAGAAAATAGCAATTATAGCATAGCATTTCTAGATTGCTAAGTTTCCAATTATTTTTATTTCCGTCTTTAAAACTTAATACAAGAGGCTGTTTATAATCAACAACTCTCTTCTCATGATGTCCGCACTTGTAACATTCCATCCTTAAGATACCTTCATATATTAATCTTCCTTTTAACTTTTGCTGATTGATTGCCCTATAACTATCGCTGGACATTATTTGATTGATCTTATCGATCGATATCTCATGGTTCCACCTGATTCTCTTTATACCTTTACCGGAGTTGTTTTTATGTAGCTCGTATAGAGTCTTTTCACTTTGTTGATCGATATAAAGACGAGCATACTTTCTGTAAGTTTCGATAGTAACATTAAGGTACCTTGCAGCCTGAAAGTTAGACTGAGTATGCTTCATTGCATTTCTAATAACTGCTTCAGTAAGATCCCTCCTGGGTCTTCCTCCTTTACTCTTCGACATTAGGACTAACTAAAATTAATAAGTTCCAAAGATCTTCTGCTGTCTCTAGATATACTTCGTTACCTTCTGAATCAATTAATGGATTAATTTCTCCACCTGGAGCTAGTCTTTCCCAGAGGTAGTAATTTACAAGTTCAGCTCCGTCTTTATTGAAATGTAAAAAAAGTAATGCGTCGATAACATCTAAAAAAGCCTCATCATATTTTGAAAGATCTAAATTGAATTCTGCGTACATTAGCTCCTGTCTATTAATTACCTGTTCGAGAGAGTTAATAGTCATTACAAAAAGCTCTTTTTTCTTTTCCGTCTGAGTCTTTTTTTTCTTTCTTAGTAAGCTCTTTACGTTGAGAATTTTGTTAATCGCTACCTGAATTTCGTTGAAGTTAGGCTCCATTCGTTTTCTTTTTTTCCTTTTTGTTAATAGTCCTAACAGGCTTTTTTATTTGATCAATTAGAGTCTTAATAGGTATACATTCCTCAAATCTCTCATCCTCTAACATAAAATTGATACTCTGTTCAAGAGCTTGAATCCAATACTGTTTAGGAATATCGATATAGGTCCCTGTTCCGTTTATCTCAAATAAAGTAGCAAAGGTCTTTTTGTTTCTAAAAGCCTCCTCTATGGCAACAAAAGTTTCTTTCTTAACTAGATTAAGAAGTGCTTCATTAGTGATCAGATCTGAAGCTTTAATTTCTTCTAGAGGCTCGAATAGTGCTCTTGGTATTCTTCTTGTAGACAAAACCGTTCAATTTATTTATTTTTTTAATCCTGCCATCCGCTTCATCCACTCCTTAATAGGCTCTTCTTCTGCTGGAGGTAATTCTTGAGCAGGCATTTGCTGTTGAGGCTCCTCCACAGGAGGCTCTTCAACTGGCGCTTGTTCGTCATCTTCGGCGCCTCCTTTAAATACATTCTTTATGATACTATTAGCAAGAGAAGGAAGAGGAAGTAAAAATCCGATTACATTCTTATAAGGATTCTCAACATCATAAACAATCTGCATATTGGCAGCTCCAAACTTTTCTTGAAGCTCAGTTCCGATTTCGTTAGCCATCTGTTGAAGCTGGCGAGGATCTTGAGGTACATCGTTCATTACAAACTGAAGCTTAACTCCTTTTTTCGTTTTGTTTATGTTAACATCGAACCGAAGAGTTAGATGATGTCCTGCAATCTTTACAGGGAACTCCGGGATCATAGCTGGTAAGGCTTCTTTTAATGTTGCTTTCATAATAATAAATATCTTATTCCCAAGCTAATATCTTAAAACGCTCACTAGGGAGTTCGAAATAATCAGTCTTCCATTTTGACTGCTGAAAAAATTCTAAATTAATCCATTCGTTTTTCCTCTTTATTATATCGCTAGCAGCAAGAGACCAGTTAATAGAAGTTATTTTACTTTCAACGATACTTTTCATTTGCTCAATCTCCTCTAACTCATAACCATCATATTCAAAATGAAGAAGTTCCATAGAGTTTCCGTTCTCGTCTACGTAGTCAATACTTAAATCTATTCCCCATTTTCCTTTATAGTTTATCAGTTTATTTACGAGGTTATTAGTTTTAGCAAACATCTTAAGTTGCTCTAGAGCTTCTCCACTATATCCTTTCCTTTCAAACAAAAATGCATGATTTATATGTACGCCAGTAGTAGGTTCATTGTCGGTCATCCAAACCTTCCTTAGAGATTTCTCATCTCTATGAAAGACAAAACGTTGATTATTCTCTTTAGAATATTCTTGCTCTAATGGAGTTAACCGGTATCCATTCTGATCAAATAGCTCTACCCAGTGGGCACAAGTGAAAGCCTCTGGTCTAGAAAAAGGAATTGGATTATTCCAAGTTTTATTACTGTAGAATTTTTGATCCGTTACAATAATCATACTAGCGTTCTGATATCAATAATATTATCGAGAGCATGTGCTGCTTCTTTATAACTCTCTTTCGATTCATCATTTACGTCTGTAGTAAATTGCCAGTTAAAATAGAGTCTATCTATTGGTTTAAAGCCATAAAATGTATGTACTTGCTTTTGAGTCTTTACAACTTCGGCACCATTCCAGTTCTGACCTATAAAAATAAAGCCAGACTCAATGTCCTTAATGATATTCGACTCTCCGAGAGTAGTCCATCTATTCTCTAGCCAATCTAATCGTTCAATTAAACGTTGGTAAATAGCGTTAGCCTGACCCCATCTGATAGATCCTAGGAATATAACAGTATCGGATTCGAGCAAGGGCGTCGAAATCTTCCACAGTTCATCATCTGCATTATTATAGGATGCCCAGCATCTTAAATGACCTGATGGATTTTTTTCTTTATCTTCCAGTTTTGCACCTCTTACTCCACAGCTATTTCCGTTCTTACTAGAGACGTTTCCTTCGCACTCATATATCTTTAGTTTAGAGGCATCAACTATCGTACACTTGTGAGCACCTAGTGATCTTTGAATTACTTGAGCAATACGGGTAGATTTTGGAAGATCTCCTTCAGTAAGCTCATGCTTAATCCATCTGTTTGAGGTAGTTATGAGTAAGACTTTCTTCTTAGTCTCTAGATACTTAACTGCTTTCTCTAACTGCTTTTTGAATTTAGTATCCGGTACTATTTTGGCTTCGTCTAATAATATTGAAAGGCTACGCATATAAATAAATAGTTAGAGAAGCTGGTCAGTATAGTAGGGATCGCTATTGGTAATCAGTTTGTCTTGGTAAGTAGTTAGAGACTTTATTCTGATTTTGAAGATATCTAATTCAAATTCTCCGATTTCTCCTGATTGAGCTATAATCTGAGATAGTTGTTGAATGATAGTATAAGACTCTGCTGAAAATCTTTTCATATCAAACTCTACTATGATATCGTTCTCTAGTGGAGCATTCCAAGGTTTAACTCTCTTCCACATATCGAACATAGTCTTTTTCTGCTCTTCTTCAATCCACTTAGCATAACTAGCATCTGAGGAGATAACCGAACACCAGGGCTCTAATGCTGCTAGACCTTGTACAATACAGTTAGTTACTCTAAAAGCAATATCGAATTTAGGAGGTACTATAGGCTTCATTAAAGAATCATGCTTTACAAAATGTCCCCACTTACGTATAAAGTTTCGAGTACTCCTTATATTCTGTGCTTCCCATTCAGAACTATTCTTTCCGACCTCAGTTAAGGTAGGGTTGAATCTACTACCTCTACACGTCATATGGTATACTGCTGCATCCCATAATTGAACGAAAGAATATCCTTTTAGGAGAAAACGGTTAAAGATATCGCTGTCTTCTTTAGATTGAGGTGCGTATAAGGGATCATGTCCTCCAGTAGACTGAAAATCTTCTTTGAAGAGAAACCAGGGTGCAAAGATCCCTTCAGTAGTTTTACCTTTAGCCGTAAACCTATAAGCTTCATACCATTTAAGAAAGCTCTCTTCATCAAACTCTTCAGGCTCTGTCTTAAAATCCATTAGTACTTTTTCAGGTCCCGGAGGATGTAATGGAGGTTCTATTCTAGTGAGAGATACTACCACTCCCGGCTTAACAGTTTCTACAATTCTTTCTACCGTTCCGGGAGTCATATACATATCGGCATGCCATATACCTACTATATCTTTAGTAGCAACCTCGTTAATAAGCTTATCGTAAAGTATAGTATGCCCTAGACGAGTTGGACCTTCGTTCCTAATTGCTTTAAAATTAGGATCAGCCTTCATTCTATCTTGACACCATTCCCAAGTCCCGTCGTTGCTAAAATCATCTGCAACGCATACCTCTACTTCAGGTCCTGCATTCTTTCTTATCGAATTATAGGACCATACTAGATACTTTAAATTATTTCTACTGGGTTGAATTAAACTAATCATTTATCTAATCTTTCAAAAGTTCCTAAATTAATATCGTAACCTTTAATTTTATTCCAATCAGCTTTTAGCTTAAAGATAGCAATTGTTTGCAGGGTATCGTCTACCTTCTCAATCAAATCATAATAATCTAACACGCAATGGTAACAAGGTCTTAAACACCAATCATGTATAACAACTACTGCATTAGGTTTAAGATAAGGTATTATCTTCAAAGCACAAAGTCTTCTTGCTCTACCGTCTATTATAACCATATCTAACATTTCACCTATTTCGTAGACTACATCTAGATATTCTTGATAGTACTCGTACGTAGATTGATTATAAAAAGGCTCATCAGGTGGTACCTTAGTAACAGGACGGTAATAGAGAGTGGTATTAGAAGGAATAGCTTCTTTTACTTTTGCATACCATCCTTGATTATGCTCTACTGAATAATACTTTTTGACCTTAGAAGAAAACTCAACTGTACTACCTCCACTTCCCCATTCCATTACAGTAGCGTCTTGGTGGAGATACTTTTCAATAATAGCTTTCTCTCTTGCGTCCATCCATACTCCGCTAATCATAAAATACTTTCAAAATTATTTAAAAACTTATCTTCTGCAAATACCTTTGCATAAATACTTTTAGCTATCCTACTCTGATAATTATAAAAATCTTCATCATCTCGTAGTAAGGTAGCTAATTTTCTAGCTGTAACTAAATCTCCTACTTCGACTGTTAAATTAGGATGACAAATTTCTTGAGTATCTAACCCTTTATATCCAATACAAGGTATACCTAGGTAAGCACAATTAAGAGCAAATGTACCAGCAGCATGAGTTCTCATTAAATGAACTCCATACTTAAATTTATTTAACTGATGAATCCAATTCTTCCAATCAAAATAAGGTAAGTGATTTAATAATTGTTCTTCACCTAATTGTTTTCTCCCCATTGACGGTGCTGTTACTTTACCTCCATCTAACTCTTGAGCTATGATAAATGAATCAAACCCGCCATACCATGAAACAAAATTACCACCTATAATCACACCTTGTCTTTCGACTTGTTCTAACTCACCTATAGCATCTTCAATCATAAGTGAAGGTAGCACTCTAACATCTGAATGAGCTGTTAATCCTTGGTAATACCTTCTATCAGTTTCGTTATGCGTAAAAATAATATCAGCTGAAGTCAACGTATTAAAATACCATACTTGTTTAGGTAAATCATAATCTTGCCAGTACCAGTTAGGACCTTCCTGCATTATAGCTACTTTTTTGCAAGCAGACTTTAAGGAATTAATATCGAAGTCTGGATTTTTCTTCGGTATAATAACTATACCTAAATCAAATCCTTGTACGAACGGAGCTCTGACTATGCTATAATGATAAGCTTCTAAGGCACACATCCAAGCAAATTCAGTTCTCATATTTGGATGATTACGAGATACTTTACCTTCAAAGCCCATTTCTGTAAAGAATGCTATTTTCATTTTGCAAAAATAGTTAACCAGTGTTCAATCATTTCATCCATCATAGTTTCGAAAGTATATTCTGGCTGCCATCCTAAAGACCTGATTCTACTCGGATCGCCTTTTAAGTATTTCAATTCTTCAGGACGTAAGAACTTTTGATTTTGTACTACATAATCCTCATAGTTCAAATCTAGTCTTTCAAAAACACACTTACACATCTCCCTAACTGAACGAGTCTCTCCTGTAGCTACCACCCAATCTCCTGGTTCGTTTTGCTGTAATATAAGATGCATAGCTCGTACGTAGTCCTTTGAATGACCCCAATCTCTGTAAGCATCTAAGTTACCTAACTCAAGTTCTCTAGCTAGACCTAATTTTATCTGCACAGCAGTCTTAACTACTTTATTTGTTACGAAGTTTGATCCTCTACGAGGTGATTCGTGATTGAATAAGATGCCGTTTGAAGCATGAAGCTTATAAGCGTTTCTATAATTGCGTACAATATTGTAACCAAATACTTTAGTACACCCGTAAGGAGAGACTGGAGTCATCGGGGTAGTTTCTCTCTGGAATCCATCAGCATCTACAGATGAACCAAACATCTCAGAAGAGCTAGCTTGATAGAATTTAGCATCAGGGCAAACCTCTCTATAAGCTTCTAGTATATTTAAGACTCCAAGAGCGTTTGTTTGTGCGGTAAATTGAGGTATATCGTAGCTGATTCGGACATGGCTTTGTGCAGCTATATTATAAATTTCGTCAGGCTGTACCTTGTTTAATAATTTACTTAAGCTATTAGTATCTAGTAAATCACCGTAGTAAGTATTTACTTTATCAAATACGTTTTGAAGTCTAGAGTCTTGATGTTCAGGTACTGAATTTCTTCTCATTATACCATGTACTTCGTACCCCTGACTCACTAGATACTCCGCTAAATAACTTCCGTCTTGCCCGGTTATTCCAGTAATAAATGCTTTTTTCATATTTCTTTAAATATATTCATTTGAGTTAAATCCGGCCAATCTTCTACTGTCCATTTTCTTGGCTGAGTTGATATAGCAGTAGGCAATTTATCTAATCCTAATTGAGCTGTCTCAGGCGTCATATAGTAATGGTACCCCGTAGAACTAATATTTTGCTCTCTCCAAGGTATACCTGGAATTCTTCCGTCATAGGACATTTTCTTTAATTCTTCTGCATCGTAAGGATTATCACAAAGTATAACGCCTCCTCTACCTAGAGATAAATGTTTTTGATATTGAAAGCTTATACCCATAAAAGTATTCGGAATATAACTATTAGGTTCCCATAATACGGCTGCATCAATAACCGTACTTGTTAAGTAATAGTAATCTACCCAATTCTCATCTTTCCAAAATCTATCAATCCAAAGTTTATCGGCTAAAAAAGGAATAGATAGGTAAGTTCGTTTAGGTACAGTTATATGATCGGCTTGAGTAAGACGTAATGCTAATTCAATACCGTGCGTACAGCTATCAACAGCAATAGCATAAGGAGCTCCAAAAAACTCTGCTATTTTATTTTCAAAAAAAGTTACAGTATTAAAAGTCATAGTAAACTTAATTTCGTTAACAACTCAGGATATACGAATATATCATTCTCTTTTAAATTTTCAAACTTATTTTGGTATAAATTATCTTTAATATTACTGCTTGCGTTCGTTGAAAAATAGAGAGAAGTATATGTTCTATCGTATATAACTCTTTCTTCTTCAGCTTCTATTTTTATACTAGTTATAAAATACCCGTCCTCGTTATTAGTGTTAATTTCATAAGCAGGTTTCCATTGTTTTGTCTTTCTGTAGATTTCCTTACTATGACCTATACATCCTGTGTCAAAAGGTATATATTTGTAATCGTCATACTCTAGGTATGACGGTTTTACTACCCGGGAACTGTTAACTATATCAGCTTCTTTAAATTTCAAAATCTCCTGTACTACTCCGTTAGCATTACTTTCTTCTTTGTTTATGTAATCTTCAAAATCTACTATTAAATTTTTAGAAAAAACAACCTCACTTCCTAACTTAAAATTATTTTCCATTACCTGAAGATGATTAGGTAGTAAGATATTGTCATCATCACAATAACAAATGTAGTTAAATCTAGCGACTTCTACTCCGAAGTGCTTCCCTACTGCACCAGCGTTCCATATATGCGGTTTAGGGTTTTCATAAAAGGTAATTCGCGAATCTTCTTTTACTAAATCGTATACTTTTTTAGCCTTCGGACAATGGTCAGAGAAAATTATATGCTCATAGTCAGAAACGGTCTGTGATTGCAGACTCCGTATGCACTTTAGAAGAAGATCAGGACGTTTGTGAGTTGCAGTAATTACAGAAATCATTATTTTACTGCTTGTACGTTTAAACTGATAAGGGTACCGTTCTTTTTATCCATGTGAGGAATATACGCTTGAGAATGATCATCAAACTGAGCATGTTCGGTATCATGCCAGTCATATCTTTTAATCTCCCTGAAATTACATTCACGAAGCATAATTTGTAAGCTAACAAAATCATAGGCCGTTTTATGGTAGATAGTCTTATCTCCCATTTTCATTTTACCGTACAAAGGTCCTAAGAATTTGCTAAGGGCTATATTTTCAAAGGCATAAAGACGGGCCATATTCTGAAAGTCAGGTACAGCTAGTCTTAATATACCTCCTGGTTTTAATTTGCTTCGCCATTTTCCTAATACTTCTCCTCCCTCTTGCCTGTCAAAGTATTCTAATACGTGACTGGCGTAGATGAGATCTACAGAGTTATCATCAAAGGGAAGATTAACAATATCTATTGAATATAAATGAGGGAAGTCTCCTCCATCAATATGTATCCAGTCACTCCCGAAATCTCTTTTTCCGCAGCCTAGGTTTATCTTTAACATAGATTAATCTATAAATGTTTTATCTAAAGCTTGTCCTTCATACGGACCTGTTTTATACTCGTAAACCAACGTATTATCTTCTAGTATCAAATAATTATGACCTCCCTGAAGTGTGAAGCTAGCGTCACCCGGTTCTAAAATACGCTCGGCAATAATAGTATCATCTAAATCGTAGAAAATACATTTTACTTTGCCTTGAACTACAATCCAACTCTCTTGTGCAATTACATCTCTAGTTCTTTCTTTCCAAATATGTCTGTGAGGTCTAAAAGTTTTACCCTGTTCCATATTAAGAATAGAACATTGAATAAAATTCTCTTCAGAAACGATATCTTTTCTTCCAGGAGCCATATCTTCTTTTCGAACGATCATATGTAGTAAAACTTCAGGATCTTGCTTACTAAAAATATTTTCCATATTATAATTTTATCCAAGTTTCAGGTATTAAATCTCTAGTATCTAAGGTCGATTTTGCAGGACCGAACCATTGCTTCGGAGCTACTACTATTTTATCAGGATTTTGATTGAGCCATGCTCCCCACCAGCTAAACGTAGAGTTAGTTATTATATTATGCTTACAAAATGACATTAGATATAAATCGATATAATCTTCTTCTCCTATAATATAAGTTATTTCCTTTGCATCTCCAAATAATTTCTTACAGTATTCTATATCATCGCTGAATATAACATAGCTATCTATAGGTACTTTACTAGTTATGTGATTAGCTGCTTCTGTATAATATTCTACTCCTATAAGAGGATGATAGTCTGGTAAATTAACATAATCTCCTCTACGGATATGAATAGATAAGCTATTACTTTCCAGTATATTTTTATATTTACTCTTGATATAGCTGCCTATCTCTACTGTAGGAGCAAATAAATCTAAAATAAACGAGCGATTGTGTGAAAAGTATTTTTCCGATTGCATATACCCCCTATAGGTTATGCCATCTTGAGATACGAGTTTATGATATCCGAACGGTAGCTCTAAGTATAGAAATGTACTTTGATCGATATCCTCAGTGTTGATTCTTGAGAAAATATTTTTATCGTAACCTCCATAAGAAGGTAGTTTTATTTGAGGGAAAGTTATATTAAGGTTAAAGTCCTTGGCGTGGCTATAAAGAGCTGCGACCTGAAACATTTGATTGCATAATCCAAAATTAGCTTTACCGTCACCAGGACCTAGTAAATCACATGATATAAATTTCATTAATATATTTTATTTTCTTTTTCAACCCTCCCATACGTAAGGAAAGGAAAAAACTACTTCATGAGTTTTTTGAATCTCATCAACTATTCTTTGCCTTTTTTCAATAGGTATACTGGAAAAAATATGAAATTGAATAATTATGTTATCAATATTTGAAAGCCAATCATTTTCGATAATCGTCTCTAAAAGCTCATACTCACCTCCTTCGCAGTTTACTTTTAAGAGGTCTATTTGATTTATTCCTTCATCTTTAACGTAAGTATTAAAGTCAATTTTTTTACATTCTATCTTTTCGCCTCCATCTAGAAAAGCACTTGATGCATTTCCTGCTAAGCTTATAAAAAAACTATCATTACCTTTACCAATTGCATAATTATTTAATTTTACTCTATCAGGTAATGATTCTAAACAACTACTATAGTATGAGTTTACAGGTTCAAATGCGTGAATAGTACAAGAGTATCTAGCATATAATATTTTAAAATACTCCCCGTCAAATGAGCCGATATCAAAAACAGTACTACTTTCGTTTAATTGAAAATCAAAAAGAAACTTTTGATCTCCTCCACTTTGTAAAAATAAAGAATGCCAATATTGCTTTTCTCTAGGAGTCATTTTAATAATTTAGTATACGGACTTAAATTTCTTATAGATGCTTCGATATTTTTTTGATGATTCAACCTAGTCTTAGATTCATTATTTAAATCTTCAGACCTATTTAGAATATAAAGAATATCTTCACACATAACCGTATGCTTTTTTCCGGCCATTTCAACCATAGGTAAACATAGTACATGGTCCCAGGCAGCTGAAAAGTATTCTTGCGTCTCTAAATCAATTAAATGTTGCCTGTTGATCTTATTAAAAAGCCAATACTTATAAGTCTTTAAATGAGAGTACGGGAACGGATACTTTCTATGTAAGTTAGCATCGTCTATAGATTTATTAATCTCTTGATGGTAATGTCCCCCTACCTTTCCTGTAGGGTAGATTTGATACTGTCCGTAAGTCATCCATATATTTTCGTCTTGGTATATGTCATTTAAATAGTCAAAAACAAAAACACTTGATAGCCAATCGTCGCCGTCTATTTCAACTATAATATCATGATCTTTGATGAGATTATTTTTTTCTAAATACTCTATTCCAAACATGTAGGTTTTAGCTTGACTACCTCCTTCTCCATTCTGGAGTATTGAAAATCTTGAATCTCCTTCAGATAAGTTTTTTAAAGTTGAATAGGTTGTATCTTTAGAACAGTCGTCAATATAGACATATAGACAGTTTTTATACGTCTGAAATTTATTCATGTATATATTCTGTTGAACATAAGGCTCTACATTATAACACGGTGTTATTATTATAAATCTATTCTGTTTACTCATTAACTTATTAAATTGTTTTATAGTAGCCTCCTATCTGGAATTTAGTTTTAGTATTTATTGAACCATGTTCACTTGGCTTGTATCTAGAGTAAGTCATAACCCTAAAGTCTACACTAACTCGGCATTTACCTGTTGTATTAATTTTATTTCCATGTCTTAGATTGGCACCATCCCACTGTACCAATTCTCCATACTTACACTCTATAGGTAGATAATCACCTTTATCTTCTTTAGATTCTACCCAAATAGTATTAGTATCGAAGGCCTCAGTAAAAGGTAAGAAGAAATTATCTTCATCTACTTCTCCTGCCCATTTAACATCTCTGTAATGTTTATCCTTGTGAAACTCACCAACGGCAATATTATTAGGGTAAGCAACTCTGAAGGTAGGTATTGCTTGATATACTATCTGTTCGCCATATAAAGGTTTAACTACTTCGAGAATAAAATGATCGTAGAGCTTTTCGAATAAATCTGTACGTGCCCACTCGTAGAAAGCTTTATGATACTTTGTACTTTGATCATTTTCTCTCTTAAATACATCTACTTTATCATTTAATGAAGCAAGGTCGTTGACTTCAAATAGTTTTTCAATAGCCTCTTTAAACGGAAAGGCAGTAGTATCGTATGTTACTGTAGTCATATTACTTATTTGAAAGTATATTGAAAAATTCTATCATTCTTTGTTTCCACGTATGCTTTTCGAGACATATTTGATTTGCTCTTAATGCTAGCTCCGCTCTTAGATCTGGTTTATCTAAGTAAAAGTCAATAGCGTCTATCCAATCTTCTTTTGAAATATAAGGAATAGCCCCATCAAAAACATTTAATACCTCGGGATGATCGCTTATTTGGAAATTATTACTTAGTGCTATTTCATAAACCCTAGTATTAAAATCTAACTTAAATCCTTCTTGGTCTAACTGCTCTCTTTTTTGTTGCTCGTAATGGAAGTTCAAATTTACTTTAGTAGCGTTATATACTTCATTTAAAAAAGAGTATTTAACAGTTGGATAGTTTATACCTCTGTAATGAAAGCCGCCAAAGAAACCTTTATACCCTCTATCGATTACCGGAAATAAATAAGCATCCTGATGTCTGTAGCCGTGTCCTTGGCCTCCAAATCCTCCTACAAAGCTTACATCGTAGGTTTTACTAAATTCGTTTACAGTTTTATGGTAAATGCTTTCAGTAGCTGCTAGAGGTAAGAATGCTACCGACAGTCCGTTTTCTTCGAACTTTCTCTTAACATATTCATGCTTCATAAATGGCTCTATCCAAAGATCTACTACCCCTTTTAATCTCAAAAAGTAGTCTTTAAAGCCAAAGAAATTAACAATTATTTTAGTACTTTGATGTTTGTCTTTAAACGTCAAAATAGGTATTAACATCTCAGGAGTTATTCCCATTATAACCAGGAGATCTGGACTTTCAGGAAGCTCGTATGCGTTCAAATCATGTTTAAATTCTAGAATATAAGGGTCGTGTCCTAGGTTTTCCAGTCCTTCATACCACCCAACTCCTCCAGGAACGAAATGATCTAACGATTCGTATATAGCTACTTTTAAACTTTTCATTGAAATGTATTATAAAAAGCATTCTGTCTTTCTTGTCTTTCTATTCCTTTTTTATGTATCAAGCAATACTCTTCAGTTGCAGGAAGCATAACATAATTACTGTGGCCAATAATTACTTCGTGTACTTTACTTACCCAGCTAATCTTCGGGGAGTTCTGGAGTATTCTTGTTTGGTAATCAGGGAAGTTAACATAGCCGTTATCGTTTACATGCCATCTCCATTTTTGAATATGCTCTTGAGTTAGACCTTCTACTAAATTTATTCTAGGTACCAAGAAAAGATCTACAGTAGGATTTGCAGCTAATATTTCAGGTAAGTTCAATAATAGTTCAGGGTATAGATATTCATCTGCATCGATCTGGAATATCCATTCTCCAGTACATTTGCTTTTCAAATTATTCTTGAATGCAGCAAAGTTGCCCTTCAATGGAAACTGCCATAGAGAAAATGCCGGAAACTTACTTATAACTTCTAGTACTTCTTCAGTCACAGTAGTGTCGACTTGAATAACTACTTCATCTACGTCTCTAATGCCTCTATCTAGCTGATCGAGTAGACGGGCTAATTCTTCGTGCTCGTTATGTGCAGTAACAGCGTAACTTATTCTGAACATTATTCTTGGTTAAATACTCCAATATAATCGCACGCTTCTATAAAATCACTTCCAAAGTGTTTGATTGATTTGGCGTCAGATTTATAGGATTGATTTTTATACTTCGGTTGTTTTTTTTCTTCCTCGGTTAAAGGAATTACTTTAATAGCCGACCATTGCGTTTCTTCTTTAGTCTTCCCATTCAGAAAAACAGTACCTCTATCAGATATGTTAATACTAATTGGATACCATACTCTCTCTTGATTATCTACAAATTTAATATCTTTATAAAGTTCAGGTATTGTTTCTTCGTATTCTTCGAAATTAAACTCTCCTTGCTTCATTAGATCGTTAGTTTGAAAGCCACATCCCCAGCAAAAATAATTAAATTTAGTTTCGTTTACGGGTGTTACGTAGCAGCCATCGCATCCGCATTTAGGGCATATTGCCATCTGATCAGTCATTGAGTAGCGTTTTATCTTTTGTAAGTAGGTTAGTGTTGGTAGAATACCAAATCTTAATAGCTTCGGGTACGTCTGATGTTACATTCGGTTTAGGATTGTAGTCAGGAAAGGAAATCGTATCCTGTACTTTATTAAGTTCTTCTAAAATAGTATCCCATTGCTCGGGAGTAATATTATATGAATTAGCTGCTTTGGAAAATCCTTTTAACCAGGTAGTAAATTCTTTAGATGTCATAAAGTTAATTTTGTAAGTTTAGGAAGTTCTATCTTTTTCAGCTTAGGTAATACTAGCTCTTTTTGCTTAGGAACATAGCGCGTTAGATATTCATTCAAAACTAAGACCATGTTATCCCAGTTAAATTCATTTTTAATTTTATAGGCTTGCCTCTTAGCAGGTCCTTCAAAATTACTATAATTTTTATGAACGTCAACTAAAGCTTGAGCGGCAGCAGAATGATTAACTGAGAACCAAGACGAGCCTTCTATGATTAGTCCTTTTGCAAATGCTGATGGGTGTACAGGGGTTACTTCCCCTGGGAGTAGAATGCTAAATTCAGGATTTAGGAAATCAGTATGACCGGACCATCCTGAGGTAATTAAAGGTTTTTTAGATAAACTGAATTCAGCTAACGGCCTACCGAACCCTTCTCCTTTAGTTAGGGATACAAAAGCTTTAACTTTTGGATGATTATATAAATTATTAATCTCCTTATCATCTAAATCACCGTGAACGAGATAAATGTTTGGCAGCTTTTTTCCCTCTACACTATTTCTAATTATATCTATTTTTCTCAATACTTCATCTCTATCCATTATACTAGCACCGGCTTGAGAAGTTTTCAAAATCAATGCCGGTTGATCTTTCTTATCTTTGAACGATTCTAGGAATAGCTTTATCAAAAGACTAGTATTCTTTCTATCTTCGCCGAAGTCTCCTGGAAGCCAATGGCCTACAAATAAGTAACAGAATTGCTCTGAAATACTATTTAGGTCATTGACAAGAGGTGTAGTCTCTAATTGCTCTTTAGGTACATAGAAGTATTTATTTAAATCTACTCCCTCAAACAATACCTCTACAGGGGTCTGTATTTTAATTATCCCAGTAACTGCGTTAGTATTCTTATCTCTCTGCTCATAAGTAGTACTCTCAAATACTTTTTTAGCATGATTAGATGATACTAAAACTAAATTCATTCTATTACATCCTATAATAAATTCTGGATCGCATATAGTAGTCTCTATACCGGCAGTTACTCCGATATTAACTTTACCGATAGATTGAAATTCATTGGAAACTGTGATCTGCATCCATACATCTGGTTGCTTAGGTAACTGATTATTTATTAAAAGAGGTTTAATCCATCCCCATTCTTCTAAATTATCATCTATAAAACCCCAAGGGGTACTCCCCCATCTCTGAGATATAATTTTTATATCCCATTCATCTTTTTTTAGTTCGTAAACTGCTTTTATAAAATCTCTCGCTCTAGCTCCATAACCGCTATAAGTATCTGGCGGAGCAGAAATAACACAAAACTGCTTCATATTAATAAGTTAGCTTATGTACAATTTTTTTCTTAGGTAATTTTGATATCTTAACGAATTCGTGACTAGGTCTTGGCTTCCATTTAGTCAAAGTCTCTTCAAGCGTATCGATTACATTCTTACACATAGCCCTAGCTGACATCATTGATTCGTCCGAGGTAACCCATTTTCGAGCTTCTTCTCCAATAAACTTACGGAAGTTCTCTCCTGATTTATAACAAGCAGACATTTGAGTAGCAATATCTCTAAAATCGGCTCTATCATCAAAGATGTAAGGAGTAGGTACGGACCCTACAAGGCTCATATTGCTAGGAAATACTGGGAATGCCCAATTGCCGTGAGTCTTGTAAGTACCGAAATGATTACTACAGAAGTTTTCGTCAAAATCTATCCAATTGCCTTGCTTATCTTCAAACCTCATTTGATCTTGCATTCCTCCAGTAACTGTTGCAATTATAGGCTTACCACACATCATACCTTCAGTAAGTGATAGTCCCCATCCTTCATTAGAAGAGGCGAGAGCTACTACGTCACAGCAGTTATATAAGATATTCATATCATAGGGAGAGTTTCTATCAGTAGAAAATACTACCTTATGTCTCTCTGGATCACATAACAGGTCAATAACTGCTGGAAGATCAGTTCCGTTTTCGTCTACAGGCTGAGTGTGGAGCAGTAATGCGCATTTTTTAGCTTCTTCCAAAGGTAGTTGGTTGCAGAACTCAACGTAACCGGCAATTAAATCAGGTACACATTTTCTCCTTATGTTTCGTGCATTATAAAGAATAACGAAATCAGGCTGATCTTCTCCAAAGAATTTCTTTCTCTTGTCTTGAACCTTACTGAAGTCCTCTGTCATTTCAGCAGTAATGGGATAGAATACTCCTTCGTTAATACCGTGAGGAACATATTTTATTACTTTGTCCTTAGCCTTATCCCCAAGTACTAGCTTATTAATATTAAAAGTCTGCTTTGAGATAGCCATTAATGCATCACAAGATTCATAATAAGTTTTATTATAAAGAGGAGCAGGTAAGTCGTCCCATATGTTCAGATACACCATAGGAATTTTCTTTCTAACTTCATTCTCTATTTGAAAAAGCCAGATCCAATATCTAGGATCAGTAAAGAAGACGATAGCGTCAGGCTGTTCGAGTTGAATTAATTGACGTAAAATTTCTGGAGATCCGTAACCTGAGTTAGGATAAATGAAAACCGAGGCATCTTCTATCTTCGCTAAGGTGTTAGTATCTGCACATACATCGAGTCTCTTACCAGCTTCAGGATGCGTAATGGCTGCACCTAAGTTAACCCAGTTGAACCGATGAGAGGTACCGATAACTATCTCTTTAGCCATCGTTGAAATCCCGGAGGTAAATCGAATGTCGTCTGAAAGCAAAAGTATTTTCTTTCTCTGCTCTCTAGGAATATAACCTTCTTTCATGTAACTTATTCTGTTGGTTTAGTGTAGCGAGCGTTTAACTGGTTGTTGATAGTTTTCTTAAATCCTTCGTCTGTAAGATATAAAAACATAGCTCTCTCTAAGAGATTTCTCATAGTAATTTTATTCTTAGGACCTTCTTGTTTAAAAGCTTCAAATAATTCATCTTGAAGCCGAACTGTAGTTAGGATATCTCCCTTTTTACCAATATGCATGATTCTTTGTTTAGTAATAAATAGTACAGTCTATATATAAAACTATATATCGTTAACTATTTTTTCTATCGCAAAGATCTGGTTTATCGAAATAGGGACAAAACTTACACTTAGCTACATTTTTAAAATAAGCTTTTTCTTGATATTCTCCATCAGATGTAAAAACATCTTTTACAAAATTTTGTAAGTCTTCGAATGCATCTTTTACTTTCTTTACCCCATGTGCAGGTATGAATTCTTGGACTCTCTTAGGAGCATACTCAAGATTCTCATTGATCTTCCTACGTACTATGAAAAACTGCACGTCTATCTTATCTTCAGGAACATTGCGTAAAACAGAGAAGAAACGTTTATACAGGAGTATTTGATTGATCTTAGTCTGATCTTTCTTCTCATAATCAGACCACCCTCTAGTAGAGGTCTTGATATCATAAACAACATACTTATCTAGTATTTCGTCATATATAATTAGGTCTATGAAACCTTTCATCTTTACCGATTCAAAACCTTCTACGATAATTCCGTTGATAGGAATTTCTATTCCGATGAGTTTATGATTTTTTTTCTTAAAAAATAAACCTCTTTTTCTTTTAATGAAATCTAGGATAGCGATCGCATCTTCATAAAACTCAGTTAACTCTTCTGGACTAGAAAAATGGCCTTGATTGCTATTTTCCTTATACAGTTCCATTAACCTTGTTTTGAAATAAGTAGGTAAGTGTATCTTATCGGCTACAGTTGCGGACTCCTCGAACATTACTTTCAAATAGTTCTGTAGCGTCTCGTGAAAGGCAGTACCGAAGATTAAATGTACAGAAGGCTTAAAGGGTTGTAGCTTCTTAACGTAAGATAGATACCATTGATATGGGCAAGTCTTATAGATCTGATATTGAGAAAACGAGACAGTTTTATCTTTGGCCATATAACGCTCTTATTTTATTTCCTAACTCTTGATCGTTAGGGTACTGTTTAACTAAATCCTGAACAGTATTAAGAGTCGTTATTTCTTTCTTTAAGTATTGAGCTAGATCTAAGGCTTCTTCATAAGCATGCTGAAGCATATTCTCGTGATTATTCTGATTGAGTGTGGTATTATACTTTTTCCAACCTCGATCGGCCCTACTATTTAAATCGCTAATAACTGCTCTTGTAATACTATCATCAGGTCTATCAGGTCCATTATTAATGGTAATAGTCCCTAAATCTCTATTCCAAGTCATTAGCTAAATTTTTAGGTTTGAACTCCTGATTTACGTATCCGCATTTACTACAAGCAAAGCTTGGGACAGGAATAAGCGCATCGTGGTCGGTGCCGGCAATAAACTTGCTTACTTTACGTAGGTAAGTTACTTGCGTAAAGTTATCGTTTCCACATGCGTCACACGTAATGGAGGTAGTCTTATCAAGAGAAATGTTTAGATTCATTGGCTGATGCGGCATATTATTTAGTTTATACTTTTATTATAAGAAGAAAGTTACTGCTCTTCAACTATTTTTTACTTCTTGTTAGTTAATTTGTTTTCTAATTTATCCATACGTGAGTCTATATTAGATAGCAGATTATCGTAACGGCTATCTACCTCTCTACGTACGTTATCAAATTGATCGCTCATATCTCTATAGATTGTGCTTCTCATCAAATCAAGCTCTCTACAGACATCTTCTAGATTTCTACTTACTTTATTTACCTTAACGAATGCGTAAACAGCAACTATTGCCGTAGCAATAACCACCACAGACGCTATCCCTAAAATGAATGATAGTGTTTCCATAATTTGTTTCTCCTTATATGTCAAAGAGCAGTAACTCGGAACAGGGGAAGGAATCGAACCTTCACGCCTTGCGGCAGACTTGCGTCTACGTCTAACCTTCGGCGGTCATATGCCCGCTCGTTTTCGCCACCCTGTTCGTTGACTCTACTGGGATCGAACCAGTCGCCTACTGATTATGAGTCAGCCGCTCTAACCTACTGAGCTAAGAGTCAAAATGTAAGATTAATACAACTCAAATTTGAATTTGGTCAATTTCTCAACATCTTTTACAGTTACTGAGTTGTTTTCAATACCGTCTGCTTTACTTGTGTTGTTAGTAAATAGATACGCAAACCACTCTTTAGTTTTGCTAACATATATAACTTTCCAGCATTTTTCAGGAACCGACACAATTCCTATTTTCTTAACTTCACCAGTTGATCCACACCAGACTTTTACTGAATCATTTTTAATAGATAGCTCACGAGTCAGTGATTCTAACGCTTTCCAATCTCCTCTATTAAGTGCTGGATATTGTGCTGTCATGTTACTAAAGTAAAACGATTCTTCATTTGCTATTTGATCACAGGCTGCGTCTGCAGCAGGAAAGTTATGTCCTCTATCAAAGCCTGCTCCTGTATATGATCCTTGCAAATTAGTTTCTTTTATTAGCTTTGGATCAGGTATAAACTTATCTCCTCTTTTTACTTTATTGTCACATACTAAACTATTCTTAGTTATCCACCATTCAACTTTAACAGGATAGTTTTTATTCTTATCATAAGTAGTTTTATATGCTTTATGAACAATTGTAATAGTATCTTGAGCTAATGTGTTTAAGCTAAGTACTAATAATAGAATTAACATTCTCATAGTTTATATTATTTAGATGTCCCTTTAGGATTCGAACCTAAACTAAGTGGACCAAAACCACTTGTGCTACCGTTACACAAAAGGACATTAGTAGGTGACCATACTGGAATCGAACCAGTGGCACGGCCTGTTTTAGGGCTTGCTCTAACCTACTGAGCTAATGGTCACACGGTAGCGTTAATGCTTTCGCACCGTCTTCAGAATAATAATATAAGTAACTTTTTTAAAATTACAAACTTTAACATAAAAAAAACGGCTTGTAATAAATAAGCCGCTTTATATATTTTAGAAACTTTAAAATTACTCTTTGCTATCGGCAGCAAGTTTTTCTTTCTCAACGCTGTCAGCTGTAACAAAGCTTGTTTGGCTTTGTTCAAGAATTAAATTAACTGCTTAAGATATTTCATTTTTAATTAATTTTTTCCTTTTTCCCCCTCTTGGGTGGCATACTTTATACCCATAATTGTTCCGACTATGGAAAAAGCATTTGTGAGCAAAACGCTGAACATATTAGACCAAGTTGAGCCAATTATCTGCGTGTCTTTATTTGATAGGATGGCAAATGAATACATGAGGGTTGTGATAAACCCCACACCTATTATGACTGCCAAAGCACATTTAACTATAACTTTTATGAGTTCACTTTGACTTTTTTTGATAGTTGCATCCAAATCGTTCAAAGCGGCATTTTTTTCTATCTCAATTGCATCCTTTAACTTATTAGAATTGTGTAACTCCTCTTGCAAATTTTTTGAAAGTTCATCTATTTTATTCTTACTTAAAATAGTTTCAGTTATATCATTGGCAATTTTCATTACTTTTTTACAAGTGCCGTCATTGCTAAGTATTGGATTGTAGGTAGCCTTCAAATAAATAGGAGTGCCGTCAATCTTTCTTCTTTCAAACTCGCCCTCAAAGAATTTGCCGTTACTTAATTTTTTCCAAAACTCTTTGTATTCTTCTGATTTTGAATACTCATAACTAACGAAAATGCTATGATGCTTTCCAATAATTTTACTCTCATCTTTTTCATCAAATCCCATTGCTTTTAAAAATATTGAGTTTGCCCCCAATATGTAACCATCGCAATCAAAATAAATAATAGCATTGCTTTTACTTACTGCTCCAATCTCGTTCTTTGCAATTACCGTTGTAGTAATATCGGTTGCAATTTTCATTATCTTAGTAACCTCACCATCTTCACTGAGTATTGGATTGTAAGTTGCTTGTAGATATATTAGACTTCCATCTTTTTTTACTCTTTCAAACTCACCTTCATAAAACTTACCGCTTCCTAACTTTTCCCAAAACTCTTTATATTCATTTGACTTAACATATTCAGGGGAAACAAAAATGCTATGGTGTTGACCAATAACCTTTTCGTGTTCATCCTCTGCAAATCCCATCGCTTTCAAAAAAATTGCATTAACCCCAAGAATAAAACCTTTGAGGTCAAAGTATATGATGGCATTACTGCGATTGATTGCCTCTAATCTACTTACCAACTCCTCTTTTGATAGATTTTTCATTTATTTTTCTTGTTAATCCATTTATCTATAGATGCAATACCAAATGCACCTAGAACAATAATCATAAAACCATCAAAGATGAACTCATGAATAGGCATCTCACGACCCATCACCCCTGTTACAATATCTGTAACAAGAGTGACCACCATCATTAAAAATGCAATAAAACCGACTACAGACTTTTCATTAATACTGTTGTCGTCGTTAAATAAATCTTTCCAAAAGCTCATAGTTTTGAGTTTTATTGTGAATAATTGATTTTTTAAATAAAAAAAGGCTGTATATATAATATACAACCTTCTTGCGTTAATAAATAGTTAGATGTTAAAAAGCTCAGTGGAGGAGACGGGAATCGAACCCGTGTATCCATAAGGAACAATAACACCAGCGTATCACATGCTTAGATCTGACCGAGCGCGGACACCACACTCCAAAAATCTGATCAGTAATTGGGGACGTCAGTTTTGGTTGACATCGGCTCCACCACCTAATTTTATGAAACTAGGAAAACTAAAGTGCTGTTCTGTTGCAAGGCTATCAGCTGCCCCTGCGAGATTACGCTGCTACGGCGTACTTCTCAGAGAAGAGAGAAGCTAAAATTGCTCCACCTTCAGCAATACGTTTTTCACGTGTTGCGTTTATTGTTTGAAAATTTGTTTAAAGACGACAAATCCAACCGTCTGCATGTAGTGGTACCTTCACATTACGGAGCAATACCTGGCTCCCCCATATTATAAAGAACTGATAATAAAACAAAAGACCTTTCTACTACGTAGTCTTAGCGGCCGACTCTCCGACGTAGATCTTCTTACTTTACCTCGAGAGCAGGAGTACTGTCAGCTGCTGGAGCTACAGTAGGCGCTGCTTGTAAAGTATCAACTGGTGCTGCAGTAGAATCTACGACTGGAGTTCCAGTTGAGGCTGGATTTGCGCATGCTACAAAAGTAACGAGCGTTAAAAATGCAATTGCTTTTTTTATCTTTCTTTTTTTTGTTTAAAATAAATTTACCTGAATTGTGATAAAACCTGTTTTAACTGCGGTTTTGACATTACCCCGGAATTTCTGTATAACACACTTCCGTTATTCTCAATCATTACAGTTGGAACACTTGTTACACCGTACTTCATCGCCATGTCTCTCTGCTGATCTACGTCTACATAAACTATGCCGATTTCAAGTTCCGAGCTTACCTCTTGTACTGTAGGCTTAAACATTTTACAAGGTCCACACCAGGCTGCAGTGAAATAATATACCATACTTCTTTTTTGTAAAATTAAGAATTTTTCTCTGATGAAACAATATCTACCGAATGTTTTTGCTGGACACCTGGAATTGATACTATTTGTGGTTCAATTTTATAAGTGGAGTTAAGAGTTTTCACTAAATCATATCCTTCATGCTCCCAAATTTCCAAAACCTGTGATGTATGAAAGTAGCGGTTAGGTCCGTCTAGAATAAACACGCATTGGTACTTGTTGGAATTCTCTAAATGAAGAAGTCCTTTTTCTACACGTCCGACCTCAACGCCATTAGGGTGATTATCAAAAAATCTTCTATCTTCTGTTTTAGTAAGTTTTAACAAGACTCCTTGATACTTTGCAAAATTAAAAGTTTTATTTTCCATTATTAATAAATTACACTTTTATCCTTAGTGTCAATATCGACTACAATAGGTCTATTTACAGGGTCGTAAAATCGATCACATATGCTAACGTTAACATAAACTGTACCGTTAACCATACTTTCACCATACCCCTCATGTATATGACCACATACGTGTAGTATTGGCCGGATTTCTTCGATCTTATTTCTCAATTCTTCGCATCCTACATACTCTCCGGTAGAAGGAATATAATCTAAACGGCCTATAACAGGAGAGTGAGTTACTACAATATCTGTATCAACTGGAATTTTATCCCAAACCTCTTTTATTTCAGCTCCTCTTTGCTTATTAAAAGCCCACTTCTCTCCAAAAAACCAAGGAGTTACAGGAGAGCCCCATATCTTAAGTCCATTTACGGTTACGTCTTCGTTTTCCAAATAAGTAACGCTAGAGCTGCCAGGTTTAAGATCAGATAAAATATTGCGAACCCACGTGGGCTTTTGAAGGTGCGAGAAATCGCCCCATAAATCGGAATCTTCATACTCTCTAAAATATTTTGGATCAAAGGACCTATCATGATTTCCAGCTATAAAAATAGCGCCGTATGTATAGTTTTTTGATTGCTGGTCTAACCACTTAACAAAACTCTCGACTTCACCTTTTTGTCCAACGCTAGAAAAATCTCCTGCATGTATTAACAAGTCGCCTTCTTGAAGAATGTTTTCCATTCCCTTCGAGGTTAAATGCTTATGTCTAGTATGAGTATCACTTATAAGAACTACTCGCATACCCTAAATTTAAATTATCTGAATCACAATCCAAACATACGTGAATAAATAGGAATTTTAGGCAAATAAATAGCTATTAGTACATTCCTCCAAGATCTTCGTCTTTTTTCTTATCGTCTTTCTTTTCAAAGATCACTGATTCTGTTGTTAGTATAGTACCTGCTACTGAAGCGGCATTTTCAAGAGCAGTACGGGTTACTTTAGCCGGATCAAGAAGTCCTGCTTCAGTTGCTTCTACTACTTTTTGATTTTTAGCATCGTAGGTATGAGCTGATTCTTCGGTTTCATAGTTCTTAATCTGACTTAAGATACGGTAGTGATCTTCAATACCGCAGTTTGTCAAAATTGCTTTGAATGGAGCATGACATGCTCTTCTCACGATATCCCAACCTTTCTGCTCATCGCTTGATGTTAAAGGTAACTGAATACTTTCGAATGCCGTGATTAGGGCAAGACCTCCTCCAGGTACTACACCTTCTACAAGAGCTGCCTTAGTAGCAAACAAAGCATCTTCTACTCTATCTTTCTTTTCTTTGATCTCAATATCAGAATTACCCCCTACTGAAATGATAGCTACGCCGCCAACTAATTTGCCAAGTCTCTCTTGTAGCTTTTCTTTCTCGTAGAATGATGTTGCTTTTTCAATTTGATCTTTTATCTCTTCAGCTCTCAAGGTTATAGCCTCTTCTGTACCTTTACCGTCAACTATAGTAGTAGTTTCTTTAGATACTGTAATAGTCCTTGCAACTCCAAAAAATTCCGTTAGCTGTACCGGAGTTAGTTTTTCTAGTTTATGCCCTTTATTTTTAGAGATTACTTGTCCGCCAGTTAAGATAGCTAAATCTTCTAAGATTAAAGTACGACGTTCCCCGAAGTCTGGGGCTTTTACTGCTGCAACAGAAACTATACCGCGCATCTTATTTACTATCAAAGTAGCAAGCGCTTCGTCTTCAATATCCTCAGCTACTATTAGTAACGCTTTTTGATCGGAGTTAGCTTTAGTTAACGTATTTAAAATATCGGCAGCTTTAGTGATACGGCCATCGTAAATGAGAATATAAGGTTCGTTTAAGACTGCCTGCATTGTCGTATTGTTAGTAACAAAATACGGGGACTTATAACCTCTATCGAATTGTATACCTTCTACTATCTCTAAGGCAGTTTCCCCTGTCTTAGATTCCTCGATAGTAACAATACCTTCTCTTCCTACTTTCTCAATAGCAGTGGATATTAGGTTACCTACCTCAGTATCATTATTTGCAGAGATAGCTGCTACCTGCTGGATTTGATCTTGAGATGAAATATCTTTTGATATTTTTTTTAAGTTATCGATAACTTCCTTTACGTAAACGTCGATAGCTTTCTTTACTTCTACTGGGTTAGATCCTTGATTGATAAGTTTTAACCCTTCTTCTACCATAGTGGTTGCAAGGAGAGTAGAGGTAGTAGTTCCGTCTCCTGCTTCATTAGCAGACTTTATCGATACCTGCTTTACTAGCTGGGCACCAAGATCTTCAACCTGGTCTTCGAGTTCATGAAAGGAACGAGCAACTGTAACTCCATCTTTGGTTACTTTCACCTCGCCTGATTTTTCTTTAATTAACACTGTACGACCTCCTGGTCCTAAAGTAGAACTTACCGACTCATTTAATTTTTTAATACCGGCAAGTAACTTATTCTTTAATTCAGTTCCAAATACTGTTGTTGTCATTTTATAAAACTTTACTATTGTTATATTTTTCGAAATCAGGATCAACTACTGTTTCTTTGAGAACAGATAAAACACTTGATCCACTGCTTAATTTTGCGTAGACGTCTTGTTCTTTACAGATAAAATACTCATCTCCTTCTACAGTAATTCTTAAAGAACCTAGTTTAGGGATGAGAACTTTATCTCCTAATTCAAGATTTGAAGATACCAGTTTATCTGAATTAAAATTATAGGTACCGGAAACAGCAATAACTTCCCCCATCTCAGGTCTCTCTTTTCCTAAATCAGGAATAACGATATTACCGTACATTTGTTCGTCCTCTTCTATGGGTCTCAAAATTAAATACCCATTTAACGGTTGTAACTTCGACATGCTTTTTATTTTAATTTAAGAAATAATCTCCAAATCATCAACTGTCTCTAAAAAATAAAGTAATCCTTCTTTCCTTAATACTGTATCGGCCCGTAGATGCTCTTTCCAGACTTCCACTACGGGAGAATGATCTTCCTTAATTATTTTTTTAACTAGAAAGAGTTTGTTATTAAACGGAATAAACTGCTTTGTAAGTGTTAACATAACTAGTACTTAGTAGGCCTACTATTTATTTCTCAAGGAGAGCTTTAGGTGTAGTAATCGAAATTCTTCGAGTAGCTTTACCTTCAGCAACCGGTATACTGAGGGTGAGAAGACCCTTATCGAGAGATGCTTCTAGCTTATTTAGGTCAAACTTAGTGGAAATTTTCCAAGTAAGATCAAAGCCTGATCTCTTAATACCTCTATAAACTGGTTGACTTTCTTCCTGCTGTGCAGGTTTTTCATAACAGATTCGGAGTGAATCGTTCTCAATAGAGATATCGATATCCTCCACATTGAGGCCTACTGCGGCAACTTCAAAGCGAATGCCGGTTTCTGTTTCGTAAATATCTACGGGATGGGTTACTCTCTGCGTGATGGCAGAAAAATGTGCTTGTGTCTCTTTTAGATCTTTCCAGAGCAGGTCAAATGGATCAAGCTCGAATGGACGAAAAAATGCTGTCATCGTTTTAAATTTGTGTTCCCTTACGGTGAACGGTTAATAAATGTCTCAAAACTTAAGGCCTACTAAGTACCTTGTTTATGTATAAATATTTAATTTTCTGTGTGAACTACCAACTTTTACAAAAAAAACCCTCCAAGTCTAAGGAGGGCTTTGTATTATAATTTTACATCTAATACTTTACCTACTCTTTATACTCTTTATATTATCCTTTAGTTGATCTAGGTATTCATGAAATTCTTCATTTTCCTCCATAGCAAATTCTTCGTTAAATAAGACCAAAGTTAATGTTGCTGGATCAAAAAAGTAGCTTTCGTCTGTATCCCAAGTATTGAAATCTGGTGTCGAAGCCTTGGCGTAGTTCCACTCTAACCAGCTTAAAAAAGAATGTAATTCATATGTGTCGTCTTTAAATTTTATTATTTTTAGTGAGGATGTTTTTCCATGATACTCACTCATATTGTTAGTAGTAGAGTCGTCTAAATGCATGTTTTCTTTTAAAATCCCTGCTATTTTTTGAAACTTTCTAACTTCGCTTATTTGGCTCTTTTTCATAATATTTGACTCTTTACTAATAAATATCAGTGACCGTCCTTAAAATTTACTGTAACCTCGGGCTCAGCTATCAAAGCTACGCCGTCCAGTTTAGTAGTATTTTCCATACAGTCTTGAACGATAGAGCAAGCTTTTACTACATCTTCGTCTCTCACTTGGCAGATTATTTGATCGTGAACTTGACAAATAACCTGCCCTCTAATACCTTCCCCCTTGAATCTCCTGTTAATTTGTAAAGCTGCACGGTTCACTATACTTGCTGAATAGCTTTGAATCTGATAATTTAAAACTTGGTTAAGTGCATTCTTATAATCTCTATACAGATTGGTTGTGTACTCGGCTCCGTATTCTCTTTCCAGATCTTTTCTAAACCTCCAATCTTCAATAAGCCTATCTCCTAGGGCAGAATAGATTTCCTTAGCCTGTGGCAAATGCCTGATTCGACCTACCTTATTCTTAATATAGCCATTCTCCTTAACAAACTTCCTAGAGTTTTCTCGCCACTTTCTCAGTTCAGGAAATCCATCTAGGTAGCCTTCTATAAGTCTTTCTCCTTCTTTTCTATCTACCCCCAACGACATTGCCAAGGCATACCCAGACATTCCATACGGTACACCTAAGGAGTAGGCTTTAGCAGTTTGCCTTTTTACCGGGTCTACTTTTTTAAGGAAATTAGGTGCTTTGGTATGAGCACTAACACCTTCTAGTTTTTCAGTTTTGATAGCAATGTGAGAATAGAAATCAAGATCGTTATTAAAAATATCTTTGAGACCTTGATCACCTGCTACTGTAGCAAACACCCTTGGTTCAAGAGAGGCATAGTCGGTATCAAGAATCTTAGTTCCTTCGTCAGCAATAAAAAATGCTCTTACAAGGTTTGTATAACCCATAATTAGATCTTCATCCTGGCCGGGTTCAAGAGGTTTAGGTAACTGCTGCATATCTGAACCATATCGTCCTGATACAGTACCGTTTTGTTTAAAATATGGATAAAACCTATTGTCTTCAGCTGCGTCTAAGAATCTATCTACATATGCAGTTTTAATCTTTGTAAGTTTATTATATAAGCGAAGATGTTTAGCCCAAGCATATTTATCTTTTATAGACTGTATCATATCTTCGTCAAACTGAGCTTTACCTTTCGTAGTGCTTGATATTGGTTTTTCACCTAATACATCGAAGGCAATTTTACCCATTTGATCTTTAGATTGTATATTGAAAAACTGTCCATCGTTATCTTCCTTCCAAAGGGATAGACTAACTCTAACGATTTGATCTTTAGTGAGATTCTCTACATCACCAGTCATCAAGTAATCCTTGATAACTGAAGAAGGTAGGGCAGATACAGCAGCTTTGTTTATAGTAAATTTACCGGTTTTATCGGATTTAGGGAGTTTAATGTTATTCTGTTCGAGTAGACGCTGGGCAAAAATACCTTTGCTTTTAGGTGGGTATGCTTCTAAAGCTTGATCAATAATCCATGACCTTACTTTTTGTTCTTTCAGTAACTCCTGCAATACAGCTGCAGCTTGCTCTTCAAGGTCTTTAGTAATCCTATTTTTAGTCTCCTGAATTAAAGGTATATCCAATCTAATACCGTGCTTCTCCATAGGGATAGTTACCTCCCTGTAAACGGGCATCACTTCGTCTTCGAAAAAAAACTTCTCTAGACCTTCTTCGACTAATATTTTATAAAAATGATGGTAGATACGAAGCGTTAGATCGGTATCAGCTGCTGCATACTTAGATAGAATCTCTAAATCAGCCTTGTATATCTCGTAATTCTCCTTAGAAGTAGACCCACCATTAGCCTTTATACTCTCTTTTAGAGCTAATTGTTCTTCATTAGCTTCTGTCTCAACATCAAGGCCAATTTCCTTTTGAATCATTATTGCAATCGACTTCAATCCAAAAGGATTACCGTATCCAAATGCTCCTTCTTCTTTGACAGTATGAACAAGTAGAGATGTATCGGCATGTAAATGAGGTAGTAGATTTATGCCGTAAAAGTTTTCTACAAATCGCAAGTCAAAAGATGCATTATGACATATTACTTTCTTACCTATCAATTGCTCAATAACATATGCAGCGAGAGCATGAGTATTTTTACCTTCAATAACTACTTCCTCAAGCCCATCAGTATTCCATACCATAGTAGGCATATAGTAACCTTTCCCTACTTCGCCAGAAACAGAAAAGCCGATAATTCGACCCTTTCTTGGATTCAAACTATCGGTCTCGGTATCAAACGCTACATATTCGCTAGTTCTTATATGCTGAACCAGTTCCTTTAACGTTTCTTTATTATTTACTGTTACATAACTTTTTTGCTGCATCATAAACCTTCTTGATTCTCTATCAATTTTTTTGCTTGATCGTAAGACATAGTTAACTCTTTTTTCCTACCTCTAGACTCTCTAGCGATTTCAAGCTCTTGACATAAAGTAGTAAATGCTTTTAAGTCTTTCTGCGAGCAGTATAAACCTTGAGTCTGTACAAGAGATTGAAATTTGCTAAAAGATAGAGTCGGATTGCCAGCTAACTTCTTACCGTTTTGATAGTACAATTTAAGAAGTTTTAAGTTAAGCTCCAACTGTTTGAACTTTGGAGTTTGTAGAAGTTTTTTAGTTTCGTCATAACTGCCAATAGTATAGTATGCGTTAAAACCTACGCCTATTAAGATCAACAATTCCAAAAATACAGTTATAAAGAAAAATGCTGTGGAATTCTCACTACTTACGTCCAGTTTATTAGCTTCTTTTTCCTTAGACTTATCATCTATTTCGTTTAATTTTGCATCTTTAGTTTGCTGTAAAGAAGCAACTATCGAATCTCTATATTGTCTGTCTGCTCTCGACCTAGCAGGCTGGGTTCTATAATAATTAATCTCTTTATCGTAATATGATGCAATAGAATCGGCTTTTTGGGAGTTAGTAGCTTCTACAGTACTTTGAATAGTCTCTGAATTATCGATCAATCTATGGGCTCCTTTTATTGAAAGATAAAAGCTTCCTGCAATTAATCCGATACATATAACTGATCCTATAGCAATAGAAGTAGTAAATTTTTTTATTTGTAAAATGCTAATTGATAGTTGCTGCAATACAAACCTTTTGGTTAGTTCGTAACCGGTAAGGAATAGTCCTACAAAAATAGCAAAAAAAGTATCTTGAAAAGGGAATAAAGGAGGAATACTGTCGGTAATCGACTTTACAAAGAAGTATCCAAAGTAGATGAGGAATATATTACCGAGGAAAGAAAAGTAATAAAGTATTCTATCTAAAGTAAAATAGTTTTGCTCGAGCTTATACACCTCAAGCTTTACTCTTAACTTATTATATTTATCTATCTTCATTTTATCTTTTTACACTCTACGTATCGAGCCTTGAGAATTTGAGTTCTACGTTTGACTGAAGGCTTAGTAAAGGTTTGCCTATCTCTTAACTCTTTTATTATACCTATCTTATTATGCTTATTTTTATATTGCTTTAAAGCCTGTTCAACTGAACTGTTTATATTTACTATTATCATATTTTATATTTCTTCTATGATTCCGTCTCTTATTAAATTCAACACATTATTACGAATGTTACTTGTTTTAGCTACGTGTATAGTTGTACCTTGCTTAAATAGAGTAGTATCGTGTTTGAAATCTTGCAAGACTCTAAATTCTCTAACAGAGTGACTATAAGGAAACAATTCATTAAGCAGATCCTTACGTCTGCTACATCCGCAATCTTTAGCCCCAGCTAACTTAGCTAAACCATCAGCTACCTTATCTATACCTAAAAAGTGAGTAACCTTAGCAATGGTGTCGCCAAGTCCTTCAGATTCCTTATTTGGATCAAAATTTTCCATAAATTTATGGTAAAGTTATTGTTCTAATATTGCCGTTTATGTTTAGTGTTGCGATGTTATCACAAGTACCGTTTCCAAAGTCAAGGACTGCAACCCATGGACTTGTGTTGGATAAATTTCTTCTTATTGTTCTAATTTTTCCTTTTACAATCCACCTGCAACTATTCTTTCTAATTAGGGGTTCAATTATTTCTGAGTTCCACCATGTTGATACAGTAGGACCCGTTGTTCCGATGCTTCTAACTGTAACTCCATTAGCGTTACCTGTTATTTTGAATACATCATCACGAAGTATGGGTGTATGAGAACCTTCAATTTGTTCGATTGTTTTTGTTGAATTCCATTCAACAACGTTTCCGTTTGGATAACCCAATCTTCCGCCAACAACTGTTACTAACCATTTATGGTTATATTGTGGTGGGAATATTGTTATTTGAATTGGGTCAACAATGTTCTTGACTTTGTATGTTCCACCAACTGTAACGGAATCAACACTGTAATTCAAAAAAGTTGTAATCGATTCTGCACCTGGAACCATCAATCTGTCGGTGTATGTTGTTTTCATCTGACCCCTTCTAACTCTTCCGTCAGGAC
>Ga0172367_10001419_pt1 | contig 34919 bp, 48 predicted proteins | sample Lak10m_FD_114542 | JGI IMG/M metagenome (GOLD analysis project Ga0172367, IMG submission 114542) | Freshwater microbial communities from Kabuno Bay, South-Kivu, Congo - kab_022012_10m | ecosystem: Environmental > Aquatic > Freshwater > Lake | place: Democratic Republic of the Congo: South-Kivu... | reverse complement strand
TAGCGATGACCATTAAACTGATCACACCGATCGCCATGGATGAAGGACTTCGTTTTGCAATCCGTGAAGGTGGTCGTACAGTTGGCGCAGGTGTCGTAAGCGCAATTATTGAATAATTTAGTCGAGGGTATCCATGCAGAGCCAAAAGATTAGAATTCGTCTAAAAGCATATGATCATAAACTTCTCGATGTTTCAGTTGGCGAGATAGTTGATACAGCAAAAAGAACCGGTGCCAGGGTCGCTGGTCCGATTCCATTACCAACCGTAATCAATAAATATTGTGTTCTTCGTGGACCTCATGTAGATAAAAAATCTCGTGATCAGTTTGAAATTAGAACTCATAAAAGACTTATTGATATACTTGATCCTACTCAGCAAACGGTTGACGCACTTATGAAGCTTGATTTGTCTGCAGGTGTTGATGTTGAGATTAAACTGTAATCAGACTTTTTTATCTGGATTGGAAGAAGATATGATGAAAGGTATCATTGGAAAAAAAATTGGCATGACAAGGCTTTTTACCGAAGATGGAGCATTGATTCCTGTTACGGTTGTTAAGGCTGGTCCATGTACCATAGTTCAGAAAAAAACTGTTGAAAATGATGGTTATTCAGCGGTCCAAATCGGTTTTGAGCAGTTGGCATCATCATCTGCAACAAAGCCATATTCTGGACATTGTATAAAATCTGGAAAAGGTACATTCAAGGTGTTGAGAGAATTCAAGCTGAAAAATGCTTCACAATTGTCTGTTGGTGACACACTTGATGTGAATCAGTTTGAGGTTGGTGATTTTGTAGATGTAACTGGCACAAGTATTGGCAAGGGGTTCCAAGGCGTTATAAAACGCTGGAACTTTAAAGGTGGTCGCGCTTCTCACGGTTCTAGATTCCATCGTGCTCCTGGCTCTATAGGTGCTTCAGCAACACCGTCGCATGTTTTTAAGAATAAAAAAATGCCAGGTCAACTCGGCAATGAAAGAGTGACTATCCAAAGGCTTCAGGTTGTTAGAATTGATACTGCTGACAATCTTCTTATGATAAAAGGTGCTATACCTGGTCACAAGAATAATGTTGTACTTATTAAACAGAGTATAAAGTAATAGTTCGGGAGTTGTGTCTATGCCTACAATAGCTGTATATAACATGGCGAATAAAAAAATTGGCGAAACAGAATTGTCCCAGGATGTTTTTGGGGTAGAAGTAAGAGAATACTTGATTCATCAGGCTCTTAAAATTCAGTTGGCTAATCGTCGCGCTGGGACTGTTGCTGTTAAAAACAGATCAGCAGTTTCAGGTGGTGGTAAAAAACCTTTTAAACAAAAAGGTACAGGCGGTGCTCGTCAAGGTTGTGTTCGTGCTCCGCATTATCCAGGTGGTGGTGTTGCTTTTGGTCCACAGCCAAAACAATATAATCTTCTGATGAATAAAAAAGCTCGTAATGCTGCATTGTGTTCTGCATTGACATACCAGTTGAATAATGATCGTATTACTGTTGTTGATTCATTCGATTTTCCTAAAATTTCAACCAAAGAATTTGTTGATTTTATGAATCGGTTTGATCTTAAGAAGACTTTGATAGTAACAGATGCTCTTGACAACAATCTTCATTTGTCAGCTCGCAATGTTCCTTTTGTGAAAATGTTAAAGCATGATGCGCTTAATATTTACGATATTATTAAGTATAAGCATGTCATATTTACACAAGACTCTGTTAAGTCTGTAGAAGGAGTGTTGTTAAAATGAATATATTCTCTGTAATTAAAAAACCACTTGTTACGGAAAAAACTTCACTTGGTAGTGACGAAACAAATACTGTCGCTTTAGTAGTTGATCGTAATGCCAATAAAATTGAAATTAAACAGGCTGTTGAAGGTTTATTCAAGGTGCAAGTGGCAAGTGTTAGAACTGTAACGGTTGCAGGTAAGCTCAAACGATCCGGTAAAGTGCTTGCTAAACGCCAAAATTGGAAAAAGGCGTACGTGACCCTTAAAGAAGGGCAAACCATAGATTTCTTTGAAGTCTAATTAACACGTTCGGGGTTCATAATGGCAATCAAAAGTTATAAACCAACATCGGCTGGTCGTAGGCATCAAACCTGCCCGACGTTTGAAGAAATTACGAAAACAACTCCTGAAAAATCATTGGTTGTTTCCCAATCAAAGAGTGGTGGCAGAAACTCTTTTGGTCGAGTTACATCACGACATATTGGTGGCGGTCATAAACAAAAATATCGTATGATTGACTTCCGTCGTGAAAAACTCAATATCCCTGCTAAAGTTGCGAGTATTGAATACGATCCTAATCGTAGTGCGCGTATTGCCTTATTACATTATGTAGATGGTGAAAAGCGTTATATTCTTGCTCCCCATGATTTAAAAGTTGGTGATGTTGTAGTCAGTGGCCCTGATTCTGATATCAAACCAGGCAACGCATTACCATTACGCTCAATTCCGCTTGGTACTATTATTCACAATATTGAGCTGAAAATTGGCAAGGGTGCACAATTAGCTCGAAGTGCCGGTACTTTTGCACAGTTAATGTCAAAAGAAGGAAAATACTCACAGATTAAACTCCCTTCTGGTGAGGTTCGTCTGATACTTCAAGATTGTTATGCTACTATTGGTCAAGTAGGTAATCTTGATCACGAAAATGTAAATATTGGTAAAGCCGGTCGTTCACGTTGGCTTGGTAAACGTTCGAAAGTTCGTGGTGTTGCAATGAACCCTGTTGATCATCCTCATGGCGGTGGTGAAGGTAGGACGTCAGGTGGTCGGCATCCTGTAACTCCTTGGGGTATTCCAACAAAAGGTTATAAAACCAGAACTAATAAAACATCAGATCGTTTTATTGTTAAAAAAAGAACTAAATAATATCGAGAGGCTGGCTTGCTATGGCACGTTCAATCAAAAAAGGACCTTTTGTTGATGGTCATCTTAATGACAAAGTAAAAGCGGAAAGTCCTAATTCTAAAAAAATCATTAAAACTTGGTCTCGTCGTTCAACAATAACACCTGATTTTATAGGATTAAGTTTTGCTGTGCATAATGGTCGTAAGTTTATTCCAGTATTTGTTACTGAAAATATGGTGGGACATAAGCTTGGAGAATTTTCTCCAACACGCACATTTCATGGTCATGCTGCAGATAAAAAGAGTAAAGTCAAGAAGTAGTAAGGGGATTATCACATGGAATCAAGTGCTAAACTAACTTTTGCACGGCTATCGCCTCGTAAAACACGTCTTGTAGCGGATCTTGTAAGAGGAAAAGGAATACAGGATGCTCTGAATACTTTGCGTTTTATGCCGCAGCCTTCTGCAAAGATTGTTTCAAAATTACTACAGTCGGCGGTTTCCAATGCAGAGCAAAAGGGATCATCTGATGTTGATAAGTTGTTTGTTAAAACAATTTATGTTGATGGTGGATCTGCTTTGAAACGTTTTGTGCCGCGTGCTATGGGGCGTGCAAGTAAAATACGCAAGCCGACTAGCCATATTGCTGTTATTCTTTCTGATACGAAGTAGTATAAATTTTGGAGGTGTAGTTTGGGACAAAAAGTACATCCAATAGGCTTTAGGCTCGGTGTAATTAAAAGTTGGGATTCAAAATGGTATGCCGAAGCAGATTACGCAACTCTTTTGCATGAAGATCTTGCTATACGTAAATTCTTGAAAAAACGACTTTATACGTCAGGCGTTTCTAAAATTGAAATTGAGCGTGCTGCTAATAAGACGAAAATCAATATTCATACGGCTCGCCCAGGTTTGATAATTGGGAAAAAAGGATCTGAAGTAGAGACAATCAAAAAGGATCTTGCGGCTCTCACGTCAAAAGAGGTTTTTTTAAACATACATGAAGTCCGTAAACCAGAGCTTGATGCCCAACTTGTTGCTGAAAATGTTGCTTTACAATTGGAACGTCGTATAACTTTTCGACGTGCAATGAAAAAAAGTGTAACTTCAGCATTGAAATTTGGAGCGAAGGGTGTTAGAATTACCTGCTCTGGTCGTCTTGGCGGCGCTGAAATTGCTAGAACTGAATGGTATCGTGAAGGAAGAGTTCCTCTTCATACCTTACGTGCTGATATCGATTACGGTTTTGCTGAAGCATCAACAACTTATGGTTTGATTGGTATTAAGGTTCTTATTTTTAAGGGCGAAATCTTACCTGGTCAGTAGTTATAATTAACAGTTAATATAGGAGTATGTCTCAATGTTAATGCCTAAAAGGGTAAAGCATAGAAAACAAATGAAGGGGCGTATGAGCGGTAAACCTTGCCGTGGTCTTACTCTTGCTTTTGGCGAATTTGGTCTTCAAGCTACTGAATGTGGTTGGATTGATTCTCGTCAGATTGAGGCTGCTCGTATTGCGATGACTCGATATATTAAAAGGGGTGGTAAAATCTGGATTCGTATTTTTCCAGACAAACCGTTAACATCAAAGCCAGCTGAAACTCGTATGGGTAAAGGTAAAGGTTCTCCTGATTCATGGGTTTCTGTTATTAAGCCTGGTTCGATACTTTATGAGATGGAAGGTGTTACTGAAGAAATTGCTCGCGAGGCATTGAGGCTTGCAGCACATAAACTCCCTTTATCAACAAAGTTTATATGCAGAGAGGTAGCCAATGAAGGTTAGTGATATCCGTGGTATGTCTAATCAAGAGCTTACCAAGAAGCAGTCTGAACTTACTCAAGAATTGTTTAATCTTAAATTCCAGTTGCATACTGGTCGTCTTGAGAATACATCAAAACTTAAGAATGTTCGCAAAGATATAGCCAGAGTTAACACTATTCTCGCACAGGGCAAATGATAGGGAGTAACTAGATGAGTCAACGTGGTCATAAAAAGACGCAGGTAGGTATAGTTGTAAGCGATAAAATGACAAAAACGGTTGTAGTTAAGGTCGATACGCTCGTTAAGCATCAAGTTTATAATAAATTTATTAAACGTAGTGTTAAATACAAAGTACATGATGAGCAGAACGCTTGTAAAATAGGTGATCGGGTTCAAATAATTGAATGTCGTCCACTCAGTAAAGATAAACGTTGGAGCCTTAAGCACATCATCGAAAGCATTTCTTAAAACAGGGAGTATCGTGTAATGATACAAATGCAGTCAATATTAGATGTAGCTGATAATTCAGGAGCTAAAAAACTTTTTTGTATTAAAGTTCTTGGTGGCTCAAAGCGCAAATATGCTGGTATAGGTGATATTATTGTTGCCTCTGTTCGTGAAGCGTTGCCGAACTCGAAAGTAAAAAAAGGCGATGTTGTTAAAGCCGTTATTGTTAGAACTGCTAAAGAGTTGGGTCGTCCTGATGGCTCATATATACGTTTTGACGATAATTCCGGTGTTGTTATTAACAACCAAAAAGAACCAGTTGGAACGCGTATTTTTGGACCAGTGGCAAGAGAGCTGCGTGCTAAAAAGTTTATGAAAATTATTTCCCTCGCGCCTGAAGTACTTTAATAGGAATCGGAGATATTAATGCAAGCTATGCAATCTCATCTGAAAAAAGGTGATACAGTAGCAGTAATTACTGGCAAGGAAAAGGGTAAAACCGGAAAGGTTTTACAGCTTTTAACTAAGAAAAATGGCGTTATTATTGAAGGTCTTAATATGGTGAAACGTCATGTTAAGGCTCGCAACAATGAATCTGGTGGTATTGTTGAAAAAGAAGCGCATATACATATTTCTAATGTTATGTTGTTTTGTTCAAAATGTTCAAAAGGTGTAAGAGTTAAACGTCTGCAACTTGAGAACGGTGATAAACAAAGAAACTGTGCCAAGTGTGGCAGTTCTCTTGAGAATTAATAGGAGATCTCATGGCTCGATTACAGTCAGTATACACAAATGATATTATTCCTAAACTCCAGGCGGAGTATAGTTATAAAAATATTATGCAGATCCCCAAAATCCAGAAAATTGTTGTAAATATGGGTCTTGGTGAGGCTATACAAAATGTAAAAATTATCGATTCCGCTGCTGTTGAGCTTAATGCAATTACAGGTCAGAAGTCTGTGATTACAAAAGCAAAAAAATCTATAGCAAGTTTTAAATTGCGTCAAGGTATGCCAATTGGATGTATGGTTACTTTGCGTCGTGAAAAAATGTATGAGTTTTTGGATAAACTTGTAAATGTTTCATTGGCAAGGGTCAGAGATTTTAAGGGCGTTTCAGGTAAGGCTTTTGACGGTAAAGGCAATTATACTTTAGGGATTAAAGAACAATTGATTTTCCCTGAAATAAGTTATGATTCAGTTGATAAAATTAAAGGTCTGAATATTACAATTGTGACGAGTGCTAAAACAGATGAAGAGGCAAAGTCTCTGCTCAAACATTTTGGTATGCCGTTCAGGAATTAAGATAAACTCGGGAGGATTCCGTGGCAAAAGTATCAATGATAGTAAAGTCTCAACGTAAGCCCAAATTCAAAGTTCAGGAACACAGCCGGTGTTTGGTTTGTGGTAGACCTAAAGCTTTTTACAGAAAATTCAAAATGTGCAGAATTTGTCTTCGTAAATATGCATCTTCAGGTCAGATTCCTGGTGTTATCAAGTCTAGTTGGTAAACTATTAGCTTAATATTCAAGATAGGAGTTCACAAGATGTCCATGACAGATCCAGTTGCTGATATGCTGACTAGGATTAGAAATGCCAATATGGTTAAGCATCAGAAGGTTGATATTCCTTCTTCAAATCTTAAAGTTAGCATTGCTAGCGTTTTAAAACAAGAAGGTTTTATTAAAAACTACAAAGTCATTTCTGATAATTTACAAGGTGTTTTGCGTGTTTATTTAAAATATGTTGATGAGAAAGATCCTGTCATCAATGAAATAAAACGCGTTAGCAAACCTGGTGGTCGTGTCTATTTGAAGTCAGAGAATATTCCTGTCGTCAAAAGTGGGCTCGGTATTGCAATACTTTCAACTTCACAGGGAATTATTACTGATAATGCTGCTCGGGAAGCCGGTGTTGGCGGAGAAATGATTTGTACCGTTTGGTAATAATGTTCAAGGAGCAAATAAGTTATGTCGCGAATTGGTAAGCTGGCAATTGAAATACCTAAATCTGTAAAAGTTGATTTTACAAAACCATTATTAACCGTAAAAGGACCTAACGGCTCTCTATCACGTTCTATTATGCCTTTGGTAACATTGAACATTTCTGAATCTTCTCTTGAAGTTGTTAGAAATAACGATGAAACTGCTGCGCGATCTGCGCACGGGTTAACAAGAACATTAATTAATAATATGGTGATTGGAGTTACCAAAGGATTTCAGACTGATCTTGAAATCAATGGTGTTGGTTACAGAGCAGAAGTCAAAGGGAAAGATCTTGTCTTAAGTCTTGGTTATTCACATCCGGTTGTTTATCAGATACCTGAAGGTATTTCAATTGATGTTGATAAAATGACTAAATTGTCTGTAAAGGGTTTTGATAAAGAATTAGTTGGTCAAACCGCTGCTAAAATTAGATCTTTCCGTGAGCCTGAGCCATATAAAGGTAAAGGTGTTAAGTATTCAGACGAGACTATTGTGAGAAAAGCTGGTAAAACTGGTAAGAAATAGTCTTTATAAGGAGAATTCTGTGGGAAAAACTGCAATAAAAACTGTCATTAGACGGAAACGCCAAGTAAGAGTTCGAAAGAAAATTACCGGATCTTCAGAGCGTCCAAGATTAAATGTATTTAGAAGTGCACGCCATATTTACGCACAGTTAATTGATGATACCTCTAATTCAACCTTATTGTCCTGTTCTACTCTTACAGTTGATATTTCTTCCTTGAAGAGTACAGGTAACATTGCTGCCGCTAAATTAGTCGGAATGCAAATAGCTTCTTTAGCTTCTGATAAAGGTATTACTTCTGTTGTTTTTGACCGTAACGGTTTTTTATATCATGGTAGAATTAAAGCGCTTGCAGACGCTGCCCGTGAAGGCGGGCTTGTTTTCTAAAGCATCAAAGGGAGGCTTTCATTGAGTAGAATTAATCCGGCAGAACTTAATCTTACAGATCGTGTTGTACATATTAGCCGTGTTGCAAAAGTTGTTAAAGGTGGTCGCCGTTTCAGCTTTTCGGCATTGATCGTTGTTGGTGACGGAAATGGTCATGTTGGTTATGGACTCGGTAAGGCAAATGAGGTACCTGAAGCAATTCGTAAAGGTGTTGAACAGGCAAAGAAAAACTTGATTAAAGTTCCGGTTAATCAGGTTCAGTCAATTCCATTTGAAATTGAAGGTAAATTTGGAGCAGGCAAGCTTCTTATGAAACCCGCTTCTGCTGGTACTGGTGTTATTGCTGGTGGTGCTGCTCGTGCAATATTTGAGGCAGCAGGTATTAATAACATATTGTCTAAATGTCTAGGATCAAATAACCCTCATAATGTTGTAAAAGCCGCTTTTGCTGGACTTCAGCGTCTCAAAACACCGGAAGAAATTGCAGCGCGCCGTGGTCTCACTGATTAAAATAGATAGGAACTATATCAATATGAGCGCAAAAATTGTAGTTACACTTGTAAAAAGCACTATAGGTAAACCGTCGAAACATTGCAAAATTGCTTCCGGTCTTGGCCTTAAAAAATTAAACAAACCTGTTGTGCATAATGACACTCCTGAAATACGTGGCATGATCTCAAAAATCAGTCATTTATTGCATGTAGCCAACTAAAGGGGCAAAGTAAAATGGATTTCAATACACTTAAGCCGGCTCTTGGGTCAACAAAAAATAGAAAGCGTATAGGTCGTGGAGCTGGGTCTGGTCATGGTAAGACAGCTACTAAAGGTCACAAAGGACAGAAGGCTCGTTCAGGTGGCAGCATAAAGGCTGGTTTTGAAGGTGGTCAAATGCCTTTGCAACGTAGACTCCCGAAGCGTGGTTTTACATCACGAAATAAGGTTGAGTATGCTCTTGTTAATATTCAACAACTTGAAGTTTTTGAGTCCGGCACTCAGATTACTAATCTCCTACTTTCACAGGTTGGACTGATTAAAAATTCAGATTCTTGCGTTAAGGTTCTTGGAACTGGTGATTTAACAAAATCAATTTCAATTAAAGCTTGCAAGTTGAGCCAATCTGCAAAAGATAAAATATCTGCAGCAGGTGGATCATTTGAGGAGATTGCCTAGTGCTTGAAGCACTTAAGAATATTTTTAAAATACCTGAATTGAAACGCCGGGTCCTTTTTTCATTAGGTATGCTTGCCGTATATAGAATTGGTTGTCATATTCCGACTCCTGGTATTGATCGTATTGCCCTTGCTACTTTTTTCAAACAGGCTCAAGGTACTTTACTTGGACTCTTTGATATGTTTTCAGGTGGTGCATTGGAGCGTCTGACAGTTTTTGCTCTCGGCATTATGCCTTATATCTCTGCATCAATTATTTTTCAGCTCCTTACCGTTGTGGTCCCTGCTATTGAAAAACTTTCAAAAGAGGGTGAATCCGGTAGAAAGAAAATTGTACAATACACCCGTTATGCAACAGTGTTATTAAGTGTTGTTCAGGGGTTAGGTATTGCCATCGGTTTAGAAAGTATGCGCGGCCCCGCAGGTGAACTTGTTGTCCCCTCACCTGGTTGGTCTTTTCGTTTTATGACAGTTTTGACATTAACCGCAGGCACAGCTTTTATTATGTGGCTCGGTGAACAGATGTCTGAAAAAGGTATTGGCAATGGAATATCTTTGATAATTTTTGCGGGTATTATTGTCAGAATGCCTACTGCAATTGGTAATTCTATCAAGTTGTTAAATGCAGGTCAGCTATCCCTGTTTGTTCTTATTTTCGTATTAGCTGTAATGTTTGTGGCAATTGCCTGCATTGTTTTTGTCGAACGTGGTCAACGACGTTTGCCTATTCATTATGCAAAGCGAGTTGTAGGTTTAAAAACTTATAATGCCCAATCGTCACATTTACCTTTGAAGGTAAATATGGCTGGTGTTATCCCTCCTATTTTTGCTTCTTCTATTATTATGTTTCCTGCTACCATTGCAAATTTTATAAATGTTCCCTGGGTTCAGAAGATTTCAAAAAATCTTATGCCGGGCAACTTGCTGTATGATGTTTTTTTCGTTGCTTTTATCATCTTCTTCTGTTATTTCTATACGGCTGTGACATTTAATCCGGTTGATGTTGCTGATAATATTAAGAAACATGGTGGATACATTCCTGGTATTCGTCCAGGTAAAGAAACATCTGATTTTATGGATTCGGTACTTGTTCGTCTGACTTTTGCCGGAGCTATTTACATCTCGATTGTTTGTGTTCTTCCTTCCATTTTGATTGGAAAGTTTAATTTGCCATTTTATTTTGGTGGTACATCGTTGCTAATTGCTATTGGCGTTGGTATGGATACAGTCGCTCAAATTGAATCTCATTTGATTACCAAGAATTACGAAGGTTTTCTTAAGGGCGTTCGTATCCGGGGGCGAAAATAGCTATGAATTTTATTTTGTTTGGTCCTCCAGGCGCAGGCAAGGGTACACAAGCTAAATTTATTATTGACACCTACTCTGTACCGCAAATATCGACTGGTGATATTTTGCGTGATGCTGTTAAAAATAAAACTGCACTTGGGCTCAAGGCTAAAGAAATCATGGACTCTGGAGCTCTTGTTTCAGATGAAGTTGTTTTAGGTATTGTTGAGGAACGATTGTCAAAGCCAGACTGCGAAAAGGGGTTTGTTCTGGATGGTTTTCCACGTACATTACCACAGGCCACTGCCTTAAAATCTTTATTGATTAAAAACTCAAAAAAAATTGACTGCGTTATTTCTCTTGAACTTGATGATGATGTTATTGTCAAGCGCTTATCTGGTAGGAGGACTTGCCCTGCTTGTGGAGCTGGTTATCATCTTCTTGCTGACCCACCAATTTCTGTGGGTGTTTGTAATAAATGTTCTGCCTCGCTTGTTCAACGAGATGATGACTGTGAGGATACTATATTAAAGCGATTGCAGATTTATCACGAACAGACGTCACCCCTTAAGGCTTATTATGAACAAGAAGGTTTATTGCACCATATAGACGGGGCTTTATCTATACAGAATATTCAAACTTCTATTCAGTCAGTTGTTGAGAAATTCAATTTATGATTATTCTTAAATCTCAACGTGAGATTGAAAGAATGAAAACTCCATGTGTAATCGTTGCTGAAATTCTTGAATTGCTTGCAGAAAAAGTTGTGCCTGGAATTACAACTAACGAACTGGATCGGATTGCTTCAGCAGAAGCTAAAAAAAGAAAATCCAAACCAGCTTTTAAGGGATATTGTAATTATCCAAGTTCATTGTGCTGTTCACCAAATAATCAGGTAGTGCATGGTTTACCTAATAATGTCCCACTAAAATCCGGAGATATTTTAAGTTTGGATTTTGGTGTTTATTACGATGATTTTTTTGGTGATGCCGCAATTACTTTGCCTGTAGGTTCAATTACTGAAAATGCAGAAAGATTGATAAAAGTAACAAGTGACTCCTTGTATAAAGGTATAGAACAAGCTATTCCTGGTGCTCGCTTGTATGACATTTCATCTGCAATTCAATCATATGTTGAAAGTTTTGGCTTTTCGGTTGTTCGTGATTTTGTTGGTCATGGTATTGGTCGTAATTTGCACGAAGACCCGCAAGTTCCGAATTATGGATCTGCAGGTACCGGAATAAGACTTAAGGCTGGTATGGTTCTCGCCATTGAGCCAATGATTAATCAGATGAGACATCAGGTTAAAATCCTTGATGACGGATGGACGGTTATAACGGAAGACGGTGGTTTGTCTGCTCATTTTGAGCATACTGTTGCTATTACTCAAAACGGTCCGTTAATTTTAACGACTACGCATTAAATGCATTGGGAGATTATATGAAAGTTCGCGCATCAGTTAAAAAAATATGTGACAAATGTAAAATCATTAAACGTAAGGGTGTCGTTCGTGTTATTTGCGATATTCCGAAACATTCTCAACGTCAAGGTTGATATAGTAATTAAAGGAGGATATACAATTGGCACGTATAGCAGGTATTGATTTACCTAAAAACAAACGTATAGTTATCGCACTTACTTATATTTACGGTATTGGTAAACCGACAGCTGAATCAATTCTTAAAATAACGGGTGTTAATCCTGACACTCGTACTGATAATCTTTCTGAAGTTGAAGTTGGTAAATTGCGGGATGAAATAGATCGTACATGTAAAGTAGAAGGTGATCTTCGTCGTGATATTTCCATGAGTATCAAACGTCTGATGGATCTCGGTTGTTATCGTGGGCTTCGTCATCGTAAAGGTTTGCCGGTACGTGGTCAGAGAACTAAAACTAATTCTCGAACACGTAAAGGGCCTGCTCGCACTGTTGCTGGTAAAAAGAAATAATCATTTTTAGTTTATTGGAGAATACGAATGGCAAGTCCATCTAAAAAAATTGTTCGTAAAAAGAAAGAGCGTAAAAATATTAGCAACGGTGTTGCTCATATTCAGGCAACCTTTAACAATACAATAATCACTATTACTGATCCTGTTGGCAATGTAATATCATGGTCTACGGCTGGTGCTAAAGGCTTTAAAGGGTCGCGTAAAAGCACACCTTTTGCTGCTCAAATTGCTGCCGAAGATTGTGTCAAGAAGGCTCAGGAACATGGACTTCGTAGCGTAGAAGTCTATGTAAAAGGACCAGGTTCAGGTCGTGAATCTGCACTTCGAGCATTACAAGCTGCAGGTCTTGCCATAAGCTTTATAAAGGATGTGACACCTATTCCGCATAACGGTTGTCGTCCTCCAAAGCGTAGAAGAGTTTAATTTCAGAATCAATTTCAAGGAGGCTTTCATTGGCACGTTATACAGGACCTTCATGCCGTCTGTGCAGAAGAGAAAACACAGAATTATTTTTAAAAGGTGATCGTTGCTATACTGATAAGTGTGGCATTAAACGGCGTAATTATCCTCCAGGTCAACATGGACAAGGACGTTCTAAAACTTCTGACTACGGTGTACAGTTGCGTGAAAAACAAAAGGTTCGTCGTATTTACGGGATTCTTGAAAAACAATTCCGTGGTTATTTTGAATCCGCTGACCGTATGAAGGGTGTAACTGGCGAGAATCTTCTTTCACTCCTTGAACGCCGTCTTGATAATACCATCTACCGTCTTGGATTCGCATCATCACGTACTGAATCACGTCAGTTGGTTCGCCACGGTCATTTTACGTTGAATGGCAGGAAAGTAAATATTCCTTCAATTCAGGTTAAATCCGGTGATGTTATTCAGCTCCGTGAAAAAAGTAAAAAAATTGTTTCTATTAATGATGCTCTTGAAGCGGTTGTTCGTCGTGGCACCCCACAGTGGCTTGAGCTTGATAAAGATGCCGCAAAAGGTGTTATTAAAGGTCTGCCTGTTCGTGAAGACATTACAACTCCGATTCAGGAACAATTGATTGTTGAACTTTACTCCAAGTAACATTGGTTATCTTATTTTTAATCGTATTATTTTGATAGCCGTCATTTACTAACCGGAGGAGCTACTAATGTACAAAAACTGGCGAGATCTTATTAAACCAAAGCAGCTTCAGGTTGAAAAAGAGTCTCTTACAGCAACATATGGAAAATTTTTTGCAGAACCTTTTGAGCGTGGTTTTGGTACAACGCTTGGCAACTCATTACGCAGGATATTACTCTCTTCATTGCAGGGTGCTGCGATTACTTCGGTGCGAATAAAGGGTGTTCTTCACGAATTTTCTGCAATTCAGGGTGTTACTGAAGATGTAACTGACATTATTTTGAATTTAAAAGGTGTTCGATTTAAACTTCATTCAAATGATTCTGTTACGGTGACCATAAAGCATAAAGGCGAAGGTATTGTTACTGCCGGCGATATTTTGCTGGGTCATAATATTGAAGTTATGAATCCTGAACACCATATTGCTACCTGTGGCAAGGATGCGAATCTTGATGTTGAGTTATCAGTAAAACTTGGCAAAGGGTATGTGCCGGCTGATCGTAATCGTGATGAAAAAGCTCCTATTGGCACAATTCCAATTGATGCTATTTTTACTCCGATTAAAAAAGTTAATTTTACTGTTTCAAATGCCCGTGTAGGTCAGATGACAGATTATGATAAATTGACTCTTGAAGTCTGGTCAGACGGTAGTGTTACTCCCGAAGATGCAATTGCATACTCTGCTAAAATACTAAAGGAACAGCTTACAATATTTATCAATTTTGATGAGCAATCTGAACCTCAATCGTGTGATGATGTCGTTGATGATGCTGATAAAATCAATGAAAATCTTTATCGAACGGTTGAAGAGCTTGAGCTTTCTGTCCGTTCTGCAAATTGTCTTAAAAATGCTGGTATAAAATTGATTGGCGAACTTGTTTCAAAGTCAGAATCAGAGATGCTTAAAACACAAAATTTTGGTCGAAAATCGCTCAACGAGATAAAAGATATATTAAGCGATATGGGACTGACATTCGGTATGAAAATTGAAGATTTTCCTGATCCCGAGGTTATGAGAAGATTACGCGGTGAACAGCAGGAAGAAGAATTGTAATTCATTCAGTCATTAGTTTTGAAAGGATATAGTTATGCGTCACGGTAAAGCTGGTCGGAGATTAGGAAGAAAAACAAGCCATCGTCAAGCGATGTTCAGAAACCTTGTAACTTCTTTTCTTGACCATGAGAAAATAACTACAACCGATGCTAAAGCAAAAGAAATTCGCTCGATTGCAGAAAAAATGATTACACTCGGTAAGCGTGGTGATCTTCATTCAATTCGTCTTGCTGCTTCCTACATTAGAGAAAAATCTGTTGTAACAAAATTGTTCAATAGCATTGCACCTCGCTATAAAGAGAGAACTGGTGGCTATACTCGTATAATTAAACTCGGTATACGTCAGGGTGATAATGCATCTCTTTCTATTTTGCAGCTCGTTGAAGAGGAATTTACACCTAAAAAGAAAGCTACTCCAGTTGTCGCACCAAAAGCTGAAAAACCACAACTGATTGCACCTGTTGATGTAGAGCCTGTTGCGGCTGCAACAGCTGTTGTTGCTGAAGAAGAGTGTGAGGCAAAAGCAGACTAGGAATTTTTAAATATTAATTTTAAAAGAGGCGCGACTTTTTGTCGTGCCTCTTTTTTTATTTTCTATAATATAACTGGTTCTTCAAGGCTGATCCTTCCGATTTTGCCGCTCCGAAGTTCCTTAAGGAGTGTTTCCGCTGCTCGATTCATATCAACTTCACCTCCTGATTTTAGGCATCCCATCATTCGACCTACACAAAGAATTAATCCGTGGGCATCTTTAGGAAGTTCTGTTAAAGCAAACCGATTCATAATCAAAGCCGGATAGCTATGTAACAAGTAATCTGCCGCGTATATTGAGACAGTTTCGTAGTCCATGGCATTAGCTCCAATAGCGCCGCTGACAGCCAAGCGATATGCGCTGTCCTGATTATCCATGTTAGGCCAAAGAATACCAGGTGTGTCGGAAAGAACAACTCCGTTACGAAGGTCGATTTGCTGGGTTGTTGTCGTAATTGCCGGTTTGTCTCCGACTTTTGCCATGCATTTCCCTGCCAATGTGTTGATAAGAGTCGATTTACCGACATTTGGAATTCCAACAACCATGACCCGAACTGGAAAACCTGGCTTGCCACGTTTCGGTGCCAACTGTTGACTTAATTTTATCAGTTTTTTTGTTTCAACACTGTTTTTGGCGTTTAGTGGGAGAGGATATATTCCAGCAATTTTTTCAAGTTCTGCTACCCATTTTTTGGTAATGATCGGATCCGCGAGATCCTGCTTATTGAGTATTTTTATCCATGGTTTTGTCCGTCGGATATTTTCAAGTTGATGATTTGAACTTGAAAATGGTAATCGGGCGTCAAGAACTTCAATTACTACATCAATGCGTTTAATAAGGTCTGCAATCTGTTCAAGCGCTTTTCCCATGTGTCCGGGATACCATCTGATAGTCATGTACAAGCTCTTTTCTGTAAAAAAGATTTTCAGGTTGTACTCTACCATATATGAACGGATGTTGAAAAAATTATTCCAGCTTTGACGCCAGCAATTCCACCGTATGGCGTACATCTATTGCTGCGCCGTCCTGGTCTATTCCTCCGCGTATTTGCATGACACAACCTGGACAATCCATGGCAACAATTTTTACACCGGTTTCCTTGATGTTATGTAGCTTGCGTTGCAGAATAGGAGCTGAAATTTCCGGAAGTTTCATTGAATAAGATCCCCCCATTCCGCAACAGGTGTCGCATTCAAACATTTCATGTATCTCGTATCCTGCTTGTTTTAGAAGTTCTCTTGGCTCTTCGCTGATCTGCATAGTCCGCTTGAGGTGGCATGAATCGTGATATGTGATTGACTCGACTTCTTCCCGCTCTTTCAGTGTTAAGCGTCCTTCGCGCACCAGCTTCATTACCAATGTGGAAAAATCTATTGTTTTGTCAGCGAGTTTTCTAGCCTCTGGAATTAATTCAGTTTTTCCAAGGCTTTCAAATGTGCTGATAAATTCGCGTGATAGCGCCACAGTACAAGTTGGACAGGCTGATACAATGTAGTTGGCATCTTCTGAAAGTAGCGCTTTGATATTAGATTCAGCATTCCCTGCGGCAGTCTCGTAAGCGCCATTATAGCGTGCCGGCGCTCCGCAGCATGTTTGTTCTTCTGGAAACAACACCTCTATTCCTGCTTTGTTTAACACTTTAATTGCTGCTTCACCCATCTCTGGATATGCGAAATCTATCAGGCAGCCTCCGTAGAATACTGCTTTTTCTTTGCAAGGCGGCTGGGTAATTTCCTTGAATCGGTCACGAAACGGTTTTTCGGCTATTGCCGGGAGACTCCGCCCATCGGTCAAATCAGCCAGAAACATTGGAAGGTGACGAACAAACTTACCGGTAGTGAATGGTTTGGCAGCTACTGATGCGGCTCTTAACATTCCGTGGAACAGGCGTCGGTTGTTCACTACTGAATAAATGGTTTTCTGCAACAATGGCATCCCTTGATCTTTTACCAATCTTCGTCTGATTTCCATAATCAATTCAGGGATGTCTATTTTCCCGGGGCAGACATCCTTGCATGCTCCACACTGGATACAAAGCCCTTGGATATCTTCTGATTTTTTTAGCTCATCAAACCAAGCTGTCAAAATAGTACCTATCCCGCCGGTGTATATTTTGCCGAAGACATGCCCGCCAACCAGCCGGAAAACCGGGCAGACGTTCAGGCATGATGCACATCTAATGCACTGCAGAGCTTGTTTGAACTTGGGGTCATCTGCCATTTCAGAGCGACGGTTGTCCATCAAAATAATATGCAAATTTTTTAACGAACCGTCTGTGTTGGGTGTAGCCCCGCTGATGATAGAAACATAACTCGTAAGGAGCTGAGCTGTAGCACTCTTTGGTAGCGCCGTCAGGATAGGTACAACATCCTTAAAATTGGCAACCAGTTTTTCTATACCGACTAGCGCAATATGAATTTTTGGGAGGGATGTCACCAGGCGAGCATTTCCCTCGTTTGTCATCAAAACAATGCTGCCAGTTTCTGCAACGGCTATATTACCACCTGAAATACCCATATCAGCTTGCAGAAACTTGTCGCGTAGGGCGGTTCGTGCAACCTTGACCAACCTCGGTATATCAGTGGAAAGTCGCTCATCAAGCTCTTTGCTGAATAGTTCTGACACTTCTTCTTTAGTCATATGTATTGCCGGCATAACCATATGTGATGGGGTTTGTCCAGCGAGCTGGATAATCCATTCTCCAAGGTCTGTTTCTCCTACCTCTATGCCAGCGTTTTCAAGGAAAGGATTGAGATGGATTTCTTCAGTTGCCATTGATTTGGATTTAACAACAGTTTTAACGCCATTTTCCATGGCAACCTTGAGAATGTATTCCCGCACTTCCCCTGGATCTTTTGTTCGATAGACCTTTGCGCCGTGCGCTTCAGCGTTTTTGGTGAAAAGTTCTGATAATTCTTCCTGGTGTGCGGCGGCATAACTCTTTATTTCAGAAATCTGACCGCGTAACTCCTCAAAATCAATCCCTTCGTATGCTTTTACTCTGTTAACTTTGTACGCTTCAGAAAATTTCCCCAACGCTCCGGTCAGATTGGCATTGTTGACAGCCTTGTGGATGGATTCCTTGAATTCAGTTGCCATTAGTTTGCTCCTCCCAACTCATCGACAAAAACTATCACCAGACGCTCCGGGCCATGCACCCCGATGGTCAGCACCCGTTCGATATCCGCCGTGCGGCTCGGCCCGGTGATCATGGCGAGATAAGCGCATTCTTTGGGGTTGACCCTGGAGAGCAGCGCGGGCATATCCGGCAGAATGCCGCTCGTTGGCACCAGGGCAATATGGATTGTGGCAAGCGACGACACCAGCCGCTGTTCAATGGCGGTAGAATTCTGAGCCAGCGAACCGGTATCCGCCAGAGCCCACTCCATCTGGCTGATCCCGAATCTGGCTTCTGCCGCCAGCTCGCGGGTGACCTCGAATTTTAATCCGCCAAGCCGCAGCAGCGGCTGCAAGTCCACAAGCTTCAGAAACGGACATTCTGCCCAGAGAGCAGTTGACTGTAAAGAATCGGCCAACCCCTCATCCTGCAGAAACCGGATCACAAAATCGAGCGCCGCATCGTTGGTGGCAAAACGATGTACTTCAGCTCCCACTCCTTCCGCTCTGATTCTAAATTGTTGGAACATAGTTGGCTCCTCCCGGTTACTCATCATATACCATTTTTCTATTATGATAACTCGTTCTTTGTTTATAAATGTAATTGGTAAACATGTCTACCAGTTAGAATAATTTGTATAACCAGATTATGACGTACGATATTTCATCTTAAACCCTTTGTCAATAAGGATTTTACTTGCTAATAAAAAATATATTGACAGCCGATTCAAAAAAGAATAATTGGTATTACATGTTAACGAAACAGTGTATTGGAATCATTTTTAGAAATAACAAATCCAGTTTGATCTAACTAAACAAGATGAAGGAGGAATATGTATGAACAGACTTATCAGACCGCTTGAATGGATTGAAAACAGCATTGCGGTCCTGTCGATGGCAACGGTTTCACTGCTTGTTTTCGGAAATGTCGTGTCGCGCTACGGCTTCAACTATACCCCGATCTGGTCCGAAGAGCTTTCCCGATTCCTGGTGGTCTGGTCGATCTTCATCGGCGTCGCTATCGGCGTCCGGAAAAATCAGCATATCGGCGTCGATGCGCTGATCCGTTTTCTGCCGCACAAACTGCTTTTGGTATCAGAGGTTCTTCTGAACCTGATCGGAGTAGTCGTCATTGGTATTCTGGTTTACACCAGCATCGAATTTATCCAGCAGACCATGGAATTCGAACAGCTTTCTCCCGCCATGCGCATACCGATGTACATACCCTACATCGCCATGCCGGTCGGACTTTCGCTCAGCATCATTCATTTCATCAATAATATTGTGAAGCTGTTTACCGACCCCAAACTTGCGGAATCAGTGCTCCATGCCAGTGAACATATTGAAGAGATCGAGGCTGAAAAAGAAATGAACAACTCCAGAGGTGAACAGAAATGAACAGCGTCATAGTTTTTGCAATCCTGGCGGCCCTGCTTGCCACCGGCACCCCAATCGCCGTGGCAATGATCGGCACTGTCATGCTGGCACTGCTCTTTTTCACCGATGTCCCGATGCTGGTCATTATACAGCAGATGTTCAGCTCAGCCGACTCTTTCACCCTGATGGCGATTCCGTTCTTTGTGCTTTCCGGCAACATCATGACCGCCGGCGGCATCTCCCAGCGCCTGATCAGGGTGGCTACGGCCCTGTTCGGCGGCATGTCCGGCGGCCTGGCCATTGCCGCCACCGCAGCCTGCGCCTTCTTCGCCGCCATCTCAGGTTCCTCTCCCGCTACGGTGGCCGCCATCGGCGCCATCATGATTCCGGCGCTGCAGAAGGCCAAGTATGATGACAAATACTCCGTCGGTGTGATCACCTCCGCCGGTTCGCTCGGCATCATGATTCCCCCCTCCATCCCGATGGTCGTCTATGCCCTCGCAACAGGCGAACCGATCGGCAAACTGTTCATGGCCGGCGTCGTGCCCGGACTGATGACAGCCGCCGTCTTCGCGGTCATGTGCTATGTCGCCGCCAAGCGGGGCGGCTTCGGTCAGGCGGACGGTGAAACGAAAGCTGATTTCAAAGAACAGGTTGCCGCCCTGAAGGAAGGTTTCTGGGGTCTGATGATGCCGCTGATCGTGCTGGGCGGGATCTATAGCGGTGTATTCACCCCGACAGAAGCGGCCGCCGTGGCAGTTGTCTACAGCGCCATCGTCGGCAGCTTCATCTACAAGGACATCAAACTGAAGGATTACGTCGATATCCTGACCTCATCCGCCTCGGTTGCCGCCATGATCATGTTTATCATTATCTCGGCCAGCGCTTTCAGCTGGTATCTGACCAGCCAGGGGATCCCGCAGGAGGTTGCCGAATGGATCATCTCCGTCGCGCCGCAGCCCTGGATGTTCCTGGTGGCGGTAAACGTGCTGCTCCTGATCGTGGGGTGCTTCATGGAGCCGAACTCAGCCATCCTGGTGCTGGCGCCGCTCTTCTATCCGATCGTCATGAAAATGAATATCAACCCGATCCACTTCGGCATCATCATGATCTACAACCTGGAACTGGGGATGCTGACACCGCCGCTTGGCCTGAACCTGTTCGTCGCTTCGGGCATGACCAAATTCCCGCTCGGCAGGGTCGTAAAGGCAAGCATCCCATTCATCATTGCCATGTTTATTCTGCTGATCGTCTACACCTATATTCCGGTCTTCTCAACCTGGCTACCCGATCTGCTGTCAGCCGCACCAACACCACCATAGGAGGTGAACAGAAAAATAATGATGAGAGATGAGAAAAGAAAATGATGAGCAGATGAGGGAAATTGAACCAAACTATCCCAGCAGTACAAAACCCACAGGAGGTAGAAAATGAAGAATTGTAAAAAGAGTATATTGTCTGTTCTGGTGCTGGCAGCGGTCACAATGCTTGCGGTCCCGTCCTTTGCCGCCAAGTACAACTTCAAGCTGGCGCATGTCATCACCGCCGGCACCCCGATTGATGTCGGCGCCAAAAAGTACGCCGAACTGGTCAAACAGCGCACCAACGGAGAGGTGGACATCAAGGTTTTCCCCGCCGGCCAGCTTGGCGGTGAACGCGCCATCATCGAAGGTGTTCAGCTCGGCACCATAGAGATGTCCTTCACCACAACCGGTGCCATCGCCGGCTTCGCACCGGAGTTTCAGGTGCTTGACCTCCCCTTCCTCTTCCCGACCTACGAAGCCGCATACACCTATCTGGACGGCGAACAGGGGAAAAAACTGCTGGCGCTGCTCGACCGCAAAGGGATCCACGGCGTGGTATACCTCGAAAACGGCTGGAGAAACTTCACTTCAAGCAAGAAAGAGATCAAGTTGCCTGGCGACCTCAAGGGTCAGAAGATCCGCGTCATGGAGAGTCCGATGTATATGGGGCTGATCACCACCATGGGGGGGAGCCCGACCCCGATGGCCTATCCGGAACTCCCCAATGCCCTGCTGCAGAAGGTTATCGACGGCCAGGAAAACCCCTCGGTAAATATCTACTCCGCCAAGATGTATGAATCACAGCCCTGGATGACCCAGGATCAGCACACCTACAACGTCATGATCATGAAGGTGAACAAAAAGAAGTGGAACGCCCTCCCGGCCAATATCCGCAAAATCATGGAAGATACTGCCGTCGAAGTCAGCGCTTTCCAGCGCAAGCTTAATCGTGAGTGTGATGACGATTTCATCGCCAAGCTGAAATCAAAAGGGATGAAAGTTCACGTCCTGACAAAAGCAGAAAGAAGCGCATTTGAAAAAGCACTTCTCCCGATGTACGACAAGGGTCGCTCTGTCGCCGGTAAAACCTGGGTTGCTGACGCGGTCAAGTTCAGAAAAGATTGGGATGCCGGCAAATACAAGAGTCAGGAACAGAAATACGTTGCCGATTTCAAGAAAATCCATGTCCCGGTCAAAGAGACCATGGCCAATTTCAAGTAACAGGGTGAGGCAGGTTGAAGGCTGAAGGTAGAAGGGAAAGCATCATGGGGTTGCACTTCAGCCTTCAGCCTTCAGCCTTTATTCCTCAGCCTTCAACCAACAATTTGGTGGGATACAATGAATTTCATACCTATCAAACCCAAAAAAATGTCCGCCCAGATCGCCGAACAGATCCGCTCGTCGATTCTGACCGCCACCTTCAGCCCAGGTGATAAATTACCACCGGAGCGTGAACTGGCCGAACTGTTCGGTGTTTCACGCCCGTCGGTCAGGGATGCGCTGAATATACTTGCCGCTTCGGGTTTGATTGAGTCGCATCAGGGGGGTGGCACCATCGTCAAATCCCTGATGGAAGTGTCCGCGGGAAGCCCGCTTTCCGAGTTGATAAAATGCGAGCGGGAAAGGGCGATGGATGTAATCGAGGTCCGTAAAAGCATGGAAGCTTGCACCGCATATTTTGCCGCGGAACGGGCCTTGCCGGAAGATGTGCGAAAACTTGAAAAGATAGTTATTGAAATGGCGGAGAATGTTGCCCACAATAATCCTTCCATTGAACTTGATGCACACTTTCACATTACGGTTGCGCAGGTGACACATAATGTAGTCTGGCTGCACCTGATGCAGAGCATATTCGACGCAATGAGAGATTTTCAACGTGGAGTCTGGCAGGCGGTATATCTTACCGGGGAGGATCACAGCTCCCTCTACGATCAGCATCGCGCCGTTTTCGAAGCAATCCGGTCCCGGCAGCCTGAACTGGCGCGGAATGAAATGCTGTCTCATCTCAACTTTGCTGAACAGAGAAGCTCCGTTTATGTAAACCAGAAACTGAAATGAGCACCCCGTCCGTTGCCGCACGCCGACCCTACGCCAAGATGACATCCGTATCAATAGGTAGCAATGGAAAATTTCGTCCTTATAGCCGTGTTCGTTCTGTTGGGAATGCTGTTCCGGAGGCTGAATGCCTTTCCGCCGGAAACGGTCCAGGTTCTCAACATGTTCGCGCTCTACGTGTCGCTACCTGCGGTTATCCTGCTCAAGGTCCCGCAGATATCGTTCTCAGGCGACCTTCTGGCGCCGATCCTGATCGCCTGGGGCGCCTTGTTCCTTTCGTCGGCACTGGTTCTGGCGGCAGGGCGCATGCTTTTATGGCCCCGCCCGACGGTCGGCGTACTGTTACTGGTTGTTCCCCTCGGAAACACCTCGTTCATGGGGGTGCCGATAATCAAGGCGTTTTTCGGAGATGCCGGACTGCGGCATCTTGTCGTATATGATCAGTTCGGTACCATGCTGATCTTTGCGACCTACGGCTCGCTCATCCTGGCCCTGTACGGCAGGGAAGGATCGGTCAGCCTGCGGGGGGTGGCCCGACGAGTACTCCTCTTTCCCCCATCCGTTGCCCTGGCAGGTGGCCTAGTTTTCCTCCCCTGGGGGTATCCTGTTCTGTTCGAACGGCTTTTGCAAACCACGGCCGGCACCCTGACGCCGCTGGTAATGACCGCCATCGGCTTCCAACTGAGCTTCAAATTGAGGCCGACGTTGCGGACGCCGCTCTGTTTCGGACTGGTGTTGAAGCTGATCCTGGCGCCCCTGGCGGCTCTGCTTATCTGCCGGATGCTGGGGGCGAGCGGTCCGGCCGTGGATGTCTCAATCCTGGAGGCCGGCATGCCCCCCATGGTAACGGCGGGAGCCCTGGCGGTAGTGGCGGGCATGGACGCCGAACTTTCCGCCGCCCTGATCGGCCTCGGCCTGCTGCTGTCATTCGGCACGCTGCCGTTTTTCTTCTGGATGCTCTAGAAAATAACATGCCAAAGACACGCAACGTCTCAAATTTCCAGTTATTCTTAACCCTAAATCCTGATAAGGAGTCACACCGTGAACCCAGCATTCGTTAAAGAACTTCAGTCCATTGTCGGCAGCCAATATATCCTGACCGACCGGGAATCTCTGGCAGTCTATGGATACGATTCAACACCGGAAATCGAAAGCCTTCCCGGAGCTGTGTTGCTCCCAGGGAGAGCAGAGGAGGTCGCGGCTATAATGAGCCTCTGTCACGCTGCCGGTGTGGCTGTTACTCCGCGTGGTTCCGGTACAAACCTGTCTGGTGGCTCACTCTCTTCCGGTGGAGTTGTCGTTCAGACCAGCAGACTTAATCGGATTGTTGAAATTGATGAAGAGAATCTTACCGCAACAGTTGAACCTGGTGTTATTACCAGCGCTCTACATCGGGAGGTGGAGTCTCGCGGTCTGTTCTATCCCCCTGATCCGGGGAGTATGAATATATCCACCATGGGTGGTAATGTGGCTGAAAATTCCGGAGGGCTGCGAGGTCTTAAATATGGCGTTACTGATAATTATGTCATGGGGCTTGAAACTATTCTCTCGGATGGTGAATTTTTAAAGACAGGCGGTAAGGTTGTCAAGGATGTAGCAGGTTATGCGTTGACTCCCTTGCTGGTTTCCTCTGAAGGAACCCTCGGCCTGTTTACCGCTATCACCGTAAAACTGATTCCCAAACCTCAATGTAAAATTACCATGCTGGCTCATTTTCCAGCCATGAGTGATGCTGCAATGGCTGTGTCGGCTATCATAGCCGCTAAAGTCATACCGGCAACTCTTGAATTTTTGGATAATGTAACAATCAAGTGTGTTGAGGAATATGCCCATGTAGGGCTTCCGCTGGATGTTGATGCTGTGCTGCTTATTGAGGTTGATGGTCACCCCTCCGTTGTGGCTGAAGATGCTGCATCAGTGGAGAGTATATGTAAAAAACAGCGCTGTTCATTCTTTCAGACGGCAAAGGATGCAGATGAGGCTCTGAAGCTTGCTGCTGCAAGACGGGCAGCGCTTTCAGCATTGGCTCGCTTGAAACCGACTACCATTCTTGAGGATGCCACAGTGCCGAGAAGCTGCATTGCAGCGATGCTGAAAGTAATTCAGGATTCGGCAAAAAAATACAATGTAACAATAGGTACTTTCGGACACGCTGGAGATGGCAACCTGCATCCAACCTGTCTTACTGATGAACGTGATCAGGATGAGATAAAGCGCGCCCATGCTGCATTCGGGGAGATTTTTGATGCCGCAATAGGAATGGGAGGAACAATCACCGGTGAGCATGGGGTCGGGCTGGCAAAGAAGAAGTATCTCCCAAAGCTGGTGGGGGAGTCTGGTATCAAAGTCATGCGTGGGATCAAGCAAGCTTTTGACCCGAAAGGGATACTCAATCCAGGGAAAGTATTTTAGCTGCGGACGACTATTTTGCACGATTTCAGCTCCATACCTTGGAACCTTGTTGTGCGGTTCAGGTTCCCGAAATATGTAGCCGTATTGAGAGACTATTAAGAGGTAATTATGGATTATCTGAAACTTATCAACTGCATGAGATGCGGGATGTGTCTCGCCGCATGCCCTACCTACAAGGAAACATTTCTGGAAACTGCATCGCCACGTGGTCGGGTCGCATTGATTCGTAAGCTCCAGGAAGGGGAACTGGAACAGTCAGAAAGGTTGCTTGAATATCTTTCGCTCTGTCTCGACTGCCAGGCATGTGCTTCGGCTTGCCCTTGTGGTGTCAATGCTGGCGAGCTGGTTGCCGATTTCACCTGTGAACGGAAATCTGAAACCGGTCTTGGCTTTATGGAAGATTTGATACTTCGAAAGTTGCTTCCACATCCTGATCGACTTGAATCATCCATGATCCCAATGCGGGTTTATCAAAAGAGCGGTCTGCAAAAGCTTGTACGAACGCTCGGTGTACTTAAGATGTTTCCTAAAAGCTTGGAGCGAATGGAAGGATTGCTACCGGAATTGCCAGAACATCCGCTCCGTCAGGAAATTCAGGAAATCACCCCTGCGGTCGGCAGAGAACGTGGGACTGTCGGATTTTTCCTGGGATGTGTCATGAGTCTTGTTTTTAGTGATGCCAGTCGCGCCACGATCAAGCTGCTCTCTTTACTCGGTTACACGGTTGTTACCCCGCGTAACCAGGTTTGCTGTGGCGCTCCCAATATGCTTGATGGAGATATTGAAGGGTTGAAACAGGCTGCTACCACCAATATGGACATTTTTAGCCGCCACAAACTCGATTATATTGTGACTGATTGTGGAGGTTGTGGCGCAGAGTTGAAAAAATACGGTCATCATCTGCCAGGAGGTGATGCCGAGCTGTTCAGTTCCAAAGTAAAAGATATTTCGCAGATTTTGACCCTGCATACGGAAGATTTGCGAGCCATGTTCAAGCCCTTGAATCGGAAGGTGACATATCACGATCCGTGTCATATTGCGCATTGCCAGGGTATTCGCAAGGAGCCGCGTGATCTTTTGCGACTGATTCCGGAGCTTGATTATAGAGAGTTGGAGTCGGCTGATGCTTGTTGCGGTAGCGCAGGAACCTACAATATCGTAAAACCTGAAATGTCTGATCTGATTTTGCAGAGAAAGCTTGATACGATTCGTTCCACAGGAGCGGAACTTCTTGTAACCAGTAATCCCGGATGTTTGCTGCAATTAAAAAAAGGTTTATCGGAACAGCTTCCAGATGTGAAATTACTTCACCTGACGGAAATTTTGCTGCACGCTATCCAGTGAATTATTTTATTATAGATAAAAATATACGAATGCAATAATAGCTAAAAGCTGTTTGACATCGGTTTTTATTAAGAGTATGGTCAGGTCGTTTTATTATTGCTAAATAAATCTGTCCAGCATTTTTATATAACCATGTTTTTGCAGTAAAAAGAAACAATTTTGCTAAAGGAGAACAACATGAATATTCATGAGTACCAGGCAAAAGCTATACTTCGTAAGTTCGGCGTGCCGGTTCCTGATGGACATGTTGCCTACAACAGCGCCGGTGCGCGAGAGTGGGCAAAGCGTCTTGGCGATGGACCGTGGGTTGTAAAAGCACAGATTCATGCTGGTGGTCGCGGCAAAGGTGGCGGGGTCAAGCTTGCTCGCACACCTGATGAGGTTCGTAATATATCCCGTGAGATGCTCGGGATGATTTTACGCACACATCAAACAGGAGCAGAAGGTAAGCTTGTCACCCGTGTTCTTGTTGAAAAAGGGTGCAACATCGCCAATGAGCTTTATGTAAGCCTTCTTGTTGATCGTGCCACATCTAAAGTGACTGTCATGGCATCAACTGAAGGGGGGATGGATATTGAGGAGGTTGCTGCCAAGACCCCTGAAAAAATCTTTATTGAACATGTTGATCCGCTGGTCGGACTTACAGGTTTTCAATGCCGAAATATCGCGTCGAGCCTCGGACTGACCGGTAAGCTTGTCGGCAAGGCGCAGCAGGTTCTGCATGGTCTCTATACAACATTTATCGAGTGCGACTGTTCGCTCCTTGAAATAAATCCGCTCGTAGTTACTGCAGAAGAAAACCTTCTTGCTCTTGATGCCAAGTTTGGATTTGACGACAACGCAATGTTCCGTCATCCAAAAATTGCCGATATGCGTGACTATGATGAAGAGGATCCAAAAGAGATTGAGGCATCACAATTTGATCTATCCTACATTTCATTGACAGGAAATATCGGTTGTCTCGTAAATGGCGCCGGTTTGGCAATGGCAACGATGGATATAATCAAACATTATGGTGGCGATCCTGCCAACTTCCTGGATGTTGGGGGTGGGGCAACTATTGAACGTGTTACCGAAGCGTTCAAGATTATCCTTTCCGATAAAAACGTCAAAGGGATTCTGGTCAACATTTTTGGCGGAATTATGAAATGCGACATAATCGCCACTGGTGTTGTGGCTGCAGCGCGTCAGGTCTCTTTAAGTGTGCCGCTTGTTGTTCGACTTGAGGGGACAAATGTGGAGCAGGGTAAGCAGATACTCGCAGAAAGCGGGCTCGATATCGTCGCAGCAGACGGAATGGCTGATGCCGCACAGAAAATTGTCGCAGCCGTGAAAGGAGCCAACTAATGAGCATACTTATCGATAAAAATACCAAAGTTATTACCCAGGGTATCACCGGTGCTACCGGTCTGTTTCATGCCCAGGGGGCTCGTGATTACGGCACACAGATGGTTGGCGGGGTGACACCTGGAAAAGGTGGGACAAGCATTGATGGATTTCCGGTATTTGACACTGTTAAAGAAGCGGTGGAAAAAACAGGTGCTTCAGCTTCAGTTATCTACGTTCCGCCACCATTTGCCGCTGATTCAATCATGGAGGCGGTTGATGCTGGAATAGAGCTTGTATGCTGTATTACAGAAGGTATTCCGGTTCTTGATATGGTCAAAGTCAAACAGTTTATGAAAGGGAAAAAGACGCGACTGGTCGGTCCAAACTGTCCCGGTGTTATTACACCAGGTGAATGTAAAATCGGAATTATGCCTGGCTACATTCATAAACCTGGCAGGGTAGGGGTTGTGTCACGTTCAGGCACACTCACCTACGAAGCTGTGTGGCAGTTGAGCTGTCTCGGCATGGGGCAATCTACCTGTGTTGGAATAGGTGGGGATCCAGTAAATGGAACAAACCATCTTGATGTCCTTCGTCTTTTTCAGGCAGATCCAAATACCGATGCAGTTATCATGATCGGTGAAATTGGTGGTACATCCGAAGAAGAGGCTGCAAGCTTTGTCAAAGATTATATGACCAAGCCGGTTGCCGCATATATTGCAGGTGTAACGGCTCCTCCTGGAAAGCGTATGGGGCATGCAGGTGCAATTATTTCAGGAGGCAAAGGGACAGCAACAGAAAAAGTTGCGGTCTTGAGGGATTGCGGGATCAGTGTGGCAGACAGTCCGGCTGAAATGGCACAGGCGTTGCTCAAGGTATATAAACCGTAATCCAGTTTACGGTTGACCAATAGGGCGTTTTGGTATAATAAATCCTTCCGCAATCGGATATGCCATTTTAGCTCAGTTGGTAGAGCACATCACTCGTAATGATGAGGTCGTCGGTTCGATTCCGACAAATGGCTCCAAAAAACAGTCTAGCCAAGTCCGGCTAAAAACAATAAACCCTTGAGAAATCGAGGGTTTATTGTTGTATGCTCTCTTTTTAGCTTTGTTTTTGCGTACTTGTTTCTATAAATGCAGGAAGAGGCTATTTCCTTGAATTTCCTCTCAAAAAATAGCCTCTCACTTTTCTGCTTCCTTGTCGCAAGCCCGTTAAGCCACTCGTACCTCAAGATGCTTGTCTAACGCCATGGCAATGTTGCGGAGCGTTGAAAGTCTAATGTCGTCGGCGTGATTTTCTATTCGTGAGATTGCTGACTTTCTGGTGTGAATACGAATTGCCAGCTCTTCTTGGGTTATGCCTGCTTGTTCTCGTGCTTGCCGGAGCATAGCGCCAATTTTGAACTCTTCATATCCAGCGTCAAAAGATTCGGCGAACTCAGTAGACTTGTTTTTACGTTTTTCAATATACCGTTCGAGATCATCCATTTTTAATTACCTCCCTGCCTTGGTGTTCGCGTTTTCTAAATTCAGCCAGTTCTATCTCGTGCCGAGGTGTCTTTTGTGTTTTTTTTTGAAAACCGTTTGTAAGAATAACAAGCCGGTCATCTTCAATAAAGCCAAGAAGCCGAAAGATATTGCCACCTATTTGCACTCTCACTTCCCAGATATTGTCAGTATTAAGCAGTTTTGTGAAATATTGAGACGGCACGGGATTTAGTTCTCTCACCAACTTCATAACCCACAATATTTTTTTGGTTTGGGTGTCGGAAAGCGTGTCGAGGAACTCCTCAACAGGTGAAACACCAGTAGCCGTTTTGTAAAAGTCTATACGTCTCATGGAGTCAATGTTAACATATTAGTAAACCGAGTCAAGATATTTGGGAAAGTATAATACTGATACAGCCATATCAGGTTTAAAATCTGTTTTTACATTAAGCCATATTGGCAATCAACGGCAGTTTTTGGGATTAAATTTGGCGTATTTTTCTACCTGATGAACATCCCGATTGACACATATAGTGAATATATTGTATTTTTAGCATCCTTTTAAACATGGTAATCCGGTGTTTGATTGTGTAAAACAAAAAGTTAAGAAAGAGGCATTGTTCATGCGTAGTGATATGATTAAAGAGGGGCTGGAGCGTACGCCTCACAGAGCATTATTAAAGGGAACCGGAGTTCCACAAAACCAGATGAACAAGCCGTTTATCGGTGTGGCTACCAGTTTTACCGACCTTATTCCAGGTCATGTTGGAATGCGTGACCTTGAACGATTTATCGAGAAGGGAGTCCACTCTGGTGGAGGCTATTCATTCTTCTTTGGCATTCCCGGTGTTTGTGATGGCATGGCAATGGGGCATAAGGGGATGCATTATTCCCTTCCGACACGCGAGCTGATAGCAGATATGGTGGAGTCTGTCGCGGAAGCGCATCGCCTGGATGGTCTTATTCTTCTGACCAACTGCGACAAGATTACACCCGGTATGCTGATGGCGGCAGCCCGTCTTAATATCCCATGTATCGTTGTAACCGCTGGTCCAATGATGAGCGGTCGTGGTCAATCCGGTCGTAAGTTTTCCTTCGTATCTGATACATTTGAGGCAATGGCTCGTTACAAGGCTGGAGTTATCAGTGACAAAGAGCTGCAGGTGTGCGAAGACAATGCCTGCCCCGGTATGGGCTCATGTCAGGGACTATTTACTGCCAATACCATGGCGATTCTGACCGAAACGCTCGGGATGAGTCTCCCGCGTTGTGGCACAGCGCTGGCCGTCTCAGCCCTCAAGCGCCGAATTGCTTTTGCATCTGGTGAGAAAATTGTGGAACTTGTTCAAAACGATGTTAAGCCTCGCGACATTCTGACACGCGCTGCTTTTGAAAATGCCATCCGTGTTGATCTGGCGCTTGGAGGCTCTTCCAATACTGTTCTGCATTTGCTGGCAATTGCCCACGAAGCTGGCGTTGAACTGCCGCTGGAGCTGTTCGATACACTGGCAAAAGATACGCCGCAGCTTGCTTCCATGAATCCGGCTGGTGAGCATTTTATGGAAGATTTGGATATCGCCGGTGGTGTCGCCGGAGTTTTGAAACAGCTTGGCAATAAAATTAAAGATACGCCCACTCTGTTTGGTTTGACCACGCACCAGCTGGCCGAAAGTATTCAGAATGTGGACGAGGAGGTTATCCGCCCACTTGGGAACGCGATAAAGAAGGAGGGTGGCATAGCCATTCTGACCGGAAATATTGCTCCCAAAGGGGCTGTCGTCAAGCAGTCTGGTGTTTCCGCCGCCATGATGAACTTTGAAGGTGTGGCACGCTGTTTTGATGCTGAAGAGTTGGCGATGGCCGCTATCATGGAAGGGAAGATCAAATCCGGTGATTGCGTGGTTATCCGCTATGAAGGGCCGAAAGGTGGCCCGGGTATGCGCGAAATGCTTGCGCCTACCGCCGCTATTATGGGAATGGGGCTGGGGGACAGCGTTGCACTGATTACTGATGGTCGTTTTTCAGGAGGCACCCGTGGACCGTGTATTGGTCATATTTCACCAGAGGCTGCTGAAGGTGGACCGATTGCCCTGGTAAAGGATGGGGATAAAATTTTGCTGGATATTCCGAATCGGCATCTTGAGCTTCTTGTGGATGAAAGCGTACTGACAGCCCGAAGAGCCGAGTGGAATGCTCCGGAGCCAAAAATTAAGACCGGTTGGCTTGCCCGTTATGCCAAGGTGGTAACCTCGGCTCATACCGGAGCAGTTACTACCGCAGATTAGTATCGAGGTGACTATCACAGGTCACTATCACAACCAGATAGGCGTGAAGGAGGATGGTATGAAAAATTTCAGCAAGCTGTTATTTGTTCTGGTATCTGGATTTATGATTGCGGGGTGTTCCTCCGTTGAGCAGAATCTTTTGCAGGCAAACTCGCTCCTGCTTTCTGCCAAAGAGGTTCGCACAGTTTTTCAGGGGAATACGGTTGCAAGCACATCTGGTGAAAGTTTTTACTGGGATGCCAACGGCAAGGTCGTAGGTAAGGGGTCGTATGGTGGAACAGCCCGTGGCAATTGGAATATCACAGATGACGGGCGACTATGTATCTCAAATCTTAATTCCAGCACAGATCCAGGTGGGTGCTATAAAGTTTATTTCGACAATTCTACGCAACAACGTAAATTAATTGATAACAATGGTGAGCTTAAATATACCATTATGAATGTTATCACCGGTAATCCGAACAACTATTAGAACTAATGGCTTTGCAAAAAGTCCATCTGCTTCGTTACGCTCGTCTTGCGTCATTGCAGCGTAGATTGTAACTACGCTTCATTCCTCAAGATTCACAAGCCTTGCATCTGGAGCTTTTGTGCTTTGCCATCGAAATCATGAAAATTGCAAATGTATCAGAATTGAACACAAAGGAACCGCACATTATGAAAATGAATGGCGCACGTATACTGCTTGAATGTTTGAAAAAAGAGGGTGTTGATACAATTTTTGGCTACCCTGGCGGCACAGTTATAAATATCTATGATGAGCTTTTCAGTTTTAAAGATATACATCATATTTTACCCCGCCATGAACAGGCCGGAACCCATGCGGCTGATGGTTATGCCCGTGCAACTGGAAAAGTCGGTGTTGCACTTGCCACATCTGGTCCAGGTGCAACAAATACTGTTACCGGGATTGCGACGGCTTACATGGATTCAATTCCGATGGTTATCATAACAGGTCAGGTGCCGACTGCACTGATAGGTAATGATGCATTTCAGGAAGTTGATATTATCGGTATCACACGTCCATGCACAAAACACAGTTTTCTTGTCAGAGATGTAAAAGAACTGCCGGGAATTATGAAAAAGGCATTTTATATAGCCCGCACAGGTCGCCCGGGTCCGGTTCTTGTCGACCTGCCCAAAGATGTCCAAATGGCTCAAACTGAATTTGTTTATCCTGAAACTGTTGATATTCGCAGTTACAAACCGACGACGGCTGGTCATCCAAAACAGGTTGAAAAAGCGATGACTATGATTCTTGCTTCCAAACGCCCTGTTTTTTATGTGGGAGGCGGTGCCGTTCTAGGCAACTCCGCAGAAGAGTTGACAACACTTTGCCGCGCCATTTCTGCCCCTGTAACAACAACTCTCATGGGGCTTGGTTCATTTCCTGAAAATGATCCTAATTCGCTCGGTATGCTTGGGATGCATGGTTCCTATTGCGCGAATATGGCTATGACCAACTCTGATCTTATTGTTGCTGTTGGTGCCCGTTTTGATGATCGCGTAACCGGAAAGCTGGCTACCTTTGCGCCTCATGCAAAAATTATTCATATTGATGTTGATCCGACTTCCATAAAAAAGAATGTTCGTGTTGATCTCCCTATAGTCGGAGATGTTCAGGATGTTTTGGCAGCCATGAACAAGCTTGTGAAAAAACTGCAGGATAAAATTGCAGAATTCAAAACTGCTTTGGTGCCGTGGAGTGAAGAAATCGCAGCTTGGAAGACAAAACATCCAATTGGTTATAAAAACAGCACAACATCCATAAAGCCCCAATTTGTTATCCAGAAGTTGCGTGAGCTTTCGGATGGTGACGCCATTATTTCTACGGATGTGGGGCAACATCAGATGTGGACAGCCCAGTTTTTTCAATTCAACAAACCGCGTACGCTCCTCACATCCGGTGGTCTTGGCACTATGGGGTACGGTCTACCAGCTGCCATGGGGGCTCAGGCGGCTTTCCCCGACCGCCAGGTTATAACCATCTGTGGTGATGGTGGCGTTCAGATGAACATTCAGGAAATGGCTACGCTTGTTCAGAATAGATTGCCGGTTAAAATTGTTATCTTGAACAATAATTTTCTTGGCATGGTTCGTCAATGGCAGGAGCTGTTCTTTGATAAACGCTATTCCAGCACCTGTATGGAATTGCCGATTGATTTTATTAAATTGGCAGAAGCGTACGGAGCCAAAGGTTTTAGTACATCAAAACCTGGGGAAGTTGAGGATGTCATCAAAAAGGGATTCAAGGAGAAAGGTCCTGTAATCATGGAATTTAAAATTGCCCGTGAAGAAAAGGTTCTCCCGATGGTTCCGGCCGGTGCTTCGCTGAATGAGATGGTTTTGAACGCTTAATATTGCCATAGGTTATTATTTATTGGAGGCTTTTCCATGCAACATACATTATCAGTACTGGTTGAAAATGAATTTGGTGTCCTTTCTCGCATTGCTTCTCTCTTTTCAGGACGAGGTTTCAATATTGATTCCGTAACTGTGGCGCCAACAAATGAAGATGGAATGTCTCGCATGACAATCGTCACGCGTGGAGATGAGCAGATTCTGGAACAGATTAACAAGCAGCTCAATAAGCTGATAGATGTTATTAAAGTCATAGATTTTAGTGATGGGAGTGGTGTTGAACGTGAAATGGCTCTTATTAAGGTGACAGCAGAAGATGATAGCCGCGCGGAAGTTTTGCGTATTGTAGACATCTTCCGTGCAAAAATAATTGACGTCACTCCAAAGTCGTATACGATTGAGGCTACTGGAAGTCCTGCTAAAATTGAAGCAATACTTGATCTCCTCCGTCCACTCGGGCTTAAAGAGCTTGTTCGTACAGGCGCTGTAGCAATTGGTCGTGGCGCAAAGGGTTGGAAGGGGTAGTACCCCCATTCAATAACAACTAAAAGGCGAGGCAGATTTATTCTGCTTCGCCTTTTTTATTCATAACGGGACTGAGGCACCACCGGCTTGACCGGTGTTGCCGATGGTTGGAAGCTCGCCGCGCTTTCATCTTTCTTTATTCTGACAACATAACTCCCCGGCACACCTTACGCATAACACATCTGTGGCAGGTGTGTCATGCAAAACTCCATTGCGCCATACACTCCGCGCAACCCCCGATTATCTGACTATTACCGCTG